>CXWL01027104.1_pt1 | contig 17832 bp, 19 predicted proteins | sample 590931 | NCBI WGS metagenome assembly CXWL01 (sample SAMEA3498368, study PRJEB10139) | groundwater metagenome | biome: water well; material: biofilm material | place: Germany | collected 2015-04-27 | reverse complement strand
GGTGAACATCGATCCGAGCGTTCGCTCTGCGACAGCGGGTCAATTGGGCACTGCGGGCCTAGCGGCCGCAAGCCGGTGCGCGCAAGCACATGCGAACGGCGGAGGCGGGTCAGGCTCCTTTGGCTTGGACTTCGTGTTGGATGCGCAGGTGGGCGTCAAAGCCGTTCGCGGCATCACCAACAACGAAGATCGCTGGCGCATTTTCAACCGCACGATCCCGGCAAAGATCCGCTGCATCGCCACGTCGCAATCCGTCGCCGAACCGCAGCGCACACCCGGCGCGCCGCAACGCACACCAGGCGACCCAAAGCGAACGCTGTCGCCGTACAGACCGTTGACCGCGGAACTCGGCTTCGCGCGCGCCGGCAACGTCGCCGGCTGCCCGGTGGACATCCGCCAGAGCATCCGCATCGTCTCGCCGGGGCCGGGCACAGCGAAGGTCTACATCGTCCGCCAAGACAATCCGGGCGTTCTGGGTGCACCGATCTTTGTGGACGTCGCGACACGCCTGCCCGACGCAAAGTATGTCGGCGTTCTGCGCAAGACGGTGACGTTCACAAAGCCGATCACGCGCAGCTACCGCGTGCTCGCCGTCAATCCATTCGGCGCACCCGTCGCCTCGCCGTGGGCGCTTCTTGACGTGAAGTGCTGAAGCCGCAAGGCCGCGATAAAGCGAATGCGACACAAAAGTCGGTTGACGTTTCGGTTGCAATTGTTCTATGTTTGTTCTTTACCCGATCAAGCCCTTCGGCACATCGATCGCGGCTGCGACTTGGCATCGTTGATCAATCCAATTGCCCCGGCTCGACAGCAGCCGGTGAGGCTTGCGGGAGATGTGCGCCTGCGGTCGGACAGATAACGCCAAATAACGCACACATAACGCGTTTATAACGGCATAAGTGGCGATTTTTCGCGGAAATAACGCATATAACGGATACGATTTTTCATCTCGCGCAAATGGCGCGTTACCTCAGCCTTCAGGCCGTCTGGAAATCGAGCCTGTAGGCGTACCCCCGCATCACCGGCTGGTAGCTCACCTTGCCGCGGCCAGCAGCCGCCTGTGCCTCGAACCATTCGCGCACCTCGGGCCGGAACCGCACGTGGAATTGGTCGAGCCACGTGCCCAGCATCTTCTTGAACCATTGGGGCATCCCCTCCTGGTTCCCGAAGTCGACCACGTGGATCGTGCCGCCCGGCTTCATCTGCTTGATGCCGTGCTCCAGCGCCTCGCGCCAATCGTCCATCATGGACAGCGAATAGGAATAGATCAGCCGGTCGAACGGCCGCGAATGGCCGAGAACCGCTGGCGTGAAATCGGTCGACAAGGCGGTCGCAAGCTTCACGCGCCCGCTCAAGCCGGCACCGGCGACGGACTCGCCCGCCGTCTTCAGCATCTCGCTCGACGCGTCGATCCCATAGAACGTGGCGTTGGGATTGCGCTTGGCGAGCAGCACCAGGTTGCGCGCGGTGCCGCAGCCGACCTCGCAGATATGATCCGTCGCGCCGACCGGCAGCTCTTTGATCAGCTTGTCGCGCCCGAACAAATAGTACTTGCGCGTCAGGTCGTAGATGTAGCGCTGATAGCGGTACATCTTATCCATCGCCACATGGGCGCCCGAGCCCACGTCCGACGTCATTGCGCCGCCTTCAAGCTATAGACGTGGAAACCGCCATAGATCGACGAGCGGTCCTTCTCGAAATAGGCGTTCCCTTCCTCGGCCGCATAGTCCCAATGGCCGATCAGTTCGGCGGGCAACTTCCGCTCCAGCGGCGAGTCGGGCCCGGCGGTGCGGAAGATGACCCTGGCACCCGGCGCCGCCGTCCGCGTGATCTGCTCCCAGAGCGCGGTGATCTGCTCCTCGTTCATCCAATCCTGCGCGTCGAGCAGCACGTAACGATCAAGGCTCTGCGGCGGCAAACCGGCGAGATAGTCGGTCATCGAAGCAAGGTGCGTCTCCACGCGGCCTGTGCGCCCGCGAACGATCTTGTAGGTCTCCTCCTGCAAGTACGCAGGTACCGCACCCCGGTCTTCCGTGTCGTAGCGCCGGCCGAACGCTTGCCAAGCGAAGTAATTCTCCGTGATCGGAAAATCGCAGGCGAGCTTCTCGATCCGCCGGCGTATCAGCCCCGCCGGATCGCCGCCCGAGGCCTTGTTCAACTCCTCGTACTGCGCCGGCGGAATACCCAGCGCATAGAACGAGACCGGCAGCTTCGACAGCGCCTTGACGAGCTTCGAGTCGAAGAGAGGTGCAATCGTGCGATTGAAGATCGCCCGCTGCTCCTCCGGCGTGCGCGCCGTCAGCATCTCTTTCAGCTGCTTGCCATGCAAGCGCGCGACCGTCTGCAAGATGCCCAAAAACCGCCCCAGCAACCCGTAGCGATAGAGGTTCCGCGCGAACATATTGATCCGCCGCCCACGCAACGGAATCCACTGCTCCCAATATTTGCGGGAGGTCTCGTCCAGCCGCTCGACTAGGAAGCTGTCGTACGCGACGCGGTTGCCCTTCGTGTTCGCGTAGCCGAAGAACTGGAAAAAGTCCTCGTATGTCGGCAGGTGCGAAAGCGCCGCAAGCTTTAGCCGCGTGAGCGCGATATGGTTCGGGTTCAAATCGACCGCGATCACCTTCGCCGGGTTCGCGGCCAGATAATTCACCACGTTGCAGCCGCCGGACGCGATCGTGATGATGCGGCTGGTGGGCCCAATCCGAAGCGCCGCCATATCGACGTCGGGATCCTCCCAAATCTGGTTGTACACAAACCCTTGGAACATGAGCGTGAACAGCCGCTCTAAGACGCCGCGCTTCGAGGTCAAACTGTGGTTGACCGCGGCTTCCTTCAGAAGTTTGTTACCCATGATGTGGCGCTGGATTCCGATTGAAAAAGCGCCTTCTTGGGGCGGACCGCGAAGCGGTACCCTGGGGCGCGAACCAGTTATCTAATGCGGGACCACTAGGCTTGCAAACGCGTCACCCGGCCAAGAAGGGCCCGAAACCCCCGAAATCCCCTACGGCGAGCAAACCGGCGCTCTCGGCTCCCGTGTCGCAGGCGCTCCTGACAGCCCTGCTGGCCCAAGAGGAAGGCGCCTCGCTCGACAACGCGCTCACCCGCGCGCTGAAGACCACACGCGACTTACAGCCCGCCGACCGCCGCAAAGTTGTACAGAGCCTCTACGAGGTGAACCGACGCCGCGCGCGCCTCAGCTGGCACCTGACGCAAGAACGCTCGCGCATCTCGCCGCATCATCTGCTGCTGGCGTTCGCCGCGCTCGAAACGGGCGGCGAAGCAAAGGGCCTGCGCTACAGCGACAACGATCTCGCGTTGGTGCAACACCTCGCGCACCGCAAGCTGAACGATCCGCGCATGCCGGAAGCGGTTCGCCTCGAATGCCCGCCCGCGTTCGAAACGGCACTCCGCGAAGCGCTCGGTGCCGACTTCGAAAAAGAGATGCAGGCCTCGCTCGAACCGGCGCATGTCGACCTGCGCGTCAACCTTCTGAAAACGACGGTCGAAAACGCCCGCAAGAAACTCCGCGCCGAAGACGTCGCAGCGCGGCTCACGCCCTACAGCCCCTGGGGACTGCGCGCGGACCCCGGCGCCAACATCTCGGCGACGGCCGCGTTTCGCGACGGCCTCATCGAGTTCCAGGACGAAGGCTCGCAAGTGGCAAGCCTGCTCTGCGACGCGAAACCGGGCCTGCAAGTGATGGACTTCTGCTCGGGCACCGGCGGCAAGACGCTGGCGCTCGCGGCCGCCATGGAGAACAAGGGCCACATCGTCGCCACCGACATCAGCGAAAAGCGCCTCGCCCGCGCCAAGCTGCGCATGAAACGCGCCGGCGCCGAAAACGCCGAGCGCAAGCTGTTGCCCGCCGTCGACGACAAATGGATGAAGAAGCACTACGCACGCTTCGACCGTGTGTTCGTCGATGCGCCCTGCTCCGGCACCGGTTCGTGGCGCAGAAACCCCGACGCCAGGTGGTCGAGGCAAGCGGCGAACCTGGACGAACTCACGGCCCTGCAAGATTCGATCGCCGCCCGCGCCGCCAACTTCGTTAAGCCCGGCGGCTTGCTGATCTACGCAACGTGCTCGCTGCTGCGGCGCGAAAACGACGACCGCGTCGCGCACTTCCTCACACAACGAAAAGACTTCGAACGAATCGACGCCCGCACGCAGTTTCCCCCAACGCGCGAATGGCCCTGCGGCAACGAGCCAGTCCTGCGCCTCTCCCCCGCCCGCCACAACACCGACGGCTTCTTCGCAGCGATTTTGCGGCGCGTCACAATTCCGGCATAGTTGCTCCCGACATTTGGGGACACCAGAGGCACCCGCATGCGTCCACCATTCTATCTGCGCCAGCTGAAGCAAGACCTCGACACGTGGATCGCCAAAGGCCTTGTCGACGAAGAGAACAAGGACGCGATCCTCGCCTCCGTCGGCGCTGGCAGCCAAGTCCGCACGCTCGACGTCATTCTCGCGGTCTTCGGCGTCATCCTGATCGGCGCGGGCGCGATGTCGTTCGTCGCCGCGAACTGGGACGCGATGGGCAAGCTTGAGCGGCTCGTCGTCTTGTTCGGAAGCCTCTGGACCGCCTTTGCCATCGCCGGCTGGTTCATCAGCAACAACCGCGGCGCCATCGGCCAAGCGTTCGTCTTGCTCGGCGTCATCCTGTTCGGCGTCAACATCCACTACGTCGCCCAAACTTATAACATTCAGGCCCACTATCCCGACGGACTCCTGCTCTGGGGCGTGGGCGCAATCCTCGCCGCCATCGCCGTCCCCTCACGCGCAGCCCTCGCGCTCGCGCTGGCCCTCGGTGGCTGGTGGACGTGGCAAGAGACGCAACCGTTCGAGTACAGCGCGCAAGCCATCCTGCACACGCCGTTCCTCGTCTATTGGGCCGTCTGCACCGCGACCGCGTGGTACCTGAACTGGCGCCCCGGCATCCACCTCTCGGCGCTCACGCTGCTCGGCTGGTTCATCATCAGTTTCGGTGCCTTCCAGCGCCTGCTCGGCTGGGGCGATGCGGAGGTCTTGACGATCTTCATCTTCCTGCCGCTCGCGATCTGGTCGTTGATGCAGCTTTTGGAGCGCAATGACGCGAACGGCCTCGCGCTCTCGACCGGGCACTACGCGTTCTTCGTCTTCCTGCTCGCTTACGGCGCGCTGCAGCTGCCGGATAACGAGCATCAAAGTCCGTCGTCGACGTGGCTCGCGTTCGCGGCGATCATGACCGTCGTCTCGGTCGGCGCCGTCACGCTCGGTCTAACCCGCAAATCGTTCACGGTGTTCGACGTCTTCGGCACGCTCTTCGCCTGCGTCACGACGATGGCCTACGTCTTCGCCGTGAAGCAGTATGAGAACGCGCTCGACGTGCCCTATCTCATCTTCACACTGCTGGTCATCATCTGGAGCGTGCAACGCGGCGTGCGCCTGCAAGACCGCTTCGTCATCAACTGGTCGACGGTCGCGTTCGGCATCTGGTTCCTCTACGCCTATTTCGACCTGTTCGAAGGTCTGCTCGACCAGTCGATCTTCTTCACGGTCGGCGGCATCCTGTTGATTCTGATCAGCCTGACGCTGGAGGCCGTCCGCCGCCGCCTCGTCACCAGCGCACCGGCGAAGGAGACCACGCCATGATCTGGGCCCGCATCCTCCTCGTCGCGGCAATACAAACGCTCGCCCTCGGCTACATGATCGTTGACCGCCAAGCGGTGCTGAACTCCGCGCGCGTCGTCACACTGAAGGTAGCGCCCGTCGACCCGATGGATCCGCTGCGCGGCGAATACGTCATCCTGCGCTACGCGATCTCGACGCTGAACCCGCTCGACCTCCAGGGCGACGATCAGTTCCGCACCGGTGAACCGATCTACGTGACGCTCGAAAACAAAGGCGAGGATTGGGCCGCCGTCGCCATCGGTCACCGCCCCGTCGCAGCCCCTGGCGGCGTCGTGATCAAAGGCCTGGTCAGCTACGTCAATGAATCGACCGTGGACACGAAAACCACGACCGTCGTCAACGTCGTCTACGGCATCGAAAGCTTCTTCGTGCCCCAAGGCATGGGCCGCGACATCGAGAACGAACGCCAAAAAGGCGACCTCACCGCCGACATCGCCATCGACCCCCAAGGCCGCCCCGCCATCAAAGCCATGCGCCGCCAAGGCCAGGTGTTCTATGTGGAGGGGATACTTTAGGGGGAGACACACATGGGTCTCGACGCCGTCGAATTGGCCATGGCCTTCGAAGAGAAGTTCACAATCACGATCCCCGACGAAGAGGCGGAGAGGATGGTCACGCCGCGTCACGTGATCGACTACATCTATTCACAGGTTCAGCACTCGGATACGAAAACGTGTCTGAGTCAGCGGTCCTTTTATCGCCTTCGCCGCGCGCTACAGCACGAGTTTGGACTCGAACGACGCGCCGTAAGAGCCAACACATCGCTGGATTCGATTGTTCCTCGCGACAACCGACGAAGTGCGTGGGCGCGATTGAAGCAGGCTGCCGACGTCGAGCAATGGCCAGAACTCTCGCGTTCCGGGACGACGGTGCTCGCCATCGCTGCCGCCTCGGTTGCTGTCGCCACGGCGGTCCTCGTGGCAGACCCGCCCTTCGCCTTCGGTGCCGCTGTATTCGCTGCGATCGGCTCAAGCGTCCTGCTGGCAAGGGCTACACAAACCCTGCGTCTTCACTTCAACACACCCGCTACAGTCGGCCAACTCGCGGAATTCTTGGTTGCGCGCGACCCTGAACGGATAAAGCCGTTAGATCAAAACGGTTGGTCTCGTGAGCAGGTCCGTCAAGTCGTACGCGCAATCATCATCGACCATCTAAACGTCGAACCGACGTTCAGCGACGACGCAAGCTTCATCGACGACCTCGGTATGGCCTAACTACTCTGCGCTCAAAGGTAATGTGGGGACATCATACCTATTCCCGATGCCTGGCGACGGCGGAAGATAGGTGTGATGCCTCTCAATGAGCCGTCACTGGTAAGGCGTTAGCCGGCAGAACAGCAGCGATCTCGACGACGTGAAGCCGCTTGCTCGCACGGTAATCCATCGCGCCAGGCTTTGTTTCGGAATGGCCGCAAAAATCCACTCTAAGTTATCCTTCAACAACAGCGTCTCGGCGCGCGGCCCCGGCTGCTTTTCCGACCAGAGGTCGCTCGACCAATCGAGCGTATAGCCGGTCGAGAAGGGAGAATTGAGGGCCCGCGTCGCGCATTCCAGGCCATAGTGTGTATCGGCGGCCGCCTTGAACCTCACTTGCAGAAGGGGGTTCTTCAGTCGGTTTAAAACAAAGCCGTTGTTGTCGTCGAAATCGAAGTTCTGCATCGCCACCGTGAAACGCGGCTGATAGGCAAAGCTGAACTCCAGCACGGCAGCGGGTCCAGGCGCAGGCGGCATCGTCAAATTGAGCTTTTTCGCCACCGCCTGCCCGCCCGTCGTCGCAATCGGCCCATCTATGCGCGAAGGCGCGCGATTGCCCTGCGACGCCGCCGTGCGCGGCGAACCCGCCTTCGTGCAGGTCACCGAGGCAAAGCCGTCGCAGGTCGGCTGTGCGCACATTTTGTTATCACCGATCACCACAGTCGGCGTCGCGCCGCCGATGTCCTTGGCAATCGACCAACCCTGCGCTTTGTCGAACCCTTTGAGCTTACAGAACTGGGTCGCCGCTGGTTCGCCGCAGCCTTTCGCCCACGTCGCGCAGATGTCCACGCGATAGCCGTTGTGCGTCGGCGGTGCGAAGGTTTGGCTTGAGTCGGCCCAGGATGAAGGCGTGCCGTAGGCAACAGCAAAGGCTGCAAACATCGATCTAAGCGCGCGAATGTAGAACCGATGAGCGTCCATGGGGGTTCTCCGCCAGCGTTCGACGGGCCGGACTGTACGCCCGCTAGTTAGTGCTCACAAATCACGAAAGGACAGAATCGGCGCGCCTGTTACCCGGTCACATGTCAGGCACGCCGCGATCAAATGTCTCTTGGGGTGCGCACGCCTAAAACGAGGCGGGAATACGGGGACGGTTTATGTATTCACCCGCCTCGCCGGGCACGCGCGCTTCGCTTGCCCGGCCATGACGGAGTTTCTTTCGCCTACTCCGCGCTCGGCCAGGGGCCCAGCGGGAACGGGGCTTCTTCGCGTTGCATGGCGACGTACATCAGGCACTGCCCGACATACTTTGCGCACGCGCCGACGAAGCGCTGGAAGTCGGGCTGCGGTTCCCGGCTAACGGCCACGAGGATCCAAAGCACGACCGCGGCCACGATCGTCACCCAAAACGCGACCCAGCCAAGGAAGCCGAACAGCACCGAGAGCAACAAGCGTTGCCACGGGAACGCGTGTGCACCTTCGACCTGGCGCGGCGGCTCGTTCGGCCCGGTGTAGGAAGCGTCGCTCTGGTCAGCCATGGCGTGTGTCCTCCGAATCGCCGCACATCGCGACATTGGGAAAGATGGGAGCCTACGACCCCACGATCAAGGCCGCTGAGGCGGTTAACTGATCCAACTCCGCTGCCGGTCGAACAGCGGAAAGATCAAGAGCCCGGTGAAGAACCCGCCCAAATGGGCCTCCCAAGCGATCGACGCGCCGAACCCTTCGGGCGTGTAACCGGTGATGCCCAACCCGACGTTGAGAGCCACCCACACTGCCGAAGTGACGAGGACAGGCCGGCTGAACAGCGGCAACAACGCGGGCGGCCAAACCAACTGCGCATGCGGATTGACGAAGATGAAGCGGAACGCGGCACCCATCAGCCCCGACACGGCGCCGGACGCGCCGACCACGGCTTGGGGCTCTCCCCAGTGGAACGCGAGATGCGTGAACGCAGCGCCCAGCGTTGTCAAAAGCGACAGGACCAGGAACCGCGCGGTCCCCACACGCCGCGCCACGGCGGTTGCGAAAATCAAAAACCAAACCGAGTTGAAGATCAGATGCGTGAAATCGCCGTGCAAAAACGCATAGGTCACGAGTTGCGCACCAAGGTGCAGCGTCTGGCCGAACGATGCGTTCCCGGCGGCCGCCATCTGGCTTGGGAACAAGGCATAGTTGTCGATCAGAGTGTTGTATTGCGCCTCGTTGAGGAACTGCGAGCCGATATGGATCAGGAAGAAGATGACGATGAGCGTCGTCACAACCCGCGGCGAACGCAGGATCGGCTCGTTCGATTCGTCCCACGGCGCGCGCGGTCCCAGCATCAGCGGCCGCGCACGAGCGCAGCTTCGACAAGCGGCAGCCGGTCGTTGCCGAAATACATGTCCTCGCCGTCGACGAACATCGTGGGCGATCCGAACCCGCCGCGCGCGATCAACTCTTCCGTGTTTGCCCTGAGCCGAGCCTTCAACGCAGGCTCCTCGATGCGCTTCAGAAAATCATCGGGGTCGTAGCCGACGCGCGCGAGGATCGGCTTCAAAACCTCCGGCTGGCTGATGTCTTCAAGGTCGCCCCAATAGGTTTGGAACACCGCCGTCGCGTAGGGCACCAACTTACCGTCGTCGAGCGCGATCAGCGCGCCGCGCATCGCCTTGACGGAGTTCACCGGAAACACCGGCGGCCGCCCGATCTCGATCCCCGTGAACCGCGCCCAGTCCTCCAAGTCCTTCGCATAGTACCGCGCCTTGCGTGGATCGGGCTTGGCCCGCCGCTCATAGACGTCCTGGTTCACCTCGTTGAACACACCGCCGACCAAGATCGGCTTCCACACGACGTCCGCGCGTGTGCGCTTGATGACGTCATGAATCCGCGTGAACGCCAGATACGTCCACGGTGAGGAACAATCGAAGAAGAATTCAAGTCGTCTGGTCAAAGCCCCAACACCTGCTTGGCGATGACGTTCTTTTGAATCTCCTCGGTCCCGCCTTCGATCGTGTTCGCACGTTGGCGCGCATAGAGCGGCATCGCGTTCTTTGCATAGCCGGGGCCGATCGGCGGTTGGTTCCAACCGGCATCGAACTGCTCCATCACCCACGGCGACGAGTAGTAACCGACAGCCTCCAGCATCAACTCGCTCAACGCCTGGCTGATGAACGTACCCTTCGACTTCAAGATCGCGCCGCCATTGCCGGCCGAACCCGTGCGCGCTTCGAAGAGGACGCGTTGATTGGTCACGCGCAGCGCCTCAAGCTCGACCTCGATCGACGCGAGCTTCGCTCGGAAGTCCGCGTCGTCGATGATCCCATGTCCCTCCGAAAGCTCCTTCGCACCAACCTCTTTCAACCGCTTCACCAGTTTCGTGGACTGCGCTATCTGCGCAATCAACGCCCGCTCGTTGCCAAGCAGGTACTTCGCGTAAGTCCAGCCCTTGTTCTCTTCGCCGATGCGGTTGTCGATCGGCACTTCCACGTTGTCGAAGCGAATCTCGTTCAAGATGTGCGATCCGTCGATCGTGATGATCGGGCGGTGCGAAATGCCCTTCGTCTTCATGTTGATGAGCAGAACGGTGATCCCTTCTTGCGTCTTGCCCTCGGTCGAGGTGCGCACCAGCGCGAACATCCAATCGGCCTTATGACCATAGGAGTTCCAAATCTTCATCCCGTTGACGATGTATTTATCGCCCTGCTTCACGGCCATCGTGCGCAACGTCGCGAGGTCCGAGCCCGCATTCGGTTCCGAATAGCCCTGACACCACAGGTGCTCGCCGCTGACCGCCGGCGGCAGGAAGCGCGCCTTCTGCTCCGGCGTGCCGAACGCCTGGATCACGGGCCCGACCATCTTCACCGCAAACGGCGACAGCGGTGGACAGCCCGCCATCGCCATTTCTTCTTCCCAGATGTACTGGCGCGAATGATCCCACCCGCAGCCGCCGTGTTCCTTTGGCCATCCTGGCGCACCCCAGCCGTGAGAAGCCAGAATCTTGTGCCAGCGCTGCCCGTCCTCGACGGTCAGTCGCAGTCCTGCGTCCGATTTTTCTTTGAGGTCTTTCGGAAGATTCTTGGCGATGAACGAGCGCACTTCGTCGCGAAAGGCGCGATCCGATGCCGTTTCGGTCAAGTCCATGGGGGATGCTCCGTCAATGGCGTTCGGAGCAACCTACCGGCAGAGCGTTCCGCCTGTCACCTGAAGATCGCGAAAGCTAAGCGGTACGCCGCCAAACCTTACGGATTTTGGCATCGGCTTCCGGGCCGAGATTGAACCAGGCCGTCTTACCCCCGCGGCTTGCGTCGATAATGAAGAGCCCGTCGACCGAGCTCATATGCTGCATCAACTCGTTGCGCACGGTCCCCACCGTGCGGTCGGTGTGCAGCAACCACGCCTGCGAGCTCAAACGATAGCTCTCACCAAGCTTGGCCAATGCAGTTTCAAACCCCGCCGGACCTGAACGAAGGTCAGCAATGACAACGAAGTTCGCGAAAGCCGCATCCGCGCCGGTGTCGGCCGCTGGCAGCTTTTTCTCGAACATGGGTTTGATGAAGAGTTGCGACAGCACCGGATCGTCGATCGCCGTGATCCAAGGCCCCTGGTCGTCGGCCTGCACGATCGAGTGCGGCGCGATACGGCCTTCTGCGGCAAACTCGCGGATCTGATGACCGGTATAAGGGCCGTAGACCTGGCCGCTGACATTCACGCGCCACATTCCGTTCAAAGCTTCGTTGGCAAGGGCTGCAAGCGACATAGCGGGTTCGTCCGGTTTGTGCCGCCGTGCTAGGCGGGTTAACAAACCGTTACGCAGGAACCGTGCCATTCCCGGAATGAAACAGGAGAAGCCATGACAGCCTATGAATTCTGCAAGGTCGAACGCGAGGGCCGCTTAACGGTCGTCACCATGAACCGCCCCGACGTCATGAACGCAATTCACCCACCGGCCAATTTCGAACTGGCGACAGTGTTCGACGAGTTCGCGAAGGATGCGGATCAATGGATCGTCATCATTACCGGCGCGGGCAACAAAGCGTTCAGCGCCGGTAACGATCTTAAGTACCAAGCCGCCGGCAATCCGATCACTGTGCCGCCGACCGGCTTTGCGGGCTTAACGTCCCGCTTTGATCTGACGAAGCCCGTGATCGCCGCGGTCAACGGCTTGGCGATGGGCGGCGGCTTCGAGATCGCGCTCGCCTGTGATCTCATCGTCGCGGCCGACACGGCGCTGTTCGCGCTACCCGAACCCCGCGTCGGCCTCGCCGCGCTCGCCGGCGGCCTGCATCGTCTGCCGCGTGAGATCGGACTGAAGAAAGCGCTCGGCATGATATTGACCGCACGCCGCGTGACGGCTGCGGAAGGCAAGACCTTGGGTTTCGTCAACGAAGTTGTGCCCGCCGGTGAAGAACTGGCAGCCGCCAAGAAACTCGCCGCCACCATCCTCGAATGCTCGCCGATGTCGATCCGCGCGTCAAAGGAGACGGTCTATCGCGGCTTGGCCGAACCCTCGTTGCAAGCGGCTATCGAGAACCAGCGCACCTACGAAGCAATCCGCGCGATGTTCAAGAGCGAAGACCTGATCGAAGGTCCGATGGCCTTCGCTCAAAAACGCCCGCCGCAATGGAAGGGCCGCTAGCTACAAATGAAAACGCCCCCCATCGCACTGAAGCGATGAGGGGCGTCGGGTTGCTAGACCTTAGTATCCCGGACCGTAGTTGTCGTCGTACCGGCGATCGTCGTAGCGATCGCGAAACTGGTCGCGGCGGTGATGACGGCAACCGGAACCGGCAATCGCACTTCCCGCGAAGCCGCCGATGAGCGCGCCACCGACGGTCGCCGGACCACGCCCGCGGCCGCGCGCCGCGTTGTTCCCGATCACGCCGCCAAGGATGCCGCCGATGATCGCACCGGCTGCGCGGTCGCCGCCGCATCTGCGGCGATGGTCATAGCGACGCTCGCCGTATTGACGCTGTCCATAGCCTGGAGGGCCACCATACTGCGGACCATATCCGGGCCCACCGGGTCCATACGCGGGGCCGCCGCCGTACTGCGGACCGTACCCGGGTCCACCGTACTGTGGGCCATAACCTTGCGGAGGCGGGGGCGAACCATAGGGACCACCCTCATCATACTGCGGTCCGGAGGGGCCGTCGTCGTACCCGTCATACCCGTCGCCACCACCATACGGCGCGTCGGGGTCATACGACCCTTCGTGATTGGCGAGCGCGGGCGCTGCGGTAGCTCCCACGAACATCGCAGCGGCAGCCGCGACGGCAACCAACGTCTTCCTCATAAATCCTCACTCCTCGGTCGCGCTTATGCGCGAGCACACATGAGCTCGCTTTTCCGCGCGGACGCCGGACGGGAACTTGGGATTTCCAGGCTGAACGCTAAATGAACGCACCGTCCACGGGGACATTTCCCACGGATTCGTGTCCCATACAGTCAGTATTGGCAGGTCGGAATCGTCAGGCGGCTGAGCGGTCGCCAGGCGTCAACTGCTCCGAGAGGCTGCCGCGCGACGGCGGGATCTCGGTGAATTCGATCGCGAAACCGCGCTCATGATGGCGCACAACCCGTCCGCGCATCTTGCCGACCATGACTTGCTCGCCGAGCGGCGGCCATTCGGTGGCCGCAACCGACACGCCGCCAAGCGACAAGTCGATGACCTTGCAGCCGATTTCGCGCCCGTCCGAGCGCTGAACCTTGGTGACGCCCTTGGTCTCTTCGCGCTCATGCCGGCGGCCTTCAATTCCCGCGGGTTTGAAGCCAAGGCCGAGGCGTTCTTCCAATTTCTCGCGCCGAAGCGCCGACAACGTCAGCCGAACCGCGAAAGTGTCGCCGTCGGTGCGCGCGACCAAACCCTCAAGCCGCCCCAAATCCTGCACGTAGGCGATGATGATCGACCCCGCCGCCGGTTTGGCGCTGGAGTTGATCGACATGCCGCCGATCGAAATATTGGTGACCTGGCCGCTGTGTTCGCTGCCGTCATGCAGCAGGAACCGTACGGTCAGGTTCATATCGAGGCGCTTATGGCGCCGACGATCGGGCCCGTTGTTTTTTGCGTTCATCGTCCGTTTGTCCGTCGAAGCCTTGTCCGCACCCGTGGCGACACGAAGATTCGATTGCACTTTAGCGATTGCTGGTTAATGCACTCTTGCTGTCCTCCAAATCTTGGAAAAGCCCCGCCCGGGCCGTAAGAAGCCTAGGAAACCAACGAGAGCGCCAACCGCCATGTCCCAGGAAGTCGACTACATCATTGCCGGTGCGGGTAGCGCTGGCTGCGTTCTGGCGAACCGCCTATCCGCCGATCCGGCGAGCGAAGTGCTGCTGCTGGAGGCGGGCCCAAAGGACAATTCGATCCTCGTCCGCATGCCCGCGGGCGTCGGCCAACTGATCAAGCAGCGCGGCAAGTACAATTGGGGCTTTGAAACCGAAGGCACCGCGGCGCTGAACAACCGCAAAGACTTCTGGCCACGCGGCAAGGGCCTCGGCGGATCGTCGTCGATCAACGGCATGGTCTACATCCGCGGCCACGCGCGCGACTACGACCACTGGCGCCAACTCGGCCTCGAAGGTTGGTCGTTCGCGGACGTGCTGCCTTACTTCAAGCGCTCGGAAACGAACCAACAAGGCGGCGACGATTTCCGTGGCGACAGCGGACCCTTGTTCGTCGGCAATCCGCCCCTGAAATCGCCGATGTTCAGCGTGCTGGTCGAGGCAGGAAAGCAAGCGGGCTTTAAGCTGACGTCCGACTTCAACGGCGAGCAGCAAGAAGGCTTCGGCTTCTATCAGCAAACGATCAAGAACGGTCGCCGCTGGAACACGTCGACGGCTTATCTCGATCCGGTGGCAAAACGCACCAATTTGACGGTCGGGATCGATGCGCTGATCACGCGCGTTCTGTTCGAAAAGGATCGCGCCGTCGGCATCGAATACCGCCAGGGCCGCGAACTGAAACAAGTCCGTGCGCGCAAGGAGGTGATCCTAGCCTGCGGCGCGATCGGTACGCCGCAACTCTTGATGCTCTCAGGTGTCGGCGATGCGGAGTACCTGCGCCGCTTCGCAATCCCGGTCGTGACGGACAGCCCCGGTGTCGGCCAGAACCTGCAAGACCATCTCGACGTCAACGTGCAATACGCCTGCACGCAGCCCGTCACCGCTTACGCGCAAGTGCAAAGCCCGATGCGCATGCTGGGTATCGGTCTGCAATACATCCTGTTCGGCACTGGCGACGGCACGAGCCAAGGCCTGGAAGCGGGCGCATTCGTAAAGAGCAGGCACGACCTGGACACGCCCGATCTTCAACTGCATCTCATCAACGCGCCGTTCTCCGACCACGGGCGCAAGCAGTTGAACATGCACGCCTTCGGCCTGCATATGTGCGCGCTCAGACCCGAGAGCCGCGGCCACATCTTGTTGCGCTCGACGAACCCTGAGGACCCGCCGCTGATCCAGCCGAACTCGCTCGCCAGCGACAACGACCTGCGTACGCTACGCGAGGGCGTGAAGATCGCCCGCAAGCTGGTTGCACAGAAGGCGTTCGACACCTACCGCGGCGACGAACTGAGTCCGGGCGCGACGGCGACAAGCGATTCGCAAATCGACGACTTCATTCGTCGTACCGCGATTACGATTTATCATCCGGTGGGTACCGCAAAGATGGGAAATGATCGGATGGCTGTGGTGGATTCGACACTCAAAGTTAGGGGTGTTCGGGGGCTCAGAGTTGTAGACGCCTCCATCATGCCAACGCTCGTCGGTGGCAACACGAACGCCCCCACAATTATGATCGCTGAAAAGGCGGCGGACCTGATTCTCGGGAAACCACCGTTGCCGCAAGAACACAGACGGGTGTCGGAAGACAAATCGGACCGCTTTGCAGCCGCCCGTTAAGGGAAAATTGGCCGTTCCTGGCCTATGCAGTGCATGCGTGGACGCCTATCTTCACGCTTAGAAAAAAGGAGCCGCAAATGCGGATCAGTGGGGTCTTACTGGCCGGAATGTGTGCGCTGTCCCTGTCGCTGATGGCGTCGGAGCCGGCGAGTGCGCGCAACCTTTATTTCGACATGTGGTGCCAGGAGCAAGGGTACGACAAGGACCGTTGCGACCGCCGCGACGCTGCCGACGTGGCGGCATTTGAGGAATATTGGCGCCAAGTCGAGAAGTACGAGGAACAGTACTTCGTCGAACGCGAGAATTACGGCAATTTCCGCGACCAGCTGAATGCGCTGGACGAAAACCCGGATCCGGGCTTCCGCGATTACGATCCTGAGCGTTCGCCGCGCCCGTACTAGGGTCCGTTTCACGTTTCAGCCAAGAAAAAGGGGCGCCTCGCGGCGCCCTTAAGTTTTCTTGGTGGTGGAAGGCAAAGGCGGCTCAAGAAATCTCTAGCGCGTGCTGACGACCTTCAGGTGCTTGGTCGACTTGCGCTTGTCGTCGGCGAAGGCGGCCGCACTGGGGCCGGCCTGATCACCCGTCAAAATCGCGTTCGCCGTCATGCGCATCCGCACGAGCTTGCGGCCCATCAGGCGGCTCAGCGGATCCAAGGGCTGGAAGTGGCCCAGAATATACGTCGTTTCGCCGCGTTCGTCCGCATACGGAAGAAGCAGAACTTCGCCCGGCATCGCAAGGCCGTTTTCGGTTTCGGCGATGCTGAGCGCGACCGTCGGAACCGCAAGGTTCGACACGCGGATCAAGGATGTCAGCGCCGCGTTGCGCGATTGCTCCGCCCACAGATGAACGAAGCTGTTCCCGCGCAACTCCTTGCCGAAGAGATCGCACATGCCCGTGCCCGCCAGCACGAACGTGAACTTGTCGCCCGCCTCGCGCTTCAGAAGGAACGAAAACGCGAGATGGCGTTTGATCGCCTTGGGCTCGATCGAGGCTTTGTACGGCGCCAACGTTTCGCCGCGCTCTTGGCGCCAGTGATCGAGCAGACTTTGTGTATGTGCGTTGCGCATCGTGTCGAACCTCGTGTCCGGCCCGCCGTACCATTTGGAGACAGTGGCGGCGCCGTCTTCGGTTCAGCAGTAGCGAGAGCCATGCCAAGGCCCGCGCGCGCGGAAACGCTGATCTTTCAGTGTCTTCCCAACCGATCCTGATGCTGAAAAATCTCTAAACGACGGAACGTGGTTAGAGTGGAGTTAATTCGCGCGCAAAGCGCTTCCAGTTCTCGACATAATGCGCCGCTGACACCTGCAGCATCGCGCGTGTGGCGTCGTCCACCTGCCGCACGACCTTTCCAGGCGCGCCCATGACGACGGAATTGTCGGGAATTTCCTTCCCCTCGGTGAGCAACGTATTGGCGCCGACCAGGCAGTTCCGGCCCACCTTCGTACGGTTCAAGATGATTGAGCCGATGCCCACGAGCGACCCGTCCCCGATCTCGCACCCGTGCAGCATCACCAAATGCCCGATCGTGACCCCCTTGCCGATCGTCAGCGGCGCGCCTGGATCGGTATGCAGGATCGAGCCATCCTGCACGTTCGAGCCCTCGCCGATCGTGATCCACTCGGTGTCGCCCCGTACTGTCGCCCCGAACCAAACGCTAGCGTCTTTCAAAAGCCTGACGCGCCCCAACACCATCGCATTTGGCGCAATCCAATAGTTGCCCTGACCCGGCAGATCGGGCGTCCAATCGCCCAGCGCATAAATGGTCATTCGCACGTCCTCAATTTCGCTGCGCCGATCCTGTCATGGCGCGCCGGTGGCTGTCATGCCAGGATGGATCGAGGAGGCGGCAATGACCAAGGAAGAACTATCGGCCTGGTCGCTGGCGAACGGCTGGCAGTTGATGGGCGAGCACCTGTGCCTTGTCAGACCCACCAGAGCGACCGACGCAATCGTGCGCATGGTGTTGAAGGCGACCGTGGCGCAGATCGAAATCAAGAAACCGTCGGGCAAATGGGACAAGGTCGCGAGCGAGAGCTACGCGAAGATCGCCTACGACGAATATGCCGAGCTGCCGTCCGGCTTGGGT
>CXWL01002407.1_pt1 | contig 17838 bp, 17 predicted proteins | sample 590931 | NCBI WGS metagenome assembly CXWL01 (sample SAMEA3498368, study PRJEB10139) | groundwater metagenome | biome: water well; material: biofilm material | place: Germany | collected 2015-04-27 | reverse complement strand
GCCGAGAACGAAGCGGGCGGACTTTTTCAGCATCCCGCTAGTTCTTGGCTTTGCCGGTGTCCAAATACCGATGCTGCCAGTCGAGCCAGGCATGGCCCAATTCGTGGGCTAGAATGTAGCGCCGCCTGGTCACGGGCAAGCGTTTACGAAGAAAAATGGTTTTAGTCGCATCGTCCCAGATACCGTCGGCATCGGGGTCTCGGCGGTCCATCTCCGTATCGGACAATTGCCGCACGGATATCCGGTAGCCGAAGGGGAGCACGACTCGTGAAGGCATGCGCAACATAATCGCCGCTCCTGGTTGTGTATCAGCCTATCACAAACTCCTTTCCCCGTTCACAGCTCGCACCATCAGTAAAATCAACGAATTAGACCGTTGTTTCTGGCCTAGACTCGTGCCGTCACCGGTCTGTTTCTGTCGGTAAGGACAGACTGTCTCCGTGGGCCATGGTCTCAATTGTTCTCTGAATACTGACTGTTCCTCGTCGAGGGAGGATATCGAGTCGGAGCAACCCTGCCGCCAGTGGAACCGCTCACGAGATGTTCATTGGGCTCTCAGTCAGGAGTATACTCATAACATGTGAGGTCTCCCATGCATCGCGTGCTGATCCTCGGTGCTGGAAAGATTGGATCTCTGGTCGCTTGTCTCTTATCGGAGAACGGTGATTATGAGGTCACGCTTGGGGATATCAGCCTTGATGCCTCCAAGCGGTTTGTTCGTGAGCTCGGTCTCTCACGAGTCACGTCCCTGCTTCTCGATGTCCGGCATCCTGACACCATCAGCTCGTACCTGACGGCGCATCGATTCGATGCGGTCCTGTCGAGCCTCCCCTATTTCTGCAATCCCATTGTCGCCGGATTGGCCCGGGAACACCGGCTGCATTATTTTGATCTGACCGAGGACGTCGAGGTCACTAATCAGGTCAAGGTCCTGAGCACTGACTCACCGCAGGCTTTTGTGCCGCAATGCGGTCTGGCTCCCGGTTTTATTAGCATTGTGACGCAGGACCTGATCACCCATTTCGATCGGGTGGATACGGTCAAAATGCGGGTGGGAGCCTTGCCGGTGCATCCCAGTAATGCGCTCAAGTATTCGCTGACCTGGTCGACCGATGGGCTGATTAATGAGTACGGCAACATCTGTTATGGCATTGAGGGGGGCGAGAAGGTGTCTCTCCAGCCCCTTGAAGGCTACGAGACGATCGAAGTGGATGGACTTCTGTATGAGGCGTTCAACACGTCAGGCGGATTGGGCACGCTGGCAGATACCTATGCGGGAAAGGTCCGGACCATGAACTACAAGACGCTCCGGTATCCGGGCCATTGCGAGAAAATTCATCTGTTGATGAACGATCTCAAGCTGAACGAGGATCGGGACACGCTCAAGCGCATTCTCGAACAAGCGATCCCGCAGACATTGCAAGATGTCGTGCTGATTTATGCCTCCGTGACGGGGAGGAGGGAGGGCGCGTTGTTTGAGGAGAACTATGTGAAGAAAATCTATCCCCAATGTATTAAAGGGAAGCTCTGGTCCGCTATTCAAGTGACGACCGCTTCGAGTCTCTGTGCGGTCGCGGACCTCGTGCTCCAAACTCCTGAACGGTACAAGGGGTTCGTGACTCAGGAGTCGTTCCCGCTGCACGATTTTCTCGAAAACCGGTTTGGAGCCTCATACCGATGAAGCAGCCATTGGAGATCATGACAGAACTGGGGCTGAGCGACGTGAATCCAGGGGCCAGCACAGGAGCCGGTTGGTGGTCTTCCCTCTCCATCGAGAGCAGGCTCGACTCTAGGAATCCTGCGACGGGAGAGGTCGTCGCCAGGGTGACGCCTGCCACGGCCGCTGATTACGAGCGGGTAGTAACGGAGACGCAGCGGGCATTCGCGCAATGGCGCCTGGTGCCGGTGCCGAAACGTGGCGAGGTGATCCGGTTGATCGGCCAGGCCCTCCGGGAGAAGAAAGATGCGTTGGGTAGCCTTGTCTCGCTGGAAGTCGGCAAGATCAAAGCCGAGGGTGACGGAGAGGTGCAGGAGATGATCGACATGGCCGACTTCGCGGTCGGCCAATCGCGCATGCTGTATGGGCAGACCATGCATTCTGAACGGCTCAGTCATCGCATGTATGAGCAGTGGCATCCGCTCGGGCCGATCGGCGTCCTGACGGCCTTCAATTTTCCCATGGCTGTCTGGGCGTGGAATGCCTTCATTGCGGCCATCGCCGGGGATACCGTGGTATGGAAGCCCTCGCCGAAGGCGCCGCTCTGCGCGATTGCTGTTCAGCAGCTTTGCAATCAGGTCATGGAACAGCAGGGGCTGTCAGGAATATTTTCGCTTGTCATCGCAGACCGTACGGATCTGGCCGAAACAATGGTGCGGGATGAGAGGCTCCCTTTAATTTCCTTCACTGGGTCGGTTCCGGTCGGTCGGCAGGTCGCGCAAGCGGTGGGAAAACGGCTGGGACGGGTGCTGTTGGAACTCAGCGGCAACAATGCCATCATCGTCGATGAAACCGCCGATCTGGACCTGGCGATTCGGGCCATCCTGTTCGGCGCAGTCGGCACAGCAGGTCAGCGCTGCACCACCACACGACGGCTCTTTGTGCAGGAATCGAGGTCAGGTGAATTGGTCTCCCGTCTGGTATCGGCCTACAAACAGGTGCAGATCGGCGACCCGCTCAAGGCTGGTGTGCTGATGGGGCCCTTGATCGATCAGGCGGCCGTGCACAGATATCGAGAGGCCATCGAGGAGATCAAGAAAGAAGGAGGAGAGATTCTCTGTGGCGGGCATGTGCTTCCAGGACCAGGAAATTTTGTCGAGCCGACGATCGTGTTGGCGCAAAACCGCTGGCCGATCGTGCAGCGGGAAACCTTTGCCCCGATTCTCTACCTCATGACCTATAAGACGCTCGATGAAGCGATTGCGATGCAGAACGATGTGCCGCAAGGCCTCTCGTCGGCACTGTTCACCAACCGCCTCAGACACAGCGAACAGTTTCTGTCTGCCGCCGGCAGCGATTGCGGGATCGCCAATATCAATCTGGGAACCTCCGGTGCTGAAATCGGCGGCGCGTTCGGCGGAGAGAAAGCCACCGGCGGAGGACGCGAGGCTGGTTCGGATGCCTGGAAATTCTACATGCGGCGGCAGACGAACACGATCAACTGGGGCGGCGATGTGCCGTTGGCCCAGGGCATCACATTCGGAGAATGACGGGATATCAGGGAAAGGAGTCGCCAACATGGATCACGCGGCAGAGTTGGATGGGCTCATCGAGCGGATGATCGCGACGTACGTCGCAGGCAATCGAGCAGCCAACGTACTGCGCGCCTCGCTGGATGAAGCAGGGGTCGGTTTCTATCCGGTTGCGGACCATCTCACGTTGCGGACGCTGGATATCGACCGGCGTGCGGAGGAGTTCACGAGGCTGGGTTATGGGTACAGCGAAACGATCGAGTATGAAGACTGGTATGCGAAGGTCTATCGGAAGGTTGGATATCCCGCGCTCTTCGTGGATCAAGCCTATTCCGACGAGCGGGGCCGCACCAGCATCATTACCGGTTGGGTTAATACGTTCGGCGACCAGGTCTTTCATCATGTGGCGGTGCGAGTTGAAGACATCGAGTTGGCGATGGAACGGTTGAAAGCCAAAGGAGTGGTCTTTACCGGTCAGATCGTCGGAGCCCGCGGTGGTCAGCTCCGGCAAATCTTCACGGTGCCAGAAATGGTGGACGGTCAGCCGTTTTCCGTATTGGAACTTGCCGAGCGCCACAGAGGATACCAGGGGTTCTCGCCTCCTCAGGCGGATAGCCTGATGAAGTCGACAGTTGTCCTATAGTCCTCTGTCCCATTCCACATTATTCATGAGCGTTTCTGCTGCAATCGCCAATGTTCAGGCGAGAGGCGCGGGGCCAGAGGCAAGTGGCAAAGGCTTACAGTCGAAAGCACGGCTCTTCCCTCTAGCCCCTAGCCGCGCGCCCGTCGCCTGGCCTGTTGGCACGCTTTCGCAACGAATCGTCATGAATGATGTGGGCTAACAAATCGGCCCGTGATATGTTTCAGCGCGATGCAGTCTCGTGGGATTGTGATTGATTTGAGCCTGGAGGAATGAGCATGACGAAGAAACGCATGTTGGTCGCTAGTCTGGTTGGGCTGGTGGTCTCTGCAACCGTGCTGTGCCTGTTCGACGATCTTCGGTTAGCGCAGGCGTCACCTTCCGGCTTTGCGCCGCATGGAACGGTGACAATCGATGGGGTGACGGTTCCTGATATCGGCCCACTCCCGACGTCGATTCCGACACCCTCCTCAAATCTGAACTACAAGGCGAAAATCAACCTCGGGAAGCAACTCTACTTCGATGGCCGTTTGTCGAAGAGTGGGGCTATCTCCTGTGCCTTCTGTCACAACCCTGGGACGGGGTTTGCCGATCCTCGCCAAACCTCCATCGGGATCGACGGCGGTGTAGGCGGGCGGCAGTCGCCCACGGTTTATAATACGGCATTTAATCATGTGCAATTTTGGGATGGCCGCGCGCACTCGCTGGAAGAGCAGGCCATCGGGCCGATCCAGAATCCGATCGAGATGGGAGAGACGCATGAGCACGTCGTCAGCAAGCTCAGCACGATCAAGGGTTACCAGCAGCAGTTCCGGGCCGTCTTTGGGACCGAGGTGAATCTGCAAGGGATTGCCGAGGCCATTGCTGCCTATGAACGGACCGTCATTTCCACGAATTCCGCCTTCGATAAGTATGTAGCCGGCGACGTGAAAGCCATGGATGAATCAGCGGTGCGAGGGATGGCCCTGTTCAAAGGCAAGGCGCGCTGCATCCTCTGTCACAACGGACCGAATTTTACCGACAACCAATTCCACAACCTGGGGGTCCCTCAAGTAGGACCGCTGAAAGAGGATCTGGGGCGCTACTATGTGACCAAAGCGGAAAAAGACAAAGGTGCCTTCAAGACGCCGACGCTGCGGAGCATTATCGAGACCGCACCCTACATGCATGACGGAGCCTTCAAGACGCTTGATGAGGTCGTCGCGTTCCTTAATAGCGGAGGTGGCCAAAATTCGAATCTGAGTCCCCAAGTGAAGCCCTTGGGCCTTACGCCGGATGAACAATCTGATGTGGTGGCATTTCTCAAGTCGTTAACTGGTGATCCGATAAAGTTTGAGATGCCAAAGTTGCCTAAGTAGTTGAGAAGTAATGGTTTGGTCTCAGCTGATTTTTAACGGAAAAAATAATCGCTAAAAAATATTGATACATGAATCCTTTCGTGTGGGACGGGCTCTCAGTATTCTGAAGCCCTACGTCAGGGTTTAGACGGCCAGGTCAATTCAGTTCGGTCAACCAACCCCAACCTCAGGAGGTCTATTGTGATGAGAAAAGGTCTGCTTGCCATGGTCGCGATTGCGGCGATCGGATGTGCCGGAGTGGCTCCGCAGAAAGCTGTCAGTGGGGAGCCGAAATCTCCGGTCGAAGGATTCGATATCCACGTGCAAGCTCCGCACATGATGGCCGACGGGACTCCTGGTGGGCCCTTCCATCACTACTGTAAGGGGGTTTCAGATCAGATTCTCCAATGTTTGCTGTTCGATTCCACGGATCCTAAGGCCAAATTAGTGGCTATCGAATATTTCGTCGCGAAGGATCTTACGCGAAAGTTGCCCGCGATCCAGTGGCACCGCCATTTCCATGACCATAAGGTTGAGATCGCCACGGGCCGCGTCCAGATCCTCGATATGCCGGCTGATCAGGCTGCCAAGGTGGCAGAAATTGCGGCAGGGACAGACGGGGTGATTTATCACTTGTGGCAGCATGGACAGGAATTTCCAGATGGTACTGTGACCTTCCCGCAATCCCTCGGGCACAAGTTTCCCGGACATTCTGATAAGTAGGATCGATAGTGGGGCCAGCTTTGTCTGCTATGGATGAGGCTGGCCCCTATTTTGAGTAGGAGAGGGAGGGGTATGCATCGATACCTTCTGTGCGCGTTGTGTGTGGTGGCAGTCGGCTCGTGGGACATCCCGGCCTTCGGAGCCGATGAGGCGGTGCTCAAGCCTCGGGTGCCGATCGACAAGATTACGGAAGCCAGAACCTGGACAAACCCTTTCGAGGCGACGCCCGAGAATGTTGAAAAAGGGAAGGCCATTTTTCACGGGAAAGCCTTTTGTGTCACCTGTCACGGCAAGGATGGAAAGGGGTTCGGGGATATTCCCGGCCTTGTCGGCAAGCTTCCACGCAACTTCACCGACAAAGTGTGGCAAGCGGCGAGGACGGACGGCGAACTGATTTGGATCCTGAAAAACGGGAGTCCAGGAACCGATATGGCCTCGTTCATCCCCCTGGTCCTCACCGAAGAAGAAGCCTGGCACGTGCTGCTCTACGTGCGGTCATTCGGTCGTCCGTGAAACGCGGTTCGCGCTCGTGCAGCCTGATTCTCGGCGGTCTCTCCTTTCTATTATTCAGCGCCCTCGTCTTCGCGCCTCGCGATGCAGCGGCCGACTGGTCTGCCACAGCGGAGGCCAAGGTTCTCTACACCGACAACGTATTCGAACTCTCGTCGTCTCGACGGCTGAGTTTGAGTGAAGATCCCAGTCAGCCGGCCATTGTGCCGGTGCAGAAGCCCAGTGACGTTGTCTGGGAGCCTTCCCTTGATGTCCGGCATACCTCGCATCTCACACATCTCGGTCAAACCGAAGTTTCGCTCAAAGCGCATGGTTTCATCTTCACCGACAATCCCATCTTCAATCATGGAAATTACCGGATTCAAGTGAAGCAGGCGCTCGATTCTGAGACGTCTCTCCTGCTGCGCTATCGCTATGTGCCGAATCTCTTCCTGGGCCCGAACCACGAACGGCGTACGGGACAACGTTTGGATGAAGAAGAGCGGGTGACGTCCCACATCTGGCGGCTACAACTGGAGCGCCGTCTGAGCGAGCATCTCACGGCCACGTTAGTCGGCCGCTACGGACTCCGCCAATTCAATGAGGTGTTTGCTGAGCGGGACACCACGTTCTGGACGTCGGGACCACAACTGGAGTGGAACCTGAATTCTTGGCTCACGCTCGCGACGGCCTATCTCTACGAACGAGGGTTGGCCGATGGACGGCAGGAGCTTCAACTCAAAGACGATGTATCGTATCGCCAGCATTTTGCGTCGCTCGGGGCCACGGCTCAGGTGAGCCGGTCCCTGTCTGTCACCCTCGGCTATGCGTACAGACGGAAGGTCTTTACCAGCGAGATTGTGGGTGATTCGAACCGCGGGGTCATCGATACGACGCATCAGGGGTCTGCAGAGCTGCGCTATGAGATGAGTCGGGCGGCGGCGATGACGCTGGGAGTTCAGCGGAGCCAGCGATCGTCGAATGCCGGGACTCGGGACTTTTTTAATACGAATACGTCCCTCAGCCTTCAGTATCGATTCTAGTCTGCTTGAATCAGCCCGGGAGGCGTTTCGATTGTGAGGCCGCAACTTTCTCAGTCGAGGACTGGATGGTCGGTGATGGCCTGTGGCCAGGCGTGCAACACAGTCGGCGAGATTTTGCTCGACGAGCAGATTGGGGAGTATCTGGACAAGGGGAACGAGGAAAAGAATTATGGACGAGCAATACGCTCAGGAAAGTTCGAGATGATGCCGTCAACGCCTAGAGACCGCGCGTGCCGGATGTCGCTGAGCGTGTCTGCCGTGTAGACAAAGACGAGCAGGCCCGCTTGATGACATGCGCCTATGAGCGCGAGCGTGGCTGTGTCGTGCCGGAGACCGACATGTGAAGATCCATACGCGATGGCGCGGGCGACGGGAGCTCGGGGCAGCCTGCCGAAGAGCACCATGAGAGAGGCCCCTGGGTCGGATGTCCGAACCTGTGCCAGCTCGTCGTGCAAGAAAGACGCATAGATGACAGACTCTCTGAACTCAGCCTCACGCACCGCTTCAACAGCCTGCGGAGCCACTCCTGTGATCTTGAGTTCTACCATGAGCCCTGTTTTCCCCTTGACCACCGTGAGTACTTCCTCAAGCGTGGGAATGTACTCACCGTCCCCCGCATCGAACTTCTTGACCTCCCGTAGCGACAAGCGATCCACCCGTCCTTTTCCGTTAGTCGTGCGATTCACCGTCTCATCATGAAGCGCCACGAGCACGCCATCCGCCGTGCGACGTACATCGATCTCTACGAAATCGACTCCGAGGGCGACTCCCTTTTGAATTGAGGCCAGGGTATTTTCTGGGGCATGGCCCGCGGCCCCACGATGGCCGATTCTCAATACCTTCTGCATGGGGAACTCCTGAAGCTAAGCCAAGTGGTACATCAAGCTGAGGCTACTGGATCGGCGGCGCAAACCGAAGATTGTTCGCCTCCAGATTTGCGAGATAGTCCTTCATCCTGGTTCGCTCTCGGGTCTTCACCTGTTCGATCACCTTGCTGTCAATCTCCAGTAATCCGAGTTCGGGAGGGATATCGTCTGGACGGATGACAAACAGGTTCACTCCCTGCTCCTTGGCCTTCACCTGCGCTTCTTTGACACGGTGGTGGATGTACCGTTCGTTCAAGCGCGAGAGGTCGTTCAATTCCAGCAGGTCCCGCAGCGGATGTGGCTCGATACGAACACTCTGCCTTGGAACATTGAGAAAGAGGAAGATCGTATCGCACCCCACACTGAAAGCTTCCTCGACTGGAAGGGGATTTGCGAGATCGGCATCGAGGTGCCGATAGCCGTCCATTTCAACCATTTCGAATAACGGGTAGAGGGCCATGGATGCGCGAATGCGTGTAGAGAAGAGGTCGTATTTGGCCTTCCGGCTTCGCGCGTCCTCGCTCCCGTCTATTGCCAGATCGGGATCTTTGTTGGAAAAGACCACGGTCGCGCCGTCCTCGTATCGTTCAGCGAGGATGTGCCAGACGATGGGGCTTGTGAGCACCTTCTGCAGATCGAACTCCTCACCGAGTCTGGCCAGGAGCGGGAATGGATCCAGGAAGGATTTCATCCTCTTGAGCTCAAAATACTTATCCACCTCGTTGAACGCCTCTTGGACTTCAGGCGCCTGCACGATCCGTCGAAACGACTTGCTCGGAGACGCAAAGGCGTCCATGAGACGAAACACGAAGCTCACGGTGCGGCCTGCGGCGCGAAACGGCATGCGGGCACAAAAGGATATCACCAGCGGCAGGAACTTCATCGCCCGCCTCACATCATGGAGAATCGATCCGCTCGGACCCCAGCCCTGAGCGACTTCTGGGAACACACCTAGGAGACGAGCCATTTTCTCACGGATGAATGGATGGACCTCGTAGATTGCTTCGGGGGAGGTGATATAGTCTTCCCAGATACGGAGCGTTTTCTCGGCGCCGGCTGTGCCGGGATTCTCAACCAACCCAAGCGCATTGCACGTTCCGGCAGAGGAACTCACGATATGGGTGGGACAAAAACCGGCATGAATCAATTCAGCGGCCGCAACCGCCTGGAAGATGGCCTTGCACCCGCCTCCACAAAAGACAAACAGGACATTTCCGTATTTATTCGAGAGCTGATCGGACATAGGAATTCTCCGCCTGGGTGTTTTCTGCACACCGGTGTTGTCTGGAGCCCGCAGGGCTCTGCGGCCCACGCCGTGCACAGGCAAGGGCATCAGGAGCATTGTGCGCTCGACCTGCGCCCGATTGCGAAGGACCAGGCCCGATGAATACATATGATGTCTGCATTGTCGGGGGAGGGGCTGTCGGATGCGCGATCGCCAGGGAGTTGCTGCGCCGTCCCTGGGACAGGCCCCTCCGCATCGTTGTCCTCGAACAGCACGATCGGGTGGGAGCAGAGACCAGCAGCCGCAACAGCGGGGTGCTCCACAGCGGAATCCACGAACATTCCCGTTCGCTGAAGGGAACGCTGGCGCGAGAGGGCAGCGTCATGGCGGTCTCGTATGCCGTAGCGAAAGGCATCCCGTTGCTCAGAACGGGGATGGTCATTGCCATTTCGTGGGAGGATGTCCGGCGGGGCCTGTGGCGTGAGATCTCCATGCTGCGGCGGCTATGGGTGAACGCGTGGAAGACGAACATTCGCATGTCGTTCGTGACGCCCGTGGGGTTGCGTGCGTGGGAGCCGAATCTCCGAGCCTGCGGTGGGATCATCATCCCAAGCGTTTCGGTCATAGATTCCCTCGCCTTCGTGCAATCGCTGCAGACCGACTCGGAAGCGACCGGGGCCGAGTTTGTATTCAAGAACCGGGTCATTGGTATCGATGAAGACGCCAATGATTACATCGTCACCACCGATCGCCAGCGGGTCCGCGCTGCGTGCTTGATTAATGCCGCTGGACTTCACGCCGACGATATCGCGGCCTTTGCCTCGCACAACAAGAAGTATACCATCAGCCCGTTGCGGGGAGAGTATTACGAGCTGATCACTCCAGAGAAGCGAGGCCTCATCCGACGCCTTGTGTATCCAGCGCTGCCTCCTCACGCGACAGGCAAGGGGATACACTTCAGCCCCCGTCCGAACGGACAGCTGTTCATCGGACCGAATGAGGTGCCGGTTCAAGACAAGACAGACTACATGTCGCACAAGACACCGCCTGGCCTGTTCGTCGAAGCCTTGCAGAAGTTTCTTCCGACTCTGGACGAACGCGATCTTCGCTGGGCTTATTCAGGAATCAGGCCTCGTGTGGCCGCTTCGGACGGACACACGAGCGACTTTATCGTTTCGGTAGATAAGGAAGATCCGCTCCTCATCAATCTGATCGGCATTGAGTCGCCCGGGCTCTCCGCCTCGCTGGCGCTTGCCAGGCATGTGGCTGAGCTGCCGTGCATGCAGAAACGGTTCAGTCCGTCCGGTGCATCGTTTCCTTCCCGGCGTGCCTAAGAACGTCGGAGAGGCGTGCGAGTACGCTCCTCCACACGCAAGACCCGGTGCAGGGTCTTCCCAAGGAGAGTCTTGGGTAGTTCGCTCCGGAACTCAACTTTCCTGGGCATTTTGTACGCGGCCAGGTAGCGCCGGCAATGTGTGAGGAGGTCGTCCGCAGAAACAGAGTCGGCGGCGACGACAAAGGCCTTGATCGATTCGCTCCCGTCCCTGAGCTGGATTCCGATGACTGCGGCCTCAATGACATGGCGATGAAGCATGAGTACCTGTTCGACCTCGGAGGGGTACACATTAAATCCTGATGTCGAGAGGATCATGTCCTTCTTCCGATCTACGATGTAGAAGAACCCGTCTTGATCCGCGCGCGCGATGTCGCCGGTCGCGAGCCACCCATCGGGTTTCAGCGCGGTTGCCGTTTCCACAGGGTTGTTCCAGTATCCCTGCATCACTTGCGGGCCGCGCACCCAGAGTTCGCCGATCTCCCCTATCGGGATCTCGATCCCCGTCTCATCGACGATTTTCGCCTCGGTGTTCGCAATGGGTAATCCGATGGATCTCTTCACTGAGAGTCCACGTGGAATGTTGCAATGTGTGACCGGGGATGCTTCGGAAAGACCGTATCCCTCGATGATCAGGTGGCCGGTCCGCTCTTTGAATTTCTTGAGGAGCTCATAGGGGAGGGCGGACCCGCCGCAGATGAAAAATCTTGCCGCAGAAAAATCCTTCGCGTCACAGTGATCGAGAAGCTTCCGTACCAGTGCGGGTACAAGAGTGATCACGGTGGGTTTTTTCTTGCGAAGGAGTGTGAGCAGCACGGGCATGTTTCGAGGATCGGGGACCAGCACCATGCAGCCTCCGACGGCCAGACAGATATTCTGTGTGACGGTCATCCCGAATACGTGAAAGAGAGGGAGCGCTGCCAGAAAACTTTCCACTCGTTCAGTAGGAGCAAACCAGCTGATGAGCTGCTGGATGTTCGCCGTCAGATTGCGATGGCGCAGTTCCGCCCCTTTGGATACCCCGGTGGTGCCACCTGTGTATTGAAGCACGGCGATATCGTCCGGCGTCGTGATCGGAAGCTCCTCCGGCGCGACAGGGATCACAGTGTCCAGCACGTCATGAAAGAACAGTATTGGTTCGCTGCGCGGTATCTCAATAGGGGGTCGGCCGTTGCTGTGTTGATAGATATACTTCGCGATCGTCGTCATGAAATCGGTAATCCGCGTGACGACGATCAGCTCGAGGTCGAGATGCTGGATTTTCTCATACATCTGGTCGAGCACCACAATCGCTCGCGCTCCCGCGTCTTGAAGCTGATGAGACAGTTCGTGCTCCGTGTAGGTGGGGTTGCAGGCGACGACGATCCCACCGGCTCTCAAAATGCCGAAGTAGGCGATGACCGCTTGTGGAGAATTCGGCAGACAGACGGCCACGCGATCGCCCTTGCGAACTCCCAATGTTGCGAGGCCGCAGGCGAAGCGCTCGACGAGGGAATGACATTCCCGGTACGACAGGGTCTTCCCAAAGAAATAGAGTGCCGGTCTGTGTGCAAACCGCTGCGCGCTCCGTGAGAACATCTCCACGAGCGTCTCGGGAGCAATGGAGAGTTCGTGGGGAACTCCCTCGGGGTAATGGGCGAACCACGGTTGTTCGGGCATAGGGCCCTCCCTTTCGTGCCGGTCGGTTCAAGAAATTTCCGGCATTACCAGCCTCCGTCGGAGAGCCCCTGACAGGGCTCAAAGCGTTTGCCATACGTGGTTGCCAGCGCCTCCAGTTCCTGGGTTATCTGCCCGGGCGTCATGGTCTGGCGCGCCCAGGTGAGAAGGCCTCCGCGGAATGCAGGGAACCCGATCCCATAGGTCAGGGCGAAATCGAGCTGCCAGGGATGCTCCACGATTTTGTCGTGCAGACAGCGCACCGCCTCGTCGACCATCGGGAGAAACAGTCTCCGGTGAAGGTTGTCGTCGGAGGTGGGGCCGGCATCTGACGGGTAGGTGCGACGATAGTTCGCGACGGCGTCCAGCGCCTCCGCATGTTCTTTCCCTGACTTCCAAAATGTCAGTGGTGCCTTCTGCTCGGGAAGGAAGTTCTGCAGCAGTGCATCACGGGACTCGATTCGAGGCCCTAGCACCGCGAGCGAGGTCAGCACATGTATGGCAACCGGAAGCCCGATCAGATCGAGGAGCTCCAGCGGACCCATCGGATGTCCGCTATCTACGGCCATGCCAAAGTTTTTGGCGACCGCGTCGATGCGCCGAAAGGAGATGCCCTCCCCCACCATGATTACGGCCTCTGCCAGATAGCGTGAGAGAATCCTGTTTACGAGAAATCCCGGTCCGTCGCGGACCACGAGCGGAAACTTTCCCAGCCGTTTGGCAAGGCTACAGGCCTGCGCGAGGGTTGTGTCGGAGGTGAAGGGCGCATGAACCACTTCGACCAGCTGCATTCTGGCGACAGGGTTGAAGAAGTGAAGCCCCACACACCGTTCGGGATGGATGGCGTTCGCGGCAATGTCGGCCAGGGTGTACGAGGATGTATTCGTCGCGAAGATCGCATCGGGGCGGGCCTCCGATTCAAATTCCGCGAGCACCGCTCGTTTCACGTCCAGTTTCTCCGATACAGCTTCGATGACGAGGGGCGCGGCGCTCACATCCCTGGTATGGGTGGTCGGTGCAATCCGCATCATGCGATAGCGCAGGTCGGACGGAAGGATGACTCGCTTGCGCACCTGGGCAGTTTGAGCTGTGTGGATCCTTCCGATCCCCTTCGCGAGAATCTCTGAAGACACGTCCCGCAGCACCACCGTATAGCCTTTATCAGCCAGTTGCCCGGCGATCTGTGAGCCCATCAATCCTGCTCCCAGCACACCTACCCGCGTAGACGCTATGGGAGCGACAGCCACGTGTCGTTTCATCTTTTCGCCGGCCAGAAACAGACCGACGAGATGTGCGGAAATCTCGCTGGCCATGAGCTCCATCAGGAGCGGCCGTTCGACCGTGAGCGACCCCTCCAGAATACTCAACCGCAGCCCCTTCGCCACGGCATCGATGGCCCGGAGCGGCGCAGGATAGAAATGCCGAACGCGCGCGATGACGTGATGCCGGGCATAGCGACAGACGAGCGAACGAATTACAGGAGCGCTTAAGAATCTTTGGCTGGCCCGAAGCGGCGGCTGCCGTTTGGCTGGAGACGAACAGAGACGGCGGACCTCTGCAATGGCAGCCTGCACCAGAGTTTCTTTCTGAATCCTCTCCAGGGTTCTAGCCGTAGACGGGATAGAGGCCACCATCCCCTCCGTAAGGCCCATCCGCAGAGCCTGCCGGGGAAAGATCGTTTTCCCCGTCGTGATCATGTCCAATGCCGCCGGTACGCCGATCAGCCGCGGGAGACGTTGTGTGCCGCCGAACCCGGGAAGAATACCCAGCTTGACCTCCGGCAGAGCGAAGCAGGTCCTCGGGTGGGTACTGGCAATACGCGCGTGGCAGGCCAGCACCAGCTCGAGTCCACCGCCCAAACAGGCGCCTTCCACTGCCGCGACAAAGGGCTTCGGCGATCGGCCCATTCTGTCGAAGAGCTGGTGCGCAGTCATCACGAGTTGNNGGATTGCTCGGCATACTGCACGATCTTCTGCCACTCCGACAGGCTCTCGACATTGAGCACATTGACCGGCTTGCCGACGTAATCAAATCCTGCCAGCAAGATGCCATCATCCAGGATTGAGGTCTTGAAGTGTGTGAACAAGCCGGGAGAAATGGTGTGATCCTGTGACATACCTATTTCCTCTCCAAGATCATCGCCACGCCCTGTCCTCCGCCGACGCAGGCACTGATCATGGCCCGTTCGGCATTCCGGCGCTTGAGTTCGAACAGGGAGGTCATGGCCAAGCGTAGACCGGAGACGCCCACTGGATGCCCGAGCGCGATCGCGCCTCCGTGCGGGTTGAGATCGTCAGGGGGGATTTCACCGAGACGTTCGGTCCACCCATAACGGCCGAATTTGCGTTGCATGAGGGAAGACGAGTCAAGAATGCGGCTGATCCCCAATACGACGGATGCAAAGGCTTCGTTAATCTCCCAGACGGAAAAATCCTTCATGGTCAGACGAGTCTTGGACAAGACTTTAGTGATGGCCCCGACGGGGGCGAGGCCCATGCACGAAGGTTCATACCCGAAGTCGGCGTAGTCTTTCAGGTATCCGAGGATCGGCAACCCGAGGGCCTTGGCCTTAGCCTCTTCCATGAGCAGCATCGCTGCGGCTGCATCGGTTATTTGGGAGGAGTTGGCCGGCGTCACTGAACCGTGGCGCCTGTCGAACGCGGGCTTGACCTCGCGAAACGTCTCCTGACCGGCATCCTCACGAATGCCATTGTCTCGCGCGACGTAGGCGCTCCTTTCGGGGACATACATGGGCACGACTTCGTCAGCAAAGAGCCCATCCTTCCATGCCTGCGCCGCGAGCCGGTGGGATCGAATGGAAAACGCGTCCTGATCTTGCCGCGAGATATCTAGTGAAGGATCTTTCGCGATATTCTCTGCCGTCTGTCCCATGATGAGGTCGCACATTGGATCCGTGAGACCCATCATCAAACCGACTTGCGGCGGATATTTCTTAAGATGAAGGAGCTTGGGAATGAGGGCCAGAGCGCCGGCGGTACGCTCCCGCAGACTTCTGGCTTTGCCGTATTGGAGGAAAAGATTGGCGACGGCCTGGTTATACACGATCGGGATTCGGCTCATCGCCTCCATGCCGATCACCAGCACGGTGTCGGCATCACCATTCCTGATACGCAACCCCGCATAGTAGAGTGCCGTCACTCCGGAGCCGCAGTTTTTTCCGGCTACCGTATCGGCGGGGATCGTTGCGGGAAGGCCCCCGGTAACGGCTGCGACCCTCGTCGGATTCACCGCGTGCATCGGAGTCGCGACATTGCTGCCCAAGACGCAATCGATCGTCTCAAGCGGAAGATTCCAGCGGTGACACCGCGTGATCATTTCGCGGACGACCCAGGCGCCAAGCACCTCCGCATCCGTCTCGCGAAAGTCTGTTCCTTCCTTGCAGAGGGGGGTGCGGAATCCGTCAACGATGACGACATTACGCATAGTGCATTCTCCGTCCGAAGTTCGGAGTGAAGAACCCTCTCGCGCCGATGCGCTCAAACGCCCCTGAACTCGGCTACATCCTACCATGCTACGGCGTTACCGGCTCGCCTCGTACCCGGAGTCTGACTGCTACATAAGAGGGGGGTCTGGTCAGGCTAATTCCAGGACAAACATGGGGCAGGAGGTGTAAGGTACNNGCTCGCGATACGGCTGCCTATTCCGGGTTTCTTGCTGGGCTGTTTGAAGCCGATGTTAGCTGGGACCTCTTTAGTTCGATCAGCATTCCACAGCCGAGTCCGGCTGCCCTCGATTTCCTCGAACAATTTAAGATCGCCCTGATACCCCTGGATCCTGAGCGGGTGGATAGTGAGGGGGAACTGCCTGAACCGCTGTTGAAAACATTGGCGGAGATCGGCGCGTTCGGCATCAAGATTCCTCATCGCTTCGGCGGGCTGGAGTTGACCCAATCTGAGTACCAAAAAGTCGCCACCTTGTGTGGCAGTGTTGACACGTCGCTGACGGTGCTGTTGTCGGCCGCGCAATCGATCGGCATTCCAGAACCGTTGCGCCTTTTCGGGACAGACGCGCAGAAGGCCAAGTATCTTCCGCGGCTTGCACAAGGAGAAATTTCAGGGTTTGCGCTCACGGAGAGAAACGTGGGCTGTGATATCTCCAAAGTAGAGACCTGCGCTGTCCGCGTCGCAGAAAACGGGAAGACCATCGCCTATCGTCTGACGGGGGAAAAGTTCTTNNAAGCGATATGGGGCCTTCATCGTGGAAACCCATTGGCCGGGGTGCTCGGTCACTCGTCTGCGTTTCGAGGGCGTGCGGGGGATTTACAACGGCATCCCCACGTTTCACAACGTCTATGTCCCGATTGAAAACCGCTTGGGGACTGAAGAAGACGGCCTGAGGATCGCGCTGGCCACACTCACTGTCGGTCGACTGACGCTTCCCGCTGCCTGTTTAGGGGGGCTCAAGCAGTGTCTGTCCGTGATGCGCTGGTGGGGACAGGAGCGAGTTCAGTGGAACAAACCGATCGGCGAACATACCCTCATCGGCGAAAAAATTTGCCGTGCTGCGGCCTATACGCTGGCGCTCGACGCCGTGATGGCCTTCTGCGGAGCCTGGGCCAACAAGAAGGGCGACCTCCGGCTGGAATCGGCTGCCGCCAAAATTATCGGAAGCGAATGGTATTGGGAGGTGGTAAACGATCTGTTTCAAGTGCGCGGGGGGCGTGGATTCATGACCGTTGAATCGCAGCGTAAGAGCGGCGAACTCGGGATTCCCGTCATGCGCATGCTTCGCGACGCCCGCATTAATCTGGTGTGGGAGGGGACGAGTGAAATTTTGCGCATTTGGATGGCGCGCGAGGCCCTCTCGCCCTATATCGAGCAGGGTATCGCTTTTTTAAAAGGGTCACTGTCAGACAAGATCGCGGCACCCCTGTACTACATGCGCATGGCGCTTCGCTCTTGCCTCCCTATTTCAAACCCCGTAGGCACTGCTGCGCTGTTTGGACAAGACTATGTCCGGTGGGTTCGTTGTATCGAAGCGTCCTCTCGCCGCCTAACACGATCGACGCTCGTGGCGACGCTCCGCCATCGCCAGGGTTTGCACAATAAGCAACTTCTTCTCAAGGCTGTCGTCGACGACAGCCTTGCGCTCTTTCCAATGGCAGCGATCATTTGGTATGCCTCGCAGCCGGAAATACGGACCAAACCAGGTATCTCTGAGCTTGTCGCCTATTTCTGCCAGGAGATGGAGGATCGTCTGAGTCCTCCCTCCTCTCTGGCGAGAAGAATCCGTAGACACAGAAAAGACAGCATCGTCTACCAACTGTCGAAGGCCATCATGCGCGGCGAGTACGCGTGGCTTGAGGAAGGGATTGTG
>CXWL01133706.1_pt1 | contig 17840 bp, 16 predicted proteins | sample 590931 | NCBI WGS metagenome assembly CXWL01 (sample SAMEA3498368, study PRJEB10139) | groundwater metagenome | biome: water well; material: biofilm material | place: Germany | collected 2015-04-27 | reverse complement strand
GCGCTCTTGTAGTCGATCTTGTCGCTCTCGAGCACGGAGCAGGCGGCGAGGCTGGCAACCAGGGTGGTCAGCAGTGCATATCGCGAAAGTTGCGAAAGGTTCTTCAACGTCGTCTTCCTTGTTGGAATGGTTCGATCAATCTATGGGCCGCAGTGCCCGCCATCTCTGAGCACGGTTCGGGCAAAAGGTTGCTTAACCTTGTTGCGGCCAGGGAAAAAGCGGATCGCAGGCGTATTGGGATTGGCTCAGTTCTTGAGCAGGCCGGTGGCGCGCAGGGCGCCCTCGACCGCCGGACGGCTGGCTTCGCCGAGTTCGGTGAGCGGCAGCCTGAGGGCGCCGCCGCAGAGGCCGAGCCGGGCCATGGCCCACTTGAGCGGAATCGGATTGGGTTCGACGAACAGGTTGCGGTGCAGCGGCATGAGCTCGAACTGGATCTGCATCGCGCGCTTCACGTCGCCGGCGATGGCGGCCACGCACAGTTCATGCATCTTGCGCGGCGCGATGTTGGCCGTGACGCTGATGTTGCCCTGGCCGCCGCACAGCATGAGCGCAACGGCGGTCGGGTCGTCGCCCGAATAGACGGCAAAGTTCTTGGGCACATCGCGAATGAGCCACTGAGCGCGTTCGATGTTGCCGGTGGCTTCCTTGATGCCGATGATGCCGGGCACTTGCGTGAGACGCAGCACGGTGTCGTGCGCCATATCGGCGACGGTACGGCCGGGCACGTTGTACAGCACGATGGGCAGGTCGCCCACGGCCTCGGCGATGGCCTTGAAGTGCTGGTACTGGCCCTCTTGCGTGGGCTTGTTGTAGTAGGGAACGACCTGGAGTTGCGAATCGGCGCCAACGCCCTTGGCGAACTTGGCCAGCTCGATGGCTTCCTTGGTCGAATTGGCGCCGCAGCCGGCCATCACGGGCACGCGGCCCTTGGCTTGCTCGACCGAGACGCGGATGATTTCGCAGTGCTCTTCGACATCGACCGTCGGCGATTCGCCGGTGGTGCCGACCACGCCGAGGCAGTCGGTGCCTTCGTCGATGTGCCAGTCGATGAGTCGCCGCAGGGCGGGGTAGTCGACACTGCCGTCGTCGTGCATCGGCGTGACGAGCGCGACGATGCTGCCTGTCAGTTGCTCCAAGGGGGAATCTCTTTGTCGGTGGACGAAAGCGCCGATTCTACTTACTCCGGGCACCGCCAAGGCAGCGGGGCCGGCCCCCTCAGTTTCCCTTAAGGAGGGCGCGCAGCGGCTGGCCTGCAAGGGGCTTGGGGGCACGGATGGCGGCAATACGCTGCACGAAGCGCGCCGGTTCGGGGAGGAACCCGTCCTCGTAGGCCACCACGCGCAGATCCGCGCAGGCCGCGAGCAGCTCCCCGGGCTGCAGCAGGAAGTCGGCTCGCGACGGCTTGCCTACCGTCTCGTTGCCGGCGGCGAAGGTCTCGTAGAGCAGCACGCCGCCAGGGGCGACGGCCGCCACGATGTCGGCCATGCGGGGGCGCCACAGGTAATTGGTGACGACCACTGCGCCGAAGGTCTGGCCGGCGAAGGGCCAGGGGCCCGATTCGATGTCGGCCGTGATGGACTGTCCGAAGGCGCCGGCTGCCTCGGTCGCGTCCGGTGACCGGTCGACGCCTGTGACGGGGTGGCCGCGCCCGGCAAACCACTGCATGTGCCGGCCTGCGCCGCAGGCGACATCGAGCACCGTGGCGTCGGTGGCCAGCAGGTGCGACCAGCGCACGATCCACTCCGAAGGCGCGCCCGTGCCGTGCAACGGCGCTACATCTTTCATAGCAATTCAGCCTGCTTCAGAAGCACGACCACACCTGGTCGACCAGCGTCACGAGAAATTCCGGATGCGTATAGAGCATGAACACGCCCGTCAGCGCCGCCGCTACGGCCGCAAGCCAGCCGGCGTGTGCGAGGTGATGGCGCATCTGACGAGTCATGGCCCGATTGTGTCTGCCCGCAATCAACCCGGCACAGCCGCCGGCCGCGCCGCGCGGGCGATGGCGTGCTCCTTGACCGGCAGGTTGATCAGCGCCGCGAACACCCCCAGCGCGATCGCGATGTACCAGACGATGTCGTAGCTGCCGGTCGTGTCGTACAGGTAGCCGCCGAGCCACACGCCCAGGAACGAGCCGACCTGGTGGCTGAGGAACACGAAGCCGCTGAGCATCGACAGATGCGCCACCCCGAAGATGCCCGCCACGATCGCGTTGGTCGCGGGCACGGTCGAGAGCCAAAGGAAGCCCATCGCTGCCGAGAACACATACACGCTCATCGGCGAGATCGGCACGATCAGGAACAAGGCGATCGACACAGCCCGCGCAAGGTAGATCGCCGCGAGGATCTTGCGCTTGGCGAGCGTCTGCCCCAGCAGGCCGACCGTGTAGGTGCCGAACACATTGAAGAGCCCGATCAGCGCCAGCGCGTAGCCGGCGACGTCGGCCGACAGGCTCCGGTCGCGCAGGTACGTCGGCATGTGGATGCCGATGAAAGCCAGTTGGAAGCCGCAGACGAAATAGCCCGCCATCAGGAGGCCGAAGCTCGGATAGCGGAAGGCTTCGCCCACCGCCTGCAGCACCGACTGGTCGCGGTGCCCGGCCAGTGCCTCGCGCTGCGGTTCGCGCAGGCCGAAGGCCAGCGGCACGATCACCAGCACCAGCACGGCCAGCACTGCCAAGGCGGTTTGCCAGCCGAAGTTGCCAATCAACCGACCTTCGATGGGGGCCATCAGGAACTGGCCGAACGAGCCGGCTGCCGCCGCCACGCCCATCGCCCAGGAGCGCCGCTCGGCCGGAATCTGCCGCCCGATCACGCCGTAGATCACCGCGTAGGTCGTGCCCGCCTGCGCCGCGCCGATCAGTACGCCTGCGCTCAGTGTGAACAGCAGCGGCGTCGGCGAATGCGCCATGCCCAGCAGCCCCAGCCCGTAGAAGATCGCACCGCCGATCAGCACCCGGAACGCGCCGAATCGGTCGGCCAGCATGCCGGCGAACACGCCGAAGATGCCCCACGAGAGGTTCTGGATCGCGAGCGCGAAGGAGAAGGTCTGCCGGCTCCAGTCCTGCGCCTGCGTGATCGGCTGCAGCCAGAGGCCGAAGCCGTGGCGGATGCCCATCGAGAGCGTGACGATCATGGCGCCGCAGAACAGCACCTGTTTGATCGAGAGGGTGGGCGTGGAGGCTTGCATGCCATCGAATGTAGCCATTGCGTGCTGTGGCAGGCAGGCGGGCGGCCTCAGCCATTGATGATTTATCGGCGCCGTTTCAATGCGCGTCCGGCATCAAAGCGCCTGCTGTATGGGTATCCAGTTGTTTGGCGGCGACTGACTACAATCCGCCCCCATGGCGACTCCTCCCAAGACAACCTCAGACTCCGCTTCCGGCTACTCGGAAGGCTCCATCCGCGTGCTCAAGGGCCTCGAGCCCGTCAAGCAGCGCCCGGGCATGTACACCCGGACCGACAACCCCCTGCACATCATCCAGGAAGTGCTCGACAACGCCGCCGACGAGGCGCTGGCCGGCTACGGCAAGAAGATCAANNGCCGGCGGCAAGTTCGACAAGGGCTCCGGCGGCGCCTACAGCTTCTCGGGCGGCCTGCACGGCGTGGGCGTGTCGGTGACCAATGCGCTTTCGAAGCGGCTCGAAGTCACCTCCCACCGCGAAGGCTCGATCGCCAGGTTGGCCTTCAGCGCCGGCGACGTGATCGAGGCGCTCGAGATCCGCAAGCTCGAAGCCGGCGAACGCAAGCAGGGCACCACCGTGCGCGCCTGGCCCGACGCCAAGTACTTCGAAACCGCCGCGCTCCCGATGAGCGAGCTCACCCACCTGCTGCGCAGCAAGGCGGTGCTGATGCCCGGCGTGAGCGTCACGCTGACGGTCGAGAAGACCAAGGAAACGCAGCAGTGGCTTTACAAGGGCGGCCTGAGCGACTACCTGATGCAGACGCTCAACGGCGATCCGGTGATCCCGTTGTTCGAGGGTAGCGGCCATGCCGACAAGAACGCCGACAACTTCGCCGAAGGCGAGGGCGCCGACTGGTGTGTGGCCTTCACCGAAGACGGCCAGCCGGTGCGCGAGAGCTACGTCAACCTGATTCCCACCAGCGCCGGCGGCACGCACGAGAGCGGCCTGCGCGACGGCCTCTTCACCGCGGTGAAGGGCTTCATCGAGCTGCATTCGCTGCTGCCCAAGGGCGTGAAGCTCCTGCCCGAGGACGTGTTCGCGCGCGCTTCGTACGTGCTGAGTGCCAAGGTGCTCGATCCGCAGTTCCAGGGCCAGATCAAGGAACGCCTGAATTCGCGCGACGCGGTGCGGCTGGTGTCCAGCTTCGTGCGCCCCGCGCTCGAACTCTGGCTCAACCAGCACGTCGACTACGGCAAGAAGCTGGCCGAACTCGCCATCAAGGCCGCGCAGACCCGCCAGCGCGCCGGCCAGAAGGTCGAGAAGCGCAAGGGCTCCGGCGTGGCCGTGCTGCCCGGCAAGCTGACCGACTGCGAGAGCAAGGACATCAGCCACAACGAAGTCTTCCTGGTCGAGGGCGATTCCGCCGGCGGCAGCGCCAAGATGGGCCGCGACAAGGAAAGCCAGGCCATCCTGCCGTTGCGCGGCAAGGTGCTCAACACCTGGGAAGTCGAGCGCGACCGGCTCTTCGCCAACACCGAAATCCACGACATCTCGGTGGCCGTGGGCGTCGATCCGCACGGTCCCAGCGACACGCCCGACATGAGCGGCCTGCGCTACGGAAAGATCTGCATCCTCTCCGATGCCGACGTGGACGGCTCGCACATCCAGGTGCTGCTGCTCACCTTGTTCTTCCGTCACTTTCCGAAACTCATCGAAACCGGCCACGTGTATGTCGCGAAGCCGCCGCTGTTCCGGGTCGATGCGCCCGCGCGCGGCAAGAAGCCGGCCTCCAAGGTTTACGCGCTCGACGAGGGCGAACTGACCGCCACGCTCGACAAGCTGCGCAAGGATGGCGTGCGCGAAGGCGCCTGGAGCATCAGCCGCTTCAAGGGCCTGGGCGAGATGAGCGCGGAACAATTGTGGGAAACCACGCTCAATCCCGATACCCGGCGCCTGATGAAGGTGCAGCTGGGACGCTTCGACTTCACATCTACCCAAGGCGAGATCACCAAGCTCATGGGCAAGGGCGAAGCGGCTGCCCGGCGCGAGTTGATGGAACTGCGTGCCGACGACGTCGATATCGATGTTTGACCCCCGTGACCCTCACAGATTTCATGCGTCCGTTGCTGTTGGCCTTGCTGCTGTGCTTGCAGCAGGGATTGGCGCACGCCGCTGACATCTACGGCTACATCGACAGCAAGGGCGTCGCGCACTTCGCCGCCGAGAAGGTCGACGAGCGCTACCAGATATTCTTTCGCGGCGGCCAGAGCTTCGATACCGCGCAGGGCCTCTCGCCGCTCTCGCGCAGCGGGCGCAAGTTCGACGGCAAGGTGCCGCCGGCGTCGCAGAGCCTGCTGGCGCTCTTCGAGGCTTCGCCCAGCTACAAGGTCGCCAAGAGCGCGCTGCGCGATGCGTCGAACAAGCATTCGATCGACTACGAACTGCTGCAGGCGCTGATCGCCACCGAATCGGGCTTCGACGCGCAGGCCGTTTCGCCCAAGGGCGCGATGGGCCTCATGCAGCTCATGCCTGCGACGGCGCAGCGCTACGGTGTCGCGGCGGACAAGCGCACGAGCATCGAGAAGAAGCTGTTCGACCCGCGCATCAACATAGCCGCCGGCTCCCGCTACCTGCGCGACCTGATCGCGATGTTCCCCGGCCAGATCGAACTGGCACTCGCCGCCTACAACGCGGGCGAGGGTGCGGTGCAGCGCGCCGGCAACAAGATTCCGAACTACAAGGAAACGCAGAACTACGTGCAGACCGTGCTGCAGCTCTATGCGTACCTGAAGCCCGGCGCGACCGGACGCACCGGCAGCGGCGGCAAGTCGCCCGGACGCATCCGCATGGAAATGGGCGGCGCCGTCGGCCGCGGCAACATGCCGCCCGACCGGCCCTGGCTGCCGGCGGCTTCGCCGGCCACCAAGCCTGCCGCGCCCGCGCTGGCGGAGCCAGCCGATGTGCCGACCTCTCCCTACATGCCCGAAGTGCCGGCCTCGTCCGCGACCGGCTCGCCTTCGGTGGCCATGTCCGAATAAATAGACAAGCAACAACAATCTTCCGGAAACGACAGACGATGGATTCCCAACCTCCGCTCGACCTAGGCGGCCCGACCGACGGCGACACCACCCTCACACTGGCCGACTACGCGCAGACCGCTTACCTCGAATACGCGCTCAGCGTGGTCAAGGGCCGCGCGCTGCCCGATGTGTCCGACGGCCAGAAGCCGGTGCAGCGGCGCATCCTGTACTCGATGTCGCGCATGGGCCTGGGCTTCGGCGGCACCAACGGCACCGTGGGCGCCAAGCCCGTCAAGAGCGCGCGCGTGGTCGGCGACGTGCTCGGCCGCTTCCACCCCCACAGCGACCAGGCCGCCTACGACGCGCTGGTGCGCATGGCGCAAGACTTCTCGCAGCGCTACCCGCTGGTCGACGGCCAGGGCAACTTCGGCAGCCGCGACGGCGACGGCGCCGCGGCCATGCGCTACACCGAGGCGCGCCTTGCCCGCATCACCAGCCTCTTGCTCGACGAGATCGACGAAGGCACGGTCGACTTCATTCCCAACTACGACGGCAGCACCGAGGAGCCGCGCCTCTTGCCCGCGCGGCTGCCGTTCACGCTGCTGAACGGTGCGAGCGGCATCGCCGTGGGTCTCGCCACCGAGATCCCGAGCCACAACCTGCGCGAAATAGCCGACGCCTGCGTCGCGCTGATCAAATCCAACGGCAAGCTGAGCGAAGAAGAACTGCTGGCCATCGTGCCCGGCCCCGACTACCCGGGCGGCGCGCAGATCATCAGCGGCGCGAGCGACATCGCCGACGCCTACCGCACCGGCCGCGGCTCGCTCAAGGTGCGTGCGCGCTGGAAGATCGAAGACCTCGCGCGCGGCCAGTGGCAGCTCGTGGTCAACGAACTGCCGCCGGGCGTGAGCACGCAGAAGGTGCTCGAGGAGATCGAGGAAATCACCAATCCGAAGGTCAAGGCCGGCAAGAAGGCGCTCTCGGCCGACCAGACGCAACTGAAGGCCGCGATGCTGTCGGTGCTCGACGTGGTGCGCGACGAATCGAGCAAGGACGCTGCCGTGCGCCTGGTGTTCGAGCCCAAGACCTCGCGCATCAGCCAGGAAGAATTCATCACGACGCTGCTCGCGCAGACCTCGCTGGAGACCTCTTCGTCGATCAATCTCACGATGGTGGGCATCGATGGCAAGCCGACGCAGAAGTCGCTGCGCCAGATGCTCAACGAGTGGATCGCGTTCCGCGAGATCACCGTCGAGAAGCGCTCGCGGCATCGCCTGAACAAGGTGCTGGAGCGCATCCACATCCTCGAGGGCCGGCAGCTGGTGCTGCTGAACATCGACGAGGTGATCGCGATCATCCGCGCGGCGGAAGACCCGAAGGCGGCGCTCATCGCGCGCTTCAATCTCAGCGAACGGCAGGCCGAGGACATTCTTGAAATCCGCCTGCGCCAACTCGCGCGGCTGGAAGCCATCAAGATCGAACAGGAGCTCAAGGGCCTTCGCGAAGAGCAGAATAAGCTCGAAGACATCCTCGGCAGCCCGGCGACGCTGCGCCGCCTGCTGATCAAGGAAATCGAAGCCGATGCCAAGACCTTCGAAGACCCGCGCCGCACGCTGATCCAGGCCGAGAAGCGCGCCGTCGCCGAAGTGAAGGTGGTCGACGAGCCCGTGACCGTGATCGTGTCGCAGAAGGGCTGGGTCCGCGCGCAGAAGGGCTGGGCGAGCGAAAAGGCTGCCGGCAACGGCGGCACCGCGCCCGAGTACAGCTTCAAGTCGGGCGACACGCTCTATGGCGCCTTCGAATGCCGCAGCGTCGACACGCTGCTGGTCTTTGGCTCCTCCAAGGACAAGAGCGTGCGCGTCTACACCGTGCCCGTGGCCTCGCTGCCCGGTGCGCGCGGCGATGGCCAGCCCGTCACCACGCTCATCGAGCTCGATGCCGGCACGCACGTCACGCATTTCTTCGCGGGCCCCGTGGGCGCAAGCGTGCTGCTGGCCAACACCGGCGGCTACGGTTTCATCGCGACAGTCGAGAACATGATGTCGCGCCAGCGCGGCGGCAAGGCCTTCATCGACGTGGGCGAGGGCGAACAGCTCTGCCGCCCCTCGCTGGTGGGCGGCGCGAGCGGTGCCGAGCCGATGCCGGCCGCCACGCACGTGGCCTGCGCCTCGACCGGCGGCCGCATCCTGACCTTCGACATCGCCGAACTCAAGAGCCTGCCCAAGGGCGGCCGCGGCCTCACCCTGATCGACCTGGAACCCAAGGACACCCTTGCGGGTGCCGCGGCCTACACGCGCAGCGTGAAGATCGAAGGCATCGGCCGCGGCGGCAAGGAGCGCGACGAGACCCTGGAAATCCGCACCCTCAACAACGCGCGCGGCACCCGTGCGCGCAAAGGCAAGGCGGCCGACCTGGGCTTCAAGCCGGCCAGCATCGTGCGGGTGCTGTGATGGGCGGCATCGACATCAGCGTCATCGGCCTGTTCATCGCGGTGGTCACCGGCCTCGCCAGCTTCCTGGTGGGCCGGCATTTCCGGATGAAGCGCGCAGCCAAGCGGCGCGAGAAGGACCGCGCCGCGGCGCAGGCCATCGAGACCCGGCAGGTACGGCGGGCGCGCGAGCGGCGCGAAGGCGGTAGATAACCGTTAAGTAACTCGCAAGGTCAGCCCGCGCTGTGCCTTCGTCGGCAAGCAGGGCTCGTGTAGGGCAGCAAGAGGCTTGCGTGGTTGAACGCCCATTCTTGCGTCAGGACGACTGCGTTCCAGTCATTACCGCTTTCCTGTCCAACACAAACGTAGTGCGATGTTGGAAGTGCATTGCGCCTTTTGACAGACCGCATCGGCAATGACTGCGGGGCTCGTGGTGCCCCTCTTAGGGAGTTATCGCACGCACCAGCGAGTAGCGCGCGCTGGTGCGGCTGGGCGCCGACGTGGCTTTTAGCGCATACCTTCAACCCCTAATTCACTTTCCGCATCTGCAAGCTCGTCGACTTGAAAGTCGGTCTTTGGTGATTAGCCTGCAGTGACAAGCTGTCGAGGCCTCACTCATTTCACTCGACGATGGCGATCTTGTCGTTGGATGCCAACAATTTTATCAACCAACTCTCTAAGTGGTCGAAACGACGGACAACGCGCGTAAAGCTTTTCCGTATCAACGCGAGCGGCGAATTGAGGGTTAAACACGGCGTGATTATATTTTGGATTCATGTCCCTGCATATTTTTTCAAGACGACCTTTCGGATCATCAATATTCTCAGGGTTATGAATTTCTGGGATGTCGCGCCATTGTTTAAACAAGCGGCATGCCCCATTTATGTCTGCAAGTAACCAAGACTCAATTTCTCGAACAGGCACCAAAGCGCATACCTCTCGCTCAATTTTTGCGGGGCCAATTACGCGTTCTCGAATCTTTTTTTCCGCGGCTGCCCCATCACCGTCATCCGCATCATGGCAAACAATTACTGCTCGACAATGCTTTAATCGAGAAAAGAGTCTGAGGTCGCGCGCACCGTCTTTCAATAGCTCGGATCCGCCATTGAACCCTTTTCCCATGACTGGTATTTTAGGGTTGCTTGCAATAGATCGAATTAGCGCACCTATGGTTTGATGGTCGGATGCGTGCTCAGCAAGTATGGCAAACACGTTTTACCCTTGAACGATTTCCAAAAAACTTGCAAGCGGGCCATCCTCGCTTAAGTAATCTCGAGCTGCTGAAATTTCATCACTGGTTAAGGTACGTACAGATGTACGGCCATCAGTCATATCGACCAGTCTTATCTCCTCTGGCTCGCACTCATTCAACACGGCCGTTGAGTGTGTAGCGACAACGACTTGTCTCTGGTCGCAGTAGGAACGCAGCGTCGGCATTACCCTGTGAAGAAGACCAGCATGAATGCCGTCCTCAGGCTGTTCGATTAGTAATAGAGAATTATCAAAAAAGAACAATGCAACGAATAACCTCAAAAGACGGCGAGTTCCATACGACAAGGAGTCAAATTCGTAAATAGAGGTTTTTCCGTTTAGTTTGGGTGCCCACTGAAATAAGTAATATTTTATTGATGCCGTGGGGTCTTCTTTGGAGGGGCGTGGGACAATAAATGATTCAATCTTGAATGAATCTATTAGGCTCAAACCATTTGGACCAACCAAATCAAGAAAATTTTGGAAAGCCGCTGGTTTGGTGAGCGACAAGTGTAATAGTTGCAGCTGCAGCTTGGCACCGTCAGATTTGGATGTGGAGGAATCAGTAACCCACGCGTTATAAATCGCTTCAGAGACAAATGGTTGAACAGGTTCTCTTGCTGCTGTGTCCAAGGCTAAGTACCGAACTCGCGCCAAATAATCTACGACTTTTATTATTACAGCAGTTGCGGGGTCTGAGGGGGCGATGGAGATGATTGCCGATGCGGCTGGGCTCATAGATGCGATGTTGAGTCGTTTGCCGTCGACGCCATAGCTTACAGAACCACTATCTCGGGTAAAAACATCGTCAAATGTATCGTTGCTTAATCTTGCGCGCAGCGATTCAATTAAATGAAATGAGGGCGAATTCTTATCATCATGTCGCATGTCAACTTGCACCGAATACTCATAAACTCGGTCATCCAATTTGATAGTAAGAACGACCGAGCCAGGAGTTTGCAAGTAGGAATCTAGCTCTCCAGTTCGTGCGGTAGCGATGCGCGCCGCCCACTCCAGCGCCAACAAGACATTTGTCTTACCCACACCATTTCGGCCAACGAGAACGACTAAGCGCTCGACGCTGCCTAGATCGACGTTGCTGCAAGAGCGAAAAGAATGAATTTGTGCGGAAAGAAGCATCGAAAACCAAGGGTGCACCGCTCAAATTTTGAGCGGAATTCCGCGCATTGTAGGGGCCATGAGCGATACCTCTTGGCTTTGTCGCGGAATCAAACGCGCCTCACTTGTTGAAGCCAACCAACCCGAAGGAGCGCGTGAAGTCAAAAAAAGTGCTGGGCCGCCCGCACGTCCGTCGCCGATGCGCGGCCTTTGGTTGTGGTGCTGCTGTGACAACTAGTCGCGGAGAGCACTGCTACCGCAGCCCCTGCCACCACCGCGTGTTGGTCCGTGCCTGCCCCACCGTCACCACCTCCCCGATCACCGGCGTCGCCAGCTCGATTTTCTTGGCCTCCGTCAGGCTCGCGATGCGGTCCAGCGGGTCGTGCCAGGTGTGGAAGGAAAGATCGAAGGTGCTGTTGTGCACCGAGAAGAACACCTTGCCGCGCAGGTCTTCGAAGGCCTGCACGCTTTGTTCGGGCGTCATGTGCACGCCGGGCCAGTAGGCGTCGTAGGCGCCGTTCTCCATCAGTGCGAGGTCGAAGCCGCCGAAGCGGTCGCCGATCTGCTTGAAGCCCTGGAAGTAGCCCGAGTCGCCGCTGTAGAAGATGCGCTGCTCGCCGCTCTGCACCACCCATGAAGCCCACAGCGTGCGGCCGCGATCGGAGAGCGTGCGGCCCGAGAAATGCTGGGCGGGCGTGGCGGTGAGCTTCACCCCGTCGTGCTCAGCGTCCTGCCACCAGTCGAGCTCGGTCACGCGCTCGGCGGGCACGCCCATCACCACCAGCCGCGAGCGCACGCCCAGCGGCACGAAATAGCGCTTCACGCTCTTGGCGAGGTATTCGATGGTCTCCACGTCGAGGTGGTCGTAGTGGTCGTGCGAGAGGATCACGCCTTCGATGGGCGGCAGCTGCTGCAGCGTGAGCGGCGGCTTGTGAAAGCGCTTCGGCCCGGCCCACTGCACGGGCGAGGCGCGCTCGCTGAACACCGGGTCGATCAGCCAGTACTTGCCCCGCAGCTTGAGCAGGTGCGACGAGTGGCCGAGCCGCACCACGTGGTTGGCCTTGGTGTCGAGTGCGTCCAGGTCTTTTGCGCTGATCTCACGGACCGGGATCGCATCGACCGGTACCGTGTCGACCTTGCTGCCGACGATGAAGCGCGACCAGATGCGCCAGGCGCTGGCCGAGGGCTTTTCGTCGGGGTTGGCCATGTTCTGGAACACGCCATCCCGGAACTGCGGCGAATTCTCGTAGCGTGTTTCACCGCCACCGGCGGCACTGCAGCCCGCGACGAAGGCGCAGCCGGCCGCGGCGAGCGCCGTGCCCCGGCGCAGGAGTTGGGGCAGGTAGGACCCCTGCGAAGCCGAATCGTCAGCCATGGAAAGAACCTCTGGACGTGTGTTTGTGGTGAGGCGCGAGACTATCCCGGGCGGATGTTTCAATGGTTTCAGCGACAGAAACATTCGGCGGGCAGGGGGATTTTCAAGGCAGGCGCGCCATGCCCAGCCAAGCCCGTCCGTAGGCCATGCGCCCTATGGCACGCACCGCTTCGGCGCGGCACACTCGTGGCCTTCATGGGCCAGGAGAAGGTGATACAAAAATGAGCGGCAACCGCTATCCCATCATCTACGTGCGTGGCTACGCCATGACCGAATCCGAGCGCGACGAGACCGCGGCCGATCCGTTCTGCGGCTTCAACGTGGGCTCCACGGTCTACCGCGCCACCGTCAAGAAAGACGCGCCCGCGCAGAAGTTCGTCTTCGAGTCGCCGGTGGTGCGCCTCCTGGCCGACTTCCAGTACCAAAGCGTTTATCAGAACGGCCTGGACATCCTGGACGACGACTGGAAGCCTTCGCCCGACGCCACCGGCAAGGACGTGGACGGCATCCCTTCCGCCTCGGTCATCATCTACCGCTACTACGACACGGGCTCCGAACTGCTGGGCGATGGCAAGGCGCGCAACATCAAGTTCTACGCGCAGGGTTTGAGCAAGCTGATCCTGCGGGTGCGCGACCTCGTGGGGCAGCGCGAGGGGGCCGCCGCGGCAGCCGACTTCCGCTGCTACCTCGTGGCGCATTCGATGGGCGGGCTGGTGGTGCGCGCCTTCCTGCAGAACCCGGCGCTGGGCGACGCTGCCGCGCGGGCCTGCGTCGACAAGGTGTTCACCTATGCCACGCCGCACAACGGCATCGACATGGGCGGCGTCAACATCCCGGCTTGGCTGACGGCCAACGAGATGAACACCTTCAACCGCGAGAAGATGTCCGAGTTCCTCGCCACGCCCGCCATCGACGGCCGCATGGACTACCTGCCGGCCTCGGCCTTCCCGGCCGAGCGCTTCTTCTGCATGGTCGGCTCCAACCGCGGCGACTACGAGACCGCCAAGGGGCTCTCGCGCATGTTCGCGGGCCACGGCAGCGACGGGCTGGTGCGCATCGAGAACGCCTCGCTCTGGTCCATCGACGCGAACAAGAAAACGCAACCCGTGGCCACCGCCTACGCCTTTCGTTCGCACTCGGGCTACTTCGGCATCGTCAACTCCGAGGAGGCCTATCAGAATCTCGTGCGCTTTCTCTTCGGCGACGTGCGCGTCGACCTCTGGTTCGACGTCGACGGCGTGACCCTGCCGCCCGATCTGCCCAAGGACGCCGACATCGATGCGCTCTATCAGGTCGAACTGCTGGCCGCGCCGCGCGGCAAGCGTTGGTACCTGAGCCGGCGCGTGGCCGAGGAAGACTCGCCCGCCTGCCGCACGCACAAGGAGCTGACCGATGCGAAGAAGCCCGAGCGGCGCTCGATCTATCTCTCGACCGTGTTCCTGGCCAACAAGGCCCGCGTCAACCAGGACCGCCCGACGCTCGCCTACGCCATGACGCTGGGCGTGCGCGTGCCCGACTACCAGGTGAACAAGAAGTTCTGGCTCGACGGGCACTACGAGGGAAGTTCGCTCTTCCGCGACACGCTCGTCATCGAGATCGCGCCGCCCCAGGCCGACGACCCGGCACAGAACTGGAACCTCAAGTACGGCTGGCAGACCGACACGGCGGGGCAGGCGTCGCTGCCGATCAGTCCGAAGCAGCTGGCCGGCGGCAAGCTGCAGTTCATCGTGCCGCTCTCCAGCCTCGGTGCCGCAGCGGCGGCGCCGGGCATCTCCGGCAAGGTGCGGCTGGAAGTGAGCGCCTGGAGTTGAGGTCGCGGACCCGACGATGGGCCCACAATCGCACCTCACATGCATTACCTCCTCTTCGTCGGCGCGCTCATCTTCTTCGCGTTCATGATGCCGCTCAAGCTCGCGATCGCGGTCTGCGCGCTGGTGCTGTTCGTGACGGTGGTGGTGAAGGTCTCGGCGCAGGTCGTGGCGGGCGTGTCGCCGAGCCTGGGCGAGTCGTTCAAGTCGGTGTTCTATGCATCCCTGCTCGTGGCGCTGGTGTTGCTGGCCTACATGAGCTTCTCCAGCGGAACCGGCATTCACCATGTCGAGGGGCTGCCCGCGATCGCGGTGATGGCGGGGCTGTTCGTGGCCTACACGCTGGGTTTCCAGATCGGCATCGGCACCTCGTTCGGTGCCAGCGCGGTCGTTGCAATCATCTCCACTCTCTTGTCCGGTGCCATCCTCTGGTCGGTCAAGGGCATTGCCTTCTAACTAGCACCATGAAAACTGCAGTTCTCGTCATCGATGTGCAACGCGGCCTTTGCGACGATCCGCCGCGACCGCACGAGGCCGGCGAAGTGATCGAGCGCATCAACGCGCTCACCGTGCGGGCCCGCGCGGCTGGCGCACCGGTGGCCTTCATCCAGCACGAGAACGCGGTCGACCTGGAGTTCGATTCCGAGCGCTGGCAGCTTGCCGATGCGCTGCAGGTCGATGCGGTCGACACCCGGATCCGCAAGACCACGCCCGACTCGTTCCTCCGCACACCGCTCGAAGCGTGGCTCATGGGGCAGGGCGTGCGGCGTGTGGTGGTCTGCGGCTACTCGTCGGAGTTCTGCGTGGACACCACCGTTCGCCGCGCGGCTGCGCTGGGCTACGAGGTGGTGCTCGCGGCCGATGCGCACACCTCGCACGACAAGCCGCATGCCACCGGCGCCTTCATCCGCGCGCACCACAACGCGACGCTGGTGGACATCACGAGCTTCGGCGTGCGCATCAGCGCGGTCGACAGCGCGAAGATCGCGTTGGTCGATTGATGCTCAGGGCATGCGCCCTGTCTTGAGCGCATGGGCCCAGTCCGGCCGCCCGTTCTCCAGCGCAAGTTTCGCCATCGCCGTGTGGTCGTACGGAACGGTGATGAGCCTCGCGGTCCATTCGCCGTCGCGCTGCTCGACGATGGCGTAGCGCGCATGGGGTGAGCCGGTTTCGACGGCGTGCGGATAAGGATGGATGTCGTCGTACGCCGGCAGGCCGACGCTGCCTGGGTTGACGATCAGTTGTCCGCCGGACGCACGCGCCACGCGCGGCACATGCGTGTGCCCGCAGGCGATCAATGCCGCATCGACATCGCCGAGCCGCGCATCGATCTCCGCCTGCGTGGCCGCGCGGAAGTCGTCGGGCGTCACGGTCTCCAGGAAGTATTCGAGATCGCTCGCCGGCGTGCCGTGGCAGAGCATGACGTCCCCGCTGAAGCGATGTGTGTGCCTCAGCGATGCCATCCAAGCGAACTCCTTCGCACCGAGCCGTGCGTGCGCGAATGCATCGGATGCGCCGCGCCGATCTGCGGGCACGGTGAGCAACTGGCGCTCGTGGTTTCCGGCAAGCTGAACCCAGTCCTGCGCCATCAGGAATCGTGCGGTCTCCAGCGGCATCAGCGGACCCGAGAGGCTGTCGCCCAGGTTGACGATGGCGTCCACACCGCGGCGTTCGATGTCCTCGACCACTACTTCGAGCGCGGGGAGATTTCCGTGAATGTCGGAGACGATGGCGATGCGCATCGGCAGACTCTAATCCGCTCCAGGCCGCCACACCCGCGCCAGCGCCGCCAGCTTCCCGCGAAACCCCAGCCGGTCGTTCGACAGCGCATCGATGAAGTCCGACAGCCGCTGCGACTTCACCATCGTGTAGATCGTGAGCCAGGTCGTCGCGACGAACACCACGCCGAACCACAGCGCCTTGCGCCACAGCGGCGCATCGGCTTCGGCGAGCAGGTTCATGCCGAGGAAACCCGTGGTGATGGTGCCGATCAACCCGAACAGCGTGACCACCGTGAGCCGCACGACGGTGCTCGCTTGCCGGCGCAGGCTGTCGGCGTCGAGGTACGTGTTCATGTCGGCGATGCGTGCCTTGACCTCGTCATACAGCGGGTCGAGCCCGAGGTGTGCGGCGCACATGTGCGAGAGAGCGCGCACTTGCGCCTGCTCGGAAATCTCGTGGAACCAGTAGCGGTGCGTGAAGCGCAGGAACCGCTCGAAGCTCGAACGGATCGCGCGCTTGAATTGCTTCACGCTCGGCGTGCTGCGGATGTCCAGCCGCTTGAGTGCCTCGACCAGTTGGTCCGAGAACATCAGGAGCGACGCCTTCTGGAAATGCGCGATGAGGAACAGCAGGAAGTGCTGGTGCCTGAACTGCGCGAGCACGCCGCGGTCGCGGCAACAGAAGAACTCGGAGCGCGCATCGCCCACGACGATCAATGCGTGGCCGTTGCACAGGTAGCGCGTGTTGGGCGCGGCGCCCGCGTCGACCCAGAAACGGTCGTAGCAGTACTTGTGCTCGAAGTCCGCGAGGTGGTGGTCGGCGTAGGGCAGGTGGGCGTCGGTCGTGCCCGCGCCCGTCACCAGCGCGAGGCGCACGAAGTCGTCACGCGTGAGGCGGCGCGGATCGTCCATCGAGAGGTACGCCATCACCGGCATGCGGTAGTACTCGATCTGCCGGTAGCGCAGTGTGCCGGGGTCTTCCGAGTGGTCGCTCACCAGCGGCTGCATCAGGTAGGCCCAGTGCGACGAGATGCGTGGCGCGCGGTGCTGTGCCACGTGGGAGAGAAAGCTCTCGCGCTGCTGCGCATCGGAACTCGCGAGCACGCGGCCGTCAGCGCCCAGCCACTCGACACTCGCCATGCAATGCAGCGCGGAGCCGTCGGGCTCCCAGCCCGAGGGGTAGGCGCGGCCGAAGCGGTAGAGGATGTCCTGCGCCTGCGCGAGGCTGAGGTTGTTCACGCCGACTTCGAGGTTGAGCAGCACCACGTCGATGTCGAAGAAGAAGTAGAGATCGCAGTGCACCACGTCGAGCGTGATGGGGGCATCGCCGGGCTGCGACACCACGCGCACGGCGGCGATGTCGTGGCGGCGGAAGATGCGCATCGGCGAATCGCCATCGTTGCCGGAGGCGGAGTCGTCGCCCTTGGTGCGCGAGCGCCCTTCGCCGTACAGGAAGCGCTGCACATACGGCAGGAAGCTCACGAACTCGTTGTAGTGCCGCTCGTGGAAGCGGCTGCTGTCGCCGGTGTATTCGTCGACCTCTTCACGCCAGGGCGAGGCATCGCCCATGTCGCGCAGCACCTGCCAGGGGCCGTGGTGCGTGGACTTGGCAGCCGGCGAGGGCATCAGCCGGAGGGGCCAGAGCAGCGCCTGCCTGAAATGCTTAACGACGGGAGCGCCCGGGGCGCCGGACGGGAGCACTTTCGCCTCTGTGGGCGCGGTGGCTGCGGGTGGGGTCAGCATCGCGCCAGTGTAGGCAGAAGGTAGGTCAAAACGCCCACCTAGGGGAATCCCTAGCTAATCCTGAAACCGGTTTCATATAAGCTGCAAGCATTCTTTTGGAGGCCTGTGTACGGCCCTGCCGTGTACGCCGAACCATGAACTACCAGTTTCAATTCGACGCCGTTTTCGCTGCCTGGCCGCTGCTGCTCAAGGGCACGTGGATCACGGTCCAGCTCTCGCTCATCGCGACGGTGCTGGGCCTCGTGGTCGC
>CXWL01002164.1_pt1 | contig 17840 bp, 9 predicted proteins | sample 590931 | NCBI WGS metagenome assembly CXWL01 (sample SAMEA3498368, study PRJEB10139) | groundwater metagenome | biome: water well; material: biofilm material | place: Germany | collected 2015-04-27 | reverse complement strand
TCGCAACTCCGTAGCCAACTCAGCGTTCGGGAGGGCACCTACTTGGGTTCTCGGGAGCCTTGGATCGAGTATCCGGACCCAGCGAGGCAACCTGAAACATCTGATGGATTGATCAGCAAGTTCTTTACATGGTTTCGTCGCCCTACTATTAGCTAAATGGTAATGATGATTGAAAGACAACTCCAAATCTTAAGGATGCTCAAAAAGGTCATCCAACAAGGCCGCAGGGATGACACAACCGGAGGCGTAGCCTCATGGCTACGTTGAGGATTGTGTCGAACCGAGAACGAAGTTGGGGGACTTTTTCAGCATCCGTGAGGGATTATTATGGCTAGTCGCGTCGTCATGCCAAAATTAACCGATACGATGGAAGAGGGCATCCTCGTTGCGTGGAAAAAACACGAAGGGGATTCGGTGCAGGCAGGGGATGCACTCGCGGAAATCGAAACCGACAAGGCCATCATGGATCTCGAAGCCTTCGCCTCCGGTATCCTGCGTAAGATCCTGGTGCAGGACGGCGCAACCGTGATGTCCGGAACGTTGATCGGCGTCATCGGCGGAGCGGATGAGGATATTACATCGGCACTGGCCGATACGATCACTGCCGGGCCGTCGGCCGGTGGTGGAAGCCGGACAAGCGAGCCGCCCGCTGCCGGTCCGGCACCCGGCATATCCACGACTTCAGAGGAAACCCACGTCATCGCGTCGCCCCGCGCAAGAGCCCTTGCTGCAGACCGGGGGATCGATCTCTCCACCATCATTGGAACCGGCCCCGGTGGGCGAATCGTGGAAGAGGATATTGCCAATGCCCAGCCGACGCCAACGTCGAAGTTGCCGGCCGGAATAGACCAACCGCTCAGCCAGATGCGGAAAGCCATCGCTCGAGCGACGACCCAGAGCAAAGGGCCGGTGCCGCATTTTTATCTGACGAGCGAGATCGATATGGAGCAGGCAGAGCGGTTCCGTGATCAGTTTAAACAGAACCGAACCACGCATCCCTCCGTCACCGACCTGCTGATCAAAGCCGCAGCGATCGCGCTCACCCGCCATCCGGACATCAATGTGTCGTTCACCGGCCAGGCTATCAGACGGCATGCGCGCATCGATATCGGCATCGCCGTCGGCATTGATGACGGCTTGATCACACCGGTCATTCGCAATTGCGGCGTAAAGTCCCTAGACGAGATCACGATCGAATCGCGGACGTTGATCGACAGGGCCAGGGAGAAACGCTTGCAACCGCAGGAATATACCGACGCCACGTTCTCCATCTCGAACTTGGGCATGTTCGACGTGGAAAACTTCATTGCGATCCTCATTCCCCCGCAGGCCGCATCCATCGCCGTGGGATCCATTCGCGACGTGCCTGTCGTCAAAGACGGAGCAGTCACGGCGGGCCGGCGCATGAAGGTGACCCTATCCTGCGACCACCGGGCTCTGGATGGTGTGCAGGGAGCCGGCTTCCTGAAAGAATTTAAATGTATCCTTGAACATCCTTCGGAGTTATTCCAGTCGAAAGAGAAACCATGAGCTTTATCCCACTCGACCAGCTCCGATCTTCGTCCTCAGACTCATCCAAGGCTAGCAGCCTTGAGCCTTCAGCCTTCAACCCTGCCCAACGCCTTCCCCCCTGGTTCAAAGTCCAAGCGAAAACCGGTCCCGACTACCTCGACATCAAGCAGACGATGGATCGGCTCAAGCTCCATACCATCTGCGAAGAAGCGCGCTGTCCGAATCGATGGGAATGTTGGAACGCGCGCACCGCGACGTTCCTCATCCTGGGAGACATCTGCACCAGACGCTGCCACTATTGTTCAGTCGAGACAGGCCGACCTCTAGCGATCGATCATGAAGAGCCCCGGCGCGTTGCAGAGGCGGTGCAGGCGTTGGGTCTTCGACATGCCGTGATCACATCGGTGAACCGGGATGAACTGGAAGATGGCGGCGCCGCGATCTTTGCCGAAACGATCAGGCAAACCAGACAGCTCAGCCCTGGCTGCACGATTGAAGTCTTGATTCCGGATTTCGAAGGGAATGAAACAGCCCTCGCGATGGTTTGTGATGAGAAGCCTGATATTCTGAATCACAACATCGAAACAGTCCCTCGGTTGTTTCCGGCAATCAGACCACAGGGAAAGTATCAACGTTCGATCGAGTTGCTCGGCAGGGCAAAGCAATTGGGTATGCGGACCAAGTCCGGATTGATCCTCGGGATGGGAGAGACGATGGACGAAGCCCGGGAGGTCATGCGCGACCTCCGCTCCGTCGGCTGCGACATCATGACTATTGGACAGTACCTTCAACCGACGAGAGAACACCTTCCGGTCGCGCGCTTCTACGATCCCAGCGAGTTTGCCATGTTGAAAGAGGAGGGGAGGGCCCTTGGCTTTACCCACGTGGAGTCAGGTCCACTCGTCCGCAGCTCGTACCACGCAGAACAGCAGGTAGCTCCCGAAGTATAAAGGGGTCTGCCTTGACCATGAGCCACAACCACGTCGTCATCATCAGCGCTCATCCGGATGACATGGAAATCGGCATGGGTGGGATGGTCGCCAAACTGGCGGAGTCCATGGCGGTGATTAGTTCTATCGTCGTGACAAACGGTGGCCGGTCGTCGAATCCATTCGCGTTCACGGAGCAGCGGATGGCCGAAGTGAGACGAGAAGAGGCTCTCCGTGCCGCCGGCGTCTTGGGAGTGAAAGACGTGATCTTTTTCGACGAACCGGATGCGGTTGAAGAAATCAATACCGCGTCTGTCGCAGGAAGACTCGTCGAGATCCTCACCCGTCTCCAGCCAACTGAGGTCTATACGTTGGATGAGGAACTCGACCGGCATCCGGCCCATCGCCTGGCCGGCAAGCTGGCGAGAGAGAGTGTCCTTAAATCAGGCATCGTCCTGAGCGGTGGCCTCTGGGCGTACGAAATCTGGGGCCCCTTTGCGATCTGGGATCGCCTTGAGTACATTGACCGCTATGTGGCCAAGAAGATGGCCGCCATCGCGGAGCATCACAGTCAGGTGGCCACGATACCCTATGGGGAAGGAGTCCTTGGATTAAACCGCTGGCGAGCCGTGTTCGCCCATCCCAAGGCTAGCGCTCCGGCTGGCCAGTATGCGGAAGCCTTTCGACGGATCACCATCTCTCCTGTTCTGAAATAAATTCCGTTATCTCACCCACGTCCATCGGGTTCACCTGGTCTGTCTGGTTCTTCTGGTCTATCTGGTCTCTCAGGTCTTTTTTGTCTCTCTAGTGGGATTTCCGATCTGGTCAACCAGACAAACCAAATAGACCGGATAAACCAGACAGACTAGCCCCGCGTCTCGCGTGGCCGTAGGCCAACCCAGAACTCATAACTCAGAACTTCCCCAAACGGGTGGGGTGCTTTCTCCTGGGGAAGCGAAGCCTATGAAGTGCCGGGGCAGGTTGAGGCGTCCGTTATCTCACGGGGCACCTCAACCAGTCCCCTCATTACTATGAGTGGCTATTTATGTGGAGGCATGCTAGTGTGCAAGCGTTTCTCGCGGCGGGCCTCGCGTGAAACATCAAATCGAACGGCCCATTTCGGATGTTGTTGTTACCGAGAATCTGATCGGAAGTCTGACCTAGGTCGCCTGTTCCTTGCGCCTTCGGCCCTCTCCTTCCCCTCGTGAAATAGTTCTCGTGTTCCCCACAATATCAATTTTCAGAAGGAGGACCCCCATGGGTTCAAAACTTTATGTTGGCGGGTTGCCTTATGCGGCAACTGAATCGCAGTTAACCACCTTGTTCGCAGCACACGGGACTGTCGAGTCCGCGCGTGTGATCACCGACAAGTTTACGGGACAGTCGCGAGGCTTCGGTTTCGTCGAAATGGCCACACAGGAAGAAGGTAAGGCGGCGATTACCGCCTTGAACGGCACAGAGATGGACGGACGTCCGTTGACTGTGAACGAAGCCAAGCCACAAGAGCCCCGCACCGGCGGCGGTGGTGGTGGCGGCGGACGCAGCCGGTTCTAAGCACTACGCAACGAGCGGGGCGTCTCATCCGAGGCGCCCCGCCTTCACCCCGAGGTCGAGCCGATTCTCAGCTGATCGGCCCGTGCCTTGACCTATTCTGTCTCCAACCCCTTCGGCACAACTAATTCCTACGTCCGCGGCCTGCGGATGTGGCTTCAGACCTGACCGCCGCGCAGATTGTGCAGGGGCAGGAGATGGCGCAGCGCCGTCAGACTTTCTAGGCCTAGTGGGGAGATTGTCACACTCGCACAAAATACGGNNCCGCCAGACTCAAACATTCATGATTCTCGCACCAATCGTGGAAGGGGCCAGTGTTCTCTTATTTATCTGCGGCAAATGCTTTCGCGATCAACGCTTGCGCTTCTTCTTGAATCCGCTTGAGATGGTCTTTCCCCTTGAAGCTTTCGGCGTAAAGTTTGTACACATCCTCGGTGCCGGAGGGGCGGGCGGCAAACCAGCCTTGTTCGGTCACGACTTTCAAACCGCCGATTGACGCGCCATTGCCTAGGGCTGCCGTGAGCTTTGCGACAATTGTGTCGCCGGCCAACTCGGTCGCGCTCACTTGATCGGGAGACAGCTTCGAGAGAATAGTTTTTTGTTCTGGCGTTGCGGCTGCATCGATCCGTTCATAGACCGGCTCGCCTAATTCGTTCGTTAGGTCTCGGTACAGCTCGCCCGGGTCACGGCCGGTCTTCGCCATCATTTCTGCGGCAAGAAGATTCATGATGATGCCATCCTTGTCCGTCGTCCAGACCGATCCATTTCGACGCAGGAACGAGGCCCCTGCACTTTCTTCTCCACCGAAACCGAGCGAGCCATCGAGCAATCCATTCACAAACCATTTGAAACCGACCGGTACCTCGACAAGCTTGCGAGTGAGCTTCACCGCCACTCGATCTATGAGGCTGCTACTCACCAGTGTTTTCCCGATTCCTGCATCTGACTTCCAGCCTGGACGGTTTGCGAAAAGATAGGAAATCGAGACCGCGAGGTAGTGATTGGGATTCATCAGACCGGCAGAGGGGGTGACAATGCCATGCCGATCATTGTCGGCGTCGTTGCCGAAGGCGACATCGAAACGATCTTTCAGCGCAATGAGATTCGCCATGGCATAGGGCGACGAGCAGTCCATTCGAATCTTGCCGTCCCAATCAAGCGGCATGAAACGAAAGGTCGGATCGACGGAAGGATTCACGATCTCGATGTTCAAGCCGTACCGCGCTGCGATCGGTTGCCAGTAGGCCACACCGGACCCGCCGAGCGGGTCGATGCCGAGCCTCAATCCGGCTGAACGAATGACATCCATATCGATAATCTGCGCGAGATCTCCGATGTACGCACCGAGATAATCGTGCTGGTGGGTCGTGCTTGCCCGACGAGCCTGGTCATACGACAGACGATTTACCCCTTGCAGGTCAGCAGCAAGGAGGGCGTTGGCGCGATCTTCAATCCATTTCGTCACCTGGGTATCGGCCGGCCCGCCATGCGGTGGGTTGTACTTGATGCCGCCATCCTCCGGCGGATTGTGGGAGGGAGTGATCACGATGCCGTCGGCGACTCCCGATGTCCTCCCTCGATTGCAGGTGAGGATCGCGTGAGAGATGACCGGAGTGGGGGTATATCCACCATCTTGATCGATCATCACCTCGATGCCATTCGCAGCCAACACCTCAATCGCAGTCACATACGCTGGTTCCGAGAGTGCATGGGTATCCCTACCGAGATAGAGCGGCCCGACTGTGCCCTGGCTGGCTCGATACTCACAGATCGCCTGGGTGATGGCCAGGATATGCCATTCGTTAAAGCTTCGCTTGAAGGATGAGCCGCGGTGTCCCGACGTGCCGAAAGCGACTCGCTGCTCACGGACTACGGTATCGGGCTTTTCAGAAAAATAGGCCGCAATGAGCTTTGGGACATCGACAAGGATCGACGCCGGCGCTGGCTGACCTGCGAGGGGATGGATGGCCATGCAGACTGTGTAGCCCTCGCCCCCCATCGCTGTCAACTATGCAATCATCGAATACGACTCCCCACAGCAGGCCATGGATTCTTCAACCAAGGAGAATAATCCACGCCAAACCCCGCTTTCGAGCCCATATGGAACCATATTGACTCGATATCGAATTGTAAGTACATTCGGAAACCATATTACTTATGAGGCCGCACAGCATGTCAGTAATTATAGTTTCTGTTACAGCTCTTGCCCACCCATTTCAGAGTAAAGGAATCAATCAGTATGAATGACGCCAAAGACAAGACCATCGCGTTGAACATCCGCTTGAAACCCAGCGAGTCGTCGGCGCATCCGCGCGCGACGAACTACACGAATGTCGGCGTGGCCCAGGGAATCGCCTATGTCGATTTCGGCTTCATCGAGCCGGCGCTGCTCGCTGCCATAGCCAAAACCGCGAAGGAAGGCCAGGCCGCGCCGAAAGGATTGGAAGGCGCCCTTGTCACCCGCGTGGCTATGGGGGTGGAGGTGCTGGCGCGGTTGCATCAGCAAATTCAGCAAGTCTTGGTCGGCCTGCGCGAGGCGCGGCAGGGGAAACCGAGAGCGTAGCCACGAGAGGGGGCAAGGATGAGATATGTACGATTACAAGATCTGACCTTAGGGATGCGCGGGCTGCTGGTGCTGAGCTTAGGGACGGTATTGATCACCGGGTGCGCCGCGGGGCTGTTCAAAGAGGAGACGGTCGCGGAGCGATTTGACACAGCCATGAAGAAGTTGGCGGAGCGCTGTGCGAAGAATCCGCCCAAGCCTGGCAACACGGACTGCGATCCGTTGAAGCTCAAGCCGGTTGATCCACTGGCGACGGAAGAAGGGCGCTTCGCCCACTCCATCAAGATTCCGAACCCCGTGCCGGAGGACAGCGGCGACAAACCTGGGATGACCACCAAAGAATACTTTGACCATCTGTGTAAGACCGAAGCAGGGGAGTTCATCTTCAAGACGGTTGAAGATGTCGAAGGGATCATGCAGATGCGACCGCGGGTGATGGCGACCGATTATGAAATGATGCATCTGTACGCGCTCGAAGATCCCTATAACGCATATGAAACATTATCGGAAAATAGCTACGTTAACCCTCGCTATGTGACCGCGGTGAAGAAGAAAGGATACAGCTTATTCAAGCCAGACCAGAATTATAAATTTCTCGAGAAACCCCTTCCCGCGTCTCTTCAGAATGTCGATGGTGCCAAGTACCTTCGTTATTCAAAGCCAAACACCGAGGGGCTCGTATTTGAGAATGGCCAATATCTGTACCCACGCGGTCAGTGGCCGCCAATGCTCGAAGAGCGGGTGAAGGAACCGAAGAGCCGTTACGGATTCACCTGGAGAGGGATTACGCGTCCACACGACCGTGAACTCGGGATAGTTGGGGGCGAAGTTATCGTGCTGGATTTACAGACGAACGAGGTGCTTGCCGTGCGGCGTGGATACGCTGCAAGTGGCGGGAAGACCAAGGAAACGGTTGCTGGAATTTGGTGGCTTAGCGCAGCAAAATGTCCTCAGTCAATGCCAGGTGTTGAACCCTCGTTCATTCATAAAGTCTTGAAACCTTCAACCGCGGTTAACTGAGAGGAGCGTTGTCATGTCGGACCTGGCACTCGATCAGCTGAGAAAGGCTTACGATGCGGCACTCGAACAGATAGCTGCAGAATCTATCGTAGATCCAACTTTTGACGACGATCAAATCATTCTCCGTTTACAACTTGGGAATAATCCTCCAGCTTTCTCGGCCACTGACCCAGACCTTCCTGGCAAGCTCCGTATGACGCTTGGGCAAGCACAAGTTTTCGCAGCCCGCTATGACATCATCGACGCCTATCAAAACGATGCGACTGGGTTCTCAGCCGTGGCGTTACGTGATACAGACACTCCGGGCCGCGTGGTGATCGCCGTCCGGAGTACCGAAATCAATAATGACCGTGCCCGTGACGTGGGAGCGGATACTCAGATCTTCACCAGTGGGTTTGCCTTTGACCAGATTCTTTCGGCACAGGATTTTCTTTTGCGTGTGCAACCCCAACTCCAGACTGGCGAAAAGATCGACCTCGTCGGCTACTCGTTGAGCGGTAATGTGGTCCGCACGCTTGCCGCGATGTATCCCGACGTGGTGAATACCGACTCCGGCAGCAACGTGGTGTTTAACGCGACGGGACTTGGCGGCTTCAGCGATCCGACGGGACAGAATCGTCCGCGTAGCGTCGTGTTGCTGGAAATGATGAGCTTGTATCGGCAGGTCGAAGCGGACCCAAACAGTGTCACGGACGTACCCTTGTTACTCCAGCCGCTGCAGTTAACGGCCATCGCCGCAGCGCCCCTTGATCGCACTGATGCGAACGGCAATGTATACCCCAGCCCACGGAACGATTTTGCCGAAGCCTATATTCAGAACAAGTACACAACCTTCTATAACGATTTCGGCACCACGGCCGCAGAACCTTCCTTTGCCCAATATTTTGGTGTAGCCATGTCCGGATTTGATGCCGCCGCCGTGGCAAATTCGGGGAATCACCCCGTTCCGGTTGGCGTGGCCATTGAAGGCCAGCCCGTGGTGGAGATTCCTGGCGTGGCGCCGAAATTTGATTACCTGAACACCCACAGCCTGACGCTCCTTGCTGATTCGCTCCGGGTGCAGGTCCTGTTTAAGACAATCGATCCGAACCTGTCGATGACTACCATCCAGGATATTTTCCAGGCTTCGTCAGCGAGTGCCGCCAATACCCTGCTGGGGCGAGCCGAAAAAGACACGCTGGAGAACGCGCTCGATGCCGTTCGCAAAGCATTGCTGCCGGTTGATCCCAACTTCCGGCCCACGCCGTCGAGTGAGGCCGCCGGCGGGTTTGGGAACATCTCGAACCGCAGGGTTTTCCAAACCAACATTACCGCTGTCGAAACTGTGCTCTCTCAGGTGGTGTCCGGAACCTATCGGATTGAATCCTTGGTCAATCGTCCAGTGGAAGAAGTAAAAGGCAATGCCTTGTTGGAAGATGTTGGAGGTAAAGGGCTGGCGTATCGCTATGCCCTGAAAGAACTAAATCCCTTCGCCATCGTCGGCCCGACCTATAGCCAACACAATCCCAATGGCGAACTGGCGCTGTTTAATCTAGGGACAGGGCTTGGAGTAATCACGACCGACTATATTCAAGATCGTTGGATCTTTCTCGTGGAGAAGATCGCCTTGAATCAAGGCAATCGCGATATTCCACTGAATCCATTTGCCCTCACGCACTACCACGACAACACAACCGGTTACGACATCCCATCGGGGCTGACCGTTCCGCCCGGCATCCAGCGCGAATACATCTTCGGATCCGACAGTGCCGAAACCATCACTGGCGGCAGTCTGTTGTCGAACGATCATCTGTATGGCGGCGATGGAGTCGATACGCTGCTTGGCAATGGCGGTGACGACTATCTCCAAGGCGATGCGGGCAACGATACCATGGATGGCGGATCAGGAGCCGATCGGATGGTCGGCGGCCAAGGCAATGACACCTACATCGTGGACAACGCGGGAGACAGCGTGACGGAAGGATTGAACAACGGGAGTGATACCATTCAAAGCTCTATCACCTTTGCATTTGTGACCGGTGACAATCTTGAAGATCTCACACTCACAGGCACCAGCGACATCAATGGCACCGGCAACGAACTCGACAATCTCATCACCGGCAACGGCGGCATCAACCGGTTGGAGGGCAAGGCCGGCACGGATCATCTGATCGGCGGACTCGGTAACGACATCTTAGCCGGCGGCACCGGTGCGAACGACCTCCTCGAAGGCGGCGCGGGGTTCGACACGTATGTCTACAACGCGGGGGATGGGGCGGATCGGATTGAAGATTCGGATGCGAGCGGGCAGATCATCTTCAACGGCCAGCGCTTGCTGGGCGGGATTCACGACCCGAACGATCCGCTGAACACCTATAAGAGTCTCGATGGCCTCACGACCTATGCCCTCTCCGGTACGGATCTCATTGTGAATGGGGTGCTCACCGTCAACGAAAACTTCGAGAGCGGGCAGTTCGGGATTCAACTGAATGACTTGAGCGACAGGGCCACCTCAGAGCTGCCGACGCAAGGGCCTGTGCAGCGTGTGGCGAGCAACGAGTGGATCTTCTTTGTAAACCAGGGCACGACCGACAATTGGCAGGTCACTGGGACCGGCCTGGGTGATAGTTTCAGCCCGGCACTAGGCGATGACCGGCTGTATGGATTGGACGGCCCGGATTTTATGATAGGTAGCGGAGGTCGTGATGCCCTCTACGGCGGGAATCAGAATGATTTTCTGATCGGCGATGCATCTGGTCAGCGTGGGGCGTTGGCTCCACCGGAACAAGATTATTTGGATGGCGGGGACGGGGACGATACGCTGCTCGGTTACGGGAATGACGACGTCTTGCTGGGTGGGGATGGTGCGGATCAATTATTAGGGGATGATTATCCTGAGGAGTCCGGTCGTTGGGTTGGACACGACTATCTCGACGGCGGGGCCGGGAGCGATCTGCTGTTCGGAGGCCTCGGCGAGGACGTGCTGCTAGGGGGCGACGGCAACGACGAACTGCGGGGAGATAATGTCAACGGCGGGGGATGGAATGACATCGTGGTGGACCAGAATGGCCTTCTGATGTCGGTCTTCGATCCCACTGGCCGACCGGCGCGCGCCACCGCCAACGGCGGCGCGGACTACCTCGACGGCGGTACAGGGAACGACACCCTTGTTGGTGATGGTGGCGACGACATTCTCTCTGGCGGAGCGGACAACGATCAGCTGTTTGGAGACGATGAGGCCGGGTATCTCGTCGTGCCAGGCGATGATGTGCTGGATGGTGGGGCGGGCGATGACCTGTTGGCCGCTGGCGCTGGGGCAGATTCGTTGTCAGGAGGCGCCGGCATCGACACGCTGTTTGGGGACAAGGGTGACGACGTCCTTGATGGTGGCAACGAGGCCGACATCCTGCGCGGCGGAGACGGTGCGGATCAATTGTTCGGCGGTGCAGGCAACGACCTAATATTCGGCGATAGCCTCAACAATCAGTTTGCGGCCGGTACGGTTGGTGGGGCCGATTTCTTGGATGGGGGTGACGGGAACGACGAACTGCAAGGCGGTGTGGGAGTGGATCAGCTGTTTGGGGGAGCGGGCGATGATCTGCTCCTAGGACAAGAGGACAATGACACCCTCTTTGGCGACGCGGGCAATGACCAATTGGCGGGCGGCCTTGGCAACGATTTACTAAACGGTGACGCAGGTGATGACCTGCTGAACGGCAATGAGGGCGACGACACACTCTATGGTGACGATGGTAACGATGCCATCGCGGGCAATGACGGGAACGATTCGTTGGTTGGCGGAGCCGGCACTGACATCCTGGAGGGTGGCAAGGGTGCCGATACCCTCGTCGGAGGCGCAGGTAACGATGTCTACAATTTTAGCCTGGGCGACGGGCAAGACACGATTACTGATACGGCGTTGACCAGCGAAGGGAATTTTATCAATTTTTCCCACGGCATCACGCTGAACTCGCTGACCTTTAATCACGACCAAGCCACACAGACCTTGACGATTCAGGTGGGTGGAGGGGCGGATTCGATCCGTCTGCTTGGGTTCGATCCCAATACATTCAACTCTGTCGTCGATACACTCCGCTTTGCCGACGGATCATTGGTGGCGTTGGCCGATCAGTTACCCTTGCCGGGGGGCCTCATTGAAGGGACTGACGCCAACAATGTTATCCGGACTGGTTCTACCGACGACACGATTTTTGCCGGAGCCGGCAATGATGTGGTGGCTGCTGGGGCAGGAAACGATGTGCTTATAGGGGGAACGGGAAATGATGTCCTGGCAGGCGGGGGTGGGCAAGACACGTATCTTTTCAATCCTGGCGATGGCATGGATATCGTATCGGACAGTGCGGGAGAAGGGAATCGATTGGTGATTGCATCAGGAGTATCAGCCAACTCGGTGACGTTGGGACTCGATACGGGGCGCTCGCTCTCCGTTCGGACGGGGGTAGCCGGCGATGCGATTCAGATTCTCGATAACCTGGAGGGAGGTGATTCGCCCTCCATTGATGCGCTTGAGTTTGCCGATGGCACCACGCTGTCCATCGGCGAATTGTTCGCGCGCGGGATTGCAATCACCGGTACCACGGGAGCAGACATTCTGACTGGAACAGGTTTGACCGATCGGATCTCTGGCGGCGAAGGGGATGACTTCATTGTTGCCGGCTTGGGTGCGGATTTTCTGTATGGAGAGGCAGGGAGCGATCAACTTTTTGGGGAAGACGGGGATGATCAGCTCAATGGTGGCGCCGGGACTGATGTGCTGAATGGGGACGCCGGACAGGATACCTATGTCTTTGGTCGTGGCTACGAGCAAGACATTTTACAGGATTCCCCGGTCGAACAATCCGGTCCGAATACGATTCAACTCACCAGCGGCATCAGTCCCGATGAGGTGCGCCTGCAAGCCCGACAGTCGGAATACGGAGTCGATGTGGTGCTTACGATCCATGACACACAGGATGAACTCACGCTCCTCGGCGTCGCTGATCCTAGCCTGCTGTCGATCGATCAGATTCTCTTTGCCGACGGAAGGAGTTGGGACACCGCCGAGATTTTGAGTCGCATTGAAGGTTTGCACCTCACGGCCTCAGCGGCCGGTAGTTTTTTGGAAGGCACGGCGTTTCGGGATGAATTGATCGGGGCGCAAGGCAATGATGATCTAGATGGGCATGGTGATGCCGACCGGATGGTCGGTGGGGCCGGCGACGACGGCTATCGGGTCGAGAATTCAGGCGATACCGTGGTGGAGCTCAATGGGGAAGGGACGGACACGGTATTGAGCCAAATCGACTATACGCTTCCGGAGCATGTGGAGAATCTCGTCTTGCGAAGCACGAATCTACCGACCACGGACCCGGTTCGTGGGGAAGGCAATGCGAGTGACAATGTCTTGATCGGGAATTTCATAAATAATGTGCTGATCGGTGGGGCAGGCAACGATACCTTCTGGGGCGGATTCAGCCTCGGCAGCGACTATGGGCCGGGCGACGATGACTTGTCCGGCGGCACAGGGAACGATACCTACGTCGTGGAGAGCAATTTCAATGGCTTCGATACGGTTCATGATGTGGCGTTGCCCGGTGAAGGGAACCGCCTCCAATTCGGCACCAGTGTCCGTCCTGAGGATGTGGTGTTCCTCCAAGAGGGAACATTACTCCGGGTGACCAATGCTGGGGGCACGGATGGCGTAATTTTAGCCGATTTTGACCCAAGTGGGATAACCGGATCGTTGGTGACCGAGGTTGTGGCCTTCAGCGGTGGGGTCGAAGACGTGACGGGCGGCTACGAGACACGCTTGCTGGCATTGATGAATCCAACAGTTGGCACCGACAATGCCGACACGGTAACCGGCACGGCGAATACCGACGTCATCAAGGCCCAGGGCGGTGATGACGTGATTGCGGGCGGCGTGGGCAACGATGTGTTGCTTGGCGGCACCGGCCACGACACCTATCTGTTCAATCTGGGCGACGGATTGGATTTGATCGACGACCAGCCTGGTGCGGGAGACACCAATACCGTGCAGTTCGGCGCCGGCATCACACAGGAGATGCTGCGGGTATCGTATAGCGGAACCTCTAGCCTAGGGGGCTTGACGGTGCGAGTTGGTACGTCGGGGGATGGCCTGCATTTCCTCGGCGTGTCGGCAGATGATCCGAATGCGCCGCATGCCATCGACAGGTTCCAGTTTGCAGATGGAACCCAACTCACCTTTGCCCAGTTGTTTGAACGCGAGATCGTGGTACAAGGAACCGGACGAAGCGACGGGGAAATGTTTGGGACCGTTGCGAATGATCGGATGAACGGATTCGGAGGATCGGAGAGCCTTTCCAGCGGAGCAGGCAACGACCAGCTTGAGGGTGGGACGGGCAATGATACGTTGTTTGGCGGAGAGGGAGAAGATACCTATATTTTCCAATTAGGCGACGGGTTCGATCGCATCGAAGACGACGCAGAGTTTATCGACGATGGACAAGGGGGACATTTGGCAAACAATCGCATCCTCTTTGGTCCTGGGATCATCCTTTCCGATCTCTCGTTCGTGGAAGTGAACTTGACGATTCGGAAAATTCTCGTTGGGTCGGATGGAGACGGAATTGAGTTGCCGAATTTTGTAGATTTCTCTCCAGGCCTCCGCACCATCAGCTTTTCCGACGGGCTGACCATCGATATCTATGACCTGCGCGATGGGGGGCTCGTGACTGACGATCAAACGATTCAAGGTGACCCTGGCGGCGATGTGTTGATTGGCGGAGCGGGCAACGACTTTATCAAGTCTGGTGGTGGTTCCACGGCTCTTATCGGTGGAGCCGGCAGCGATACACTGGTCGGCGGATCCGGCCACAATTGGATTTCCGGAGGGCCTGGCAATGACTTTATCCTCGGTGGCAGCGGTGGGAACACGTTCTTTTTGTCCCCTGGGAGTGGCCGAGATTCCATTCAAATCCCCAATTATTTACTATTGCTGGACTCCAGCACGGCACGGTTTGCGGGAAGCTATGGCTCCTATCATCCGAGCTTAACGCCCGGTTCACTGGTGATTCGCTATGGAGACCTTGGAGATGAACTGCATATCCTGGATTTTGATCCCAATGATGTGTTTGCTAGCCAGGCGGTTGAACGTTTTGAGTTTTCCGATCGCGTCTTGACATATGAGGAGCTTATTGCACTGGGGTTCGACATCAATGGAACAGGCGGTGACGATGTCCTGACGGGGACGAATACAACCGATCGATTCTCGGGCTTCGACGGCAACGACAATTTGAGCGGCGGGGCTGGAACGGATTCGTTTATTGGTGGAGACGGTAACGACACGTTGCATGGCGGCGCTGGTCATGACATCTATGGCTTCAATCTCGGAGACGGTCTCGATACGATTGAAGATACGGCGATGGTCGGTGAAGGCAATCGGATTCAATTTGGCGTCGGCATCTCGCAAACCGATCTGACGTTAACTCAGGACGACATCGCCAAGACACTCACGATTCAGGTGGGCAGCAGTGGGGCCGACCAACTGGTGCTCACAAATTTTGATCCAACCGGGGTGAATGGCTCGCTGGTCGTCGAGACGTTGGCCTTTGCGGATGGGGGTACGGCCAATCTAGCGGTACTGCTGGGAGGTTCCGTCAACCATGCGCCGACTCTAGCCACTCCGCTGACGGATCAGATCGTGCCGGAGGATGCGCCGTTTAGTCTCACCGTGCCGGCCAATACCTTTGAGGACGAAGATGCGGGCGAGGTGCTGACGCTGAGCGCCACCCTGGCCGATGGCACGGCGCTTCCAACCTGGCTGAGCTTCGATGCCACGACCCGGACCTTCACCGGTATGCCGGACGATGCGCAAGTGGGCACACTCGATCTCAAGGTCACTGCTACGGATCGAGAAAACTTGAACGTCTCCGATGTCTTCAGCCTCACCATCACAAATGTTAATGAGGCGCCGACCATGGCAGTGCCATTGGCCAACCAAACAGCGGTGGAAGATACGGTGTTCACGTTCGTCGTTCCGGGATCTACGTTTGCGGATGTGGATCAGGTGCACGGAGACATGTTGACCTACAGCGCGACGCTCGCCGGTGGAGCGGCACTGCCCACGTGGCTGAGCTTCGACCTGGTGACCCGTACGTTCAGCGGCACCCCGCTCAATAATCATGCGGGCTCGCTGGCACTCATGGTGACGGCGATGGACCAAGGCAACTTAAGCGCCTCTACCGGCTTCACTCTGGCCGTCCAAAACGTCAACGATGCGCCGACTATAGCCGTCCCGCTTGCCGATCAGCAGGCGATACAAGGCACCCTGTTTAATGTGGTCGTGCCACCCGGCACCTTTGCCGATATCGATGCGGGCGATGCCTTGACATATGGTGCCACGCTGGCCAACGGGGCCGCGCTCCCCACATGGCTGAGCTTCAATCAGGCGTCGCGTGCATTTAGCGGGACGCCTCAAGGAGGCGACGTCGGCACGCTCGATGTCCGCGTCACTGCGACCGACCAGGAGAGTCTCAGCGTGGCGGACGTCTTTGCCCTGATGATCGCCCCAAGCGGGGGGACTGCCGGGAACGATACGCTGATCGGCACGAGTGGCAACGATACACTCGATGGACTTGGCGGGGATGATGTGCTGCGCGGTCTAGCCGGCAATGATATCCTCATCGGCGAGACGGGCAACGATCTATTAGATGGTGGCCTTGGATCGGATACGATGACCGGCGGGGCGGGCAACGATACCTACGTCGTAAGCACGGGCGATACAGTGGTTGAGCAAACCACTCAAGGGCTCGATAGGGTCCAGAGCGATGTCACATGGACGCTCGGCACGAACCTGGAAGTACTCACGTTGACGGGCACTGCGAACATTAACGGCACGGGTAATACACTCGGCAACATCCTCACTGGCAACAGCGGAGCCAACGTACTCACCGGTGGGGCCGGGAACGATCTCTATGTCATTGGCACGGGCGATACGGTTGTCGAAGGGTCCGCGGCGGGGACGGATACCGTGCTCAGCGATGTGACTACGACGTTGAGCGCGAATGTTGAACTCCTGGGCCTGACGGGGACTGCAGCCATCAATGGGACCGGCAACAGTCTCGCCAATGCGATCACGGGCAATGTGGCCGCGAACGTGCTTGATGGCGGAACGGGCGCTGATATCCTAACCGGACTCGGTGGTAATGACACGTACCTCATCGACAACACCGGTGACCTCGTCATCGAACTGGCCAATAATGGGATTGATCAGATCCACAGCTTGCTCTCTTATACACTGACGGCGAATGTCGAGAACTTATCGCTCACCGGCGCAGCCGCCATCAACGGGACAGGGAACCAGCTCAACAACGTACTCACTGGGAACAGTGCCACCAACGTGCTGACCGGGGTCAACGGGAACGATACCCTACGTGGTGCCTTGGGGAACGATACGGTGAACGGCGGCAGCGGCAACGACACCTTCCTGTTTGGCCGTGGCGATGGGCAAGATCTGGTACAGGATAACAGTGGCTCTGCCGACAAGCTCCTCTACGACGCCGGCATCAATCCGCTCGATCTCGTGATCAGCCATCAGGCCAACGGCTTGCGGTTGACGATTCACGGATCGCCCGATCAGGTCACAGTGCAGAACTGGTATGTCGGTACGGTCAATCGAACGGAGACCATCCAAGCGGGCAACGGTCAAACGCTACTGAGCACGCAAGTCGAGCAGTTGATTCAAGCGATGGCGGGCTTCACCGCACAGACCGGCCTCACTTGGGATCAGGCGATCGATCAACAACCAGCACAAGTGCAGACCGTCTTGGCCGCAAGCTGGCTGTGATTGGGATGGAAACGTGAAACGTAAGGGGAGGGTGGCACTAGGGGTCAAGGACCCTGCGCTGATGGTTCCTTCCTCTCTTCCTCGCAAAAAACATTGAGCAAAATATTAGATAATAGCTGTAACATCACAATATATATGCGTATTAATTATTTATTAATCTATTTTGTTCCATTTCTGAACTCGTTAAAAAATTGAGAGTGCTCTGAAGTGTAATAAGAGAGTTGGCTTAAGTCGCAATAGAATTTTCCCCTAACATTGAAGCTGATCTTCTGCTGCGTTTTGGCGTCAATTTTTCCCGCTATTTGTCTGAGAACGGGCTATCCATTGAAATCTTCGGTTTACGAGGGTAGTGTGAAACCGGTGAGGCTGGATAAATTCATGAGTTTACATAATTGTTCTTATCAGACATAAGAGATTTTTCATTTATGTCCCTCGAGCTGCTTGGGCGTATCCAACA
>CXWL01116122.1_pt1 | contig 17842 bp, 17 predicted proteins | sample 590931 | NCBI WGS metagenome assembly CXWL01 (sample SAMEA3498368, study PRJEB10139) | groundwater metagenome | biome: water well; material: biofilm material | place: Germany | collected 2015-04-27 | reverse complement strand
GCATTTTCCGCTTCGACAGCGGCCCTGCGCCGCGCCTGCTGCTCGGCCTCGTCAGCGGCCTTGCGTCGCGCCTCCTCCGTCAGCGCGAGCGCTTCTTCGGCCGCGCGCCGCGCCGCTTGCGCCGCCGTCGCGCGCGCCGATTCGTCGGCCTGACGCTTGCGCTCTTGCTCCGCCTCGGCCAGCGCGCGCGCCTGCGCCTGCACTTGCTCGAGCCGGAGCGCGCCGCTGGCGTCGGCCGCGGCGGCATTGTCGGCGCCGGTGCTGTCGGTGCGCGCCAGGTTGGCCGTTGCCGTCAGCTTCGACATCTTGCGGCGCGCCAGGTCGGAATACGAGCCGGTCGGGAAGCGCTCCAGGTACAACTGGAATTCCTCGACGTCGCCGCTGTCCTTGATGCTGCGCCAGAACTCGAGCTCGATCTCGTGGTTCTGCGCGAACGAACTCTGCTGCAAACTGGTGTAATTGCTGGTGTCGGCCGCCGGCACCGTTGCACCGGTACGGTTACCGGCGCGGGACGGCGCGATCGAGCCGGTGTGCTCGCCGCCGATGCCGGCCGGTGCGCTGCGCCCGACCACCAGGCGGGTCGCTTCGGAATCGAAACTCTGGCCGGAGACGGCCGCCTTCAGGTCGGCGATCAGCGCGCGCGCCGACGGGTGCCTGTCCCTGGGGTCCTTGGCGAGCGCGCGCAGCACGATGCGCTCGATCGCCGCCGGCACCATGTCGCGATAGGTGCTCAGCGGCGGCGGGTCTTCATTGACGATTTTCTGCCAGATGTCCCATTCGCTGGTGCCGATGAAAGGCTTTTGCAGGCTCAGGCATTGATACAGCAGCACCCCGGCGGCGAACAGGTCGGCGCCGGCGCCAACCGGCAGGCCCTTGATCTGTTCGGGCGACATGTAGCTGGGGGTGCCGACCATGGTGCCGGCGCGGGTGCCATCCTGGCCGGCGCCGTCGGACAGCCGTGCCACCCCGAAGTCGGTCAGCTTGACCCGGCCGCCGCCGTCGAGCATGACGTTGGCCGGCTTGATGTCGCGGTGGATGATGCCGTTGTTGTGCGCATAGTCGAGCGCTTCGAGCAGGTCGCACACGATGTTGACGGTTTCGGCAATGCCGAACAGGTGCTTGGCGTCGAGGTAGGTCTTGAGTTCCTTGCCGCGGATGAACTCCATCACCAGGTACGCCACTTCGGCCTCGCTGCCGAAGTCGAACACGGTGACGATATTCGGGTGATTCAGGCGCGCCACCGCCTGCGCTTCGCGGATGAAGCGGGCCGAGTATTCGGCCGCCAGCTGCTGGTCCAGCATCTGGCTCTTGAGGATCGTCTTGACCGCGACCTGGCGGTTCAGCTTGGGGTCGAGGCCCTCGTAGACGACGCCCATGGCCCCGCGCCCGAGTACGCGTACCAGTTGATATCGTCCGAGAAATTCGCCGAGTTGCTCCATCCGCTCATCTGTCCCGAAGAGGGGTTGATCGTCGCTGCCGCGCGCGGGCGCGGCCGGTGCCGGCCGCGCGCGTCATTTCTGGCCCATGCGCCGCACCTGCTCGGTGTAGGCGCCGAGGAAATCGCGCTCGAACAAGCGGTCCAGGTTATCGGCCATGTCGTTTTCCAGCTTGCCGTACTGCTCCACATACAGGTCCCACAGCCTGGCCTTGCGGCTCATCGCGATCAGGCCGCCGCCTTTGCCCGCCTTCTGTTCCAGCACCGCCGGGTTGCAGCGCTTGATGGCGCCGATCACCGCGGCGCGCATGCCGGCGACCAGGCCCAGTTCGTGCGCGACCAGTTCGGCGCAGGCCTCCTCGATCGCGCGCGCCGGCGCCAGGAACGCCCCGGCGCGCGCGGCCTCGGGATCGAACAGGAAGCGCACCGCCTCCTGCGGCGTGCCCATGAACTTGAGCGGATTGTTCGCGCGCGAGGCGAGCATGGTGCGCTCTTCGGCGCGCAGCTCTTTCTTGATTTCGCCACGCGCCAGCATCAGCGTCAGCAAGCCCTTGACGATCACCTGCGTGACCTCGCCGGCATTCTCGAAAAACTCGGCCTGCTGTTGCGGCGCGATGGTCAGGCCGACCTCGCCCAGGCCGCGCAGGAACGCCTGCGTGGCGTCGCCCTCAGCCGTCGCACTCGCGATCGCCGCGTCCGCGACCGCGACCACAGCGCCTGGCGTCGGCGCCGTCGGCAGCGGCAGCGGCTGCGGCTGCGGCTGCGGCTGCGGCTGCGGCAACGGCACAGCCAGCGGCGCGGCGATCGTCGCCGCCGGCTCGCCTGGAACCAGTTCGTTCAGCCAGTCGAGTGCGGAATCGTTGAGGTCCGGACCGCGCGGCGACAAGGCCACCGGTTCGCTGACGGGCGGCGCATTGAACGGCAGGTTGAAGTCATGCACGTGGTCCGCCGCCGACGCCCCGCCCTGGTGCAGGTGGCCGCCGAAATCGACCAGCGGCGAGGAGACGCCGGACGGCGCGCCGCCAAGCAGTGAATCGAGCGACAAGTGCTGCGCACCCTGGGCATCCAGGCTGCCCACTGTGCCGCCCAGCAGCGCCAGCGGATCGAGGCTGGGCGGCGCGCCGATGCCGTGCGCGCCGCCCGACAGGCCGGTCACCAGTGACGACGACGCCGCCGCCTGGCGCTGGAACATGTCCGGCAGCGGCGGCGCCGGTGCGACGGCGGCCGTCGCCTTGGCGTAATTGAGGCCGAACGGATCGGCGTCGGCCATCCCTGCCGATGGCGGCTTGCCCCCCTCCAGCCACGAGAACGAATCGCCGGCGCGCGGCGGCGCAGCGCCGGACTCGATGCGCACCGTGACCTCGAACGGATGCATGCCGATGCAGGCGCCGTCGCGCAGCGCGACGGTCGTATTGGGCGGGCAGGCGGTGCCATCGACGAGGATCGGATTGATGCTCGAGTTGACGGTCAGATAGTGCACCTGCTGGCGCAACTCGATGGTCGCGTGCAGGCGCGACACATGCTTTTCCGGGTCCTGCAGCACCAGGTCGCAGGTGGCGTTGCGGCCGATCGTGGCGCGCGGTTCGGGCAAGGCCACCTGGCGGGTGGTGCCGCCCGGCTGCAGGTCCTTGACGGTGACGGTCAATGCCATGTCACGGCACCATTTCCGTGACCTGGCCGGCCATCGCTACCTGGATCACGCCGCCCCAGATGCAGTTGAGCGTGCTCGTGTCGTTCAGGCCGGGCATGTTGGCCATGATCACCGTCGGCGCGCCCGCCGCCCACGGCGCCGGCGTGGCCGGGATGCAGGGCATCGGCGTGAGCACGCCGAGCGCGGCGGCGGTGGCGGTGGCGACGACCGGATTGGCCAGGCTCTGGCACATGCCGAAGGGCAGGATGTTTACCATCGGAATATGATCGGCGATATTCGCGGCGGGGACGTGACTGGTCATCACGCGATTGAGCGGCAGCACCACCATCGAACTGGGCGCCATGCCGAAACTGCACTTGAGCAGCGCGCCGTTACAAACATGCAAGGCCATGACTAACTCCTCTCAATCGATACTTCACGTCAACGAAAAGTGCTCCTTGACCAGCTCGCCGTCGGGCGCCGACACGGTCACTCCCTCGGCCATACCGTCGCCCTCGAACACATAGCGGATGACCGGGCCGAACAGTTGCTTGCGCTCGTCGCCCTCACAGACCGACAGGAACATCTGCATCACGCGCGGATCGTAGTAGCGAAACAGCAGCGGGCTGGCATCGGGCCCGTACACCATGTTGAGCTTGCGAAAATGCCGGCGCAACACCGGCAGGCCGGCATCGCGCGGCGCCTGGGCGAAGATGCCGCGCTTCTGGCCCCAGCCGTGCATCACCCAGGTGGCAAATTCGCTGCCCGCTTCGAGGCGCGCGATGTAGGGCGCCATGTCGGCGACGCCGGGCTCGAGTTCGCCGCTGTAGAGACATTCGAATTCGAGTTCCGGCGCCTGCTGCAGCTTGTCGGGCAAGGCGGGGATGCCGGCGCCGTCGAGCAGCGCAAACGTCGCGCAGTCTTCGTCCTGCCACAGCCGGGCGGCGATTGTCGCGATCTGTTGAGCAGTCATTGCCATGCCATTGCGCTCCTCATTGGTGGATGAAACACCCGACGTTGCCACCGGCTCAGGACGACTGCCTGATCCAGCCCGACAAGCGGGCCAGCATGCCTGGCGCCGGCGGCGCTGCGGCCAGCACGCGCGCCAGGATCACGGTGACGTTGTCGCGCCCGCCGTTGTCGTTGGCCAGCTGCACCAGTTGCTCGGCCGCCAGCTGCAGGTTGGCCTGGTTGGCGCGCACCACGCGCTCGATGTGCTCATCGGCCACCATGTCGTTCAGGCCGTCCGAGCACAGCAGGTAGATATCGCCTGGCGACACCTCTTGCGTGCCGACCTCGACGCGCACGAAGGGCTCGACGCCGAGCGCNNAGGTTCTTGTTGTGTGACAGGCGCGCTTCTTCGGCGCTGATGATGCCGCCATCGATCTGTTCCTGCAGCAGCGAATGGTCGCGCGTGACCGCTTCGAAGCGCTCGCCGCGGCAGCGGTACAGGCGCGAATCGCCGACGTGGGCGACCGTCAGCCGGGCGTCGTGGAATACCACCGCCACCAGCGTCGTGCCCATGCCGGCGCACTGCGGCTGGGCCTGTGCAGCGGCGAAGATGGCGGTATTGATCTGCTCGACTTCGTGGCGCATCAGTTCGGCGCGATCGGTATCGGATGCCAGGCCGGCGACCAGCCCGGCGCACAGCCGGGTGACCGCCATCTCGCTGGCGACCTCGCCGGCGTTATAGCCGCCCATGCCATCGGCCAGGATGGCAAAGCCGATGGCCGCATCGACGGCGTGGCTGTCCTCGTTGTGCGAGCGCGACATGCCCGCATCGGTGAGGCTGGCGATTTCAAGCGGAGTGCGTGAATTCATGTGGTTGTCTCTGCGTGGAAAACGAACCGGCAATGCCGGTAAATTTCGCCGGCACATGCTCAAAGCTTACCACGGGAAATTGCTTAAAACATACCTGTAACGCGCCGCACAATTGAAATAGCGCAGGTTTGTAGCCGGGGGCGGCGGAGTAAATTCACAACGGGTAAAAAGTCGTATTCCGGCGTTCTGTTTTTGGACTTCCGATCGATGTCCCGGCAGCTGTCTTGGCACGCAGGGGCGTTCGCATGTGGACGAAAGAATTTCCGTTCGCGCGCAGGTCGAGCCGGCTAGGCGGGGCCATCACCAAACCACCGCCCGTGGCGCGAGCGGCGTTGCTATGCGAGGCGAGTGGGGAAATCACGATTTTCCGACGAAGATCCCTGCTTTACCCATTCAAAGGTGACTAACTATTCTATTTGGATCACTAGTATTTTCATCGGCTCGCGCATGGTACATTCGACGCGAAGCACAAATCTATCTCCCATCGCAAGCGCGGCGGGTAAGGTTCGTCACCATGTGCCACGCTGTATGGGGAAGTTTCAGATCAGACCTACGCCAAGCCCGAGAATTTGATGGCCTTCGTTCATTCGTATCAAGCAAAAACGGCGTGCATGCAGTTTTGCGCAAGCACGACTGGGCCGCGTTCGCCCCGCTTACATCGGCGTGAGCTACAAGAAAAATCATTCCGACCAAAGATGGCCTATGCACAAGCCATCAGAGCTNNGCACTGATGCGGTGCCTTGCTGCGACACTGCTGCTGGCGCCGGCCGTAGCTAGCGCCACGGTCGCCGGACTGTGCACGCCATCGGAGACTGTCTTTTTTTCATGCGTGACCGCGACAAAAAAATGGATCAGCCTGTGCGGTTCTGAGAGTGGCGCCATCCAATACCGATTCGGCACACCCGCCCGCATCGAATTTCGCTTTCCCACCAATCCAGCCGACGCCGTGGCGAGCGTAGAGCTGACCCACTATGGGCGATTCCAGGTTGAGCGCCAGGAACTCACTTTCATTAACGGCGACGTTCGGTACACGCTGTTCGACTATCTCGACAATGGCAAGCAAGACGCCGGCATGCGCATGGCCTCCCCCTTGATATGGAACGGGAAATTCCCTGCGTCGGCCGGGTGGTCCGTCGACTCTCCAAACTACGCGGCGTGCTGCACTGCGATCCGGATAATGCGCTGAGCCTGGGCGCGTGCCGCTGATTGCAGCGAAAGGCGTAGGTGTACCCATTTCCTGCGTGGGATGGCAGTCGCCAAAACCAAGTGCAATACCTTTTGCCGTGAACCGAATGCGCATTTGTTCACCGTCGAGCTGTATCTCCGCTTCCAGCGGCTCTGGCACCGCGGTCCGTGTTATCGCGTTTCGAGACGGTAAAAACTGCGCCAGTTGATGCATTGCCGGGATAGGGGTCACTTTATATAGGCTAGCGGGCATATTCGCCACGTGCCCGGACAGGTGAATCAGCACCGTGTTCTCGGCGCCAAGTGGCGTATTGATTTCAAGTAATCTGCTCATCGTGCCCTGCGTCGGGCGCTGGCGGCAGGTCGCGCGAGCGTCCGGTTGATTCGTGCTTCCCTGATTACATCTTCGCTTCGAGCAACAGTTTCAAGAACCTATCCGGCATCGGTTTCGACTATCGTGTCGTTAAACCCAACGCAGGCGCCACGTCAGTGAGCGATGCACTGGGGGATCGGCGCGTCAGGACGACCAGGCGCATATCGCTCCATGTGCCGCCCCGGATCCATGCCTGCCAACGAAAAAGCCCATCCTCCCATCCATCTCCATCGAAGTCGGCCCGAGCGAGCCATACCAGGCGCACTCCCCCTGTCNNCCCTGTCTCATCGGCCAGTAGCAAGCCGTTTCGATCGGGCGTCCATTGACGCATTCCCGATGCGGCGGAAAGCGTGAGTCCTGGCCGGGATAGGCGCGCAACCCCTTCATCGCTGGCAGCGATCCACAGCGTGGCCGGGTACAGCCGGGTATCGGAAATCGTGGCCAGATCGGCCGGCAGCGCTGTGCGGCGAGCAGGCTTTGCGCTCCGAAGGAGCGCCAGTGCATCGCACTCGAGACCTTGGCCAAGGAGCGCAACAAAGTCAGACTGCGGTTCAGCGCCCACTACCTTCCCCCGCCAAGTCAGCCAAGTCAGGCAGGTATCGATTGTTACCTTTCGCCTGCCAGCCCCGGCCTTGACGTATATGAGGAAAGAGGTATCGAAGACGCGCTTCAGCGCCGGCTCGATTTGCGATGCTTGCTCTATTCCGAGCGTGTTGGGCGCCCATCCGTTTTGCGCGAACGGCATATCTCCCGCTGCCGCAAATTCGCACACGGCAAAAAGCAATCCGCTCGAAATCCGTGCCGTCGTGTGGGTGTGGGCGAACGCGAAACTCATTTTTTCCCCTCGCTCGTTCTGTGTCCATCCGTGGTTGCGCGGACCTGGCGTATGCACGCATAAATCTGACGAAGAGCCTGCCATCCAAAACGCCTCTCTACATTCCCAAAAAACCGGTTCTGGTTGTGCTCGCTGACCGTATATTGATTTTCGATTTTTCCGAGGGCTCCATATCGATAACTCAGCCTCTCGATCACGCCCCTATTCCTTACCGCACAAACCGAGACGATTTTCGTCTTTATCGGACAAGAGAAAAATACATCCTCGTTTGTCGCACAATGAGAAATTACAGATGAATCTGCACCAATTGCTACCGGCGCGAAGCATAAACTCAAAAGCAGCGGCGCCAGGACCCCGGGATTATCTAAACGCATTGTATGCCACCTTGAAATTAGCCCGCCTTCCGACATAACTCTTCGTTTTCTTATTGACTACAGCAGTGATTTTTTTGATCCTTGCATCACTATGGCCATCAGCCGTCTCATTGGTCCCTTTAAGAGCCGCGAACATATTGCAAAACGTAGCGATTGCCAGCTGTTCGAGACATTCCGGATTTTCTTCAATGTTCTCCACAGACCTTGGGAAAAACGAATAGCCGTCTTAATTGTCCTCGTTTGCGGTCTCCTCGTAATAGCAAAAATTTACCTTAAGCACCTCAGGGGCATAGTTAAAGTCTCGATCCTCGCAACCTAATTCCTGCGGGGCGCCAGCGGCGGCAAACCGCGCGAGCGCCAATTTAGCACCAATAAATGTGCTAATGACGAATAAAGAATTTCTTTAACTTAGGCCGGCAAAATTAGAAACAGCCGAATTTATGGAGTGGTCACCGGCCCCTTATGTTATCTCGGAGTTGTTTCAAGAAGCGATTTTGGAATACCAGATTTTCGTAAATACACTGATAATAGGCAACGTCGTAATAAAAATATCGTGGGTTCCCCTCCGATTTTTCAGCAACCCATTCCGTCAATGACTCCCTGCTAAGCTCGCAATATTTTTTATATTCAGCAGCAACATTCTGGTACCTGGCCAATAGAGCCTGGTTCGGATTCCCAATCGGTATTGCCACAGCGATGTCGCGTATCAGTCGCTTGTTCTCCGCTTCTACGCTATTCGACAAGCTGTTGTAGCATTCGACATCTGCAAATGCACCTCCTAAGTGTTGAAGGCATCTCGGGTCGCCCGCCGCACCTAACCATGCTCGGACAAAACAGAAATATCCACTTCACTATCTCAGTGAGTCGCATCAAAGCCTCCAGACTTAAATAGTTTGGCTTCGGAGTGCCGGCGGCGTGTAGTGAGGTAAATAGCTCNNCCTGTGCGCGGCGCAGTGGAGCTGACAGTAAAACACTTTGATATTTTGTTTGCCCATTGGCGGCCGCAAAACCGAACTTCAGCGCCTAGCCCTATTGGAAGGACCCGACGACGAACCATATGGGATCGCTCTTGCCCTGCTTACGGGAGCGTTAATCCCCAGTCGACACCATGATCACGCTCGAGTATCCGCATTCCCGCCAATGTCACCTTATATGATCGGTCATGCAGAGCGTCATTAGGTCTCACCTCCAACGAGTGAAGCGCAGTCGACTCTCGCAAAAAAGACCTCGCAAGAAATTTTGCCAACTCATCTCGACTAATAGATATGGGAGAATCATTTGCATCTTCTTTTACGAGTTCGATGTAGAAGCACTGATGTGCACAGAACACGCCAAGCGCATCAGTACAACTTTGACGCAACGCTTCCTCCAACTTCATAATGACAAAACTCGCGCCGCATTGCCGGATCAATGGGTAAATACCACGTACCAAGAGTTCTTCATGATCAGTGGGGCGCATATCATCGTTAATACTCGCTGGCGTTGAAAAGACGCACAAATCGCCTCTTATTACACTTGCCAATTGCCCGCTATTTATTAAATGCAGAACATCTCCTGGGGTCGGATTCATGGGGATCCTTACGACTCCGTTTCCAAAAACCACAGATGATTGGTCAGTTTCTTCGGCTTACATATATATGAATTCGCGGCTGTGGCACTTTGACGAAAGCAAAATCAGCCTGCCTAACGGCTATGCGCCGGCGCTCGAACGAAGTTTCATCGGCATCGGACTCGCGCGCCCCGTAGGTTCTATCTTAAATTCCGCATAAGCGCCAATTGCAGATTTAAAAAAGCACAACAATGAAAACTGATCAAGGAACTCTCCTTTCCCTAGTTGTATTTTTTAATAAGATGCGCTTTACGGCTCGACGCATCTTTCATAAATTATATACGCGCAAAATATCTTCATCTTCGTCTTCGCTAGCGCCAAATGCAGCAACTCCCATCCCTTTTCTCCACCACGCATTGTAGACAATTTTCTCGCTTTTAGTTGCACCTCAAGACGAATTCGGAATCTAAATTCGTTCCAGTTACAGCATTCGCTGTTGTGCTAACCACCGAATAGAACTAAAGCCCGATCTTCTTCAATGCTGCTTTTTCCTTTGTTGCATATTTTGTTTTAAACGAACCAGAAACCAGATCCTTCTCATAAGATGTAAGGAAGTGTAGTAGCTGCTCAATGGCTAGCGTCACATAAGCTGCAACGCCCTGATTCCGAAGGGCCACATCGATCCCTGCGTCATCGAGATGAAAACCCTTCCTGATGGCCTCCAATTCGATGGAGTCCTTATCAAGCTGGCCGGGCCCCAATACCTCCCGTATTATCCTCATTGAAAATTTCTTGCCATTCCCATCCAAAAATCGAGTAGTTAAAGTTGGATGGTAGTATTTCTCGGTAAATATTTCGATGCAACTTTTACCACGCGAAAGCGTCACTGAATAATCAGATTCTTGTAATTCCGAAAAGCCGATCTTGGCGAAACCACCAAGAAATGAATTCACTATTGTTCCATATGGCTCAATCATCATACCCACCCTTCAATTAGGACCATTTTTCCTGTTGCGGCATTATAGTGATAGCCATTTTGCGTAAGGTGCTGAACCTCTTTTCCAAAACCTGTTAAAGATCCATCATCCCGATACAGGACATCTACCGTCGGCTTTGTCGCAAGGGGAATCTCATCACCTCGTTTTATTGCCGCATCTAGTCCTGCTTGCCCAGCGCCGCCGGGGCGATGGCGCCGCTGGCCTCGCCCGGCTCGGCGCCGCCGCCGGCGGCGAAGCCGTCCTTCGGCGCCTGGCCGTCTTCGGGCGAGCCGGCGACAATCTCGGCGAACTGGTCGCCCAGCGACTCGGCCTTGATCTTCTGGACTTCCTTCGAGATGCCGTACACCGTATTGCGCAGGTGCGTCGTCTTCAGCGCGCCGAGCATCAGGTGGCCGCTGCGCACCGCGCCTTCGCCGCACATCAGGGTGCCGTACACCCAGCCCCGTTCGACCGCGTCGTCGATCTCCGACGACAGGTCCGAGATCGAGCTGTGCCCGCGCGGCAGGGCGTCGAGCGCGCTGCTGAAATCGGCCGCCAGGCGCGCAATTGGTCATTCGACGCCGGCGATGCAATTCGATTGAAGGTTTTACGCTTACCAAGGCCGCGGCCGGTTCTTCGACATCCATTCATTTATTCCCGGTGCTTCTTTGATCAGCTCGTCTTCTCCCTTTCCCATGATCTCGTTGTATCGGTTGACGAACCAATAGTCGGCGTCTGATAGTAGCCACCGGATTTGTACACTAAGCAAACGACCGTCTGTAATGCGCGTTGTATATCGCTTCGTGAGGAGGACCACATCAGGTTCGAGGTCGAAAATTGGTCGGCGCAGCAATTCGAAATGGGCCTCACCGTACATCATCGTTGTGCGCTCCCGCTGCCCGGTGCGCACTAAAAATTGCCATTCGGCGGGAAATAGCCCCAAAGATTTCACGTCATATCCTACTAATCCTGAAACAAGGAGTTCATGATTTTCTGGTATGTATCTGAAAATGGCCCCCTTCACCCGCACCTCGAATTCGCCACGCCGATTTACTTTCAGCGAACCAGCGATGTCGCGCTCAGACGCTTTGGATTCTGAAATCCATGTCTGCACCATTGCTAAAGCATCATTCAGCTCCATTGCACACGCTCCCGTAAATGTCAAAATCCAGAATAACAATATAAAAATTAATTGCATTGAGCGCGTCCGCACGCGTTCATTCCAAAATGGCAACGCATGAGTCAGCAGCATGACGCCCCCTTCGCCCGGCCGATTTTCTCCCTCATGTACGGAATATACGAATCTTTCATGGAATGCGCGGTCGCCGGATTTAGTGTGTCGGTTCCGAGTTTTAATCCCTGGGCAGTAACAATAGGGAAGCGTTCTACAGGTGACGCGGCTACTCCGTCAGCACTTGGCTCTTTATCGTAGCCTGCTCGGCCTATGGCCTCTTGGGCACCCGAGATGCCGTCGGGCACCAGATCAGATTTATGTGCGACGCGCGTATAAATCGGCCCATCGGGCAATCCGGTTTGCTGCGTTCCAAGCAACGTAACATTCACTCTTTTAGAGAATAGCAATTCCACTTCCTTATTGGCCCGTACGCTTGCAGCCCTTCCCTCAAGACTTGGATTCTCGGTAAGCAATGCTGTTTTTCTTTGATCGGCCATTTTGCGCTTTGCCTGAGCAATCGCAGCGACGGTATTTACGCCGCCTTCGCTGTGTCCAATCAAATTGACGGCCTGGTCATTACGCAAGGAATCGACGATGTCTGTTGCCATAGTTTCCGTAGCGGGCTGCTGGCTCCGCGCAGCCAGCGTGTCAATAACATCTAGGACGTCTTGGGACTGTGGAATCCGGCGCGGCACCTCTTGCTTCAGGAGTTCCTTGCCGCCTTCCTTCGCGCCACCAATTGCGGCCCTTATTGGCGCCGTCTCGGGCCGTCCGTATTTCATGCCATCGATTGCGCCACCGACAGCGCCATTAGCGCCGCTGGTGAGGAGCGCCATGTTCTCCGCTGCAGAGCGCGGCGGGAGTTTGGCGTCCTTATAACTGGCGTTGTATATGCCAACTACCTCGACACAAAGTTCATCTGATAGCTGCTGAATCGTCGCGCACACTTCATCCAGAGAGTTGTCAATTCCGTTTGTAAATGTTACTTGTTCAAAGTCGGTGCCACAGCTCTCGCAACCGTGGGGTTTGTGCCCTTTGCCCTTGTCAGGTCTCGTGCCGCTCGGTTTTGTACAATCCTGCCCGAGAAAATAACCGTCGCCTTCCACTGGCGGTCCACTGCGGCGAGGACATCGTTGAATAACGTTTGCGTTGAAATGGGCTCTGCGGTCTATGCTGTCCAACATGTCTCTGTTTTTGACGGCTTGCCTAGCCTTCTCTCGTGCCATCGCGTGAATTTTTTCGCGTGCAGCGTCTTTCCCCGTCTCTAACCCGGCCGCTGCCCAGTCACCGACCTGTCCTGCCTTGTCTGCCGCCGCAGTGTACGCACCGCGCCCTGTAGCCGCGCCCCAGTCACGCGCTTTACCGGCCATACTGCTCATTGAATTGAAGAAGCCCATGTCACGTTTTCCCTTCATCTGAGCTACGAAGCGAAGCCATCCAACCACCAAACCATTCTTCTTTCATCTGTTCAGAAATCTCTGGATCACTAAATATGCTTTCAAAAACAGGCAACGTGAAGTAATCGCTCCCAATAACCCGCGACGCCAAGGCGTGAAGTGCAAGGAATCCTCCGCTCTGGATTCCCCATCGGGACATCTGCTCCAACATTGGTCGCATTTGCCGGCGGAGTTCTGACGTGGGCGGAGCATCTGGGTAATCAAGCCGCAGTTGCACAATAATTTTTTCTAGTACTTCTTCCAGCCGTGCGCGCTGAAGTGCGTTCATTCGTTCAGAGCTAATCGTCAACATATATTGGACTCCTCGTTCCTACGAGCTGTGGTGTATGGTTATTACTCGTACGTACGGCGGCATCCCAAGCTTGCTCCCTACCATTAGCTCTTGGCCTTTGCCGCTTCGCATCGTTCGCAATACATCTCCCCCCCATGCCACGCCAATTTGAGCGCTGCAGCCTGTGGCGAATAGGCCTGAGGCGGCGTCGGCCTGACTGGCACGAAATCAGTTCCTCCCTTCGATGCGCGCGGCGCCTTCGGCGGCCTCGGCGCAATCGGCGATGCACCCGCACCCGAACCACCGTCGCCGCCCGAATTGATCATCACCATCGTGCCTTTGATGAACACGCCGCCCGGATTGATCGAAATGAAGTTGCCGCCCACCTTCAATGACAGCGAGGCGCCGGCCTCGATCACCACTTTCATGCCTGCCTTCAGATGAATCTCGGTGCCGGCATCGGCCGCGATCTTGGCGCCGGCCTTGGTCTGCCAGTCCTGCCCTACCTTGAGCGAGACCGAGCCGTCCGCGCTGCTGTTCTGGTCGCCCGTGACCTTCTCGTGGACATCGCCCTTGACCTCGCGGAAGCTGTCCTTGTGCACTGTCACGTGGCTCTCGTTGCCGATGTCTTCGATGCGGTCGTGCTTGATCCGCACGACCTGGTCGCGCTCGGCCTGCATGAACAATTCCTCGGCGCCCTGCTTGTCGTCGAAACTGAGTTCGTTGAAATTGGCGGCGCCGCCCTTGTAAGTGCGGGTGCGAATGCCCGAACGGGTTTTTTCGTTCGGCAGCGCCCATGGCGGCGCGGCATCGCCGTTATTGACGCGGCCAACCACGATTGGCCTGTCCGGATCGCCGTCGAGAAATTGGACGATGACTTCATGGCCGATGCGCGGCAAGAACAGCGCGCCCCAGCCCTTGCTCGACCACGGATGCGATACGCGCACCCAGCACGAACTGTTTTCGTCGGCCTTGTTGTAGCGGTCCCACTGGAACTGCAGCTTCACGCGGCCATGCTTGTCGACGTGGATTTCTTCGCCGGCAGGGCCGACCACCATGGCCGTCTGCGGTCCCGCGATCGCCGGTCTCGGGGTCAGGCGCTGCGCACGGAACTGGGTGCGGCTGTCGATCGCCTGGAAACTGCAATGGAAATCGCCGCCCCCACCGCCGCCCGACGCCGGCTCGTTGTTGTGGATGCTGTAACTCGCGCCGGTGACCAGGTAATCGCGATTGGCTTCGCTGTTTGGGTGCTGCGCCAGCTTGAAGGTGCAGCCCGGCTCGATGCCCCGTGTCAGGCCGGACGCGGCAATCATCTCGTGCCGCGCGTGCATCTCTTCGAGCCGGATGCGGGCGTAGCTGGTGCCCGCTTCGTGCGTCTCGTGCTCGCCCGGATAGTCGAACTGCGCGAAGCCGTCGAGGTCATGCTGGAGCGGCTTGCTGGACGTGCTGAGCAGACTGATCTTCGGCTTCTTGAAATCGAAGTCGGTCAGCGAAAAGCTGCCCGACTGCACTTCGCGGCTGGTGCGCCAATCGGTGATCGGATCGCTGTCGTCGCTGTCGCTGTCGCCGTTGCCGTTGTCGGAATAGACGATGCGCTCGTAACCGGCGCGCGGCGCGTGCGAACCGTGCGAATCGAACAGCAGCATGGTGTGCTTGCCGTTCTGATGCTGGAAGCTGAAATAGATGCCCTCCTGCTCGAGCAGTCGCAGCACGAAGTTGAAATCGGTCTCGCGATACTGGCATTGATATTCCCGCGGCTGGTAGGTCGCGCTGAGCATGAGCTTGAGCTCGGCAAACGGATACGCGTCGCACACCTCCTTGACCACCTGCACCACAGTCTTGTTCTGGAACATGCGGAAGTTCGAACTGCGCGACAGAAACCACAACCAGGGGTGCATGGTCAGCCGGTACTGGTGCGCAAGGCCGTCGCCGCCGTCCTCGAAGCAGGTGGCTTCGGCTGCGCCATCCTCGCTGAACTGGGTGACGTAGCCGTTGAAGTAGCGCAGCGCCTGGCCACCCGGCAGTTCAAGCCCGACCGTGATGTTCTTGCCCAGCAGGTCGGCCGCGCCGAGCTTGCCACGCCGGCTGACCAGGGTCAGCTGGTATGCCGGCAACCGGCCCAGTTCCTCGCGCCCGGACATATGCGTCAGCACCGTGTTTTCGGCGCCAAGCGGCGTATTGATTTCAAGTAGTCTGCTCATCGTGACTCCTGCGTAGGCGCTGGCAGCGGGAAGCCGCGCGAGCGCCGATTAAGCGAGAAGCAGCCGAATTTAGTTATTTCGGATTTGCTTCAGGAAGCGAATGCCCTGCTAAGGTCTCGTATGCCACCTTGAAATGCTCGCGGCGTCAGGCTAAAATCATAATGATTAACTTTCATGGACTATCCTGCATTTTTGTCGTATATATTTTTTCGAGGCTATTGTCGACGTCCATAAGGATAAGCATTCTTGTCTTCGATTGGCTTGATTCAAAATCGCCGCCGAAATAGACTACGTCCCTAGAGAACCACGGTGGGTTCTTGCTGTCATCCATGCATCGATTGTTGGCAACCATCCGATGTCGGCGGAAAACGGCCAAGCCGGCAGTTTGAGAACAATCGCCGCCCGTACATACCGTTAGCAAATATTGTGTATCGTCCGAAACGTACCAAATTTGCTCGACTGTCGCTCGTGGGGTCATGGGCTCCGCAGTTCCGAAGAATCGGTGCCGGTTACGGTCGTTGGCAACATATTCGTTTTCTATCTTCCCTAAAATTCCGTACCGATAACTAAGGCTTCCTATTCCGCTTGAATTTTTGACGGCGCAAATGGAAACGATCTTTTTCCCTATTTGGCATGAAAAAAATATATTTTCTTTGGCGGTGCAATGCGAAATATTGTCTGGATCGCTTGCGTCCGCAATAGGAGTAACAATCAAGCTCGTAAGCAACGCTAGCAGTATTTTGGATTTATTTGAACGCATCGTATGCCACCTTGAAATGTTCTCTTCTTTTTGAGTAACTGTCCGTCTTCTTATTAATTATCGCCGTAATCCGGTCGATCTTTGCATCACTACTCCCATCAGCCATTTTATGAAGATTATGAAGAATCCAGTAACATATAGCGGAGCGGACAGCGAATATGAATTGATCTAAAAGCTCGGGATTTTTCTCAAAATTCTCAACAGACCCGGGGTAGAGCACACGATATTTTTTTGCGCAAGCTGCGTAGTTCCCCCGTCCTGTAATTTGTATAAGACCTCTTCCCCGATATTTCCATCCGTCACCACTTTTGCTATCGCCGTTTCCGTTACGGTCGGCATAAACGTTATTCGCAATAAGTTCTGCCTTAGCATGTTGGCTAGGCGTTTTCTTTCCATCCTTTGAGTTTCCGCCTTTTAAGTAGCCATCCAGAGCTGCCTCATCTGCTCTTTCTGCATAATAGGAAAACACTTTCTTAAGCCTCTCAGGGCTATAGCTGAGCTTTTCGCTAGTAACTTCCATAGCTATGCCGGACTCCTCTCTGATCTGAGCAAAGAAATGAGCTTTCTGAAAACATGAATCTAGGCCGCATTTGATAGGATCCACATTCAACTCATTTGCGAGATTTGATAGTTTATCGTCGTCTGCCCTCGGAAATATTTTCTTTAGCTGAACTATGGTAATCAGTCGACTCACCGATCCATCCATGAAAGTCTCACTCTTGCATGAAGTACGTAACGAAGGATCGCCCCAATCCATGAATCCAAGTGGTCCTGGAGTATCGCGAAACGCATGCGACACCAATGAAGTGATCTGATCATCTGGTCCGAGTTGGTGGGGCGCGTCCCAATCGGATTGTTGGCTAGGTGTTGTGCCCAAGGGGCCTGGTATGCGGGAATTTGCCATAATGTTGTCCTCAGGTTGCCCTTGTGAGTCCTCCTACTGCGGCGCTGTTGGCCAAAGACGCTGGCAGCGCCGAACCGCCCTAATCGTAGCTGTACGCAAACTCGCCATCCGCCACCGAAATGGCGACCCGCTCCAGCGCCCTGCCCTGCACCATGCGGTTCAGGAACTCTTCGCTGACCACCGGCAGCACCGTATTGGTCAGCAAGGCGTCGATCATCCGCCCGCCTGACTCGAGCTCGGTGCAGCGCGCGATGATCAGCTTGACGACATCGTCGTCGTACTGGAACGGCACGCCGTGGTTGTCCTGCACGCGGCGGGCGATGCGGCCCAGTTGCAGGCGCACGATGTTGCCCAGCATTTCGTCGCTCAGCGGGTAGTACGGCACCACCACCACGCGCCCCAGCAGCGCCGCCGGGAACACCTTCAGCAGCGGCGTGCGCAAGGCGGCCGCCACGCCGTCCGGCGCCGGCATCAGCTCCGGGTCGGCGCACATCGCCATGATCTCGTCCGAGCCGACGTTCGAGGTCAGGATGATGACGGTGTTCTTGAAGTCGATGTAGCGCCCCTCGCCGTCTTCCATGAAGCCCTTGTCGAACACCTGGAAGAAGATCTCGTGCACGTCCGGGTGGGCCTTCTCGACCTCGTCGAGCAGCACCACGCTGTACGGCTTGCGGCGCACCGCCTCGGTCAGCACGCCGCCCTCGCCGTAGCCGACGTATCCCGGCGGCGCGCCCTTCAACGTCGACACCGTGTGCGCTTCCTGGAACTCGCTCATGTTGATGGTGATGACGTTCTGCTCGCCGCCGTACAGCGACTCGGCCAAGGTCAGCGCGGTCTCGGTCTTGCCTACGCCCGACGGGCCGCACAGCATGAACACGCCGACCGGCTTGTTCGGT
>CXWL01015675.1_pt1 | contig 17849 bp, 21 predicted proteins | sample 590931 | NCBI WGS metagenome assembly CXWL01 (sample SAMEA3498368, study PRJEB10139) | groundwater metagenome | biome: water well; material: biofilm material | place: Germany | collected 2015-04-27 | reverse complement strand
GAACTATTGTCCTGCCTTCGGCTGCCGAGAGTATTCGAAAGAGGGTTTCTGATGGGAGCCCAGGCCCTAAACCAATGGCTGCCCAGATTCGGCAGGCTGGCAACAGCTTAAAGAAAGTGGGATTTCCGAAGCCGTATTAGGCTTCCTTGTCTTTCGTGTTGTCGATCATGCCGCCTTCAAATAACTTGCGGAGGCGTTCTCGATCTGCTCGTTCTTGTTCTCTTTTGCGAACGTCTTCTATGAACTCGGGGGACGTTGACATGCCAGAACGAGTTTTGGTTGCCCGCATTGCATAGCTTGATCCTGTGCCGTATTTGATTGGCAGTTGGTCCCGGGCAAAGAGCGCAGCTAGAATTAATGGCAGTGCCGCAAAGACCGCCAACGCTGGATGCGAGCCAAAGAAAACGAGTCCCAGAGATAGCAATGCGAGCCACTTCGCTTTAATGGGGATTACAAACATGAAGAGCGTTGTGAGTTCTGGATATCGAGTTCCCCAAAGCACAGTAATGCAACTAAGCAATCCCCATGTGCCTGCAAGCACACCTGGAAATCCCGTAATCATCGAACCTGCCCAAAGGCAAAGTGCAGCTAGGACTGAATAGAGGAACAGTACTAAGAGATACCTCTTGCTGCCGAGGTCGCGTTCTACCGATGTCCCGATGTTCCAAATCCACATTGAGGAAAAAATAACGCCGATCAAATCGAACGTAGGTACGAAGCTATATGTGAGCATCTGCCACGGGCTGGTCGCCACCGAAGCAGTATTGAATGCAAATGCAACACCGATATCTCTTCGCATCGCCCAGCCAAATAAAAACGCAAGAATGTTGACGCCAATGAACAAAGTTGAGACAATTTTTCGATCTTGAACTAGCTCTTGGATTGAGTTTTGTTTTGGCATAGTAATCTATACAACCTATCGGGCGAATTTTCCGTTTCCCTCACGTACAATAGACGTTGCGGTTGCAAAAAGATGAACTACTTTGTAATTTGGCCCGATGGGCAGAGGTTTGGCCCAGTGGATCTTGCCACTCTGCAACAGTGGCACACTGAGAATCGCGTTGACAGCAACACGATTCTCGAGGATGCAAAAAATGGCAACCGAATTCGGGCCGAACTTGTGCTAGGTTCGTTAGGAAGCCCGACAACGACAACACCGTTCTCACAACCGAATCAAACTCAGAATCCGTATATCGGCTATCCCAGAAACGTGACTTACGGCGCGCCTGTAGCAGTATCGAATGGAAAAACTGAGCTAACCGTATCTTACATTTGCGGTGCACTTGGAATTGTTCTTGCTTGCTGTGTTCCTTTGATCGTTCCAATCATTGGACTGGTTCTTGGCATAATTGCGAAAAACAAGGGGCAGAGCAGCGCTGGGGCCGCAATCGGGTTGAACGTAGTTGGAATCGTGATCTCTGGCGTTATGTTTCTGTTAGGTATCGCGTCCATGTTCACCGGATAGAACTGTCGCTCACAAAGTAGAATCACCAAATCGTGGCTATCTTTCCCTTACTTCTTTGCGCTTCCTTCCTTTCTGCACCAGAGCCGTTCGATTTTTATCCGTACGGCCCATACGATTCCGCGATTCCTAAACCTGAATCCATTCTTGGATATGAGCCAGGCGAGAAGCACACTACATACCGCGAACAAGAAATCGTGATCAACGCCATTACAAAGGCGGCTCCGAAGCGGACAAAGGTCTTTGAATTCGGCAAGTCTTGGGAAAATAGACCGCTCAAGCTTATTGCAATTGGAAACGAAACCAATATTGCCCGACTGGAAGTCCTTCGCAAAAAAATGGCAACTCTCGCAGCCGGAAAGCGACTAAAGCCAAACGAACTCGCAGACCTTCCAGCATTTGTGTGGATTAATCAAACCATCCACGGCAACGAATCAGCTTCGTTTGAAGCCGCCATGTGGACCCTATACAACTTGGCTGCCTCAAAAGGCAAAGCCATCACCGATGCCTTCAAGAATACAGTCGTCCTCTTGAATCCCGTTTACAATCCGGACGGCCACGAAAGGTTTGTCGTCTGGAATAGGTCCCTGGCAGTGTCAAGCGATCACCCGCAAGCATTTGAAGGGTTCGAGCCGCGCTGGGTACACGGCAGAACCAACCATTACCGCTTCGATATGAATCGGGATCGAATCGCGTTTTCCCAAGCTGAAACCATTGCTGAAGTCCGCGAATACAACCGCTGGACGCCTCAGGTCTACATCGACCAGCATGGACAAACCGAGGAGTACTTCTTTCCACCCAACGCGATGGCGACAAACGTGAACGTGGATCGGGAAAGGCTGGAGAAGTGGACCCAGATCTTTGGTCGCAGCTATGCAAAGGCGTTCGACAAACAGGGCTGGCTCTACTTTGTCCGAGATGGTTTCGACTTCTATGCGCCCTGCTACCTCGACACGTACGCTCAGCTTTTGGGTGCGATTGGAATGACTCACGAGACTGACGGCGGAAGGCGGCTCAACGACACGAAAGACGACGGAACACCCCTTACTGTCGAACTCGGAATGGCAAAGCACTTCACGACAGCAATAACGACTGTGTTGACAGCTTCTTCAAACCATGACGATCTCATGTCGTCCTTCATTTCGTATCGGTCCAAGGCTGCTTCGGGCGATCATGCAGGCAAATTCAAAAGAGTCGTCGTGACCTCCGAAGACCCTCGCCCACTAAAGCGCTTGGCCTCTCAACTTGCACGCGCAGGGGTCGAATCGAACATTACGGATACAAGTTTCAAGAGTGACAGCGCACACGATTACTGGAGCGAAACAGTTGGAGCTAAAGAGTTTCCAGCCGGGAGCTTGGTCATCGATTTGGCTCAACCTAACGGGCAACTTGCGAAAGCCCTGCTTGAACCCGGACAAGACTTTGAAAAAGAGTTCATTGCGAATCAGAACCGAATTGGTGAGAAACTGGACAAGAAGGATCAGTATCCAGAAGCAGAGTTTCCAGAGTTTTACGATATCACGGGNNTACGATATCACGGGATGGAGCTTGATCTATTGTCATAACCTGTCGGCTTGGTGGTGCGAGTCAGCGCCAGAGGTGAAATTCGATAGGTCAGATGCCCAGGCCGAAGTTGGCATTCCAGTCTTGGATTCAAGCGACGTTGGTTATGCTCTTGAATACTCAGATCAAAACGACATCCTCGCGGTCTTTCATCTAGCGGCAGAGGGCGTGAAATGCCGCGTGATGACAAAGGAAATGAAGCTTGGGGACAAGACTTTTGTCAAAGGCACATTCTATTTCTTGAAAGGCCGAAATGAGGATGACCTGCCAAAGAAACTGCTTGCAGCGGCTTCGAAATTTCCTGGCGCGAGGTTTTCGAAGCTAGAAACGAGCTTTCCCGAATCTGGCCGAAATTCGCCTGGCGGCCCTGGGCAACAGGCTATTCGCGAGCCTAAGATTGGTGTGGTTTTTGGAGACAACGCTTCTACACAGGATTTTGGAGCGCTTTGGTATTTGCTCGAACAAGAATTTAAGATTCCGTTCGTTCCGCTGCACAAGAATGCCTTAAACGGCGACTTGAGTGAGTTTTCCTGCATCCTCTTTCCAAGCGGTTCAAACACTGCAAGTGAGAAAGTAAAGTCTTGGATTCAAAGCGGGGGATGCGCAATCGTTCTAGGTTCGCCAGATTGGGCGATCGGAGAAGGCAAGTTTGCCAAGCTCGACAAGGTTGGCGACGAAAAATCAACCCCGAAGTCGATTCCTGGCGCATTCTATTTGGCAGAACTTGATCCAAAATCCTTCTTGAGCCATGGATATCCAGTCGTAGCTAAAGGGAAGCTTCCACTTGCCATACAAGCTGACGGCAACGACTTTTGGAAAGGCGAATCGGGGGGCTTAGGAGCTGTTATGTTCGGCGATTCAGATAAAAAGCTGCTTTCGGGCTGGTCGTGGGCCAACGATTCGGAAAAGAACCTCAAAGGGGTTTACGCAGTTTATGAAATGCCAATGGGAAGCGGAAAGGCGATCATCTTCTCATGGAATCCATGCGAGCGGTCGATGCTCACTGGGCAAAACAAGTTGTTGTTGAATGCAATGCTGATCGGTCCGGGATAACCCTTTGGGATTGTGGATTACCATCCGCATTAAACTGATCCGAACAAAACCTGGAGCGGGCGACGAGATTCGAACTCGCGACTTTCTGCTTGGGAAGCAGACACTCTACCACTGAGTTACGCCCGCGTTTCTTGGTTCGGTTATGTATGGATTAGTTTGGATTTGGATAGGACTAATATGTCCGATAGGTCCTATTGGTCTTACGTTTCGTGTGCTGTCCCAATGAATCCGAACAACCCGAACTAATCTGAACAAATACCTGGAGCGGGCGATGAGAATCGAACTCACATGGCCAGCTTGGAAGGCTGGAGCTTTACCACTAAGCTACGCCCGCTCGCGGATATCATTGTGGATTGCAGAATCAAGAATGTCAAGGCTGCACTCCTTGCTTCTTTCTCCTATGAGCATGAATTCCTTTTGAGAAATGGAGTATTCCAAGTGAGGCTCCATCGTATATTGACTGGTAAGATTCGTAAATGGTGTTGAATCCTCAGCCCAAAATTGACTTCAAAACACTTTTAGGAGGTGTTCCGTTGTGTTACAAAAATATTTGATGATTGCGATTTTGTCAGTGCAGGTTGTACTGACTTCAACCGCTCAAGCCCAGGATCCTATTGGGTCCCGCGTCCTACGTACGCACTTTGTCTATCGGGCGTCAATTCCGCCCACAGCCGCAAAAAATATTGATGTATGGATTCCCATTCCATCCGATAATGCCCTTCAAACAATCTCCAACAGCGACATAAGCGCTCCAGTTGCGCATCGAATCACTACTGAGTNNCAAATTTGGCAACCGAATGGTCTATGTTCGCCTGCCTGAAGCCCCCAACGGTGCTTCGATCGATGTCTCCTTTGACGCAAAGCGTTATCCCCCATCTGCAAAGGGCATTCAAAACGGAGAAGCTTCTCCCGGCTATCTGAAACCGGACAGACTCGTACCGGTCGACGGCAGATATGCTCAATTAGGCGCAGATGTGGCAGGTTCGATGGCTGGTCCAACAGCCAAGATGCGAGCCATATATGATCACGTTGTTGCGACCATGCAATACGATTACAAGAAGGAATCGCCAAAGCTAGGCGAAGGCGACGTTGCGTTTGTTTGCGACTATAAAAAGGGCAATTGCTCAGATCTGCATAGCTATGTGATCTCGCTCGCGCGGAGCCAAGGAATTCCGTCTTATTTGGAGTACGGATTTCCGCTAGGGGGTGTGCCAGTTTCTAACCCAATGCCGACGGTAGGCAAAATCGGCGGCTATCACTGCTGGACTTGGTTCTATGTTGAGGGCGAAGGATGGAAAGCGCTTGATGCCTCTGATGGTCGGCGCTGGCTTGATGCAAAGAACTCGACAGTGAAGGACCAACTCTTCGGCGATCTGATTGTTGAACGCTCAGCCGTTGCGTTTTCGAGGGGAAGGGATATTGATCTCGTTCCAAAACAAAATGGCAATTCGCTCAACAACTTTATCTACCCCTATGCGGAAGCAAATGGTGAATCTACCAAGGTCAATTGGGAAGTCAAGTACAAGCTACTTGGAGCGGACGAAGGCCCAACATCTGGAATGGACAAACGGTGGAATATCTATATTTCTCATAAGTTCTGAGTTGGAAGTTCGGTTTTGCTCGGATTGGTTCGGGGGTTCGGTTTGCGGTGAGCATAGCTGCCTGCGATCGAAAAAAACCGAACTAACCCAAGCAAATCCGAACGAATCCGAACAAAGATAAGATTTTCTGCCAAAATAGTAGGCTCATGAAGGTTACGGCGTCGGCAGACGCCTTTGTCCCAAGACTTTTTCTCTCACTTCGCGACTACAACGCCTCGAAGTTTCTTTCCGATCTTATTGCTGGAGTTACGGTCGGCCTTGTCGCCCTGCCACTTGCAATGGCATTCGCCATATCATCGGGTGTACTCCCACAAGCAGGAATCTACGGCGCAATCGTTGCAGGATTCTTGATTTCCGCACTAGGTGGTTCCACAACTCAAATTGGCGGACCAACTGGCGCATTTGTCGTCGTCGTTGCAGGGATCATCCAGAAATACGGCCTTGATGGCCTGCTCATGTGCACGATGATGGCCGGCGTAGTCCTGATGCTGCTGGGAATAACCGGACTTGGCACCGCAGTCAAGTACATTCCTCGTCCCGTAGTGATTGGATTTACCAACGGCATAGCTGTTCTCATCGCAAGCACTCAGATTCGAGATTTCTTTGGACTTGGGATCGCCAATGTGCCAAGCGAATTCTTGTTGCGGATGGATGTTCTGCTTAAGGGCTGGCAATCATATTCCTTAGAAGCTACGAGCCTAAGCATAGCAATTCTGGCGATGCTCATTCTCTTTTTGCGATTCGGAAAACGGGTTCCAGGGGCAATCGTTGCGCTCGTTATTGGGACAGGCATTGCTTGGTGGGCGGGCCTTCCGATTGAGACGATTGAATCACGTTTTGGCGGCATTCCATCTGGGTTTCCAGGCTTCCATATCCCAACTTTTCGCCCAGAACTCATAGTTCCGTTGCTTTCTCCGACCATAACTGTTGCAATGTTAGGAGCAATTGAGTCGCTCTTGTCGGCAGTTGTGGCGGACAGCATGACGGGCGAAAAACACAATCCGAATGTCGAGCTTTTCGCCCAAGGCATCGCAAACATAGCTTCGCCGCTTGTAGGTGGCTTGCCCGCTACGGGAGCCATCGCCAGAACTGCGACAAATATCCGATCTGGTGGAAAAACTCCGGTCGCAGGCCTTGTTCACGCCCTTACCCTGCTTATGGTACTCATGTTTGCTGCACCGTTAGCGAAGCACATTCCACTCTGCGTATTGGCTGCAATTCTAATGATCGTTGCCTACAACATGGGCGAATGGAAAGAAATCCCTGGAATTCTTAGAATGGGCAAGGCTGACAAAGTAGTTTGGGCGATTACATTCGCACTAACCGTGTTTGCCGATCTTTCAGTAGCAGTCGAAGTTGGTATGGCTCTTGCCGCCCTGCTCTATATTCAAAAAGTTACAGCAACAACAACAGTGGCAAAAGTAACACCTGAATACATAGAGAGCGGACGCGACCATAGTCTGCAAAGCAATCTCCTACCTGAAGGTGTCGTCGCTTACCGAATTCACGGGCCGTTTCTCTTTGGCTCAACAGACAAATTGTCCATCATTGATGAGGAATTCGACTCTCTTCCTCAAGTTGTTCTTCTAAGGCTCCGCAACATGACCGCCATTGATGCTACAGGGCTTCATGCTCTAGAGACATTGGCCGACAAATTACACGGTTCAGGGCGAGATATGGTCCTATGCGGAATGCGAGAGCAGCCTCGAAGGCTGTTCAACCAGTACCAATTTCATAAGCACCTAGGTGACGAGAATATCTGCGATACATTGAAGGCAGCAATAGACAGGGCTGAGGCGATAATTGCGAGCGGAAGAACGAACGCTTCGGATCAAAACTAGAACGCCAACTCTTTTTGAAAATTTTCCGGATTAGATCTGCAAGCGTTCATTTGGTCTGCAAATTGGCGAAATACAGTCCAGTATTCGCTGTCTCTATCGAGGCCAACCCAAAAGTCTTCGGAATCTGAAGTCAGCAAAACGTAGTATCCAAACATGTAATGCGCAACGCTCCGTCGAATCAATTTCGAGTTGACCATTAAAGCCACTTCCTCTAAAAAGCCCACGAAGTTCCGCTTCTCTTGAACCGATATCTCCTTCAGATGTGGGTCTTTAGCCTGTAGCAAATCGAGGATTTCCCTGTACTGGGGAGTTTCCAGAAAGCGCCTTCGCATCTGTACAAAGTTTCCTGCCCGCTCTTGGCGACCACGACGTGCATATTCAAGAAAACCGGTGAGGAACGTCACGACCGCAATGATTCCAGCGAGGGTGATCGCCCAGTCTTTTAGCAACATCAGCTCAGGCACATTTGAATGTACCGCGAGTCTGGGGTGATTTGGGACTACAATTTTCTATGACTGCCCTCGTTACGGAGTTCCATCTGAGGTTGATAGCCTGCAATTCCTTGAAGGACAAACGCCATCGAATTCGCCCTTTAATGGAAAAACTTCGAAGGCACTTTGGAGCAAGTGTTGGGGAGATTGGGGATAACGACCTGTGGGGAAATGCTCTAATCGGCATCGCTATCGTGCTTGCAAGCGAAAGTGCAGCAAAGGCCACGATCGCGAGAATCACCGAATACTTTGATTCGCTTCCTGACCTAGAACTTTACATGGAATTGAGTGAAATCGTTGTTCTGTAATCGTTTTGGAGCAACGGACTAGCGTCGATTGACGTAATCAAGCTACAATTCCGTGGCGTTTATGGGCAGTGTGCTCGATTTTTTTATGCACCTCGATGACCACCTCAAAAGGGTCATCTTAGATTTTGGTCCGTGGACCTATGGCATCCTCTTCACGATTGTCTTTTGTGAAACCGGGCTTGTTTTCATGCCGTTTCTCCCAGGCGATTCACTTTTGTTTACTGCAGGAGTCATTGCAAAGCAAAACGCTGGACTCAATTTTTGGTTCGTCTACCTCACTTTCATCGTCGCTGCTTTTTGCGGCGACAATGTCAATTATTTTGTAGGGAGATACTTTGGGCATCGGCTATTCAACCGCCCAAAATCAAGAATAGTCAAGCACGAAAATCTTGAAAAGACGCATGCATTCATGGAGCAACATGGGCACAAAGCGATCGTAATCGCCCGGTTTGTACCTATTGTGAGGACTTTCGTACCATTTGTTGCGGGGATGGGCGAAATGAGCTACCGCAAGTTCATCAAGTGGAGCGTATTGGGGGCGCTGATCTGGGTTACGGTTTGCGTTGGCGGCGGATACGCCTTTGGAAGCATTCCAGTTGTTCAAGACAATTTCTCAACTGTGATTTACTTGCTGATTGGCTTCACGCTGATTCCAATTGTGATCGAAAGCTATCGGCACCGAGTGAAACAGAAGAAGTCAAAAGTTGAAAAGTCAAAAGCGGGTCAGGAATCTGAATCAAAGTAATCCTCGGTTCACTTCAGCGAGCTCAGAATCTCCTGCATAAGTATCTTAGGCTGATCCGAAATCACGGGAAACCAAACTTGTTTTGTGATTCCAAGAGAGTTGACAGAAAAAAGTGTCGGAGTGCCAGCAATTCTCAAATTGCGAACTCCGTTTCTATTGGATTCGACAAACGTCGGGAAAGTCGTCTTTATGGATGAGCCGTCAAGGGAAAGGACGCCAACAGATCCCCCTGTTCGCTGAATCTGAGTTACATTCTGCTCAAGCAGACGCAATAGCCGAACCGAGTGCTCGCACCCACTGCGCACAGCAATTAGAACATATTTCTTACTCAGGAGCACGCCTTGAATGTTGCCGGATCTACCGCTTTGCACCCAACCCTTGAATTGAAATTTCTCGTCCGCCTGGATGGGAATGTCCTCGTATGGAAGTGCATCTGCTGTATATCCTGGCTCCAATGTTCCGGCGAAAATTGAAGCAGGGTACTTTCTATCCAATATCCAATTTGAGAACTGCATTTTGCTTGCAACTCGTATTCCTTCGACTGTCTGCGTGTTTGTAGATCGCACTGGACGACCGAATTCGTCAATCGTGACTTCAAGTTCCGCCTGGCCACTCGCGGTGTTGTATTTAAGCAGCACAGTCTGGTTTCTTGAGCCGGGAGCTTTTGGCAAGACTTGTGCCTTAGGCGTCCCACCAATTTGGCGAATATCGTTTAACAGAAGGAGTTTTGGAAAAGAAAAATGGCCAATTGTGCTTACTTCGCTTGGAGGAGATACTAGTCCTGAAAATGACGGCCATTCGCGATACTTTTTTGAGCTGCGATTGACTTCAGCAACATGTTTATCGTCCTGAAAAAACGAGTACTGGTGCCCACTCCATGAAACTGAAAACGCCATCCGATTTGGCTTGGCAACAGTCAAGTTTGCTGAACCCTCGCCAGGCACCTGCGAATTTGTTACCTTTATGGATACAGAAAGGCTCGATGACCTCCTCATAAAACTGACATATCTGTCAAGCACAGCGTCGGCACCAACAGATTGAGGGAATAAGAGAAATGGCATGTCTATAGCTTCTTAATGCAGTACGCACTTTTTACAGGTTTTCGTCGTATCAAAAGAATTTACCTGGTTCCACGCGGGGTTCCACTGGAATAGGTTTCTGGTAGGGAGAACGGAGATAGTTATGGATCGAAAATTTGTTACATTTCGGCTAGGTGAAGAGCACTACGGAATACCGATTGAAAGCGTTGAGAGAATCTTGCCCGTGCAGCCTCTTACCAAAATGCCGAAATCCCCTAAAGTAGTGATTGGCGTATTCGACCTGCGCGGTACCACGATTGCGGCGATTGATGCTAGGATTCGATTTGATATGCCAATCGTTGACACTTCAAACAATTTTGTTGTCGTTAACCAAGATGACGAAAGATATGCCATCCGAGTGGACAGCGTGGAAGGGATCATCAACCTCACATCGGACGAGATTGACTCACCTGATTCAGTCTTTTCAGGAGCAACAGATGCCCTTATTTCCGGGATCGGCAAAAAAGACGATACGCTAACTGTGCTACTTGATCCTTCAGCACTCTTGCCAGAATCCGTGAGAGGAAAGCTCGCAAAGGCAGCATAAGTTTGTTCCAAGCTTCAAAGTGTGGAAAACTCCTTGAAGCTACTTGAAGCCATTTCACGTCCTTTTCGATGACTCTGCATTACCGCTGTACTGCCGGGTCATCTGAGGATTTGTATGCGACCAGAAAATCTGTTTGAAAATCAGGCCACGATAAAGGTGTTCGGGATTGGCGGCGCGGGCGGCAATGCCGTGAATCGAATGATCAACGAAGGTGTCGTTGGTGTGCACTTTGTGACGTTTAACACCGATTCGCAAGCTCTTCAGCTTTCTAAGGCTTCGACGTCCATTCAATTGGGAAGCAATCTCACAAAGGGTCTAGGAGCAGGTGGTGACCCTGAAGTCGGCCAAAGAGCGGCGGAAGAAAGCAAGGACCAAATCTTAGCCCAACTTGAAGGCGTAGATATGGTGTTCATCACTGCTGGCATGGGCGGTGGAACTGGAACTGGAGCAGCGCCGATTATTGCCGAAATGGCAAAGCGCCAGGGAATACTCACGGTTGGAGTTGTAACCAAACCATTCATTTTTGAAGGTCCACGCAGAACGAAACTTGCGGAATCAGGAGCGGCTCGACTTCGAGAGCACGTTGACACTTTGATCACTGTGCCGAATGACCGGTTGCTCAGCGTTATCGAAAAAAAGACAACGATGCAGCAGGCATTTGCGGCGGCAGACGATGTCCTTAGGCAAGGCGTTCAGGGCATTTCCGATATCATTCTTTTGCCAGGAATCATAAACGNNAACGTGGACTTTGCCGACGTGAGAAGCGTGATGAGTGACGCCGGTGCAGCTTTGATGGGCTTAGGAAGAGGCGTTGGCGATCAGCGAGCAAGAATCGCTGCCCAACAGGCAGCTAATTCACCCCTGCTCGAAACCAACATTCAAGGGGCTAAGCGGCTCCTCATTAACATCACGGCTGGAAATGATTTTAGTATTGGCGAAGCCTACGATGCAATGGAATACATATTGCAATTCACAGACGCAAACGATGCAGATATTATCATGGGCCATGTCATGCGCGATACCGGAAACAATGAGGTCACTGTTACTTTGCTTGCTGCAGGAATGGACCCTGCACGAACAAATCAGATTCGTTCGTCTGAAGTGTTCCATACAGAAACGTCTGCTGCTTTCGGAAATCAGTCGGGTAGTGATGCTCTAAAAAGTTCGCAAATCCAACTTGATGAGATTGATCTAGATATACCAACCTTTCTTCGAAGGCAACGATCCACCGGATAATCGAATTGCATCTCCGCGCGCCTCGGCAACAGATCGAGGGCTACTTGTCCAACGCTAGCCCCGCCTTAAACGGCGGGGCATTTTTTGTGGCTTTGACATCTCGCATGTGAGATCCTCGATATATTTCGGGAAGAGCACCAACACGCCCTATCTCAATGTCCAAATTATCAGCAGCGAGCTTGAAAAAGACATCCAAATCCGAACATAAAACAATTGTTGAGAATTATTGAAGATTTCCTTGCATATCTTGCAAAAATGCCTTACAATAATACGGGGCAAATCATGACTGCATACGCTGATTCATTTGAGGGACTTGTTGTACCGCGGCAGACCAAAACGGGTTCCAGTCGAGATTTTATTGGATTTGGGCCGCCGAATGGCGAAATCACCCAAAATGCAACCCATCACGGCGAGCGAAAAGTCGCTGTTATTGCGGTCGCAGACCAAGGCGAAAGAAACCGCGTTATCGAATCCTATTCACAACAAGGGTATTCCTGTGTGCCCTGTGAATCTGACGATGATTGGGCAAAGAAGTCAAATCTGTTTTTCAGTCGACAAAGCGCAACGTTAGTTACGGATGACCTCGATCTCATTTGGCAAGTACGGTTACATGACTTGAAAGAAGGCACATCTGTACTAGTTCACGCACTTGTACACACAAATGAAGTCCTTCAAGAAGCCCAAGCGATCCAGTTGGGTGCAACAGAGATATTCGAAACCGATTCGGAGCCCGAGACAATTTCGGTAAAAGACTTGATCTGATTCTGGTTACATCTCTGCAAAACAAGCACTTCAGGCGTCAATATTAAACGTGCACNNTATTAAACGTGCACTCACCAATCATTGTTTTGGCGGGCTTTGGCGAAGGTGGAAAACTGCCGACGCTGATTTCCGATGAAAATAAGTTGCCAGACTTGCCTACGAAACCGAAAATCGGCTGGATCCACGTGATAGCCAAAGATGTTACAGCAGCACAATATGAACTGGTCTCAAAATATGGGTTAAGGGATCTAGAAGTTGCCCTTTCACTTGATCCGACCCAAACTGCCGACATTCACGACCACAATGATGTATTGTTCGTCGAGGTTCCAATGGTGACCCGAATGGGCAATTCTGAACAGTATTCAGAAATTGGCATATTTCTCACCAAATCATGGCTTATTTCCATTTCAATAGACGACGATCCAATAGTTAGAAAGCGATTCAGCCAATGGATGTTGGAACCACTCCCTGGCAAAGAGGTTGCTGCTGGCATTCTCTATGGCCTGCTGGATTCCATTGTTGATAGCTACTTTCCGATTGCCGATGCTATGCAGGAAGAAATGTCTGATATTGAAGACAGGCTCTACGACGGCACAACTGATCAGATTCGAGAAGCTCTGGAACACAAGCGAAGACTTTTGCTTCTTCGAAGGAAAATTGCCCCTGTTCGAGATGTTGTAAACTCCCTCTTGAGGCGGAATCACGACCTGATTCCAAGCAAACTTTGGCCGTATTTTCATGACCTATTTGAACAAGTGGCTAGAACGCTGGACTTGATTGACTTGAGCAGGGATATGCTTAGCTCAATGCTGGACGCGCACCTAACCATTGCTTCGAATCGGCTTAACGAAGTGATGAAGTTTCTGGCAGTGATCTCCACAATCCTGATGTCTATATCAGTAATTAGCGGAGTTTACGGAATGAATTTCAAGTACATGCCGGAGCTATTGCAGACGTGGGGCTATCCTGCAACACTAGGGCTCATGGTGTTCGTCAGCTTTATGGAGTATCTGTTTTTCCGCCGAAAAGGTTGGATTTAGGAGCTGGGAGGCTGAGTCGCTTGACGCCGCACTTCCGTCGGCGTACAACCATATTTGCGTTGGAATTGCCGTGAAAAGTGCGAATGGTCGGCGAATCCGGTCTCTGCCGCGATTACTGCGAACTTGTCATTGGTCTGAACCACTCGCTCATGCGCCGACATGAGCCGCAAATTCAGTAAGTACTCCGAAAACGATAGCTCAAATTTGCACTGAAACACCTTGCTTAGGTGCCCTCGATGGACGCCAACCAGATCGGCGACTTGCTGGAGAGTGATCGGTCTAAAGAATCGTTCATGGACGATCGCTCTAGCGTCCTCAAGCCATTTCGGCAATGGAATTTGGTCCAGCGGCTTCCCGTTTCGCAGAATCTCGCCTATAATCTGAACGCACAGTCCGTACAAGACCAGCAACGACTCCTTGTCGGAATGAAACAATTCGACTTCAATGTGCCGAGTAATGCCTGCTGTATAAGGTGAATCAATGTATGTGCTGAAAGCTGGCAAATCCGTCAAGTTTAGCGATTCAGGGTTAAACACAATCCCTAAGGCGCGAATTGATGTCGGGCAGACAATGTGCTCTTCTGGCACGTAGGCTGGAGAAAAGTACCATGCTCCTGGTAATGGACGGACAACTGCTCCATCGTCTCTACGGAATGAAAGTTCACCTCCAAGAATCGTAGCGACCATTGGCAATGCGTGAACATGTTTAGAAACGCTGGATCCACGCTCGCGTTCTGTAATCACGACTTCAAATCCAGGCATTGACACTTGCCGGATGATCCGTGAATGATATTGGCCAGGTTGGATGACTTCCACTTACGAAAGAACGATAATTACACCACAGCTTGTTCCGCAAATTCTAGTATTTTCGGCATTCGACATAGAACATGCGTCATATTGCTGGAATTGAGAGATTGCTCCTTCAAGCCAATCCCATTCTAAGGCGTACCTACGAGCTTGAATGGCTTGTATCTACATCGGTGAGCCCAGCGCAGCGGTCACTTCGGCCAAAAGTCTCTGAGCTTCTTCTGGCTGCGATGAAGTGAGTGGCAAACGAACATCGCTTCGTTCAATCACGCCAAGAGTGGCGAGGCAGGCCTTGTTCATCGAGGGCTGAACAGAAGCTCGCAACCTCGAAATGACTGGCAGCGCAAGTTCAAATTTGACGCCTGCAGATTCCCTGTTTCCATCCACCCAGTCTCCAACTACTGCGCTGAGAAACCTGCACAGAATATTTGAGGCACCGCTTATGGTTCCGGTCCACCCAGATTCGAGCGCATCCAACAACAGTGTCTCATCTCCAACAAATAGAACTTGGTCCGGCCTTTGGATCGCCTGCCTGTATTCAACCAGGTTTTGCCGGTCACCAGAGCTGTCTTTGCAACCTGCAAGGTTGGAATGAGAGGCAAGGTCTTCCATCATTTTCGCCGAAATCGTAATGCCGGTAGCTTTTGGAAAATTGTAAGCGAGGATGGGTGCTGGGCTTTTGTCCAGAATTTCCAAAAACCAATCAACGATTGCTTGGTCTGAGGCTGATTTGAAGTAAAACGGAGGCATCAGAAGTACTGCCGTTGCACCAAATTCTGCGGCTCGTTTGCAAAGCCATTGCGCCTCATCAAGGCTGGGCGTCGCTACCCCTAGAATCAAATCAAGTTTTCCCTTCAGTGGAACTGCAAGTTGCAGCAGATCACGTTTTTCCACTGCACTCAAAGAGGGTCCTTCTCCATTTGTTCCCGCTAAAACTGCTCCCTGGCATCCGCTTGCATCGAAGAAAGAGAGTAATCTGGCGACTCCATTAGGGTCAATCCGTCCTTTTTCTGTAAATGGTGTTACTGAAGCGGGATAGACGCCAGGTCGAATCATGAGTCAATTGTGCCAGGTTTTGTCGAAGTGAGAACGATATATGGAGGGTGACCTTTCTATTCGGCTATTTATTAGCTGTCTGCTNNGTATTACGGTTTTCAGTATTGGAGCAGGTGCACTTACGGAACCTCTCATTACGGGTTTGCTTGAAAATGCTATGGGGACGACAGTACCAAAGCAGGTCAGCCTAGTAATTTCGTTAGTGCTAGTTACATACGTGATGGTCGTCATCGGAGAACTCGTGCCAAAGTACGTCACTTTGAATCGCCCAGAGCGGATGGCGATGTTCGTTATTGCGCCAATGCGCCTATTTGCCCTGCTACTGAAGCCGTTAGTGAAGCTAATTGAAATTTCCGGCGCAATGATGGTGCGGCCCTTTGGGATTCGAGTTGATGCTTCAACGAGCGAAGCGATCCCCAGGGAAGAACTACTGCTCCTAGTCAAGGCTGGCTCCAGCGAAGGGATGATGGATAAGGTTCATGCCGACATTATTTCCCGTGCCATGCAAATTGACCGTCTGATGGCGAGGGACATCATGGTTCATCGGTTAGATATCAAATGGATTCGAGCAGACTTGAATAAAGAGGAGACGCTAAAGCAGCTAGCAAAGATTTCTCGGCAAATGAGGATTCTCGTGTGAGCGATCTTTGCTGATGTGGCTGGAATCGTTTACATCAACGATATCGTTAAGCGGCTTGGTGAACCTAAATTGGACCTTGAAGCCGTTGCCCGCCCAGCTATCAGCGTTCCAGAAAACCTGACTCTGGACAAGGTTGTGACCATGATGCGGGAGGAGAAATCCCAAATCCTCTTAGTAGTTGACGAGTATGGCGGCACGAGCGGAATCATCACACTCGAAGATGTTGTGGAAGAGATCTTTGGCGAACTAGAAGATTCGCTTGAAAGTGAACGAGAGCCTATCGAAATCAGCGCAAGCGGACGTGTTTCGGCAAAAGCCGATGTTCGCTACGATGAACTATTGACAAAACTTGGCATTGAATGGGACGATGAACCCAATACAAACACCTTGGCAAACGTCATGATTGAAGAGCTTGGAAGAATGCCGAAAATGGGCGACCAAGTTATGAACCCGCTAGGAGCGCTGCGGATAGAGAATATGGCGCGCAGAAGGGTTACTCGAATCTCGATTCAACTCAATCAAGCTATCGCTACAAAGTTGAAAGTGGGGTCTGGTGAGTAGCCGAGTCGCTCATGTGAACCTTGAGCCTTTTAGCAATCTCTACGGCATGATCTGCAATATGCTCCAGCGCATGAAAAGATGCTATGACACGAATGAAATCCCGTGTTCTATCCGGACGAAGCTGTACCATTTCCGTTAACTTTGTTCGTGCATTTTTATATCGGACGTCAATTTCCTGGTCGGCGTCAATGATAGTTTCTGCAAGCTCGTCTGAGTACTCAACGCAAAGTTTCAACGCCCTGCCGAAGCAAAGGCGAGTGAGTTCTCCAAGTTCCGATAGATCAACTTTGAGCTCAATTGGAAACTGGCCCGACATCTTGATTAACCTGCGAGAAAGCTTCACGACATCGTCGGCAGCCTGCTCAATTTCGCTGACCACGCCAAATGTTGCGGTGAGCCAACGTAAGTCTGTTGCTACAGGAGCCTGCCTCATAAGTACGCGGATGACGAGATTTACCGTTTGTTCTTCCAAACGATCTACGACATCGTCTTGTTCTATCACTTGCTTTGCCAGTTCTACATCCGAATTCACAATTGCGGTACACGCGTTTCGAATCATTTCTTCAACGCATTGCCCCATGTGCACCACGTGTTGCTGAATTTCGGCGAGTTGGTCATCAAATGTTGAGCGAATTGACATAGTTTCTTGAAGTTTTGGATAGGAATTGATTACTAGTATTGCACCGATTTCAAGTTCTGACCCATTTGTGAATCGAATTGGTTCACAATGCGAATTGAATGCACTGCCTAAATTCAACTTTTCAATTCAATTCTCGGTTACTGACTAGGTTGACCATAGTCCTATGCCTTGCGCATATTGGCAGTTCGGCTATGGCGGACCGGCTGATTTTTATTCCTGTAGGGAAGAAGGTGCCATTCAAAGCGATTAAGTTTCAACATATGTGGGACGCGGACAATAGCGATTTGAATCGGAGCACTGTAACCGCCGGAATCGGAGTTAGTTTTGAGTTTGCAGCTACAACAAATTCAAACTTCTTAGGCGATGAAGACTCGATCTACGACCTGTCTTACAGCATTTCCGATCCTCTAGTTGATTA
>CXWL01003990.1_pt1 | contig 17849 bp, 18 predicted proteins | sample 590931 | NCBI WGS metagenome assembly CXWL01 (sample SAMEA3498368, study PRJEB10139) | groundwater metagenome | biome: water well; material: biofilm material | place: Germany | collected 2015-04-27 | reverse complement strand
ACTCTAAAGAGAGGGTCTTGAAATATGCTTTAGCGCACGATCTTCATGAAGCATATGCTGGCGATACGTACATCTTTGATCATGAAGCGCTGAAGACGAAGAAAGAAAGGGAAGGAAATGCCCGCATACGCATCGCGGGAGAGTTTCCAGAATTCACAGATTTACATACGACGATTGAGACCTACGAAAAACAAAATGATCCGGAAGCTCATTTCGTACATACAGTTGATAAAATTCTTCCCATGCTTATTAACTATGTGCAGGGCGGGCACACGTGGAAAGAAATGAAGATCGTGCAGACTGATCTTATTGCCCATAAGCGGGCCAAAATCGGCAAGCAGAAAGAAGTAAAAGAGCTACTCGAGCAGATTATCTCTTTGATTGAGAAGGACCGGAAGCAATATTTCAATGCATGAAAAGCCATCTACGCACCGGGTCGTCCCACGTATCGTATTTGTGACCCTACAGAGAATCGAACTCTGATTCCATCCTTGAGAAGGATGTGTCCTAACCGTTAGACGATAGGGCCTGCTGCGCAGGCCATACATCCGTCACTTCGCTCGGGACAAATTAGAATTTGTCCCTCGCTCCGCTAGGCTGTAGGGCCATATGTGTTTTATAACAAAAAAAGGGAAGAGAGGGAAGACGGGTGACAACCTGTTTTCTATGGAAATGAAACGAGTGGACTGTAAGAGTCCACTCGCTGGGGCCGCCCTGCTTCTCATGCCGAAACCTTGTGATATTGAATGTTGCGTTCACTGAACATTTTGCCAATTGCACTGAAGTAGGCTCTACGTTCAGAATAATCAACACCCCGCAAAATTTCTTTGAGAATGTCCGGGAGCAAAATCCGAGGATTTTCGTGCTTCTGCTTCAGTGCCAGATCTGCATATTTGCGTAAGTAGTTACCGTCAATCGCAAAATGAAATCTGCGGCGGACAAAACTAACTCCTAATGCAGCCTCTTCCACTGAAAACGGCTCAATTCTTATACCCAAAGGACACCTCCTTTCTAAAGGTTAGACTCTGAGTTAAATTATATCACGCTTCTTCTAGGAAAGCAAGCTATCCACAACTGCTTTAACGTCGCCACCATCAGCCTTTCCCTTGAGGTCTTTCATGAGGGCACCAGTAAATTTGCCAGAATCTGCCTTCGAAGAAACGTTGAGCTCTACCATCTTTGCCTTGGCGATAGGAATAATCTCCTCTCGACTCATCATGGAGGGGAGATAGGACTCGAGGATGGCGAGCTCAGCTTTCTCGGGCTCGGCGAGGTCGTTGCGGGATGCCTTTTCGAACTGCTCTATGGAATCTTTGCGTTGGTTCGCCGCACGCTTTACGACAGCGACCGCTTCGTCATCGGTAAGGAACTCATTTGGCTTGCGTTTCTTGGCGACGACTTCGTTGGTCATTGCGGTTACGAGCGAGCGGAGGGTGCGTAGCCGCACTTCGTCATGCGCGCGGAGCGCCTCAGGGATCGATTGCTTGATTGTTTCGTGTATAGCCATGTCTCGGAGTATACTATATCCAACATATGAGTTATATCAGCATCGCAATTATCGTTTTGGTTTTGATTGTCGTGCAGGGAATCGGCGTATATCTCATACTGCGACGAAAAGAGGCTCCTGCTGAAGAAGGGAGTGGCATGATGCTGCTTCAGGCTCAGATGCAGGAGCTTGCACGGACTCTCGATACTCGCATGTCGGAGTCGTCGCGCGCGATGCAAGAGAGTTCCCATAAACAATTTTCTGAGTCGAATCGGTTGATTAAAGAGATTACGCAAGAAGTCACGTCGGTGAAAGAGATCGGCCGCCAGACGCAGGGCTTCGCCGAGCAGCTGCAAAATCTTCAGGACATTTTGAAAAATCCGAAACAACGTGGGATTCTCGGCGAATATTATTTGGAAACCGTTTTGAAAAATGTGCTTCCACCTGGGATGTATCAGATGCAGTACCCATTTAAGAATGGCGAGATAGTTGATGCAGCTGTGTTTGTGAGCGACAAGATTGTTCCGATTGACTCTAAGTTTTCACTTGATAACTACAATCGCCTCGTGCATGCGCCGGACGCGGAGCGTCCGGCGTTTGAGAAAGCATTTGTGAACGATCTCAAGATGCGCATCACGGAGACTGCTAAGTACATCCGCCCCGATGAAGGAACAATGGATTTCGCTTTCATGTTCATCCCGTCCGAGGGTATTTACTACGATCTCCTTACCAATCAGGTCGGTGGTGGTGAAGACGAAAACCTCATTCAGAGAGCGGCAGGGAAGTATAAGGTCATCATCGTTTCCCCGACGTCATTTCTCGCATATCTTCAGACCGTCATGCAGGGCTTGAAAGCACTCCAGATTGAAGAAAAAGCAGTTGAAATTCAGCAGCGAGTTGGAGAATTAGGGAAGCATGTCGCCGCTTACGAAGAGTACTATCGTAAACTTGGTGTCGCTCTCGGCACCTCGGTAAGTCACTACAACGCCGGCTACAAAGAGCTCGGCAAAATAGACAAGGATGTCTACCGCATCGCTGAAACCAAAATCGGCATCGAGCCAGAACTACTTGACAAACCAGCATTAGATAGTGTTTAATATCACGAGTTGCTTTTTTAAAAATTGTTAAATCAAATAGGGAGGTTAGAGATATGAGGGTCCTACTACCTAGAGAAAGACCAACAAAGGGCGTATCAGTGCTCTGTTCCGAGTGTTGTTCAGAATTACTGATATCTGGGAGTGATGTCTACAGCGTAGATCTCGCTTACGACTGGAGAGAATCCAAGCAGTCATATGAGGCATTTTGTTGTCCTGTGTGCGGGACAGAGTCGTCCTTGGGAGAGGCGTTAAAGCGACAGGTGGGCGCAATAACCGGAAGACGACCGAACGTAAAAGTTCGAAATGAACGCAATGAGAAATGGAAAAAGAAATGATTGAGTATTGATCTCTAAAGACTGCGGAACCTATTCCGCAGTCTTGTCTTTTATATAGAAGGATGTTAGATTGGGGGAACTATGGAAGTGGCCGTAATCAAGACCGGTGGGAAGCAGTATGTCGTCTCTAAAGGCGACACTATCGCTATAGAGAAGCTCCCAGGGGATTTGAAAAAAGGTGACACAGTTGTCTTTGGCGAGGTGCTCCTCGTCGACAACGGCTCGGACACGACCATCGGTGCACCTGCTATCAAGGGTGCAGAGGTCAAGGGCACTGTTGTTCTCGCCGGATTAGGTAAGAAAGTCGAGGTGGTGAAGTACAAGCCGAAGAGTCGCTACTACAAGCGCAAAGGGCATCGCCAGCCGCTTCTCAAAGTGAAGATCGATTCGATTTCTTAAACTTTTCATATACGAGGACTGACCTAGTAGGGCTTATAGCCCGTTTATATTTATTTATCTAGCAACAAAATATTATGCAAGTAGGGCGTTGGAATCATCAATCATCGGACAGTAGCTCCCAAGGGAGCAGCCGTTCTTCAGGGTCGTCAAGAAGCTCGCACAGCGGTGAGCAGCGTTCATATTCGTCACGTCCGCCACAGCGTAGCGGATCGGGCAGCTCATACCGCCCTTCCGGCGGTCGTAGCGGAGGCTACAGTAGCGGTCGTGGCCGTGCACCGGCTCGCGGACGTGGGTTCGGCTCCTTCGGCGAGACCGAAGCTGAGATCTCAAAGTTTATGAACAAGACGGTCGTCACGACCGAGGAACCGGTATTCGTCCCGGAGCACAAGTTCGCTGATTTCGATATTAATGCGCATCTTAAGAAGAACATTGAGGGTCGTGGCTATGAGCTTCCAACCCCAATTCAGGACAAGGCCATTCCACACGCACTCCTCGGACAGGACGTCGTCGGTCTCGCCGAGACCGGTACGGGGAAGACGGCAGCGTTCCTTATTCCGCTTATTGACAAAGTCATGAAGCAGAAGGGTGATCGTATCCTCATCATGGCACCGACGAGAGAGCTCGCAGTTCAGATTGAGAAAGAGCTCGCAGGATTTGCTAAGGGACTTGGCTTCCGTGGCATGGTTGCCGTTGGTGGCGCGAACATCGGCCCGCAGATCTCTCAGCTTCGCCATGATCCGGCATTCGTCATCGGCACGCCGGGACGTTTGAAGGATTTGATGGAGCGTCGCGCGCTCGATCTCTCAGGCTTCAGTACGGTTGTCCTCGACGAGGCTGATCGTATGCTCGACATGGGCTTCATCGACGATATGCGCATGATTCTCGCGAAGATGAACAAAGAACGCCACACACTCTTCTTCTCGGCGACGATGTCCAAAGAGATCGAACGACTCATCGGCGAATTTCTTTCAAGTCCGGTCGTCATTTCGGTAAAGACACGCGACACCTCGCGGAACATTGATCAGGATGTCGTTCGTATTCCGCGCGGAAAGGATAAGTTTGATGTGTTGAGCGAGATGCTTCAGAACCGCGATTTCAGCCGAGTGCTCGTATTCGGCCGTACCAAATTCGGCGTCGAGAAGCTTGCAAAGGCGCTCTCACGTCTTCATATCCACGCTGAGAGCATTCATGGCAATAAGACGCACGGCGCTCGCATTCGCGCGCTCGAGGCCTTTAAGTCAGGGAAGGTGAGCGTGCTTGTTGCGACTGACGTTGCTGCACGCGGTCTCGATATTCCCGCTGTTTCGCACGTCATCAACTTCGACCTTCCATCGACGTATGAGGACTATGTCCATCGCATCGGCCGCACCGGCCGCGCATCGCTCAAGGGTCGCGCGCTCACGTTTGTTCAGGAGAGATAATCAATTCGCATAAAAACAAAAAGCACCCGAAAGGGTGCTTTTTGTTTTTATTAAAACTCGAAGCTTTGAAGTTTCAATTGGTGCTGAAGTAATCAAAGAAAAAGACAAGTTACCTGTAACAATACTCTCTTCTGAAAATCTGGCAGAGACTCCAGTGATCCAGATTACCCAGTTAGGTGGCGAGCCTCAGACGCTGATTGTCGACGGTTTTGGAAAAAAGTTTTCAGCAACCTACACTGTTCTAAAAGGACATTTGGGAACTGCTGTTGTTTCCATTAAAGGCAGAGATGCGGCAGGCAATACTGGAGGGAAGATCACCTCCGGCGAGACCTTTCTGGTCAGTCGTTTGGGACCACCCCCTCCGACTATTAAAAATATCATCCATAATGAATCGTTCAGCGAACAAAAGATTGATATTTTAGGATCTGCGCCATCGGCGTTAGGGGTCACTTTTATTTTCAATAAAAAAGACACGTTTACAGTTACGCCGAACGAAAACGGCGATTTCTCTTTTAAAAATATCATGTTAAGCTCGTCAAATTTTGGCCATAATACGTTGAGTTTTTCAAGTATCGATAAGAATGGCATCGAAAGCGATTCCAGAATCCTTGAGGTAACATTGAACAGCCCGCCTGATATTTCGTGGACGAAGCGCCCCGGCGGCACGGTTTTTGACGTGGTACCTCTCGAGTGGAAATCTTATGACGCGAATAACGACGAATTGGTTTTCTCTCTTTGGTATTCGACGAGCGGTGGGAAGAATTGGGATTTTATCGCAAAAGGTCTTTTGACAAACCAATATACATTGAATACTAGCGAATTTTTTGACGGTACTGACTATCTTATTAAGTTGACCGCTACTGATGGAACAATAGCGTCGGATATTGTGTCAGAAAAACTTGTTTTCAAAAATAACAATTCGTTTTCAATTACGAATGCACCAAAGAATTATATATTCGATACCACTCAACCGACCATGAAGGGAGAGGTGCAGATTTCAAAAAATACGATCGTTTCTTTGAGGTACTCTTTGGAAAAAGAAACGTGGATGCATGCGCAGGCCGTCGATGGAAAATTTAATTCCCCTTTTGAAAAATTCCTATTGGCATTCCCAGAGCCGTTTATTGACGGTAAACACGTTGTATTTGTTGAAGCTAAAGACGATAGCGGCAATGTGTTTAGGACTTTCCAGACATTCATCATTGATACGCTTCCCCCGACCGTTCCTAGCATAGATTCCCCCTCATTGAATGAAACTTTGAATGCGAGTCATGATACCGATACGAAATTGGGAGGAATTCAGATCGACGTTTCAGGCAAAGCTGAGGCGGGGGCCGATTTAGAATTAGCGGTTAATAATCGGATCCACGTTACTTCTGCGGATAACAAGGGCAATTTTGTCTTCAAGGGCACCACTTTTTTAAGTCACGGAATAAACAGATACGTGCTCTCGAGCTCCGATGCCGCAGGGAATCTTTCCAAGATGGAGGGATTGATACTGTCAAACAGCGCTCCCGCACTTTCTTTTGTAACATCTCAGAAGGGAGATTTCTTACAGGGGATGAAAGAAGTCAAATGGCGGGCGTCGGACGCAGACGATGACACGCTCATCTTTCAGATTTCTTACCGTCGTAAAGGAGATAAAAATTGGACTTCCTTGGAGTCAAATGTAACCGTCGACTCATATAAGCTTGATTTTTCAAAATTCAAAGAAGGCGCGTATGAATTACAAGTTATTGCAAATGACGGATTGACAGAGATAGCGGCTGTTGAAGAAATTTTTGTTGACAATGTTTTACCGACCATACACTTTGATGCAACCGGGCCTCTTTCAGCGAGCAAGATTAAACTGCTTTTTTCCGGTTCGGCGACGGACAATCTCTCAGGAATCAAGTTTGTGGAATATAGTCTTGATGGGAAAGCGTGGTTCAAGGCGCTTATAGCCGATGGTTATCTGCAAAAGAAAGCTTCTTTCATCATCCGTCATCCGTTTGAATTAGAAGATGGGGCATACGATTTCGGCATACGGGCGATCGATGCTGCCGGCAATATTTCTGAGCCGAAATTTAAAAAGATCGTCGTTGACTCAACTCCGCCAAGAATAGGCAGTTTTACCCTCTCCTATGGTGGCGACATTCCCATTTTGCCTGACAATGATGTTTTTATGGTGCCGGAGTCGACAGTGTTTCGCTTTATTATTTCTTTGGAGCGCGATACGCAAAAAGCGTCCATTCTTTTCGACGAGCACACAACGGACCTTCTAAAAAACAAATCGACAGGGCTTTGGGAGGCAGACATCTCGTCAAACAGAGTAGGGACATCTGCCATAATAATATCGGCGGAAGATGCTTTGGAAAATACAACTAGAAACAAAACAATTGGTAACACTATGATTGTCTCGCGAGGCAAGACTACTCCTGACGCAAAAATATCCGTATTTTCCCGTAATGAAGAAACCCAATCGCTTTCAGCATGGACCTCCGCTTATGGCACCGAAAACCCAATCTACGCCGATGAAAAAGGCGAGTACGCCCTCTTTCTTCCTGCTGGCACGTACCAGATTTTGGTTGAAAGGACAGGTTACCAAAGATTGAGAATTTCTGATTTTGAAATTTTAAACCCTCGTTTTATTGATTTCGATCTTACGCTTAAACCGCGGGCAGGTTTCCGTGGATTTTTTGAGGATGTTCTAGAAAAACTATCATTTTAGTATGAGATCTGCCACTATCATATTAGTAATCTTGATTGCCGGAATGATGGCACTTAACCTGTTGGGCGGATTTTTCGTACGCGAGATCATACAAGAGCCTATGCTAGTCGAGTCATTGGAAACTGTTAGTGGTACGGATTTGGAAAGGTCGGTGCCGTATTTTGAACTTCTGGATTTGGAAGGAAATAAAATCAAATCTTCTGATTTTTTGGGCACACCAGCGGTGTTGACCTTTTGGACGACATGGAATGTCGCGGCAGCCGACCAGGTCAAGATACTTGATGATTATTTGAGGAAAGATTCTCGCAACTTGTTTAACGTTATCGCGATTTCCAGCCAAGAAGATAGGAGTGTCGTGGCTAATTTTATCAGTCGAGGAGGGTATGAGATTGCAGTTTTACTTGATGAATCTGGAGCGATTACAGAAGCATATCAAGCTCGGAATCTTCCAACCACTTATTTTCTAGATGAGAAAGGAATTTTACGCGAAGTATTCATTGGCATTCTTTCCGAAAAACAGCTTGTGGAAAAAGCGGAGATATTCTTTTCACCACTATAAGATAGTCGAAACTATTCCAGTAAAGCGGATCAAACTAAGGTCTAAGTTTCTTTACGATTTGTGAGAGCGGCGCGGAGAGTTTCGGCATCGGAGTATTCGAGTTCGCTGCCGGTGGCGAGGCCGCGGCCGAGCATCGAGGTCTTTACCATATCGCGATACGGCATAAGTAGCTCACGGATATGATCAGCGGTATGTTCGCCTTCACTTGTTGCTGAGAGTGCGAGCACTATCTCTTTCAAATTATTTTTCAAACGGTTTTCAATTATCCGCACCAATTCTTTCTCGCGGATTGCGCCTTTGCCAGTGAGGGTCAATACACCGCCAAGAACGAAGTATCGTCCGCGGTAGGTGCCGGCACGCTCAATCGCGGCGAGGTCCTGGTCCTTCTCGACAAGCATCAACAGAGCATCATCGCGCTTGCTGTCAGAGCAATAATTACAGACGGTCGCCGTAGTGCTGTTATAGAAACGCAAACATTCGGGGCATTGACGAACCTCTTTTCCCAGAGACACGATAAGCTCCGCAAGTTTAGTGCGCTCGTGGGCGGGAGCGGCGAGAAGATAAAATACAAAACGTTTTCCCTGTCTCGGGCCAATGCCGGGGAACCGAGCGAGTGCCTGCGCGAGTTCGTCGATATGGTCCATTTAAAATTCTGCAGCAAGACCGCCGTAGCCTGAGGTATCGACGGGCTGGAAGGTCGCGCGCTTCTCATCGAAATAGAGCTCAGTCGAACCAGTCGGACCGTTCCTATGTTTCTCGATGAGGATCTCAGCGATACCCGGTCGATCGCTCTCTTTATTCATCTTATCTTCGCGATGAATGAACATCACAACGTCGGCATCTTGCTCGATGGAGTTATGCACGATGAGGTCTCCGGCAACAAAATTGTGCGTGCCGGGCACCGTTGCGTCGTAGACCTCTTCAATGCCAAGTGGCGTGATAGAAGTGATTTCGTCCCAATACACGTCGGATTCAGCAAGGTGCATAAGACCATCGCTCTTCAGCGCCTTCGCGACCTTTGCAAGCCGTGTGCGCGATACCCCTGTGGCCGTGAGTGCCGAGCCGTTATACGCCGTTTGCAAATCATGTGCGACATCCCGCCAGCTCATACCAAGCGCATCCTTTGCAGAGCCGACCAGTTCCCAGACCTCCGGTGGAAGCGTATCCGTGTTCGGGATGGGAGCGATCTTTTCGAGTGCTTGCGCGAGCTCAGCAACGATATCGCCTCGTGCGCCATAGGAGCCGACAAGCGAGAGAAAGCGTGCTTGTACGGGCGCGCTTTGTACCTGCACCTGATAGCAAGGACGATAGCCTTTTTTCACACTCTCCCGTATCGAGCTCCAGATGCCGAGACGAAGCAGGAGATGTTGCACGTCTTCAGCGAGGCCGCGGCTCGTGCTTGCATAATAAATCGCAGCAGACGGCGAGCGTCCGAGGAGCCTCTTCCACGAAATGTTCCCGTCGGTTGCCCAAAGATGATGGAGGAAGAGCTGGATAGATATTGAATCAGAGGCGAACACTGCTTGCGGAATCCGCTTTTCATAAGAACGTACGGGCGCGATGCCGAGCGTCCGGTACCAAGCGGTAATCGGATGCGGCTTGCCATGTGTCAGGTGATAAGGAGAGGGCAGGTAGGTGTGCCACCAATTCTTCTGCTTGATGCGGCGGGGTGTAATGCCGAAAAGGGTATGCGCGGCATGTTCCACCGCCGCAAGGTTCTTCGGGTCGGCGCTCGTGTAATGGATCGGTTGGCGCGGCAGTACACAGCCGTCACCGAGAAGATGCGCAAGCAGTATGAGCTCTTGGGTAGAAAGAAGCGAGGGGGCGTTGCTCGCAGTGAGAAGACGTGGCGTGGCAAGGCGCTCGCCTTCAGAAAGCGCATCCAGTCGTTGCCACCCGTGGAGCGTTAGGAACTGATGATTGCCGGACGCCTTGATGCTGCGGCCGCTACGGAGTTTGAGCGAGAAGACTTGTTTGCGTCCGCTCGGGAAGACGCGGCTTGCGAGCATAGGATGCAGTTGGTAGGTAGCATCCATTGAGACGAGTGGTACAGACTCGCATCCGACCAAATCTTTAATAGGGATACGTTCGCCCGTATCGGCGCGTTGCACAAGGGTGTCGCCGGTAAGGCAGCCGGAGTCGCGCAGGTCAGAAAGGCGGGGTTTACCGCCACGCTGTTCCACTGCGCGTGAGAGCTGCGAGAGGGCGATGACCGGCACTTCGAGCTCACGCGCAAGGGATTTCAAAGAGCGCGAGATCTCGGTGACTTGCTGGACCATGGAGTCAGAAGCTTTTGTCGACGTCGGTGCCATAAGCTGGAGATAGTCGACGACAATGAGCCCAATGCCACGTTCGCGTTTTAATCTTCGCGCAACCGCGCGCATCGCGAGAATATTATTGCCCGGCTTGTCGTCGATAAAGATGGGAGCTTTGGAGAGAGTCTCAAGCGCGTCCCGGATGCGGTTAAAATCTTCTTCCTCTCGGACTTGTCCTGTGCGCAGTTTCCATGAGTTGACGAACGACTCTGCCGCAAGCATACGGTCGATGAGTTGTTCAGAGCTCATTTCGAGCGAGAAGATGCCAACGGGGACATTATGACGCACGGCGGCATTGCGTGCGATATCGAGCGCGAGGGAAGTCTTACCCATCGAAGGTCGCGCGGCAAGAATGACAAGATCGGATGGATGAAAGCCAGAGAGAAGATTGTCGAGAGCGGGAAAGCCGGAAGGTACGCCGCGAATGCCGTCTTCCTTCTTGGAGAGTGCCTCGATGCGATCCCATGCCGCATGCACCTTGTCGCCGATTGCAGTGAATTTATGCGCAGCCGAAGCATTGCCGATGGCATAGATACTCTTCTCGGCTTCATCGAGCACTTCCATTGTTTCGCGCGCATCGTCATAGGCGGCTTCGGAGATGCCATAGGCGGCATCAATAAGAGAACGCATCAGATATTTGCGAGAGACAAGCTCGGCATAGTGAGAAAAATTCCCGGGGGCAGGCGCTGAACCGGCAAGCTCGGCCAAGTAGCTCCTACTGCCGCTGCGTTCGAGCAATCCTTGATTCTGCAACCGTTCAGAAAGAGAGAGTTGATCGATTGGCTCGCCACGGTCGGAGAGTTCACGCATCGCGCCGAATATGAGGCGATGCTTTTCCGCATAGAAAGAATCGGGGTGAATAAGATCCGAAACGTCATGAATGGCGTCGGGCTTCAGCAGCAGGGCGCCTAAGAGTGCGCGCTCGGATTCGAGAGATTGTGGGGGGACCCGGTCGGTAGTAGTCATTGCCGCTGATTGTATCAAAGAGTGGTGCGAGTCAACATAGGGCCGTCTGGTCCGTCATCCACATGATATCCGCTACGCTCAATTTCGCCTCGGAGACGGTCGGCTTCTGTAAAGTCTTGGGCGGTACGTGCTGCCGTACGCTCTTTCAGCATGTTTCGCACCTCCTCCGGTATATCTTTCTCAGAAAGAGAATCAAGTGCCGGCGGATGAAGAAGAGAGAGACCGAGGTGTGCCTCGGCTTCTTCCAGAAGACCCCATTTTTCTTCAGGAGTGTAGTCTTCGCTTTTTAAAGCATCCCACAGGACGCTGAGTGCTTGCGGGGTTCCTAGGTCGTCACGCATCATCGCAAGGAAGCGCTCACGCGCCTCGGAAGGCGCAGTCTTGCGTTTAGATTCTTCCGCGATTTCGCGCGAAATTTTCCAGAGCCGACTAAGCGCGCTTGCAGCGCCAAGAAGTGCGTCCCACGAGAAGGAGAGGGGAGTACGGTAGTGTGCTTGGAGATAGAAATAACGGAGCGAGAGCGGATCAAGTCCTTTAGCGAGAATATCTTTCAGGTACACCTCATTGTGCAATGATTTAGAAATCTTCTGGCCTTCGACGGTAAGAAATGCATTATGCATCCAATAATGCACGAACGTGCGTCCTGAAGCCGCTTCTGATTGCGCGATTTCGTTATTGTGATGGGTCGCGACATGATCCTCCCCGCCGGTATGGATATCGATTTCTTGGCCGAGAAGCGCGCGGCTCATCGCCGAACACTCGATATGCCACCCCGGGTTCCCGCGCCCCCACGGACTGTCCCATTGCTGGAGATCGCCCGGTTTCGCCGAGCGCCAAAGCCAGAAGTCTGCCGGGTGTCGTTTTTCCGTATCTGCTTCGATGCGAGCGCCGACTCGCTGTGCGGCTATATCGATATTTCCGAGCTTGCCGTAGCCGGGGAACCGAGAGGTATCAAACGCAAGTCCGTTCTTCGTGCGATAGGCAAATCCTTTCTCTTCAAGTGTCTGAGCGAGAATGATTTGTTCTTTAATGTAGTCGGTGGCTCGAGGGAATTGGATATGCTCTGTATCGATATTGAGTTCAGAAAGATCGACGAAAAATTCTTTGGCGTAGCGATCAGCGATTGCTTGCGGGGTTGTCTTCTCGCGAGCCGCACCGATTGCCATCTTGTCTTCGCCGATGTCTCCGTCGCCGACCATGTGGCCGACATCGGTGATGTTGATGACACGTCGTACTCGATACCCTGCTACAGCTAGTACGCGCGCAATTGTATCTGAGAATACGTAGGCGCGCAGATTGCCGACGTGCGCCGGGCCATAGACAGTCGGTCCGCACGTGTACAGCAATGCGATTCCCGGCTTCTGCGCCACAAAAATCTCTTTATGGCCGGAAAGTGTATTGCTAAAAAAAACTTGTGGCGGCCGACAAAGCGATTCGCTCTTACGTCTTCCAAACAGTCGCGCGAGAAGGCCCATAGGTCAGAAGAGCCACCGCCTCTTGATGAAGAGAGTGGTCAAAAATATAGCAATGCCAAGCATGAATGCAAGTACAATCCAGAAAGCATTCGGCGAATCGATAAGGGGCATGCCTTCCGTGCGCATGGCAAATATCCAGCTTATGAGTCCGAGCGGCAGGAAAATGATATTGATAATAGTCAGTGTCTTCATGATCTCGTTCTGACCGGCTTCAAGCAGTGCGATATTGGTCTCGCGCAATTCGCCCGCGACAGCTCGATGTGTTGTGACGAGTCGTGCGATCTGAGTGCGTTCTTCGAGAATATGCTGAGCTCTTTCGGCAAAAGAGGCATTAAAAAAGTCCTGTTGTCCGAGCGTGTTCAAGAAACGTCCAAGAGGTTCTTCCTGGTTTGCCAGCGCAGCTTCCATGTGCAGGAATTCACGACTGACGTTTGAGATCAGACGCACTGTCGTGCGTTCAGAGCCGTCAAACATGTCCCGCTCGACGCGCGCAAGGTGGTCCACGACATGATTGATGTGGTCGCGCACTGAAGTATAAAGATGCACAAAGAGAATCTCGAACAGCACATCGGCCGTAACAAGGGTGTGCGGCGCTACGAGCTTCTGCGTTTCAAGCTGTTTCTTTAAATGATACAACGGCGCGATGACTTCATAACGAATTGTCAAAATACAGTGGGCGCCGACGACAAAATCGATTTCTTGACTACCTGTTTCGCCACTTCCGGCATCATGTGCCGGGAAATGGAGTACGAGAAGCGTCGTGCCGCCATCGCTCGCAACAAGCGGGATGGGGGTAGGGGAGACCAACTCCTTCTCGATGCGTTCACTGAGCGAAAATTCGTGAGCAATCTGCTGGATCTCTTCTCTACTCGGCTGTTCAAGGTCAACCCATACGCCGCCTTGATACTCATATCGAAATATCATACGTCTAGAATATCATAGGTGTCCCGCATCGGAACACCCGGCGGAGTGCTATGCATTAGGATATCAGGTGTAGTCTGAGTGGCGCGCTGTGTATGCTACACTACTCGGAATGGAGTCTGAAGAAATTTCGTATCGAGGACGTGGTGTCGCGGCTCGGGGCATTTCTTTTGCTCTGGTCGCCACGCTTTCTTTTTTTATAGGGCTTTCTGTGGGCACCAGCGGTTCCGTCGCATCATTTTCGGAACATATTCCGTTTATCGGCGATGGTCTTGATGCGACGCCGGACTCGAGCGTCGATCTGACTGCTTTTTGGAAAGCATGGAACGCCCTTTCTAAAAACTACGTCATCACCCATGCTTCTTCTACGCTGCCTTCGACCAAAGAACGTCTTCACGGAGCAATTAACGGGTTAGCCGGCTCCTATGGCGATCCCTACACCGTCTTTTTCCCGCCTGAAGAAGCAAAGGCATTTGCCGAAAATATTTCGGGAAGTTTTGCTGGCGTTGGCATGGAGATTGACGTTAGAGACAATATTTTGACCGTTGTCGCGCCGCTTAAGGGCACTCCCGCTGAAGCTGCCGGCATAAAATCAGGCGACCAGATTGCTGCCATTGATGGGAAATCGACAGAGGGTCTTTCCACTGAAAAGGCTGTTCGTAAGATTCGCGGTCCGATTGGTACGACGGTAAGTTTTACCATCATTCGCGGAGGGAAGGCACTTGATATTAAAGTTGTTCGCGACACGATTCAAGTGCCTGAAACTAAAGATGGCCTTGATGAGAAAAGCGGTGTCTATAGTATCGCCTTGTATGAATTCACTTCAAATTCCGCAAGTCTTTTTTCCCAAGCGTTCGAGCGATTTAAGGCTTCGGGCTCAAAAAAGCTCGTCATCGACCTCCGGAGCAATCCAGGCGGATATCTTGATGCGGCAGTCGATATTGCCAGCCACTTCCTTCCGAAGGGTTCGACTGTTGTAACCGAAGATTTCGGCGAAAATGAACCGAAACAGATACACGCCAGTCTTGGTTACCATGATGTTCCAACCGGAACGAAGATTGTAGTGCTTATCGATGGTGGCTCCGCCTCAGCCTCTGAAATATTCGCGGGCGCTCTGCAAGATGCCCGTGTGGCGACAATTATCGGTACAAAATCTTTCGGAAAAGGCTCAGTACAGACGTTGATGGATCTCGATGGAGGATCACTCAAAATTACTATTGCACGATGGGTCACCCCTGCAGGGCACTGGATCATGGGCAATGGTATTGTGCCGGATATCACGGTTCCTTTCGTCGCAGCTGACGCCGCCGCAAAACGCGATCCACAGATGCTGCGGGCAATCGATTTTTTGACGAAGGGCAAGTAATAGAGTATTCTTTGACCTATGAAAGTAATCATATTGAAAGATGTAAAAGGAATCGGACGTAAGCACGAGACCGTCGATATATCCGATGGTCACGCTCTCAATTATCTTATTCCGAAGAAGCTTGCTATTCCTGCGACGCCCTCAGCCATGAAAGAGGCGGGAATGCGTCATAAGAAGGAGGTTGACCGAACGGAGCTTGATACGGCACTTCTCGCCCAGAACATAGCAGCCCTAGCGGAGGCACGCATTGTGATCAGGACGAAAGCGAATGAGAAGGGTCATCTCTATGATGCGGTAGGGGAGCCCGAGATACGAGCGGCAGCAAAGGAGCAAGCGCGTATTGATCTCTCTGATGACGTTATCAAGCTTCCAAAGCCGATTAAAGAAATTGGTACCTTTGATATTCCGGTCGCCGCAGCCGGCACGTTTGGAAAGTTCTCTATTACTATCGAAGCGGAATAACGAAGTGGAGAAAAGAAAAAACCGCGACGTTTCAGAACGTCGCGGTTTTTTCTTGGCTTTAGATAATAACGTCAGCGACTTTCTTCATAAAATTACGTCCGGTAAAGCTTGTCTTGCGGCGGGTACGGAAGGAGACCTTGCCGTTCACAAGCGAGAAGAGGGTGTGATCGCGGCCGACCGCCACATTCTTTCCAGCTTCGATCTTTGTGCCGCGTTGGCGGACGATAACCATGCCCGGGCGAGCAGCTGCGCCGTCGGCGAGCTTCACACCGAGGTATTTCGGGTTTGAAGTATTAAGGTTTTTTGCTGACCCTCCAGCTTTTGTTGATGCCATGGTGGTATAGTTTTACTGCATGACTATAGCAGAAACACGTGAAAAATGCAAAAGTCTCATTGCTCGGGTGCCACGGGATATGCTGAGTATAGCTGTTCTCGTGCTTGCGTCATCCCTCAGTTTCGGGCTTGGCTACCTTGCGGGGCTGGATGCGGGGCGCGCTAGCAGTATTTCGCTTAGAGAGGAGGTGCATTTGTCGTCTCCGCCTGCCACGACAGCGGCGACGGAGCAGATAGTCGCTTCAAAAAATGGTACGAAGTATTATCTGTCGACCTGTGCAGGTGCGGACCGCATTTCCGACGCCAATAAAGTGTGGTTTGCCTCTGTCTCTGCCGCCCAAAAGGCAGGTTATTCGCCCGCTGCAAATTGCACAGGTATCTAATCTGCTACTATTAAACGTACTACGTATGAGTACGATTGATGATGTTGCACATAATGACGCGGCCGAACGGCTCGCCAGAGCGGTCCATGAAGGCCATCGCACGATTCCTGTTGAACGTCCGCCCCTGGTCTGCAAACCGCAAAAGATAGAGTCGTGGCGTATCTTCAAGATCATGTCGGAGTTCATCGAAGGCTTCGATATTATTCGTCGGTATGGTCTTGCAGCGTCTTTTTTTGGTAGTGCGCGAGCTTCGCTGGATGATGACGTATATAAGCATGCTGAAGAATTAGCAAGCCGGCTTTCGAAGAAGGGTTTTGCCATAGTTACTGGTGGGAGCTCCGGTATTATGCAGGCGGCAAATAAAGGAGCTTTTGAGGCTGGAGGTGCCTCGGTCGGATTGAATATTAATTTGCCACAGGTGCAACATTACAACCCGTATCTCACCGAGAAGTTCGGCTTCGACCATTTCTTTGTGCGGAAAGTCATGCTCACGTATGCCTCCGAGGTCTACGTCTATTTCCCGGGCGGTTTTGGCACACTCGATGAATTCTTTGAAATCATCACACTCGTGCAGACTAAAAAAATTCGCAAGGTTCCCATTATCCTCTTTGGGAAGAGTTACTGGGAGCCACTGCTCGCTTTTATTGAAAAAACACTCTATCAGGAGCGTGCAACAATCGATGAAAATGATATGACGCTCTACACCCTTGTCGATTCAGTCGACGAGGCGTATGAGTACATCACTACGAATGTTTCTTGCTAATAACGTATGGGACTTGATTACAGTCAAAAGCGGCTTCTTGGGAAAACCTTCCACAAGAAGGGAAGTGAGCATGGTACCCTTTCCCCTATGAGACGAAAAAAGAATTGGAAACAAAATCTTGAGGTGTATGCATTTGCAACAGGATTAATGAGTACGCTCATAAGTTTGGCGCAGGTCGTTATTACGGCGTCTAAGTAAGAGTTATTCAACAACTTGTTGAACGTATTAAAAAAGAAAGCCGCTCACGATGAGCTGATGAGCAGCTTCCTGTGAGCGGACTTAGCGAGCGATCTTGCCTTTGAGAGCGTCCGTACATCGTCTTTTTTGGTACTGAACGACGATAGGATCGCCGACCTCCAATAGGTTGAAGACATCTCTTGAGACGGTAATGCGCAGGTCGCCATGCGCGGTCATGACGAAGATGAAGTACACCGGAGTCGCATGCCCAATCGACGCCGAGGCACAATAGCCGCCTCCCTCATAAGGAAGCTCCACACTTCCTCTCTTATCGGTAACTGTGGTGCGCTCAACATGCACTGCGGGGAAGATTATCGTTGCAATCATACTTTGACCCCTTTCTGTTGAAAAGCATTTAAACTTACTCCGCTTAGACTATAACACGAACTATTAAATAAAGCAATATCAGAACAGGGAAGCAGGAGGGGAGTTTATACCCTCTCAAAACNNAAAAAACACAGCGCAGAACGCAGAAGCAGACAGAAGATTGTCGAAAGAAATGTAAGAAATATTTTGTCTGCGAAAACTTAATAAACGAGACGTTCGAGACAGGGAAGCTCGCCGCGTGCGGAATTAGTTCAAAGGTAGATATGTCGCACAATATATCTTTTGCGCACTTAA
>CXWL01065302.1_pt1 | contig 17859 bp, 14 predicted proteins | sample 590931 | NCBI WGS metagenome assembly CXWL01 (sample SAMEA3498368, study PRJEB10139) | groundwater metagenome | biome: water well; material: biofilm material | place: Germany | collected 2015-04-27 | reverse complement strand
GCTCCTCGCAACGCCTGAATACAATAATTCGATGCCAGGCGTACTGAAAAATGCCATAGATTGGCTGACCCGTCCGGCCACCGACATTGCGAAGGTCTTCGGCAATCGGCCGATTGCCATCATCGGCGCGTCTCCAGGCGGGTTTGGAACGATCCTGGCACAGGATGCATGGTTGCCGGTGTTGCGTACCTTGGGAACACGGCCCTGGTTCGGCGGTCGCCTGATGGTGTCGCGCGCGGGAGCCGTCTTCAATGAAGCGGGTGAAATGGTCGATGACAAGATGAAAGACCAGCTCCAGCGATACCTGAACGGATTCGCCGAGTTCGCCAGGTCGTAGCGGAAGCTTGTGGTGGCGGGGCTGCCGCCTGTGGCCTGCGCAGACAGGTGAAACCGGGGCGCGAGATCAGCTCCGAACTCACTGCGGCGCTCCCCGTACCGCTCTCGCAGCACTTCCGGGTGTGTCTGTTTCTGCAAGTATTTTTGATGCACATCAACGTTTTTTCAAGGTGGCATTCGTACACTCAGTGCCAATCGGAAGAGAAGGGCGCACCATGATTCTTGACAATCCTTGCGAACATGAGGGCTTCCCTGGACCGACCCGATAGCGGGTTTATGCGAATACCTGGAGGATCTATGAAATGGCGAAACAGCCCTGTGCGATTTGGATGGCTGTCTGTCGGGCTGCACTGGCTGATGTTGCTCCTGCTCGTGGCAGTCTATGCGAGCATGGAACTGCGCGAGATCTATCCGAAGGGTAGCGTTCCGCGCGAAGCCATGAAAACCTGGCACTATATGTTGGGCATTTCAGTCCTTGTCTTGACTACCGTTCGCCTGGCGGTGCACCTCATCGGGCCTGCGCCGGCAATTTCGCCGCGTCCGCCAAACTGGCAGGATTTGGCGAGCAAGCTGATGAAGGCAGCGCTTTATCTGTTCATGATCGGCATGCCGCTCGCAGGCTGGCTGCTTCTCAGCGCGAAAGGGACGCCAATTTCATTCTTCGGATTGCACCTTCCCGCTCTGATCAATGAAAGCAAAGCATTGGCGGAGTCGATCAAGGAAGTCCATGAAGCTGGTGCTACGCTTGGATATTTTCTCATCGGATTGCATGCGATGTCAGCTTTGTATCACCACTACTTGCTGCGCGACGACACACTGCGGAGGATGCTTCCTAAATTCGACTAGTTGCAGGGCATGCGGGATCTGCCGCGATGACGGGGGCGATATGCGAACCCCTGGTTAGGATCGAATCTCCCTGACAAGTACGGAATGTCTAGTATCATGGCTTCAAATTTTGCCGACCGGCATGCCATTCCGCAAAGTCATCATGCCGACCCCACCATTCTTGTCCCAAAACCAACTCCTCGCGGGCTTGCCTGATGCAAGTCTGGAGCGCCTGCGTCCCCATCTCGAGCCGGTTGAGCTGCAACCAGGCGAAACGCTCTTCGAGTCGGGCACCGCGCAAACTGAGGTGTATTTCCCGGTCACGTCGGTGGTTGCGCTGTCGTCATTCCGCCAAAACGGCGCGCTGATCGGGATTTCGCGGATCGGCAATGATGGCGTTGTCGGTATTCCCTTTTTCTTGATCGGCAAGGTCGCCCCCTGTCTTGGCGTCGTCCATACGGCCGGCCTGGCCTACCGCTTGCCTTCATCGTGCCTGGCGCAGGAATTCAATCGGGGTGGGCTGGCGCTTCGCCAGTTCCTGCGATACGCCTATGCGCTGATGGTGCAGATGGAGCAGAGCGCGCTTTGCCATACACTGGCGACTCTGGATCAGCAGGACTGTGCGCGCTGCGTTCATGCCAAGGGCTGCGCGCTGGTCGAGGCGGCCGATGCACAGGCCGATGTCAAGCCGGATGACGCACTGACGTGAGTGGTTGGCGGGGTGGGCGAGCGGCGCCGATTGCGCGGCATCGCGCCGTCATTGATCCACTGCGCCAGACTCGGGCGCGGTTTGGGGACGGTTTACGTCGGCCGCGGGCGACGTCGTCTTGAAGTGTCCGGCGGTGCGACGGACCAACTTGCGCAATTCACTGAGCCACAACACGCCGCTGCCCATGGCGATACACACCAGCCATTGACTTGCCGACAGCGGTGCCGTGCCGAAGGCAAGGTTTGCAAATGGCAGGTGGACGACGGCCACTTGCAGCAGTGCCGAGAAGATGACCGCTGCCCACAGCCATCGATTCCCGAACAGGTCGGTGAACGCACTCGCGGTGTCCGAGCGCGAGGTGAAACAGGTAAGCAGATTGGTGATCACAAGTACAGTGAAGCCGGCGGTGCGGGCCGTGGCAAGGTCGCTGGCGCCTTCGATCAGGCCGCCGGGCAGATGGATGTCGATCGTCAGCAGCGTGAGCACAGCGATCGCCAGGCCGGTTTGAAGCACCGTTGCCCACATGCGAACGTCGATCAGGCGCTCGCTCGAATGCCTTGGCTTTCTGGCCATGAGGTCGTCATGGTAGGGGTCGACGCCCATCGCAAGCGCCGGTCCGGAATCGGTCACCAGGTTGATCCACAGCAGTTGCGTTGCGAGCAGGGGAAGCGTGACCGCCTCGCCCGTTGTGTGCAACCCGATCACGCCAGCCCCGACCACGCCGAGCAATACCGTCAGCACCTCGCCCATGTTCGATGAGAGCAGATAGCGCAGGAACTTGCGGATGTTGTCGAGAATGCCGCGCCCTTCGCGCACCGCGTCGACAATCGTCGCGAAGTTGTCGTTCGTCAGGATCATCTTGGCCGCTTCCTTGGTCACCTCGGTCCCGGTGATGCCCATCGCTACGCCGATATCCGCCGCCTTCAACGCCGGCGCGTCATTGACGCCATCGCCGGTCATCGCGACCACGTTGCCGTCGGCCTGCAATGCCGCGACGATGCGTAGCTTGTGCGCCGGGACCACCCGGGCGTAGACCGATGTCCTGCGCACGGCCGCGGCCAGCGCCGCATCGTCCAGCGCGTCGAGCTCGGCTCCCGTCAGCGCCGCTGCGCCAGCCGGCACAATGCCCAGGTCCGCCGCGATGCGCGCAGCGGTGCGTGGGTGGTCTCCCGTGATCATGATGATCCGGATGCCGGCCCGGCGCGCTTCGACAATTGCCTGCGCTGCCTCCTCGCGCGGCGGGTCGAGCATCCCCACCATGCCCACGAAAATCAGCTCGCCTTCCGACAAGCCGGTCGCCTGCGGGTCTTCGCCCGGCCCCAGCTGGCGGTAGGCGACTGCCATTGTGCGCAGTGCAGCATCGGACAGGTTGTCGACGTCGGCGAGAATGCGCTGCCTGCGCGCATCGTCCAGCGCCACCGACGTCATTCCCTCGCGCACACGGGTGCAACGTGCAAGCACGACGTCCGGCGCTCCTTTGGTGACCATCACGGCTGAACCGCCATGCTCGCGGTCGAGATCGATCGTCGACATCATCTTGCGCGTCGAAGTAAACGGAATTTCGCCGATGCGCTCGAAACGCCGTTGGCGCCGCGCCGTGAGGCCCAGCTTGCGCTCCGCCACCAGAAACGCCGCTTCCGTCGGATCGCCGTGAATCTCCCACTCGCCTCCCGCGGTCTCGCGCAGGTCGGCGTTGCCGGCCAGGCTGCCGCCGCTAAGCAGCACGATCAGCTCTTCACGCAGCGGTCCAGGCCCGAGCTCGGCGCCGTTCTGCTCGGCCCGGCCGTGCGGCGCGTAGCCTACGCCGGTGATGTCGATATTGCCGGAAGCGGTTATCGCGCGTTCTATGGTCATCTCCGAGCGCGTCAGGGTGCCGGTCTTGTCGGTGCAGATGACCGTAGCGGCGCCCAGTGTCTCGACCGAGGAAAGGTTCTTGACAATCGCGCTGCGCCTTGCCATGCGCTGAACGCCCAAGGCCAGCACCATCGAAATGATCGCGGGAAGTCCTTCCGGCACGGCCGCCACGGCCAGCGCCACACTCAGCAGCAAGATTTTGACCACATCCGCAACGCTGCCGACGTCGGCGATGAACAGGATCGTCGCTACCACCACGACCGCGATGATGAGCACAGCGATTCCTAGCGCGCGTCCGAGCTTGGCGACTTCTTGCTGCAGCGGCGTCGGCTTGTCTGCGGTGGCATCGAGCAAGTGGGCGATCTCTCCCATCTGGGTGCCCATCCCGGTTGCCGTGACTATCGCGCGGCCGGTGCCCTGTACCACCGCCGTGCCTTTGAAAACCATGTTGAGGCGGTCGCCAAGCGTTGCCGCCTTGGCCAGGGTGGCAACGTCCTTCAGCACGGCTTCGCTCTCGCCGGTCAGGGAGGCTTCTTGCAGGCGCAGGGAGGCGGCCGCAACCAGGCGTGCGTCGGCCCCGACCGCGTCGCCTTCCGCGAGCACGAGCAGATCGCCCGGCACCAGTTCTGCGCTGGGCACGCGCCGCTCGCGCCCGTCCCGTACCACGGAGGAGGTCACCGTGGTCATCCTGGTCAGGGCGGCCACGGCGTCCTCGGCCTTCGATTCCTGCAAAAATCCGAGCACGGCATTCAGGATCACGACCACTGCGATGACAATCGCATCGACCGGCAGGCCGGCCATGCCGTCGATCGCCCATGCGGAAAGCGCGACGGCAACGGCGGCCAGCAGCAGGTAGATCAGCGGGTCTTGAAAATGTGCCAGGGCGCGGCGCCAGATGGGGCGCCGCGGTGCCGCCCGCAACTCGTTGCGCCCGTGCTCGGCGAGGCGGCGCGACGCCTCAGGCGCAGTAAGCCCCAGTTCGAGGTTCGCGTCGACAGCCTTTACCAGCGCCTCCGCGCTCTCGATAGAAAAATCCTTGGTTTGAGACGTTTTTGCCATTGGAGCCTATCGAAAGGGGCCCGACCTTAACGGGACCTTATTGCCTGCGAGTCGCGTGACGGCAAAAAATTTGTCTGATTGCATTGCCATTCTAAACTTGCTGCAACTGCTGGCAAGCACACGATGCGGTTTCGAGCAAATGCCTTGGCCGGTAACCGTCGTGCCCTCGCGATGAACGCCTGATGAAGGGAAGTTCACCATGTGCCAACATGTGCGGTGGCCCGCATACGCCGTGCCGAACCGATACTTTGCGAGTAAGCTAGGCGAGCCGGCATGCTGGTACCTCAAGCAACTGAATTCTCCTGGAAGCATGGAAATGAAATTTTTAGTTTTTCTCGGATCGGTGCGAACCAGCACGCCGCCGCGTCCTGCACGCCTGGGCGAGCGCGTAGCTCAGGCATGCGTGCATCAAGTGCACAGGGGCATGAACAACGCGGAGCTGATTGATCCGCTGGACTATGAACTTGGGCCCGTATTCAAGCCGCATTTTTCCTATGCCAAAGGGCGGGCGCCGGCAGCCGTGGAACACTTGGCTGGCAAGATAGAAGAGGCCGATGGCTACGTCATGGTAAGCCCGGAATACAACCATTCGATGAGTCCCGCACTGGCGAATTTGCTCAATCACTTTGGAAGTTCGCTCTTTTCCTTCAAACCGAGCGCCATCGTCACTTATTCTGCCGGCCAGTGGGGTGGGATCAGGGCTGCGATAGGGATGCGAGCATTTCTCGCCGAATTAGGTTGCTTGCCGGTTTCCGCGATGGTCCATGTGCCGAAGGCCCAAGAAGTGCTCGCTGTCGATGGCAGCTTCCTGGCCGGGGTCGATCAAGGTCAATGGGACAGCTACCTGGGGCGCACATTCACTCAGTTGAGTTGGTGGGCGGCAGCGGCAAAAAAACAGCGGGTTGAAAGCAATCCACACGAGCAATCACCCGCTTTCGACAGCGCCCCATCCCAGCGCAACGCGCCTTGATCCGCACCGAGAAGTTTGTCCCAGCGATAGCTCCAGCCAAGCAACTCGCGCCCCAAAGGCGGCGCAATCGAGTTTGCTACACTGCGTCCTTGTATTCCCATAGGGTTAAACGATGGCGCCACCGCTAGAACTCCGCGCATACGCGCTGCAATGCCTGCTTGAGACCGATCCAATCGCCAAGACCGCGGGGGTGGCCGCCATGGCGAAAGCCTGTCTCGCCGGCGATTCGGAGGTGGATAGCGGCGCCGTCCTACAAGTTTCGACAACCATCCCCGGTCGCCCTGTTCGACCGGTGCTGGTGCCTCCACGCCTGGTCGGACGCCGTTCGATGGTAACTTTGGAAGGACGGGCGATGCTGATCCATGCGCTTGCCCACATCGAATTCAACGCGCTCAATCTCGCCCTCGACGCACTCTGGCGTTTCCCGGCCATGCCGGTCGGCTACTACACCGACTGGCTCCGGGTGGCGAAGGAGGAAGCGATCCATTTCTCGATGCTCTCGTCGCATCTCGGGGTGCTCGGTTACCGATATGGCGATTTCCCAGGTCACGACAGCTTATGGGAAATGGTCGAGAAAACCCGCGGCGACATCCTGGCCCGGATGGCGCTGGTGCCGCGGACGCTCGAGGCCCGTGGCCTCGACGCGATTCCGCCTTTGCGCGCCAAGCTCGCGCAGGCCGGAGACATGGCGGCGGCAAAGATTCTCGACATCATCTTGCAGGACGAAATCGGACATGTCGAGATCGGCAATCGGTGGTATCGCTACCTGTGCGAACAGCGCGGGCTCGAACCGCGAACCACCTACGACGCACTGGCGGCCCTTTACGAAGCTCCGGCACTGAAGGGGCCGTTCAACATCGAAGCGCGCCGATTGGCGGGCTTTACCGAAATGGAGTTGACGGGCTTCGCTTGAAGGCTCGGGTCCGCCAGCGGATAGTTTCAGTGGACCGATAGAAGACTTTCCCCGGCTTGCTGGTGATGCCAAGTGAATCGGGGTTTTCTGATCTGGATCAAACCAGCCTGATGCTTTGTTTGACTTTCTGGCACACAATTGATCAGCCGGTAACCCGGCAGCAACCTATAACCATCAGGGAGAATCAACATGGCAAACAATCTGACGCGCTTCGACCCGTTTGGCGAACTTGCGCGCTTCGAACCATTGCGCGGGGTGGAGGACTTTTTCCGTGACTTTCGCATCAAGCACGCTTTGCGCGATTTCGACACGCAGGCGATGATCAAGGTCGATGTGTCCGAAACCGACAAGGACTATACGGTGAAGGCGGAACTGCCGGGAATGAAAAAGGAAGATATCAAGGTCGATGTCGACGGCAAGCAGGTAACGATCTCTGCGGAAACCAAACGCGAAAGCGAACAGAAGGATGGCGCGACGATGGTGCGCAGCGAGCGGTTCGTCGGGCAGTGCTACCGCAGCTTCACGCTCGAGCATGAGATCGACGATGCCGCGGCTGCGGCGAAATACCAGGATGGCGTACTCGAGCTGACGCTGCCGAAAAGGGCTGGCAAGGAGGGCGCCAAGAAGCTCGTCATCAACTGATTCCGGTGCCGGCTACGGACCTTGCCGTCCATCGCCGGCGGCCATGACCGCGCGGCCGGTGCGCCATGCGCCGCACATCCACCATTCGAGGAACCCATCATGTTCAAACACATTCTCTTGCCTACCGACGGCTCCCTTACGGCTGAACCCGTCATTCGCAAGTGCGTCACTTTCGCCAGGGAGATCGGGGCCAGGATCACCGGCCTCTACGTGGTGCCGGAATTTCACGTGTTCGCCTATGAACCCGGCATCGTGACCGACACGGCCGAGCAATACAAGAAAGACAGCGAAGCCCGTGCGCGCCAGATCCTTGCCGTGATCGAACTGGAAGCGAAAGAGCAGGGAGTTCCGTGCGACGCGGTGTTCGTCTACGGCGATGATCCGTACGATACGATCATCCATGCCGCCCAGGAGCGCGACGCCGACCTGGTGTGCATGGCGTCGCATGGCCGCAGGGGCGTGAAAGGCGTGCTGTTGGGGAGCGTCACGCAGCAAGTGCTGACCCATTGCCAGATTCCGGTGCTGGTATACCGTTGAGGTGCGCCGTCGCTGTCCTGGGCGCCGCAGGCCCGGGACAGTAGCTGCCGTACGCCCCGGGCGAACGGCAGCGCCCTCGCACGCGCTTCGCGCGCGCCAGTCGCACTTCATTGCCGGGCTTTGTCCTGGCGGCCCTTTGCGCGATCGACAGGCGCTGGGCCGAAAGGTTTTCCCACGGAATTTCAATGACTTGCAAATAAATATGACATTCCTATGCGCAAGTGGCGCGCGACAATTTGCGCACAAGCCCATCTTTTATCAATCCAAGTTTGATGCAAATCAAATTGCCACAATCACTTCGCGAGCAGCAACGACTATCGGTTGCATACTAGTGCCAAGGTCGCATCATTTGTCGGTAGGGCGCCTATTTTTCATGAAGATGGCAGGGTTTTGACCCGCTTCATCCCTATCCACGCGACAGGCGCATGCCGCCAACGGCACATTTCCAGTTCCCGATTGGAGTCGACTAGCATGAAACCCGTCATCCGAATTGTTGCTGCGCCTGCCGAGGCGGGCGCGCTGGCGCATGCCAGTTGTTCATTGTGCGCATTGAAGCATCTATGCCTGCCCGGCGGCTTGGGCGACGCCGAGGTGCGCAGGCTGGACAAGATTATTTCGCGCCGACGAGTCGAGCGCGATGGCCAACTGTTCCGCATGGGTGAACGATTCAGGAGTCTGTATGCGATCCGGTTCGGGCATTTCAAGACCTTCGGGATCAAGCCGGGCGGCGAATACCAGATCCTCGGGTTTCATATGTCCGGCGAAGTGCTGGGGATGGATGCGATCGGCGTCGGCCAGCATCATTGCGGCGCCGTGGCGCTCGAGGATAGCGAAGTGTGTGAAATCCCGTTTGCCGGGCTCGAGCAGCTGTTCGTGGAGATCCCGCAACTGCTGCACCATTTTCACTGGGTGCTTGGCCAGGAACTGAGGCGCCAGCAGGAGCGGATGATTTTTCTTGGCAGCGTGCGCGCGGACCGGCGGTTCGCCGCATTTCTCCTGGATATGTCGGTGCGCTATGGTGCGCGCGGCTATTCCGGCGTCACCTATCGGCTGCGCATGTCGCGCGAGGATATCGGCCTCTACCTGGGCCTGACGATCGAAAGCATCAGCCGGCTGCTTGCCAAGTTCAAGCAGAACGGCTGGATTCAGGTCTGCAACCGGGAGCTGGAAATACTTGACCACGCAAGTATTTCTGCGCTGGCGGGAGGGGGCGAGCCTCTACGCGGCGATGGCGCCGAAGCGTCGCGCGCCGGGTCCGCAGCATCATCGGCCTGGAAAACCTGCCGCCTTTCGCCGCCCCCGCCCTCCGCCCCTGGCAACCGTGGCCCGCTGTCGGCCTGAACGCCCATGAAGCTCACCTTTCTCGGCGCCACGGGTACCGTCACAGGTTCGCGTTACCTGCTCAGCAGCCAGGGCGAAAATATCCTGGTCGACTGCGGCCTGTTCCAAGGCTACAAGCAACTGCGCCTGCGCAATTGGGAAGCGTTCCCGTTCGACGTGCGCGAGATCGCGGCGGTGGTGCTCACCCATGCCCACCTCGACCACTCCGGCTACTTGCCGCTGCTCGTGCGGCAGGGCTTCAACGGCCCCATCTACTGCAGCGAAGCGACCCTCGACCTGTGCAAGATATTGCTCCCCGACAGCGGTCGGCTGTTGGAGGAAGAGGCCAATTTCGCCAATCGGCATGGCACGTCCAAGCACCGGCCCGCGCTGCCGCTGTATTCCGAAGCCGACGCGGTGAGGGCATTGCGGCATTTTTCCACCGTCAAGTTCGGCGCCCATTTCAATATTGGCAAACAATTCAGTGTCGAATTGCGGCGCGCCGGGCACATCCTTGGCGCCGCCATGGTCCAGGTGCGCAGCGCGGCGTGCAGCGTGCTGTTTTCGGGCGACCTGGGGCGGCCGGACGATCCCATCATGGTGCGGCCGGCGCCGCCCGCGAAGACCGATTACCTGGTCGTCGAGTCGACTTACGGCAACCGCCGGCACGACCCGGCCGATCCCTCCGAGCTGCTGGGCCAGACCATCCGCGATACCGCCGGGCGCGGCGGCGTCACCCTGATTCCCTCGTTTGCGGTGGGGCGTGCGCAGAGTCTGCTGTACTACATCGGCCTGCTGAAACGCACCGGCAAGATTCCGTCGTCGCTGCCGGTTTACCTGAACAGTCCGATGGCGGTCGACGCCACCGCGCTGTATCGGCATCACCCGCACGAGCACCGCCTGAACCACGCCGAATGCGAGCAGATGTGCCACGCCGCGAAGATCGTCAACAGCGTCGAGGAGTCGATCGCGCTGAACGAGCGGCAACTGCCGATGGTGATTATCGCCGCCAGTGGCATGGCGACCGGCGGCCGCGTGCTGCACCACCTGAAGGCCTTCGCCCCGGACCCGCGCAACACGATCCTGTTCGCCGGATACCAGCCGGGCGGAACGCGCGGCGCCGCCATGCTGGCCGGGGTACCTTCCATTAAGATTTTCGGCCAGTACGTGCCGGTGCGGGCCCGCGTCATCCAGATCGACAATCTGTCGGCCCACGCGGACGGCGGCGAAATCCTGGCGTGGCTGGGGCAGGCCGGGCATGCGCCGAAACGCACCTTCATCACCCACGGCGAGCCCGATGCCGCGGACGCGTTGCGCAAACTGATCGATGAGCAGCTGGGATGGGATTGCCGGGTGCCGGAGCATCTCGAAAGCGTCGAGCTGGCATGAGCCAGTCAGCGCCCGGCGCCAACCCGCCCGATGGACTGGCCGCTGCGCCGCTGCGGCTGCGCCGGCTGGGCATCGACACCTATCAGGAACTTGTGGTGTACATGCGCAGCGAGTCGCACGTCTGCAAGGCGGAAGGATTCGAGGCGCAATCGCGGCTCGAGTTGCGCTGCGCGCAGCGGCAGATCGTCGCCACGCTCAACGTCGTCCATTTCGACATGCTCGCGCTGCACGAAGTCGGCCTGTCGGAAGCGGCGTGGCGCGCGCTGGGCGGCGCCGACGGCGACCTGGTCGAAGTGCGCCATGCCGCGCCGGTGCTGTCGTTCTCGACGGTGCGGGCGAAAATCCACGGCCGGCCATTGAACGCCGACGGCGCCAGCGCGATCGTGGCCGACATCGTGCATGGGCGCTATTCCGACATCGAGCTTGCCGCGCTGATTACCGCGTGCTCCGGCAACCGGATGGATGTCGCCGAGACTGTCGCGCTGACGCAGGCCATGGTCGACGCCGGGCAGCGCCTGCACTGGGATGCCACGCCGGTAGTCGACAAGCACTGCGTCGGCGGCCTGCCGGGCAACCGCACCACGCCGCTGGTCGTGCCGATCGTCGCCGCGTGCGGCTTGCTGATCCCGAAAACTTCGTCGCGCGCGATCACGTCGCCGGCCGGCACCGCCGACACCATGGAGACGCTGGCCCCGGTCAGCCTGAGCCTGGCCGAGATGCGCCGGGTGGTCGAGGCCGAAAATGGCTGCATTACCTGGGGTGGCGCGGTCAGCCTGAGTCCGGCGGACGACTTGCTGATCCGGGTCGAGCGACCGCTCGATCTCGATAGCGACGGCCTGCTGGTCGCCTCGGTCCTGTCGAAAAAGCTGGCGGCCGGCTCTACCCATGTCTTGATCGACATTCCGGTCGGGCGCAGCGCCAAAATACGGTCGGCCGCCGCCGCGCAGGCGCTGGCGCTGCGGCTCGAACAGGTCGGCGCCGCGCTCGGCATTGCCGTGCGCTGCATCCTGACCGACGGCACCCAGCCGGTCGGCCGCGGCATCGGGCCGGCGCTGGAAGCGTTCGACGTGCTGGCGGTACTGCAGAATCAGGCTGGCGCACCGCCTGATTTGCGCGACCGCGCGCTCTTGCTGGCCGGCGGCGTGCTCGAACTGGGGGGCAAGGCGCCAGCCGGGGAGGGACTTGCGCTGGCGCGCCAAGTGCTCGAAAGCGGTGCGGCATGGCATAAATTCCAGGCAATCTGCGCGGCCCAGGGCGGGATGCGCACGCCGCCGCGCGCGCGCTGTACCCATGTCGTCGAATCGCCGCACCGCGGCGTGGTCGTCGGCATCGACAACCGCCGGCTGGCGCGGCTGGCGAAACTTGCCGGCGCCCCGAAAGACGCCGCCGCCGGCCTGATCTTTCATGTTCCGCTCGGCACGCTGGTCGAAGTCGGCCAGCCCATGCTGACCATTCATGCGGAATCGCCCGGCGAACTGGCCTATGCGCGCACCTATGCCGATGGGCAACAGGGCATGGTGTCGCTGCAACAAGACGCCTGAAGCGCGGCTGTCGTAAACGCAACGTTGACGTGTATTCAAATAGCATAACGACATCGAATTTGCTATACTTGGTGCTCAGGTATGCAGAACTTCGAGTTGCCTTCCAGGGGTCATATGGAACAGGTACAAACTACGGATCGGCGCCAGCCGCACAATCGATGGCTTTCCGTCATGGTGGATGTCGGAGTGACGTGCAGCCAATCGATCGGCAATAGCGCCGCGCGTCTTTTATTTCTCACCCACAACGTTCCTTCTACTGTGGCGGCGCGCGTATTCTTCCATGCGACGAAACGGCGCGCGACCGAGTTCGAGCGCGCCGTCTACGAAAACCGGACTGATTCGGCACACGGGGAAATCGGGGAGCCGGCATGAACAGCCAGTCCGAAAAAATCGAGGATATCGCCCACCAGCTGGACGCCAACGCCGGTACGCTGCTGGCACTCCAGGTGGTACTGGCTCGCCTGCTGGGGATCTTTCATTTCGATCCCGTGCTGCTGGCATCGACCGAGGCCAACCTGAGCCATATGAGAACAATGCTGACTTCGTCGCGTGCATCGCGGTACAAGATCGATTCGTTCGACGCCACCTCGGAAACCCTGCTCGCGATCCTCATGGCCAACCATTCTCAGCGCGACAAATGAGACGGTGACGGTTTCTCGGATTTTCGCGCGCCGGGTGGCGAGCGCTCGCCGGCCGGCCTTCAGCGCCGCGCGGCGTGCGCCTGTTGCGCCAGCAAGCGTTCGAAGTCGAGCGCGCCGACTGCCGGCGCAAACAAGAAACCCTGGGCGAAGTCGCAGCCCTGTTGCAGCAACCAGTCGCGCTGGGCGGCGGTCTCGACCCCTTCGGCGATCACCTGCAGGCCCAGCTTATGGGCCATCACGATGATCGTCTCGGTGATGGTGCGGCTGGTACTGTCGTGCAGCATTTCGGCGATGAATGAACGGTCGATCTTCAGGTAGTCGATGTCAAGCCGTTTCAGGTAGCTCATCGAGGAATAGCCGGTGCCGAAGTCGTCGATAGACACTTCGACGCCCCCCACGTGGAGCTCGCGCAACTTGTCGAATACGTTTTCGGTCAGGTTCAACAGGACGCCTTCGGTGATTTCGACCGCGATGCTGTTGGCGGGCAGGCCGAGCTGCCGCAGGTACTCGATCCAGTCGAGCGAATGGACGTGGCCCTGGAACTGGATCGGCGACTTGTTGATGCTGACCTGGAAGGGATGTCCCAGCATCGTGCTCCAGCGCTTCGACCACTGCGCCGCCTCGGTGAATACCCAGGTGCCGATCTCATGAATGAGGCCGGTTTCTTCGGCGATGTCGATGAAATCGCCGGGCATTGCCAGGCCGAGTCCGGGGCGCTGCCAGCGCAGCAGGGCTTCGCCCTTGGTAATTGTGCCGCTGGCAAGCTCGACCACTGGCTGGAAGTACAGCAAGAACTGTTTCAGCGGCAGGGCCTGGCGTAGCGCGTTGGCCAGCCTGAGGCGCGTCATTGCCGCTTCCTGCATCGCCGGCTCGAAAAAACTGAGCTGGTTCCGGCCGGCGGCCTTGGCCCGGTACATCGCCTGGTCGGCGTTACGCATCAGGTTTTCCGGCAGCTCGGCGTCGCCCGGATAGAGTGCGATGCCGATACTGGCCGATACGTACGCCGACTCGCTCGCGAACCGGAATGGCTCGGCCAGCGCATCGATGACCTGCTGTGCGGTCTGTTCGATATGGGCCAGCTCGCCGGTCTCGGTGAGAATCACGATGAACTCGTCGCCGCCGAGGCGCGCGACCGTGTCGCCGGGGCGCAGGCATTGCTCGATGCGCCGGGCTGCCTGCACCAGCAGCGCGTCGCCGACGGCGTGCCCCAGCAGGTCGTTGACCTGCTTGAAACGGTCAAGGTCGACGAACAGCAGCGCCATGCCGCAGCGCTCCGCGCGCGCGTGATCGATGGCCTGGTCGAGCCGGTCGCGAAACAGCAGGCGGTTCGGCAAACCGGTCAGCGCATCGTAATGGGCCCGGCGTTCCAGCGTTTCATTGAATTGACGGATGGTCTGCTCGGTGCGCTTGCGCTCGGAAATATCGTCGGTAAAACCGTGCCAGATGGTGCTGCCGTTCTCGAGCCGGGTAGGCTTGGCGTTCACTTCGCGCCAGCAGCGTCCCTTGCGCGGCAGGTCGACCTGGAATTCGATCCGCCATGGTTGCAGCGTGGCGGACGACTGGCGCAAGGACCGGCGCATCCGGGCGCGTTCGCGCGGCAGGGCGCGGTCCAGCATGCGCGTGCAATCGGCGCTGATTTCCGCGGGCGACAATTCGAACAGTTCTTGCGCCATGGGGCTGATGTAGTTGCAGTGCATATTGCCGGCGCGATCCATGATCAGCTCGAACAGGGCGCCGGGAACCTGCTGGGCCAGCTTGGCAAGCAAGTTGGCCGACTGCAACTGCGTGGCGGTCGAGCGCTCGAGCTCCATGTTAGCGGCAGACAGTTGCTGTTCGCGCAGCTTGAGCTCGGTGATGTCGTGCACCGTGCCGACCAGGTCGGTGCAGTTGCCGGCGGGGTCGAACACGGGCGTGACCGATACCGCGCCCACTTTCCGACCGGCCGGATACTCGGTCGCTTCCTCCCAGCGCTGGGTGCTGCGGGTGCGGATCGCCGCCCGATAGTGCGCCACCACCAGCGAATAAGACGGTTCCGGAATCACCTCGGAGACGAGTTTGCCGACCACCTGTTCCGGCGGCAGCGCGGTGGCCCTCTCGAAAGCCGGATTAACCTGCAGAAATCGGTAGCGTCCGTCGCCTTCCACGCCGAGGTGGTAGACCACCTCCTGCATGTTGGAATAGATGATCCCGCGGGCGAAATCTGCGGCGGCACTGCGCGTGCGCAGATCCGCCGCGCCGGCAGCGGCATCGAGGCGCTTGGCTGGGTCGTCCATTTGATTTCACCTCTTGCGGCATGGCGCAACGCCAACCCGCGCAATCGTTTTCTGGCAAAAGGGACAGCATGCTTTCACTATAAACGGTTCTCCGACATCGGTTCGCGCCCCAGGCTGGCGGCCTTGACGTCGGCGCGCATTGATCCCGACAACTTTAATCGAGCAGTGCGGCGAGTCGGGGTTGCGGTGTGCGGCGCTGGGGCGGCGCAATCGAGGAGATCCGTCCAGGCTGTCGTCTGGACTCCGCCCGGCGTCAAGCGCCGGCATGGCGCGTCACCGAGCACCTCCATGACGCACATTGCAGCTGGATGGCAAGGTTGTCGAATCGATGGAAAAGGTCGGCGACGGTCGATACAATAAACTGCCGTGCAGGCTACTATTCGCAATCTTTGCGATCAGCCGTTCATCTTTTGAATCATGTGATCCAAGACATGAGTATGTTCATGCTGAGGGCTGAACAATATTAGCTCCGCATCCTCTTCGACCTTCACCGTGTGTCCCGGCGGCCAGTAAAACAGGTCGCTTGCGTGCGTCACTTCCTGCGTGCCGTCCCCAAAGGTAATTGTGAGTGTCCCTTTGAGGACATAGCCCCAGTGAGGCGACTGACACAGGTTTCCTTCCAGCCCCTGCAAAAGCGGAGAAATATCCATTCCCGCGGGTAGCGAAAAGTACTCGCCGCTGATCTTGCCGTATCCGGTCGCGTCCCCAAAATTGATCTGTTGGCGGGCCGTGGCGCCCGGTATCCCGATTTTTACCGGGACATCGTCTTTCGCGATATGCATGGTACTCCTCTCAATTATGATGTTTGCGCCCCGGATTTACGGCCAGGCATGAGCCAGTTATCAAACAACTGAATACAACATCTTTGTAATAGTAGGTCAGATCGGTCATAAATCAATAACCAAGGGACGATTGATTTGCGCCGAGTCTCAAGCGGATCATTTCGCCGTTTTGCCGACGTTCGGCATGGACCTCGACTAAGGGGCCTGGGTGTTGTAAATTGAAGTGTTGCGCCGAGAATTGCCTGGCGCGGAGTTAAGCCATGACGCTTGCCCAGCCCTCCGACGTACCCCGAATGATGGCGATGGTGCTGGACGCGCCAAGGCAAGCCTTGCGGCGCGCGTCGCTGCCCATCCCGCATGCGCACGGACACGATGTCCTGATCGAAATTGGCGCCTGCGGCGTGTGCCGCACCGACCTGCACATCATCGACGCCGACCTCGCGCCGCACCTGTTGCCGCTGATTCCCGGCCACGAGATCGTCGGCAAGGTGGTGGGCGCCGGTGCGCTGGCAAACCGCTTTCTCCGCGGGGACCGGGTTGGCGTGCCCTGGCTGGCCGGCACTTGCGGCGCCTGCCGATACTGTACGCGCGCACGCGAAAACCTGTGCGACAGCGCGGTATTCACCGGCTACGACCGGCACGGCGGATTTGCCGGGTACGCCGTCGCCGACGAGCGTTACTGCCTGTCCCTGCCCGAGTGCTACGACGACGTCCACGCCGCCCCGTTGCTGTGCGCGGGCCTGATNNGGCTTCGGCGCGGCCGCCCACATCATCGCCCAGCTCGCGCTGCTGCAGGGCAGGGAGGTGTACGCGTTTACCCGGCCGGGCGATACCCGCTCCCAGCAGTTCGCGCTGTCGCTGGGGGCGAGCTGGGCCGGGCCATCGGACGTGCTTCCGCCCAGGCCGCTCGATGCGGCGATCCTGTTCGCCCCGGACGGCGCGCTGGTTCCGCAGGCGCTGGCGGCCAGCGTAAAGGGCGCCGTCGTCGTATGCGCGGGCATCTACATGCGCGACATTCCGGCGTTCCCGTACAAACTCCTGTGGGGCGAGCGCAGCGTGCGCTCGGTGGCGAACCTGACGCGCGCCGACGGCGAGGCGTTTTTTGCGCTGGTGGCCAACGGCCAAGTCGCCACGGCGCCGGTGGTGTTTGCCCTTGAGAACGCCAACGAAGCGCTGGCGTCGCTGCGCGCCGGCCTGATCGACGGCGCAGCGGTGCTGGTCCCGTCAGCGCGTGTCGATTAAGCCGGGCGGCCGCCCGCCGCGCGGCGCCAGGGCCCGTTCGAGCGCCTCGTCTGGAATCCGACGCGCGTGCGGCCGGCGTGCAGGTCGGCCAGGTAGCGCAACATCGCCAGCGTGAGGGCGGCATCGGCGGCGTGTTGCCGGGTTTGACCCCAGCGCCTGACCCCAGCGCCCGCCCCTGCGCCCCCGACACCCTGCTAATCCCGTACTAATGCTGCGTGAAAAACCTTTCAACTATGTATGGCGCGCTCATCGCAACGACAAGTATCAATTGCCGTTCCACCATCCAAAATATCGGCAAGGACAGCAGTATTAGCGACCCGCGCGCCTTAGATTTCACGGCCAAATACGTAAATAAGACAAGCCAGGCAACTTCGGCAAGAAGGAAGGAAGAAATGCCACGACTCCCCATTGCATTTCCGAGAAGGAGGATACCGATTGCGACAACATGCAATATCAACAGGTCTAGGACCAATTTTTTGTTCATTATTGGGCTTGCATTCTAATGACGGAAGAAGTTCTGATTACCAAGAAACACGCCACCTTGTCGATACAGGTTTGCAGAAGATTCAGTGCCCGTTTTTGGTGGCACCGGCCATAGCGAAGGATCCTGAGGCAATGAACTAAGGCATGTCGCAAATTTTGCGTCGCAGGTATCCTTTTCGGCCGTTTGAGGGAGCTATCGCGCTTGAATAGGCGGCGGCGATGCCGGTCCCATCAGCGAGTGTCCACTAAGCCGGGCGGCCGCCCGCCGCGCGGCGCCAGCGCCCGTTCGAGCGCCTCGTCTTGCCGGTACAGGTCGGCGGGGAACAGCGCGCGCCCCTCGTTG
>CXWL01135577.1_pt1 | contig 17861 bp, 11 predicted proteins | sample 590931 | NCBI WGS metagenome assembly CXWL01 (sample SAMEA3498368, study PRJEB10139) | groundwater metagenome | biome: water well; material: biofilm material | place: Germany | collected 2015-04-27 | reverse complement strand
CGGCAGCTGGCGCCCCTTGAGCGGGTCGCGCTCGTTCGACAGCAGCTGGCAGATCATCTCGACGAGCGAGAAGTTCTTCGCCATCAGCAGGCTTTGCTGGCGGTAGGTGGGAAAGTTCATGTCGCCATCCTGCAGCGCCAGCGAGTGGGCCGTGCCGATCGCTTCCTCGCCCAGCGAGGTCATATAGAACGACATCTTCTTCTGGCGCTGGGCGATGACCATGCGGGCGTCGAAGATGCGCGTCTTCATCATCGTGCGCAGGCCGAAGCGCAGCAGTTCGCTGTCCGCGTCCGGCGCCCACGGCCCGACCGCGTGGCCGTCGTCGTCGAGCACCCGCACCAGCGTGGAGGCGAGGTCGGCGGTATCGGCGNNAGCACATCGACCGGCGGCCTGCGGGCGGCGCCGGCGGCGCTCAGGTGCAGGTAAGAAAAATCAGTTGCGCAACCCGGGCGGCCGGTAGGCTCCGGGACATGCAGTGTCAGAGGTTTGCTCTGGCTCATCGTGGCGTCCCCTTGGTAAGGTGGTGTGCGCCAAGAGGATAACAAATTGTTCAGGCCGCGGGCGTGCGGTCCGCGCAAATATTTTTCGTGCAGTGCAATATTAAATCGGCGGCGCCAGGCCAACTATTCGCGCCCGCGGCGGTCAAACAAGACAGACATCGTGCAACGGGAGGAAGTCATGGCGCCGTCCCTTTCATCTGGCAATGCAGCAAGCCGCGCCGCCTGGCCGGCGCTGCCGTATGACGAATGGAAAGATACCTGCGCCACGCTGCACATGTGGAGCCAGATCGTCGGCAAGATCCGGCTGGCGCAGTCGCCCTGGATCAACCACGCCTGGCACGCGACCTTCTACCTGAGCGCGCGCGGCATGACGACCTCGCCGATTCCCCACGGCGCGCGCACCTTCGACATCGATTTCGACTTCATCGAGCACCGCCTGGCCATCCGCACCAGCGACGCGGCAACCCGGACCATGGCGCTGCGCCCCTGCGCGGTGGCCGATTTTTACCGCGAACTGTTCGATCACATGGCCGCTCTCGGCCTCGACGTCGCCATTCACGCCACGCCGAACGAAGTGCCCGACGCCATCCCGTTCGCCAAAGACTGGCTGCACGCCTCCTACGACGGCGAACAGGTCAACCGGTGGTGGCGCCTGCTGCTGCAGGCCGAGCGCGTGTTCAAGGAGTTTCGCGCCGGTTTCGTCGGCAAGTGCAGCCCGGTGCACCTGTTCTGGGGCGCGCTCGACCTGGCCGTCACCCGCTTTTCCGGTGCCACGGCGCCGCCGCATCCGGGCGGCGTGCCGAACTGCCCCGACTGGGTGCAGCGCGACGCCTATTCGCACGAGGTGATCAGCTGCGGCTTCTGGCCGGGCAACGACGCGATGCCGTACCCGCTGTTCTACGCCTACGCCTATCCCGAGCCGGCGGGGCTGAAGACGGCGCCGGTGCGCCCGCCGAGTGCCTTCTACGACGCCGGCTTCGGCGAGTTCATCCTGCCCTACGAGGAGGTGCGGATGGCGCCGTCGCCCGATGCGGCCCTGCTCGAATTCCTGCACAGCACGTACGACGCCGCCGCCGACCTCGGCAAATGGCCACGCGCCGCGCTCGAACGCGCCCATCCCGCGGCGCCGCTCGCACCCGGCTGAATCGCGCCCCGGCTTGCGCTCGTCGAAGGCGGCGCCAGCGCTCATTGCCTGGCGCGCGCCATGCACGTCCCTGCTGCACAGCAAGCTAGCAGTGCGGACAGCTTGGCTGAACTGGTTCACAATGGCAATCACTGAGCCCTTTCCACTACACCATCGAAGCCCATGACGCCGATCGTCCGCAGCCTGCTCGAAACCGACCTCTACAAGTTCACCATGTGGCAGGCGCTGCTGCACCGCCATCCGGCGACGCAGGCCGAATACGCCTTCGCCTGCCGCAACCGGCCGGCCTATCCGCTCGCCGAGCTGAAGGCCGACGTGGAACGCGAGCTCGATCACCTGTGCGCGATGGCGTTCGCCCCCGACGAAATCGCCTACCTGCGCGGCCTGCGCTTCATCAAGAGCGACTTCGCCGATTTCCTCACCGTGTTCCGCTTCCAGCGCCACTTCGTCTCGGTCGAGACCGACGGCGAGACGCTGTCGATCCGCGCCGCCGGCCCGCAGGTGCACGTGATGGGCTTCGAGATCTACGTGCTGTACATCGTCAACGAACTGTATTTCCGCCGCTTCGACCAGGGCGCCGCCATCGCCGAGGCGCGCCGGCGCCTGGCCGGCAAGATCGAGCTGCTGCACGCGTTCGCGCAGGAGCCGCCGCGCCGGCACCCGTTCGAGTTCTTCGACTTCGGCGTGCGGCGCCGCTTTTCCGGCGCATGGCAGGACGAAGTCGTCGCCACCCTGGCGCGCGAAGCGCCGGCTTATTTCAAGGGCACCTCCAACGTCTACCTGGCCANNACGCTGGAAGACTGGGTGCAGGAATACCGCGGCGACCTTGGCACCGCGCTGACCGACGTCGTCGGCATGGACGCCTTCCTGGCCGACTTCGACCTGTATTTCGCCAAGCTGTTCGAAGGCCTGCGCCACGACTCGGGCGACCCGGTGGAGTGGGGCGAGAAGGCGCTCGCCCACTACGCCAGGCTGCGCGTCGACGCCAACACGCGCCGCCTGGTGTTTTCCGACGGCCTCGATCTGCCGACCGCGTTCGCGCTGTACCGGCACTTCGCCGACCGCAGCATGACCGGCTTCGGCGTCGGCACCAACCTGTCCAACGATACCGGCATCGCGCCGCTCAACATCGTCATGAAGCTGATGTCGTGCAACGGCCAGCCGGTCGCCAAGCTGTCCGATTCGCCCGGCAAGACGATGTGCACCGACGAGACCTTCCTCGCCTACCTGCGCCAGGTGTTCCATCACGCCCCGGCCTGACGGTCCGGCGGGCAGGGGCACCCACGCGCCACCGATTGCGCGCGTGGGATAAGATTCGTCCCTGTATATCTAGAAGAGTGTTATGAATAACGAAAGCGCGCGGCCGGCCAGCAGCTATTTTCCCGGCGAGGGAGAGATGGCGCGCGCGGTGCATGCCAGGGACTGGAGTTCGACGCCGGTGGGCGCGGTGCCGTCATGGCCGCCGTGCATCCGCACCGCCGTCGGCATCTGCCTGGCGTCGCACTTCGAAATCATGGTGCTGCTGGGCCCCGAGCTGGTGTACATCTACAACGACGCCTGCATCCCGATCTTCGGCGACAAGCACCCGAGGGCGCTGGGCCGGCGCGTCGCCGACGTCTGGCCCGAGGCCTGGCACACGATCGCCCCGGTGCTCGAGTCGGTGCTGCTGACCGGCGTGGCGGTGCGCCAGGACGACTGGCTGCTGGTGCTGAACCGCAGCGGCTTTGCCGAAGAATGCTACTTCACCTTGTCGTACAGCCCGATCCGGCCGGACGCCGGCAGCCCGCTCGGCGTCTTCGTCGCTACCATGGAAACCACCCGCCGCGTGCTCAACGACCGGCGCCAACGCACGATCAACGAGCTCGCCACCCAGGTCGCGCAGCGCCGCGGCGACGACCAGACGCTGCACCTGGTGCGCCTGGCCTTGCACGCCAATCAGTACGACATCCCGCTGGCGGCGCTGTACCTGGCGACGGCGGACGCCGGCTGCTACGAGCAGGCGTTCTGCACCGGCCTGCACGACGGCTGCGCCGGCCTGGCCCGGCGCGTCGCCTGGGCCACCGACGCCGGTCATCCGCTGGCGCGCANNAGCGCAATCGAATGGGCCGCAGCTGTACGATGCGGCCGAGCTGCTGGCCGCGGACGACCATTGCGGCGCCTGGCCGGAGCGGCCGCGCCAGATCCTGGCGCTGCCCTTCACGACGCCGGGCGATGCGGCGCCGCACGGCTTCCTGCTGGTGGCGCTCAATCCGCGCGCGCCGCTCGACGACGCCTACCGCCATTTCATCGACACCGTGGCGGCGCTGGTGGCCACCGCCGTCGCCAGCGTCGCCGCCATCGCCGCCGAGCGGCGCCGCAGCGAAGCGATGGCCGAACTGGATCGCTCCAAGTCGCAGTTCTTCGCCAACGCCAGCCACGAGCTGCGCACGCCCGTGACGCTGATCCTCGGGCCGCTGGCCGAACTGCTCGATCGCCCCGGCGCGCCGCTGGCGCCGGAGGTGCGCGACTACATCGAGCTGGCGCACCGCAACGCCGCGCGCCTGCACAAGCTGGTCGACGCGATCATGGATTTCGCCAGCATCGAGGCGGGCCGCCTGCCGCTGCTGCCCGAGGCGCTCGACATCGGCGCCCTGACGGCCGAAGTGGCCAGCCTGTTCCGCTCGGCCATCGAAGCGGCGGGGCTGGCGCTGTCGGTCGAGTGCCGGCTGCCCGTCGGCCTGGTGCTGGTCGACCGCGACATGTGGGAGAAGGTGGTGCTGAACCTGCTGGCGAACGCCTTCAAGTTCACCGCGCACGGGCGCATCGCGCTCACGCTCGACGGCGCCGCCGGCATGCTGCGCCTGACCGTGCGCGACACCGGCGTGGGCATCGGCGCCGATGAACTGGCGCACGTGTTCGAGCGCTTCTACCGCGGCGCGCGCAGCGCCGGGCGTCACGTCGAGGGCAGCGGCATCGGCCTGGCGCTGGTGCGCGAGCTGGTGCGCCTGCACGGCGGCGACGTCGCCGTCGACAGCACGGCGGGGCAGGGCTCGGCGTTTACCGTGTCGCTGCTGTGGCGGCCGGCCGCGGCCGGGGCGGCGGCGCCGCCGCGCGAGCGCGCGCCGCTCGTGGCGCATGCCGCGCCGCCGGGCGCGCTGCGCGCCGCGCCGGCGGCCAGGCCGGTGCGGGTGGTGGTGGCCGACGACAACGCCGACATCGTCCGCTACATCGAACGCATCTTGCAGGACAGCTGCACGGTCGAATCGGCGTTCGACGCCGCCGGCGCCCTGGCGGCCGTGCGGGCCTCGCATCCGGACCTGGTGCTGGTGGACCTGATGATGCCCGGCGCCGACGGCCTGGACCTGGTGCGCGCGATTCGCGCCGACCCGGCCATCCACACCGTGTCGATCATCGCGCTGTCGGCGCGCGCCGATGCCGACGCCCGCCTCGAGGCGCTGGCGGCCGGCGCCGACGAATACCTGGCCAAGCCGTTCAGCGGGCGCGACCTGGTGGCGCGCGTCACCGCGCACGTGCGCATGGCGCGCATCCGCCGCGCCGCCATCGAGCAGGAAGTCGAACTGACGCGCCAGATCGCCGTGGTGCGCCACGACCTGGCCAGCGTGCTGGCGGCCACCAGCGACGCCTTCGCCAGCCTGGACCGAGAGTTGCGGGTGCTGGCGCTCAATCCGGCCGCCGTCGCCAACCTGGGCGCCGCGCGCGAGGCGCTGCTCGGACGCAGCATCATCGAGGCGCTGCCGGCCGCAGTGGCGGCGACGGTCGAGCCGGCGCTGCGCGCGGCGCTGGCGAGCGCGCGCATGGAAGCGGTCGAAGTGTACTATCCGCCCACCGCGCGCTGGTTCAACCTGCGCTGCTATCCGGCCGAACATGGCCTGCTGGTGTTCGGCAGCGACATCACCGAGCGCAAGCTGGCCGAGCAGATGCTGGTGGCGGCCAAGCGCGAGCTGGAACTGCGCTTCGAGGTGCGCACCGAGGAACTGCGCCACGCCAACCAGCTGCTCGCCGCAGTGTTCGACCGCGCGCCCGGCGGCATCGCGCTGACCGACACCGACGGGCGCTTCGTGCGCGCCAACCCGGCCTACCAGGCGCTGGTCGGCCACGCCGAGCAGGCGCTGATCGGCACTTCCATCGCCGCGCTGGTCGAGCCGGACGACTATGCGGCGATGGCGCGCGAGGTGGCCGCCGTGCGCCAGGGCGGCGCCGATGCGGGCCAGATGGAGCTGCGCCTGCGGCGTGCCGACGGCGCCGTCATCTGGATGCACAATTTCGTCTCGCTGATCGAGGACGAACAGGGGCGCCCGCGCTACTTCGTCCAGATCGCCAAGGACATCACCGAACGCAAACGGGTCGAGGCCGAACGGGTCGCCGCCCAGGTCGAGCTGAACGTGCTCTACGAGCGGCTGCAGACGGTGCGCGAGGCCGAGCGCAACGCGCTGGCGCGCGAGGTGCACGACCAGCTGGGCCAGACGCTGTCGGCCGCCAAGATCGACGTCAGGCTGCTAGCGGACGACCTGGTCCTGCATGGCGCCGCGCTGGCGCCGGAAAAGATCATCGCCGAACTGCGTTCGGCCTGCGCCACCCTGGACCGGGCGATGCAGCTGGTGCGCGACATCGCCACCGAGCTGCGCGCGCCCGAGCTGGACGGCCAGGGCCTGTACGCGGCGATCGAATGGCACGCGCGCGACTTCGAGCGGCGCACCCGCATCCGCATCCACACCGAACTGGGCGCCGGCCTGGCGCAGCCGGCGCGCCCGGTGGCCGAAGCGCTGCTGCGCATCTTCCAGGAAGCGCTGACGAACGTGCTGCGCCACGCCCACGCCAGCGTCGTGTGCGTCAGCGTCGAGCGGCGCGCCGGCGCGCTGCTGCTGCGCGTGCGCGACAACGGCGCCGGCATTGCGCGCGCGCGCGTGCGCACCATGGGCTCGCTGGGCATCACCGGCATGCGCGAGCGCGCCGCGCTGGCCGGCGGCCGCCTGGCGGTGGGGAAGCTGGCCGCCGGCGGCACCCTGGTGTCGGCGCTGGTGCCGATGCGGCGCGCGCCCGGCCCGAAGGAGCAGCCATGATCCGCATCGTCATCGCCGACGACCACGAACTGATTCGCGAGGGCGTCAAGAAGATCATCCGCGCCTGCGCCGACATCCGCATCGTCGGCGAGGCGCCCGACCTGGCCGGCACGCTGGCACTGGTCGGCCAGCACGCCCCGGACGTGGTGGTGCTCGACATCAGCCTGCCCGGGCACGAGGGTCTCGAAGGGCTGGCCGAGCTGCGCCGCCGCTTCCCCTCCCAGCAGGTCGTCATGCTCAGCATGTACGCCGAGGAGCGCTACGCCGTCAGCGCGCTGCGCGCCGGCGCCGCCGGCTACATCACCAAGGCGATGGCGGCCGAGGAACTGGTCAAGGCGATCCGCCAGGTGGTCGCCGGCGGCACCTACCTGGGGCCGCGCCTGGCCGAGCTGATCGCGCGCGAGGCGAGCGAGCCGGAGCCGCTGCCGTCGCACCTGAGCCTGACGGCGCGCGAAGCGGAAATCGTCGCGCTGATCGGCGCCGGCATGCAGGTCAAGCAGGTGGCCGCGCAACTGGGCATCAGCGTCAGTTCGGTCAATACCTACCGCAACCGGATCTTCCGCAAGATGGGGCTGACGTCGAACGCGGCGCTGATCCGCTACGCTCTCAAGAGCGGATTGGTCAGTTAACTTTCTGCAATTAGTGTTGTTTTCATGCACCATTGTGTCGTAGATGTGTCGTTAATTCTGTGACCCAGGCGCAGCAATTACGTGGCGCTCAGCGCGTTGCGATACCCCATCGCAGTTGGAAAACCTTAAACAATCAACCACCTACGTATTGTCTGTCCGCGCGGCAGCCGTCAAGGCATCGCCCGCATGACGCATTGAGCGCCCGCAAAGTGAGCGACTGTTGGTACCATTTGCTGGACGAATAATTTCTTCTGATTAACACTTTCGCAAGCGTGATACCGTCCCAATGACCCTATTCGAAACAAACGACGCTTTCGAGCTGCGCCTGCAGGCGATCTTCGGCGCTGGTGGCGCCGCTGCAGCAGGCGCTGCGAACGCCCAAGGGTGCGGCCCGTTCGATTGGCCGGGGCGACAGCGTTGACATGATGAATCCAGACCCGCGCAGCGACAGAGATAGCGCCGCCGAGGCCAGGCAGCACTTCCGCGACTTTGCCGACGCCATGCCGCACATCCTGTGGACGGCCGAGCCGGACGGGAAGATCGACTACCTCAATAAGGTGTATGCCGACTACACCGGGGTAACTCTCGATGTCGCCACCCAAAGCTGGTTGAACGCCCTGCATGTGGACGACGTCGAGCGCATCGTGGCCGTGTGGACCGAGTGTGTCGCTACCGGCGACGTGTATTCGGTGGAGTTCCGGGTGATTCACATCGGGACCGGAGAGTATCACTGGCATTCGGTCACCGCCAAGCCGGTGCGCGATCACGGCGGCGCCATCACGAAATGGTTCGGCATCGCGACCGATATTCACGAGCGCAAGGTGGCCGATGAACGGGTCAACCTGCTGGCCAGCCGGCTCGATACCACCATCGAGAGCATGTCGGACGGCTTCGTCATGCTCGATCGACAGTGGCGCGTCATCTATATCAACAAGATGGGGGAGCGCCTGATGCAGCGCTCAAGATCAGACCTGCTTGACAAGGTGGTGTGGGACGAATTCCCCGAGCTGCTCGAATCGCGGCTGTACGGTGAATGCCAGCGTGCATTGGCGACGGGATCGGGCGCGGAATTTGAAATCTATTCCCCGTTGTTCGAGCACTGGTTCGAGACCAAGATCTATCCGTCGGCAGACGGCGTCTCGATCTACTTCCGCGACATTTCGAGCCGCAAGACGGCGGAGGCCGAGATCCAGCGGCTGGCATTCCATGACCAGTTGACGGGCCTGCCGAACCGGCAGTTGCTGCGCGACCGCCTGCAGCATGCCTTGTTGATGACCAAGCGTGCCCTGCGCGTGGGCGCGGTGATGTTCATCGACCTGGACAATTTCAAAACGCTCAACGATACGCAAGGCCATGACAAGGGCGACCTGTTGTTGCAGCAGCTGGCCGGGCGCCTGGGCGCTTGTGTCAGCGAAATCGACACGGTGGCGCGACTGGGCGGCGACGAATTCGTCGTCCTGCTCGAAGACCTGAGCGCCGACGCGCTGGTGGCGGCGATCCAGGCCGAACTGATCAGTGAAAAAATTCTGGCGGCCCTGAACGAGCCGTGCGAGCTGGGCGGATATCAGCACATCGGCACTGCCAGCATTGGTGTGACCTTGCTCGATAGCGAGGTCAGCTGTATCGAGGAAGTGCTCAAGCGCGCCGACCTGGCCATGTACCGGGCCAAGGCGGCCGGGCGCAACGCGATCCGTTTTTACGATCCTGAGATGCAAACCACCATCGCCGCAAAGATGGCGCTCGAGACCGGGCTGCGCGAGAGCCTCAAGGACAACATGTTCACACTGTACTACCAGCCGCAGCTCGACCAGGACCTGCGCATCATCGGTGCCGAAGCGCTGCTGCGATGGACCCATCCGGCGCACCAACAGGTGCCGCCATCCGTATTTATTCCCGTTGCCGAGGAGACCGGGCTGATTCTTCCGCTGGGTCGATGGGTCCTCCAGGCAGCCTGTGCCTGCCTCGCCGGATGGGCGCAACAAGCCGATACCGCGCGACTCACGCTGGCGGTAAACGTCAGCGCCCATCAGTTCCGCCGGCGCGACTTTGTCAGCGACGTGCTGCGCGTAGTGTACGCGAGCGGCGCCAATCCCGAGCGGCTGAAACTGGAACTGACCGAGACGGTGCTGGTCAACGATATCGACGATGCGGTGAGCAAGATCACCGCGCTGAAAGAGCACGGGATCAGGTTTTCGCTGGATGACTTCGGCACCGGATACTCGTCGCTGTCCTACTTGAGATTCCTGCCCCTGGAACAATTGAAAATCGACCGCTCCTTTATTCACCGGATTCCCGGCAATACCAGCGATGCCGCCGTGGTCCAGGCAATTATTGCCATGGCCCACAAGCTTGGCCTGAGCGTCGTCGCCGAGGGTGTCGAGACTGAACAGCAGTTGGTATTTCTCGCCGGCCAGGGCTGCAACGCCTACCAGGGCTTCCTGTTCTCGAAGGCGGTTCCGCTCGACGAATTCACCGCTGACGTCCGGCAGCGCTTGCACACCTGCGGCCGGTGATTTGCCCTCGGGCGGCCGGCCACCGCTGATGATGGCCCGAGCGGCGCTAACGGCTGCGCGCGGCAAGCAACTGCGGGTGATCGTGCACGTCGCCGTGCGGCTGCNNTGTTCCCCACTGCGGGAATTGCATGAGCGAAACATTGTGACGCAAAGTCGCGCGTCAATTGTAATATTTAAGAAATATTGCGCGACAAATAAAGCTTGTTTCGTCGCAACTTATGTCAATAAACGCTGTTAAATCAATCATCTAACTATTTTGCCGGCATGCCGGCGCCGGCGCTACCCCCCGCGCACGGCACAGTTTGCCTGTATACCTTGCGGAACATTTCGGTAACATATACCCAGCAATTAATTTCTTCTGGTTACTGAACAGCGCAAGCGAGATGACATGGCAATGACCCAAACCGACACCGGCGATGCCTTCGCGCTGCGCCTGCAGGCGATCTTCGCCGACGAAGCGCGCGATCACCTGGCCCGGCTCGACGCCGGCCTGGCCGCGCTGTCGGCGGCCGCTGCCGACGGGCAGGCGGCGCGGCGCGCGGCACTATTGGAGACGCTGCACACGCTCAAGGGGGCGGCCCACTCGATCGGGCTGGACACGCTGGCGTACCTGTGCGATGCGCTCGAGGGGGTGACCGCGGCCGGCGCCGCGCTGGCGCCGGCGCACATCGCGCGCCTGCGNNGCTCATCGCCCAGCTCGAGGCGCTGGCGCGCGAACTGGCGGCGGCGCCGTCATCGCCGGCGAGCGCCGCTTGAATACGACCGCCATGCCCGCGCACAGCGCCGCCGCGCCGTTCGTCGAGATCCTGGTGGTGGAGGACAGCCTGACCCAGGCGCACATGCTGGCGCAGCTGCTCGAAGCGGGCGGCTACCGCGTGCGCATCGCCGCCAATGGCCGCGCCGGCCTGGCCGCGGTGCGCGCATCGGCGCCGGCGCTGATCGTCTGCGACATCGCGATGCCCGAGATGGACGGCTTCGACATGTGCCGCCAGCTCAAGCAGGATGGCGCCTTGCGCGCGATTCCGGTGATCCTGCTCACGTCCCTCACCAGCGTGACCGACGTCATCAAGGGGCTCGACTGCGGCGCCGACAATTTCCTGCGCAAGCCGTTCGACAGCGCCGGCCTGCTGGGGCGCATCGGCCTGATGCTGGCCAACCGCACGCAGCGCCGCCAGCAGGAGGCGCAGCCGGGCATGCAGGTCAGCCTGGGCGGCCAGACCCACGTCATCACGGCCGAGCGCCAGCAGATGTTCGACCTGCTGATCTCGACCTACCAGGAAGCGATCCAGATGACCGAGCAGCTCAAGGCGCAGCAGCTGCGCATTGCGCACTCCTACCAGTCGCTCGAAGGGCTGTACCAGATCGCCGCGGCGCTCAACCCGGCGCTGACCGAACAGGCGGTGGCCGAACTGGCGCTCGAACGGCTGCTCGATTTCCCCGGCGTGCTGGGCGCCTGCCTCAAGCTGGGCGACGCCGAGGGCCGGCTGCGCCTGGTCGCCGAGCGCGACTTCGCCGCCGACGCCGACGCCGTCGGCGCCTGCGCCACCTGCACCTGCGTGCGCGGGCCGCCGCGCGGCCAGGCGGCGCCGGCGCCACGGGTGGCCGCGTGCGAGCAGGTGGCGCAGCCGCATGCCTGCATCCCTCTGGTGACCGGCAGCGGCATCCGCGGCGTGCTGTGCCTGATGACCAGCGGCGCCGCGCTGAGCGACCAGGAGTGGCACGTGCTCGAGACGGTCGGCAACCAGATCGCCGTGGCGATCGAACGGGCGCGCCTGTTCGGCCAGATGGAAGCGCAGGTGCGCGAGCGCACCGACGCCTGGCACGCCGAGCGCAAGCTGCTGGCGGCGGTGGTGCACACCAGCGGCGCTCTGGTGTGCATGGTCGACCTGGACGGGCGCATCCGCCTGTTCAATCCGGCCTGCGAGGAAGCGATGGGCTGGCCGGCGGCCGAGGCGGTCGGCCAGCCCTGCTGGGACGTGTTCCGCAAGGCCAAGGGATCGGCCGGGCTGGAACACTTCTTTGGCCGCGTGCCCGAACACACGCGGCCCTCGCAGGTGCGGGGGCAGTGGCTGGCGCGCGACGGCACGCCGCGCGCGATCATCTGGTCGACCACCTGGCTGCGGAAACCGGACGACAGCATCGAATATTTTCTCGGCACCGGCGTCGACGTCACCGAGCTGCGCGGCGCCGAGGAAAAGCTGCGCTACCTGAGCAGCTTCGACACGCTGACCGGGTTGCCGAACCGGCTCCTGCTGCGCGAGCGCGTGCTGCGCCTGCGCGCCAAGGCCGGCGCCCGCGGCCAGGTGATGGGGCTGCTGCTGCTCAAGCCGGAGCGGCTGCAGGTGATCGGCGAGAGCCTGGGCAACGGCGCCGAGCAGGCGCTGGTGCTGCAGGTGGCCGCGCGGCTCGAGCCATGGGCGCGCGCCGGCGCCGGCGTGGCGCGCGTGGGCGAGCGCAGCTTCGCCATCGTGGCCCTGCGCGGCGACGCCGCCGAGCTGGCCGCGCTGGCGCGCCAGGTGCTGGCGGCGATGCACGCGCCGTTCAGCTGGCAGCAGCAGGAGCTGCACCTGGACGCGTGCATCGGCATCGCGCTGTTCGGCGCCGACGGCGACGATTTCGACAGCGTCAGCGAAGGCGCCGAGGCGGCGATGCGGCGCGCCGCCGCCGGCCAGGGCGGGCGCTACGAGTTTTACCGGCCCGAGCTCAACGACGACGCGCAGGAGCGCTTCCGCTTCGAGAGCGCGCTGCGCCATGCGCTCGAGCGCGACCAGTTCGTGCTGCACTACCAGCCGCAGGTGAGCCTGGCGAGCGGCGCCATCATCGGCGTCGAGGCGCTGGTGCGCTGGCAGCACCCGCAACTGGGGCTGATCGCGCCGGGCCGCTTCATCGGCCTGGCTGAGGAGACCGGCCTGATCCTGCCGATCGGCGAGTGGGTGCTGCGGCGCGCCTGCGAACAGGGCTGCGCCTGGCAGCGCGAGGGGATCGCGCCGGTGCCGGTGTCGGTCAACCTGTCGGCGCGCCAGTTCTCGGCCGACATCGCCGCCACCGTCGCCGCGATCCTTGCCGACACCGGCCTGGCGCCGCATCTGCTCGAACTCGAACTGACCGAGAGCGCGTCGATGGAAGACCCGCAGCAAAGCTTCGAGATCCTGCGCCAGCTCAAGGACATGGGGGTGCGCCTGGCGATCGACGACTTCGGCACCGGCTACTCGAACCTGAGCTACCTGAAGCGCTTCCCGGTCGACAAGCTCAAGCTGGACCAGTCGTTCGTGCGCGACATCACCACCGACGCCGACGACCTGTCGATCGCCCGCGCGGTGATCGCGATGGCGCACGGGCTGCGCCTGAAGGTGATCGCCGAAGGGGTCGAGACGGCCGCCCAGCTGGCGCTGCTGGCGGCCAACGGCTGCGATGAAATCCAGGGCTACTTCTTCAGCCGGCCGGTCGACGCCGCCGCCTGCGCGCTGCTGCTGCGGGCCGGCGCCGCGCTCGAGCCGGGCAGCCTGCTGCGCGCGCCGGCGGGCAGGGCGCGCTGGCGCAACCGCGGCCGCTGGAAGGCCTGACGCGGCCAAGGCGCTACGGCAGCGGCGCGTGCGGCCCTGCCTCGTGTTTTTTGCGCCGCCCGCGGTTGGCCGCCACCACCCCCACCCCCAGCAGGGCCAGGCTGAGCATGGCGCCCACCGACGGCGTGCCGAGCCAGCGCAGCGGCTGTCCGGGCGTCTCGGCCGGCTCCTGGCGCTGCGGGTCGGACTGCGCGCGCGCCAGCGCCGGTTCGCCCGCCGCCACGCCTTCGAAGAACGGCACCAGCTGCGCGATCAGCGGCGCCATCGCCTGCGCGCCCTGGTTCGACAGCCAGTTGGCGTCGCGCACGACGTCCTCGTTGAGCCAGGTGGCGCCGGCGTTGACCAGGTCGTCGCGCACGCCGGGCCACGAGGTCAGCATGCGCCGCGCGGCCAGCCCGGCCGAGGCCAGCACCAGCGGCGCCTGCGACAGCACGGCGATCGGCTTGCCGAGGGCGTCGAGCTGGCGCACGAACTCGCGCGCCTGGGCCGACTGGCGCAGCAGGTCGGGACTGATGTAGCCGCCAGGAATGAGCAGGCCGTCGTAGTCGGCGGCGTTCGCCTCGTTGACGGTCTGGTCGACCAGCACCAGCTCGGCCGCCTGGTGCACGTTCATGCCGCGGATCCGGCCCGCATGCAGGCCGACGATCACCACTTCCGCGCCCGCCGCACGCAGCGCTGCCACCGGCCCCACCAGCTCGGCCTTCTCGAAGCCGTCCGCCGCCAGCACCGCGATGCGCTTCCCCACAAGTTTGCCTGCGGCGTTCATAGTTCCTCCTGTTGTCCTTCCTTGTATACAGAGTTGCCCGGCCATTCTTTAGTTCCTGCGCGCCAGCGTGTGGCCGCCAGAACACGCGCTGCGCCGCGCAATTCAGCGCCTAGCTTGATTAATATCAAACATCGTGTTGATTTTTATTGTTGTTGGACAAACATCTAAAAAAGAGGCGTACATTGCCCGTGTAATGACATTGTCGCTACCCTAGGCACTGGAGAAGAACATGAGTCCTGGCAAGTTCACCCGCGCGGTCGTGCTCGCCGCCGCCGCCGCCGCCGTCGCCAACCAGGCGCTGGCCGACGAAACCTGCAACTCGCCCTACCTGTCGAACCTGATCAAGGGACAGGAAGATTTCCTCTACGTCTGGACGCTGGGGGTGCCGGGCATGGGCGACGGCGCCGACAAGCTCGTCACGCTCGACGTCAACCCCAAGTCGAAACGCTACGGCCAGGTGGTCGCGCAGGTGTCGGTGGGTGGACGCGGCGAGGCGCACCACATGGGCTTTACCGACGATCGCCGCTTCCTGTGGGCGGGCGGCCTCGACGACAGCAAGATCTACGTGTTCGACGTCTCGTCCGACCCGGCCAAGCCGAAGCTGACCAAGACCATCACCGATTTCACCGCGCGCTCCGGCCTGGTCGGGCCGCACACCTATTACGCGTTGCCGGGGCGCATGCTGATCGGCGCGCTGTCGAACAGCAAGGACCACGGCGGCGCGACCGGCATGGCGCTGTACAGCAACAAGGGCGAGTTCATCAGCAAGTACGACATGCCCATGAACAAGGGCGGCGACGGCTACGGCTACGACATCGCCATCAATCCGGCCCGCAACGCGATGCTGACGTCGAGCTTTACCGGCTGGAACAACTACATGAAGGACCTCGGCCAGCTGATGAAGGACCAGTCGGCGATNNAGATCCGCTGGTCGCTCAAGCCGGGCGACGACTGGGCCATTACCGCCAGCGCGCTGACGTCGGCGCTGTGGCTGGTCAAAAAGGACGCCAAGGGCGAATGGCAGGCCAAGTCGGTGGCGCAGATCGGCGACCCGGCCAAGATCCCGCTGCCGGTCGACATCTCGATCACCGCCGACGGCAAGGGCCTGTGGGTGAATACCTTCATGGACGGCACCACGCGCTATTTCGACCTGAGCAATCCGGAAGCGCCGAAGCAAACCTACGCCAAGCACACCGGCTCGCAGGTCAACATGGTGTCGCAGAGCTGGGACGGCAAGCGCGTCTACGTCAGCACCTCGCTGCTGGCGAAGTGGGACAAGAAGGGCGCCGACGACGAGCAGTTCGTCAAGCTGTTCGCCTGGGACGGCAAGGAGCTCAAGGACCAGTGGAAGGTCGATTTCTACCAGCTCAAGCTGGGCCGCCCGCACCACATGAAACTGGGCGCGGCCGCGCCGCGAGCGGCCTTGGCGGCGCGCTGAGCGCGATGAGGCTGCTGGCAGGGGCGGCCTGGCTGGTGGCGCTGGCCGCGCCGCCCGCCGCTGGCGCTGCAACGGCGCCGCCGGCGTTCGCGCCGCCGGCGCCGGGCACCTACCGGCTCGAGCACATCATGCGCGCGCCCGACGGCGTCGTGCTCGACAGCGACGGCAGCGCGCACCGCTTCCGTGAGTTTTCCACCGGCAAAGTCACGCTGTTCTCGTTCATCTACACCTACTGCACCGACCCGAAGGGCTGTCCGCTGGCGTACGAAACCCTGCATGGACTGAAAAAGACCATCGAGCAGGATCCGGCGCTGCGCGCCAAGGTGCGCTTCGTCAGCATGAGCTTCGACCCGCAGTTCGATACGCCGCAGGCCATGCGCAGCTACGGAAGCGAGGACGCCCGCGACACGCGCGGCCTGCGCTGGTATTTCCTCACCACCGCCTCGGGCCGGCAGCTCGCGCCCTTGCTCGACGGCTTCGGCCAGGACGTGTCGGTGGCCGCGGAACAGCCCCCCAACCAGCGCGTGCCGACGCTCAGCCACATGCTGAAGGTCTACCTGCTCGACGCCGGCGGCGACGTGCGCGAAATCTACTCGACCTCGTTCCTGCACCAGCAGATGATGCTCAACGATATCAAGACGCTGTTGATGGAGCGGCCAGCGCCGCGAAAATGACGCCGCCCGCTAGTCGGGCAGCGCCGCGCGCGCCGCGCGGATGCGTTCGCCGAACGGCCTGGCGCCGAGCGCGTCGATCGCGCACGCCAGCGCGCTCGACAGCTGACATTCCGCTTCCAGGCTGGCCGCCGCGCCGGCCGTCGCCTGCCAGCACAGCACCAGCTCGGGCAGCAGCGCGCGCCCTTCGGCGGTCAGGCTGATCAGCTTTTGGCGGCCGTCCTGCGCCCCTGGCTGCGAGCAGACGATGCCTTCGCGGATCATCAGCGCGACGGTCTGGGTGGCCGCCGGCTGCGTGATACCGGCCGCCGCGGCGATGTGGCCGATGGTGGCCGGCTCGGTCTCCATCAGCGCGCGCATCACCGGCGTGTAGCGCGGCCGGTAGGCCAGGCCCGCTTCGGCGTAGGCGGCGCTGACGGCGCCGTCGAGCAATTCGACCAGGTGGCTCAACTGGGTGCCAAGCGAGCGCTTCATGCCGGCTTGCCCATCAGGCGGCCGCGCCGCTTCGCGCCGGCAAGCAGCGCCAGGGTGAGCGCGCCGATTACCACCAGCGTCAGCGGCGAGGCTTCGACGCCGTAGACGCCGCCGCTCAGCCAGGCCGGGCCGGACAGCTGTCCTTGCAGCAGCCCCTTGGCCGGATGGCCCGAAGTGGGCAGCGAGAACACCGCGTGCGACAGAAAATTCCACGCGAAGTGGATGCCCATCGGCAGCCACAGGCGGCCCGTGGTCATGTAGGCGGCGCCGAACATCGCGCCCGCCACGGCCGTGATCGCCACCGCCAGCAAGGTGATGCCGTCGTTGGGCAGGTGCGCCAAGGCGAACAGGGCGGACGACAGCAGCAAGGCGGCCCAGCTGCCGAGCGATCTTTCGATGATCCGGAACACGATGCCGCGAAACAGCAGCTCTTCGAACAGCGCCATGAAGGCCAGTTCGGCGAATGGCGCAATCAGGACGCTCCACGGATTGACGCCGGCGACGCGAAATACCCCGGCGGCGGCCATCGCGCCGATCACGGCGAGGAACGCGGCGGCGCCGATCGCCACGCCGAGGCCCAGTTCGCGGGCGGCGCCGGCGCCCGACAATTCGCTCATGCGGCGCTGCTCGATCGTGCGCATGTAGAGCGTGTAGCCGGCGACGCACAGGGCACCGAACAGCAAGAACGGCCACACCTGGCGCAGCGGCTTGTCGAGATGGCGCACCAGCTGCATCGCCACGATGGCCGGCAAGGCCACGGCCACGATGCCGATGACGATGCGCGACAGGGGGAAGGCCAGCACGCGGGCGCGGCGGCTGGTGGACGGTGGTGGCGTGAGGGGCAGGGTGGACATGGATTTTCCTGGTGAACGGGAGCAGCCCGGAAAGAATATCATTGCTTATATAATTGGTAAAGTAATTTCGCGGCATTGCGCCGGGCGCCCGCTGCGGGCAGAATGAGGGCCCACCAGCACGGAGACACCATGTCCATCGCCAACACGCCCGCCGCGCCATATTACGCCGTGATCTTCACCTCGATCCGCAGCGCCGACGACAACGGTTACGCCAAGATGAGCGAGGCGATGGCCGCCAGCGCGGCGCGC
>CXWL01031594.1_pt1 | contig 17861 bp, 12 predicted proteins | sample 590931 | NCBI WGS metagenome assembly CXWL01 (sample SAMEA3498368, study PRJEB10139) | groundwater metagenome | biome: water well; material: biofilm material | place: Germany | collected 2015-04-27 | reverse complement strand
CGCGACCGGGTCGTTCACCAGCAGTGTCAGTACTGTGGCTACGAGCGCGCAGCAAGGGGCTGGAGGCACTGTGTCGATCGCGGCTGGAGACATGCGACTCACGGGCGGCACGACGATCTCGGCAGAAAGCGAAGGCTCCGAAGATTCGGGAAGTATCGCGCTCACGTCGGCGACCGACCTCCTCATGCGGAACAGCAAGGTCACGACCTTTGCGGCCCAGGCCTCCGGCGGCAACATCAAACTCACCGCGCCAAACATTATTCGCCTAGTGGACAGTACGCTGACGAGTTCCGTTCAGGGCCAGGCCGGGTCTAACGGCGGCAACATCAACATCGACCCCCTCCTGGTCGTGATCCAGAACAGTCGACTCCTCGCCAATGCCAATGCCGGTGCGGGAGGGAGTATCAGCATCGACGCCAGCGGCGCGGTGCTCGTGGATCCCAATTCTCTGATCGACGCCTCGGCTGGCCCCGCTGGGGTCAGCGGCAGTGTCAATATCAACGCCCCGATTCAGGTCCTCAGCGGTGCCTTGGTGCCGCTGAACCTGGTCTATAGCCAAGCCGGGCTGTCGGGTGACCAGTGTGCCGCCGATCCCAAAGGCCAGTTCAGCAGCTTTGTCCAAACCGGCCGCGATGGGGTGCCACAGGTTCCGGGCGCCTTATCACCCAGCCCGCTCTCCTTCATGGAGCTCCTGAGGTCTGGATCGCTGGGAACATCCGTGCCGAATGTGGCCGCAGCCCGGCTTGGACTGGACTTCGTTACCGACCATGACTCGACTCAGTTCCGGTTCCATTCAGCCTGTCGCTCATAGGATGGAGGAACGCATGACACCATTACATCCACCCACATCTCGACTGCACTCCCGCGCGCTGCTCCGTTGGGTCTTGGCGCTCGCATTGGGAGTCGGTCTCGGGCTCCCCTCTATCGAACAAACCGTTTGCGCAGAGCCTTCCGCTGATCATGCAGCATCAGCGGCGAATGCCGCTCCACGTGGAATGCCTTCGACGCTGGAGGAAGCCCGTGCCGCAAAACACGCGGCTGAATCGCTCCAGGCCGTCGGCGCCTACTCGGACGCTGCAGCCAGTTGGACCCACGCAGCACAGACCTATGAGCGAGCCGGCAACTTCGGCGAAGCGGCACTCGCTTGGACCGAGACCGCGTCGGTTCACGAACAACAGAATGAACCGCAACTCCAGGTTCAGGCCTTGATTCATTTAGGGTACGCCCTTCAACAGGTTGGGCAACATCACAAGGCCATTGTGGCCCTCCAGGTCGCGCGCCGGATCGCCGAACAAGGGCACAACACCGGCCTTCTGGCCGCCAGCCTTGGCCAGCTTGGGAAGGCCAACGTCGCGTTAGGTCATGATATGATCGCGCTCCAATTCTTTACCGACGCCCTGACACTTGCGCGAAAAGATGAGCGTTCCTCCCTCGTCGCTATGCTGCTCAATGACCTCGGCAATGTCCTTGCTACCCAGGGGAATGCGTCCGAAGCCATCAGCGCCTACATGGAAAGTGCCATTCTGGCTCGCGGCACGGGGCAATCGGCACTGAGTATGACTGCATTGATCAATGCCGCGATGGCATCCATTGACGATGGGCAAGTTGCACAGGCAAAGGACCGTCTGGAGTTGGCCTATCGGCAACTGAAGGAACTCCCCGATTCCCACGATAAGGCTTTTGGGTTACTCAACCTTGCGCTGGGCTATGAGGACCTCCGTCCTCAAATCTCGCCGGAACGGACCCTGCTGGCGCAATTGGATCCTTCGGCGCTTCCGGGTTCCCGTGGCATTCGCCTGAATGCCGGACGCGCGGAATCATCCGCTGATACTCCGCGCGTGGCGCAACAACAATCCAAAGATCGAAGCAACCTCATGGTCAATCCCCCGAACGCCCCGACCGGATCAGACCAGCAATTGTTCCGCGTTCGATCTGAGCAGTTCCTGCGGGAAGCAGCGGCCATTGCCACGCGGATTGGGGACTCTACAGCCGAATCGTATGCGCTCGGCTATCTTGGTCAATTGTATGAGCACGCGCGACAGTTCCCTGAAGCCCTCGACTTGACCCGCCGGGCGGTGCTTGCCGCGCAGCAGGTGAATGCGCCGGAATCTCTGTATCGCTGGCATTGGCAAACCGGTCGGATTCTGGCTGCGACCGGGAAACCGGACGACGCGATCAAGGCCTACCGCCGTGCCATAAGCACAGTGCAACCGATCCGCCATGAGTTTTCAGGCTATCAAGGGCGGCGCCATTCGTTTCGCGACTCCATCGGACCGGTGTTTTTCGAGCTAGCCGACCTCCTGCTGAAACACGCAGCCGTGAACCAAGACCCGCAACAACAGCAGGCCCTGCTGGTTCAAGCACGGGATACGTCCGAGCTGTATAAGGCTGCAGAACTGCAGGATTACTTCAAGGATGAATGTGTCAAGTCTGCGCGGTCCCGCGCTACCACGGCTGGGGATATCCCCAAGACGGCCGCGCTCATCTACCCCATTATTCTCCCAGACCGTCTCGAGCTCTTGGTGAACATCGCTGGAACATGGCGGCGAGCCGCGTCTGCGGTAAGCGTCGACCGGCTGACTGACGAAGTGCGCACGTTCCGTCGCACCCTGCAGGATCGCCGCACCAGCGAATATCTGCCGCATAGCCGCCAGCTCTATACCTGGATTGTCAAGCCGTTCGAGCAAGACTTTGCAGACGCCAAGATCGACACCCTCGTGTTTATCCCCGATGGCCCTCTGCGAACCATTCCAATGGCGGCATTGCACGATGGTCAACAGTTCCTCATCAGCCGATTCGCATTGGCTGTTACCCCTGGGATCGATCTCACCGACCTGCGTCCTATCGATCGCACCGGCGTTCGCATGCTGTCATTGGGACTAACGGAGGCGGTTCAAGGCTTCCCGGCGCTCCCGAACGTCCAAGCAGAAATGGATGCCGTAAAGATCTTGTACCGTGGGACGTCTCTGATCGATCGGCAATTTCGTGTGCCTGCCGTGCAGAACGAATTGCACGAGCAGCAATACAACATGGTCCACATCGCATCTCACGGTTTGGTCGGAAGTGACGCTAAAGACAGTTTTCTACTCGCCTATGACGACAAGATCACAATGGACCGGCTGTCTCAACTCATCGGCATGTTTCAATTTCGGAACACGTCGCTGGAGCTGCTGACGCTGAGCGCATGCGAGACGGCGGTAGGAGATGATCGGGCCGCGCTTGGCCTCGCTGGAGTTGCGGTCAAAGCAGGCGCCCGCAGCGCGCTGGCAAGCCTCTGGTTTATCGACGACGAAGCCACCTCTCAGTTAGTGGCCGAGTTTTACAAACAGTTGCAGGATCCCTCCATCTCTAAAGCGGTCGCGCTCCAGCGGGCTCAACTGAAGATTTCCAGCGAGCCCATCCATGACCATCCAAGCTATTGGGCCCCCTTCTTACTGATCAACAACTGGCTCTAAAGAAAACCGGCGGGTGCCTCAGATCGGTGCCCGCCAAAATCTCTTCTACTTTCGACTTCAACCTTCTAGGCGCTTTTCAGTTGATTCGGCATTCCCCTCACTACCGATCTTAAAAACGCAACTTTCACCCAGAACGCCCTTTCTCTATCTTTGCTTCATAGCTGTACAGAGTTGAACTCCTTAGCGTCGCGATACGGCATGAAAACCCCCAGAGGGTTCTCTACCACTATGCTTTTTGAAAGACGTTGCATGGAGTTGCCCTGTCATTTCAGTAAGTTAACCATCTCCTGCTGAGCTTCCAACATGGTGGCACTGCGCTTGCTCACCAGAGCACCGCCAATGCTCTATTCTACCCTAGAACCACCAACAGCATCCCACCTTTTCCAATGCGAGTCACCTCTTCTCTTCCGTGACCCCAGCCATTCCAACACACAGCTGCAATGGCTGAAAGTCGTCTTCTGTCTTGTCTGCCTTTGCCTCATGGTGGGACCACCATCTCAGCTCGCGGATCGCGCCGATGCTGCGGATGCAGTCGTAGTCCCCTCGATCACTCATGCACCGACCTATATCGAACGTATTTCCCCCATTCAGATTGCAACCCCAGTTACGCGCGCTGCGACTGCGACACACTATTCGCCGATCACTCCCGGCGCTAATCAGTCCCCCATTCCGTGGGATTTTTATTTGGACAATACCTGGTCGATTATCGGGGGTGATGTGGCGCAAACTCTCGCCAGCGCAGTCCAGGATCTCCAACTTCGTAACGGAGCGCAGCTACGGATTGAGGCCTACTGCGATGACCGCGACTCCTCCGCTTACAGCCTTGTCATTGGAGATCGTTGGCTTTCTAAAGTCGAGTCGTATCTCATCAGCCTCGGCGCCACTCCCTCCAATTTCTCGACTATAAGTTTTGGGAAGGAACGTCTCCTTTGTCAAGACTCGACCGGACAATGCTGGGAAGCGAACCTCCGAATGCGCGAGAGCTTTCGTCTAATGGCAATCGATCAGGCAGAACAGGGCTGCCTGATTCGCGTGAATCAGGCCGGCGATCAGCTATCCGTTCTCGCTAAAGGGAACCTATATCACCATCCTATCCTTCAACGCTTGCACATAAGCCTACCTGTCAGAAGTTCAGCTAACTAGAAAATGGACCACTCTTTCGGTATGCCGATAAGCCAATGTGCTAGGCTGCCGCGTAGACCGTTCGACTCAAAAAAACGGCTGTGCGTGGCAGGTCCAGCAAAACTCTCAGGGGGCCCAGTGAAGCCCACTCTGACGTCTTAAGTCCATCTACCCGGATGCCCGGCTTGTCCCGCCTTCTCATTTCGGTATACTCTACTGGCGTTTACTCCCATCGCCTCAGGAACAGGAACGGTCTCAATGCCCGAACAGATTCTTGCCGGCAAATATGTCGTCCAGAGCGAAATCGCCAAAGGCGGCATGGGAGTCATCTATAAGGCTCTGGACCGCACCCTCAATCGTGTCGTCGCGATCAAGTTGGTGCATGCCCACTTGAGCGGGGATTCCTCCTTCGTCGAACGTTTCCTGCGCGAAGCCCGCGCGATGGCCCGGCTTCAACACGACAACATCGTCACAATATACGCGGTTGAAGAGAATCAGGGCGCCCAGCTTCTGGTCATGGAATATTTCCAAGGCAGTAACCTTCGCCTGCTGACCCGTAATCAACCGCGGCTCCCCCTCCGAGATATCGTTAGCATTACCTCTCAACTTGCCAGTGCGCTGGCCTTTGCCCATTCGCATGGCATCATTCACCGGGATATAAAACCGGCCAACGTGCTGGTCGATAAGCGTGGGAAGACCAAACTTACAGATTTTGGGATTGCCGCTGCCTTGGACGAAGCCGCTATCACGTCTACAGGACAGGTGATCGGGACGCCGGAATATATGTCACCCGAACAAGCTCGTGGCACGACGCTCGATGGCCGGTCCGATCTCTATTCGGTGGGCATCATGCTGTACGAAATGCTGACAGGAAAAACACCCTATGCGGAGACATCAAAAACTTCAATCCTTGGGAAACTCGCCTTCGACCAGCAGGAGTTACCACTCCCCTTTCCATCGGGGATTCCATCTTTGTTGCAGGGTGTCGTTCGCGATCTCCTTCGGCGGCAACCGGACGAACGTATTTCGGATGCTGATATCCTTGCCAGCCAATTGAATGAGATCCTCTACACGCTTCCGGCGTCTTCCACTATTCAAACATCGAACGAATCGGATGCCACCGTCCTCGTCTCACAACCTTCTGCGGCAAAAATTCCTGATAAGGCTGAGTTTGAGCCATCAATGGCCATTGCCTCCGGAGGCCTTACAGAAACTCGCGTCGCACCGTCGATGGCCGCCAAAAGCACAAGCCCTCCCCCACCCTCTGCACCTCGAGTCCCTGCACCACCACACTTAGAAGAAACGACCATACTGCCTGCGCAACCACGCACGTCTGTCGACAGTATCAAAGCATCGCCATCAGTTGCTCCCGCTCCATCCCCTTCGCCTCCACCTCAGTCGTCTCTTCTTTTCCCCATACTCGGAGGGGGCATTGTGGCCGTGCTGGCGTTGACCGGTTTGGTCTATTATCTAGCCGATAGTTCCAGTCCGACACCCGACGCCACGAAATCTTCGCAGTCCACATCTCGAGTAGAACCGCCGGTTTCAGAACCTATTGAAAAAAGGCAGGGGGCCGACGATGAGCGAACACAACGCGAGGCCACATTAGAAAATGAACGGGAACAACTTGCGCAAGACCAGCATCGCCTGGAAGAAAAGCAGCGCCAGGCAGAGGCCCAACAAGCAAAGGAGACGGCCGAACGAAAACAACTTGAAGCCCAACGTGCGACGTCTTCTCGAGAACGGGAACTCGCTACTCAGCGGATGCGCGAAGAAGAGCGAAAACGACAAGAGGCTGAGCGCCTGGCAACAGAGCGGCAACGTACAGTTGATAGTGCGTCTCGACAGAAAGAAGTCCAAATCGCCAGTGTATCGCCCGATCAGCGCCTACGGTCCGTGCTTGAGCGGTTTCGCCAAGCCTACGAGAATCACGACCTTGCGGCGGTTCAATCGATCTCACGCATGAGTGATGAACGGCTCCGAAACGTTCAAGTGATGTTTGCCAACTACGAAACGATTCGGGCCTCGATCAAGGACATAACCCCAACGGAGCAAGGCGCTTCGGCGACGCTCTTCCTCAACTCCGTGACGACAGCCGGAGGCGAAAGCGTTTCCTTGTCCCCCCTCGCGAGAAAGTTCAATCTGAAGATCCCTCGTCAGGGAGCCGAGTGGGACAAGATTATCTGGTGATTGGAACAGATAGCGCGTGAACAGAAACGACTATTGGAGCCGTGAGTGTGGGAATGGAGCTGGAAAGTCAAACCCAAAGAGTTGCGGATTTTCTCCGATGACGGCCGCCGCCACGATCATAAACACATAATCATGGGTTTCCTGCGGGATCTTAAACCGTTTCAGGAGCTGCCAGAGATTCCGATCCTGCGGGTTCTGGGGCATCTGTTTAATCATTCGGGTCACATTCCCCTCCCCCCAATTATACGAGGCGATGACTAACAGCCCTGACGCTTGCGCATCGGTGAGATAGATTCGTTTAATATACCGCGCTGCCGCGTCGGTCGCCTTGGAGAAATTGAACCGTTCATCGTCGGGATCGTATTGCGCCAGATGCTGGAGAGGACCCGTCTTGAGGCCGAAGTCTTTCGCCGTCGGCGCAATGAATTGCCACATGCCTTTCGCATACCCCATGCGCGTGTTCGGTCCGACCGCCTTGGCGTCAAACCCGCTTTCCTGAAGAGCGAGATAGAAGAAATGCGGCGGAAGGTTTCGGTTGAACATCGTGCTGGCAATCGTCGCCGTATATCCATTCTGCTGTGCGCGGCGGATACTGTTGGCCAACCGATCAGTGCTTTTCCAGCGCTTGATATATGAATTCACCTCCGCGAGAAAATCTTTCGGCATGGTGGCTTCGCACTCTCCAAACATACGCACGACGCGAAATACTGCGCGATCCTGTTCGCTCATGTTTGAATCGTAGAGGCCGAGCTCCTTCACAAACCGGTCATATTTACTTTCCAGACTTTTAATTTCCTGCCGCTTAGACAAAATATCCTGCATTTCCTTGGCCTGCGCAGAGGACGTCACCAGTTCTTCCAACTGTGCCACCTGAAGCTCCACCCGCTTCATCGCGTAAAAGATCTCTCCTGCCGTTGCCCGCAACGCCTCGATCTTTTGGTATTGATAGTACGCCACGGCGACTGCGCCCACCAACAACACACCGACAATCCCAATCACAACTAGGTACCAGCGTGACCGACGTTTCGTTATGCGTTTCAGCGCCTGCCCATAGAGCCTCGTCTGAGCGCCCCCTTCACCGGTGTCTTGAGTTTCTTCCAGTCGCTTCACCAACCTGGTGACTGATTCGGGAGCCTCCTGCACAAACGTTTTATCCGAAGGACGATCGGGAATTTGGACAGGGCGACCGACCGAGATCCACAACACGGGGCCGCCCTGTCCCAGCTCCACCTTGCAGGAGGGAGGCATGGATGCGCGCTCGATGCGCTCACCGTCAAGATAGGTGCCATTCCGGCTTTGGGCGTTGACGATCCACCATTGCCCCTCCTCAAATCGCACTTCCGCATGGATCTTACTGACCGCTCGCTCCGTAATCGACAGCTCACATTCCGGATCACGGCCAATGCGAAACGTGCTGATAAAGCGCCGTTCGTCCGACCACATGGTGCCCTGCTGGATCCGGATGTAGACCGGTGATGGAGAAGGCGACTGTATCGAGCGATCTTTAGGCATCGATTCGATCCTGAGGCAGCACGCTACAATTGTGACTCATCACACAAGCAGGGTCCGATGTCGAAGAGATTCATAGACTGGAAAGCCCTGAGATGATCCTCTACACAACGCCCATCTGTTTACAGAGGCGAGAGAGGTAGGTCGGCTGAAGCTCGAGTACTTTGGCCGCCTTTGTCTTGCTCCCGCCGGCCTTCGCAATCGCTTCTTGCAGTCGTAACCGCTTAAACTGTTCAACGGAATGATGGAACGGCAAGAACATCAATTGTCCGACTGGATTCTCGGTGCTGTCCGGAACTTCCAAAACAAAATCAGCTGGACGTAGAACCTCCTCCGAGGCCAGGACCACGGCGCGCTCGATCACATTCCCAAGCTCTCGGACGTTCCCCGGCCAATCGTACTCTCGCAACAGCTTCGTCGTGACCGGATCGATGGCCATCGGCGATCGTTTCATGTCCTTTGAATAGCGCGCCACGAAGAACTGTGCGAGCGCAGGAACATCATCACGGCGCTCCCGGAGCGGCGGAATCGTAATGCCCACGACATTGAGTCGAAAGAACAAGTCCTTACGAAACCGTTTCTCCCGCACAGCCGCCTTGAGATCTTGATTGGTGGCGGCGATCACTCGAATGTCCACTCGAATCGGTTGCGTGCCTCCCACACGCTCAAACTCATGATCCTGCAGCACGCGCAATAGTTTGGCCTGAAGCTCCGGCTTCATATCGCCAATTTCGTCCAGGAAAATGGTCCCCCCTTGGGCCACCTCCAACAGGCCTTTCTTCTGTTGCGTGGCGCCTGTGAACGCCCCTTTTTCATGACCGAATAGTTCACTCTCCAGGAGATGATCGGATAGGGCCACGCAATTGACCGCGACAAAGGATCTCGCCGCACGGGGGCTCCACGCATGGATAGAGCGAGCGAGAATTTCCTTTCCTACACCACTTTCGCCGAGCAACAGGATAGTCGCCTGACTCTTGGCGGCCTTCTCCGCGGTCTCCACCACTTTCCGCATGGCTGGGCTCTCGACAATAAGGGTCCGATACCGCTCATCCAGGGACACGTGCAACAATCGATTTTCCTCTCGAATCCCAGAAAACAACTGAGCATTTCTTAAGGCCACTGCCGCATGCGAGGCATAGGCAGTCAGAAGGTCGAGGTCAGCCTGATCGAACCGCTTCGGTTTCGACGTATTCAGCACCTCCAACACGCCCAAGACCTGTCCCTCTTCAACAAGTGGCACCGCGAGGATGGACTTCGTCGTAAATCCTGTCGAATAATCGACGTGCGGGTCAAATCGTGGATCGTGTCCAACATCGTTCACGATCACGCCTTTCTTCCGTTCAGCCACCCACCCCGCAATCCCTTGTCCCATTTTCAGACGTACGTCTTTGAGTCCTCTGCTGACCGGTCCAGTCGCCACATTCATGATCAATTCGTTCGTGGTCGGATCGACCAGGAGGAGACTGCTCGCATTCGCTGAGAGCAATTCTGTGACGGTGGTGACAATTACTCGGAGGAGTGCATCTAATTCGATGGAGGAGGTGAGGAGACGACTCGCCGACAGGAGAGCGCCGAGTTGATTGTGCGTGGTATGGGAGGGCAGGTCACTCACAGCAACTTCGTCCATCTCCTCATAAGAGAACTCCCATGAACGACGGTGGAATCCCGCAGTGGGAAAGGATTCTAGCAGGCCACGCTGCATGTATCAATGGCCGCCAGGCGCGACATTCAATGGGTACGGTGAGGAGATGGTCGGCCTGGGTTACCAAGCGATACGAACTTGCGTGCCCCAAAAGGCAGGATGACGCCGTAACATCATGCTCCTCCGTGCAGGACCCGATGCGTACTCGTGCAGTATCAGTATGTTGAGAGTCCGAGGGGCAAGCCAGCTGTGTAAAGGCTCGTCGTAATAGTGGAGCGGCGAATGTAGCACAAGCGCTCAGGAATCATGCGGGCTAAGGCTCGACTCACAGTGCCTAGATCTCCGGCCAAATGGCTGCGAAGGTATCCGGGCATGTCCGATACTGTCTGGAGCCAGGCGCAAACTCTGCAACCCGCCTGTTGTCGCTCACCCCAGCTCGCATCGAGACTGTCGAGAGTGTTGTGCCTGTGCGAAGTTCCATCCTCAGTCTCTTCACCTCCCAGTCTATGCCTTCCCTTTGTAGAGCGGAGAGGGTACAGGACTGTCGGTTAGAAGAGGCTCGGTATCTGCAGAATCTAAGTTGTCGCTGAACAAGTCTGGCCACACGATAGTAAGTATAAAGTGGGCCGTGCCTACCACCACTGCAATCCAGAGAACCGTGATGAGTTCCACAATCATGATCCACCTCCTAGTTTGTTGTGCACTGTCGCTTCCACAAGATTGCAGCAGCGGTGCCAGGCCGCAACAAACCAAGCACGAGAAGATGGATAGTGCGTAAGCACATGATAATTTGAAGTTAAATTGAACGAGTACCCCTCGATTCGACGATGAGCCCCTCACCCAACAAGGCATTGCTTATCGAATGAGATAGCTGGTCTTATCTATGGGAATAAGATGCGACAAGGCATTGAACAGGTTTTAGATAGTTCAGGGCACGACGAACGGCCCACGTAAGCGACCCGGTTTATCTGCTCGACGAGTCGGCCCACCTTCGATATACTCTTGGCCACCCAGGAGCCCTTACTTGATGCAGGTTTGCTCGTCGGATATCGTCATCTCCTTTGCCCAACGTAAGGGGACAACGCTATGGCCACTGATCGGTCCACCAGCAATGTCGATGTCAACCTGACAGCCGGAGAGCCCTACCCCTCTGGACGACCAGACCCAGAAGTTCCGTTTCGTATGCTCATCCTGGGAGATTTCAGCGGAAGGAAAACCGGGCAGGATTGTGCTGAGCAGCCAGCATCGACCAAACGGCGTCCGATTCGCGTCGACCGCGACAACGTCCAGGACATACTGGGCAGGCTCAACGTGGCGCTGAACAGTCCTTTACTGGGAGACAACACGCCGCCCCTCACCCTCAAGTTTACTGAACTCGATGATTTTCATCCTGATCGGCTGGTTCACCAAGTTGAGCCCCTGCGGAAGCTCTTAGACCTACGCCGTCGCCTGGCCAACCAGGCCACATTTCCTCAAGCTGCCGACGAGATCCGCGCATGGACACAACCCCGGCAACCCGACGAAGTCCAATCGGTCTTCACCGAATCTTCGCGCCAGCAGGCAGATGTCGGTGACTCACCTACCAGCGATATCCTCGGCCAAATAATCGAACAGGCTCCCACGTCAGTGCCCGATCCGCGACCAACGGAATGGCAGTCATTTCTCCAGTCGATCGTCAGCCCCTATGCCGTTCCGAAAGAACACCCAATGGCACAAGAACTAACCGCGCAAGTTGACGCAGCCATGAGCCAGATCATGAGAACCGTGCTTCATCACCCGGGACTTCAAGAGCTCGAAGCAGCCTGGCGAGGGCTCTCGTTTGTTGTGGATAAGCTTGAAACGGACTCACAGCTCCAGCTCTACCTGCTCGATCTATCAAAGAGTGAGCTGGCAGCCGATCTCCTGAACCGCGACGATCTGCAGGACACAGTGCTGTACCGACTCTTGGTCCATGAGACCGTTCGCACTCCGGGCGCGCACCCATGGGCTGTGGTCGGGGGAGTCTATACGTTCGATCGAACGACCGAAGACGTAGCGATGCTGGAGCGGATTGCAAGTATAGGCAAGGACGCCGGCGCCCCATTCCTGGCTGCCGCATCCCCCAGCATCGTGGGGTGCCCCTCGTTTGGAACGACCCCAGATCCCGACGACTGGAAAACCGCGGCGACACAGGAGAGGGAGCAGGAATGCTGGGACCATCTCCGGGACGTGCCGGAAGCCGCTTATGTGGGCCTGGCGCTCCCCCGATTCCTCCTGCGATTGCCCTACGGACAGGAGACAGACCCGATCAGCGTCTTCACTTTTGAAGAAATGGTGGGCGTCCCGAACCACGAAGATTATTGCTGGGGCAATCCAATGTTTGCCTGTCTTGTACTCTTGGGGCAGGCATTTTCAGAAGTTGGCTGGGAGATGAGTCCGGGGTCGATCAAGGACATTGAAGGGCTCCCCCTCCATGTCTATCGTGATGACTCGGGGGAAACCGTGACCAAGCCTTGTGCAGAAGCGCTCTTCACCGAAAAAACCGTCGAAACCCTTCTCGAACAGGGCCTCATGCCGCTGATCTCGTTCAAGGATCAAGACCAGATCCGCCTCGCACGGTTTCAGCCCGTAGCTTCACCACCGACCGCACTCATGGGCCGGTGGAATACAGCATAGTCCCAAACATGTGGAAGGGCTGGTTTTCGAGGAGAAGCACATCGAGGAATCGGAGCGCACAATCTGAAAATGGTGGGATCTTAGCCTAGCCCAGAATCTGTCGAAGTTGATCTGTGACTGGATCGATATACCCCTGGAGCGAGTCGGCCCGAATGAGTTCGACAAAAGCGGGAACTCCGGAAAACGCTGTTGCCGTCAGCAACAACTCATCAGAAGGTCGAAACGAATCCAAACAAGCCTGCACAGTGACAAAGGGGAGACTTCCAAACCCAGGCAAACATTCCGTCTGCACGCGATAGCGCAAGGCATCCAACAGCTGGCCAACCCCTGGATAAGCCTGAATCAGCAGTCCCATCGCCAACGTATTGACCACAAATTGCTTTAACGTCTCCATCCGACGCTCTGCTTTCCCATTGAGCATCTGTCGAACAAGGGACGGAGCAGCCCCAGTCTCATAGGTCAGTATCCATCGTACCGGTGAGGTAATGGTCAGCACTTTCTCTGTGGTCCCTGTCTTGGCGACATGATGATACTCCCAGGGGTACACCATAGGGAGATTATCGAGATGGGAGAGCGTCTGCTCAGGGAACTCCATGGGCAAACCAAACAGGGCCTGACTGACAGCCTGTCCGTACTGCTGTTTCAATTGATCGAGCATGCGATCGGAGATATTCACCTCTTCGCGGGAGGCCACATGACGTCCCAAGACCCGCCGGGGTGCCAAGAGCGGCTTAATTGTAGTGAGGTAGGACTTGAGGTGGCTGTCCAGGACCTTTGAGGCGGCCTCGGTTTTATCGCGTAACGATGCCAGCTGATCGATGGTGAGTGCCGGAGAGGAGGATGCCGTCATCGCGGGTCCCTTTCTGAATGACCGTGCGCATTATGTGTTCCGTCTCCTTTAAATGCAAGGGGATGGAATTATTCATGCGGGGGAGTCGGGAAGCTCCTCCTGCACTGTACTCCGCGTGTGTGTCGCCAGCGCGAAAGCAGCCTTGATCTTGGTGGCAGAGCGCAATTATCCGAATACCGATCGAGAGTTCGTGGCTCTGTTCCCTGATGACCGAGCGTACACGGCCTTCTTAACCCAATTGCACTGGCCGAAAGGATTTATCTGCCCGGCGCGCGCGAGAGTTTCGACTCCTTGGAACCTACGCCGTGGCCGTTTGGTATACCCTGACTGCCGTCACCAAACGTCTGTCACTGCGAGCACGATCTTCGACAAGGCGCGCACCCCGCTGACGACGTGGCTAGAGGCTGACCTGTCCCCTGTGGTTGTACCAGCCGCAATGTAAGTCATGAGTAGAAAACGTGGTCAGTCTCCACGTAGCGTGGCACTCGCGAGAAATTGTGCGATGTTCTGAGGAATCAAGTACCCGTGCAGTATATCCGTGAGCTATCCGATAGCCCTCCGCAACACCTGCTCTGCCGATGTTCAGTCGTTCTGAAACAGAGCGCGCTTGGAAAAACATTTAGGTCGGCGGAGTTCCAAGACTCGTCCCTTGTTGAATGCAGGTCCGGATGCGAGACTCCCAGTCTGACTGAGGCGTTGCCTTTCGTCCGCGATCGGTCTCCACGTCATACTGATCGGAAAGCCCTTGGGCCCAGACCATATAGGCCTCAGAGAGCCGTAATAATTCGCGGTGCAACTCATCCGTGGTACTGACCCGGAGCGCGCCCAGCGCTTTGACCAAGTCGCGGGCTCCCAGACCCGTGATGTCGAAATGACCCTGCTCATGGGCAAGAAGCGTATCATTCTTTTGACTCCTCACAACCCATGAGTTGCTGCTCATGACCCTAAGCTTGACCTCATAGCCCTTAAGCCGGAATTGGCCTTGCTCGCGTGCCACATTCACCCGCCCAGGTTGGTCGATCTGGGTGTCAATTTGAGCATCCTCTTCCTTGCCCTCCGGGCGGGAGTCCTTCTCCTGAAATTGATTCCATGAGATTTGTCGAGGCCATCCTGTCAGCCAAGGTCCAGAGGAAACGACATCTCTGTCACCCAGTGGGACGGGAGAACCGAATCCGCCATTGGGTGGAACAGGTATGACACCCACGTCGAGCGGCCCTCCGTCATACCCTACTGATCCAGGAATGCGTCCAGGTCCCATCGTCCCACCCTTTCCGAAACCAGAGTCTATTCGTCAAGCCACATATCGCTGATCATCGCGCCAGCTCTTGCTTGGCGACGTCGAGGAGATAAGCACCGGTCTGGCCATAGAGCCACACCAACGTATTTCGCTCATAGAGCATCTTGCAGGCCACAGGGTTGGCATGGTGCGCCCCCACACCGTTGCAGAACATCGCAAAATTATCGGTCATTTTGACCCCTGGATTATTCGGCGAACAATAATCGTCCTGACATCCATGTTGAATGCGCGACACCAAGGTCCAATTCAGCTCCTTGATAATCGCCGTCCCTTCAGCGGGATAGGGATCACGCAGAGCACCGTTCGCAGCCGAAAGGAATACCTTCCGCCAACTGGTTCCACCCTCACGCCACATACTCATCAGATCGTAGTCCGACACCCGAATGGCACAAAGCACACCCAAGAGTTTATAGCGTCAGGAGGCGTGAGCCGCTCACACCCGGATCACCGCCACGCGATTCCCTGAGACACCATGCCGTTTGACGACAAGGATCATCACGGGAACAGCACCCCCTTTGGGGATGATGCTCTCGACGGAATACATGGAGTCCACTAGTTTCGGATTGGCGCCAGACGCACCCGTCGCCTCAACCACACGCATATTGCCGCCAGCAGTACTTTGTATGGAGTAAGATTCCACCACCGCAATATGTCCGGGATTTGTCTTGACGGAATTCCCGTTCATCCACACGAGCAAATCGCCCTGCCGAACCTGTAGCGGATCATTCACGGCGTTGGCAGCATTGAAATACGACGCCGCACCGGTATTGCGCACAAGATGGCTCGAATAGCTCCGCTTTCCACAAGCGACCAGATAGTTCGTCACGAACCCCGAACAGTCAATGCCAAGATGATCGTCACTATACGTCTGAAGCGTCTGGGATGTGACCGTCGGAACCTTCTTGGACATCGCGACCCATTCAAGCGCCAATTCGTAGTCCCGAGGCGCCCCCTTGCCCATCGCGGCCGTGAGAATACGTTCTTTATTGGTTGTAAACCACGCATCACGGCCGGAGTTACGCGTGACCGCATTAAAATCTCGACGTTCCTCAGAACCTGGATCCCAATCCATCATGAAATACTTCCTGAGTTGAACAATGTGCTTTCCATTCCGACACACCTTTGTCACAGGATCATCGATCACCACGTTGACGCTGAGATTGCGATATTGTTTCATGAATTCAACTGGTGTTGGCATCACTGTTCTCCGTGTTAGGCCCGCCAGGCTCAGCGGATCGTTACTCCGTCAATCGTCATCGACGACAGGTGAGGGGCGCATGGCCTCTCTCGCGCTGAATCCGCCGCACGGCGCACCTCGGCCTCCGACTGTGTCCCAAGGCGAATCCTGTCGGTGACGCACACTTCGTTGGAGGTAATCTTAGCGACGGCGAGATAGGTGTGGGTGACCCGATCCGGATTGTGGTCATCCTCGCGCGCCAGTACACGAACGATCAACGCAAGGGGAACTTGTTTGAGATCGTTCCGTGCGACTCGCCATTCCACCTTTGGGCCGAGGCTGAACATGTGGCGCGTCACAATCTCGTGGTAGTTGAGCGGATGAGCCTGCGTTGATGGGTCAACGACATCAATGGACCGACGGCCCGCGTCGACACGGCGGACAACCAACGCATACCCCTCCACGCCGGAGCACACAAGGTAGGGGGTCTCATTCGGATCGGTCATGTCGGCTTCCTTCCGGCACAACTGGGAAGTGAGGTCTGTGTAGACCGATCCAATAGTGGTTTTCGATTGGGCAGAAGAAGTGGCATCTGCCGCTGAACAGCCCCACAAAAGCAGCGCCGCCATCCCCACCTCAAATACGATCGACAACTTCACATTCGTCCGCCAACACCAAACGCGGAAAGCCAACTCGCAGGGAAACCGATAAATGGCTGTTACTGTATGTTTCCTCAGATAACCTCCTTGAAACTTCCGGATTTCGACAAATGTTCTCTGCTCACCCACCCCTTCAACTGCACAGAATCAGATCAGTTCTCGTTCAACAAAACGGCATCATGAAGTCTTCTGAGAGCTTATTCCGAAAATCAACTGAACCACAGAGTCACGTTGACAACTAATCATCAATTTTCTCGCCCAGATACCATGCGCCTGGTTTGAATCGCCCTTCGTTGGCCGTCACCCAGCTTTTCCATTTGGCAATTGCTACCTACTGCAATCGCTTGTCGGCGTAAATAGCATGAAGGGAGCATGCTGTCATGATAGTCACTGCGTGAGTAGTTTGAGCTCTCTCATTTGTCGATTAGCGAAGGCGCGCGTTTCCAGCAAAGGCGATGAAGGGTCAAGTAAGGCCAGTTCAAATGCTGCGTGATGGCGATCGGGCAGATTGCCATTGTGCAGGATATCGATCAGAATTTGCCGGTTATGCGGTTGACCCTGGCGGTTGCGTGTCGTTTTGCTGAATCGGACGACGTTGGTTTTCCACCAGGAGGCGAGTTTAGCAGAGTCCGGCCAAGGCAACCCTTCATCCGGATCGTCGACAAACTCGTCTTCGTCGTTAGCCCCTTCCTGAGGCTTTGAGTCAGCGGCGGCCTTTGTGGTGGAGGGCGGAGGGGCTGTGGCGACCAGTTGTTCCTTTTCCAGATCCAGTCCCGTAATACGAGCGATCGCCTCGCCAGCTAATCGGGAGAGCTTCGGGTCAGATGCGAGAGGGACCAGGGCGTCCACGGTAGAAGCATAGCCAAGCCATCCCAGCGCAGTCANNTCCTCCGTCTTGTCTTTCACCGCCGTTCGGCAATGAGCGAGCGCATCCCCGCTCCCCACCAAAAGCGCAGCTCGCATCGCCGCACTACGCACAAGAGGGTTCTCCGATCCGAGAAGACCCTCAACCCGAGACACGAGTGGCCTGACGCGCAGTCGCCCTACCGCCGTGACCGCTGCAGCCACGACGAGAGGATCTTTGTCCAGGAGGAACAATTCAAGCTGCTTCGTATCGAGTGCCGCTCGCCGAAAACTCAACACATCCAGCGCGATGGCACGAACACGAGGATTCGCACCTCCCAGCTGTGATCGAAGGATCTGCTCAACCTCGACAGAAGGCGAATGCCGGAACGCTTCCGTGATTCCCTCGAAGACGGGACCTTTTGCCTGATCAAGCGCCTTCATGAGTTCATCACGATACCC
>CXWL01014281.1_pt1 | contig 17870 bp, 18 predicted proteins | sample 590931 | NCBI WGS metagenome assembly CXWL01 (sample SAMEA3498368, study PRJEB10139) | groundwater metagenome | biome: water well; material: biofilm material | place: Germany | collected 2015-04-27 | reverse complement strand
CCACGGACGGGACGCTCAAGCGGCACCAGGCAACGCTACTGCATCGAAATGGATAGCCCTTCCAGCGGGAAATCTTGGTCGGTCCCGACGGGTCGATCGGCTGGCGTGCAGGTCTCTGTGATGCGTTCGACGACGTCGCCCAGCAACGTCGCTCTGTCGATGTCGGCCATGGTGACAGCGACGCTGGCAGTGTCGCTGTCCGGCCCGCATCGCCGGTGCGCCGCGAGCGCACGCCGGTAGAAGCCGGCTGCTTGTTCGTAAGCCCAGATGCCCATGGCATGATCGCCGGCCTTCCGACACGCGTCGGCCAGCATCGCGTCGCTCGACGGATCATCGGCCAGATCGAGGTGGTGCGCGAGCGCCGCCCCGACGTGGAGGTCCTGGCCGGTGCCGTGCGCCAGCAGCGCGGAGGCGACGGCGCGATGAAGCTGCCGCCGACGGCTGAGCGAAAGCCGGCCGTAGACGGCGTCGCGCACGATTCCATGGGCGAAGCCGAAATCGCCACGAACGTCCTCGAGGAGAAACCGCCGGCCGATCAGTTCCTCCACCGCGTCGACCGAGCCACCGACAACTTCGATGGCCGGTTCCAGATAGCGGCGAGGTACTCCGGTACCGATCACTGCAGCCATTGCCAGCACCTGCTGGGCCGCGGCGGAGAGCGTGGCGGTGCGATGTCTGACCACCTCGCTCACGTTGTCGGGTACGTGGAGCGGGTCGAACGAGGCGCGCGCCGCGGGTGCCTCGGCGGCCGCGGACAGCACCTGCGTGACGTAGAAGCTGTTGCCCCCGGTACGTTCGCGCAGCACCTCACCGACCTGATCGGCGTTGGGGACGGCGGCCAGGCGCAACAGGTCGGCGATGTCGTGGACTCCGAGCCCCCCGAGACGCACGGAACGGCATCCATCGGTGCGATGCAGGTCGCTGATCGCGTCGGCCATCGCCGCGCTGGGTCGGCAGTCATCGCGATAGGTGACGAGAACGAGCAGGTGCGCCTGGTCCAGTCGGCGGACGACGTGACGGAGCATCGACAGGCTCGACGGATCGGCCCACTGGAGGTCGTCGAGAGCGAGAACGGTCGGCGCCCGGGTGACCCGCGCGAGGACAGCGGTGATCGACTCGAAGAGGGTCGGGCGGGTGCTCGGAGGCGAATCGCCCTGATCTCTCACCAGTGGTTGGTGGAGGTGCCGGGTGGCGAGCGACGGCACCAGCGAGACGATCTCCGGTTCGAACCCGTCGATCAGCCTGGCGACCTCGTCGTCGCCGATGCGCTCGGCGAAGCGGCCGATCGCCTCGACGAAGGGCTCGAAGGCGATGATCTGCTCGGCGCTCGAGCGACCGTAGAGAACGTTGGCAGCCTCCATCCGCCTGACCGCTTCCAACCCGGTTCGGGTCTTCCCGATCCCTGCTTCACCGCGGACGAGGACTACCTGGCGGGAACCGCTGCGTGCCGCCTCCCAGCACTCCGCGATCACCGCCAGCTCCGGGTCGCGGCCCACGAACGGCCTGTCCTCGACGAGGGGCAGCAGTCGGCGAGTCGGTCGCGGTGGAGGCGCGATCCCACCCGGCTCCGGTGCAAGCAGTCGCAGGTAGAGGGCCTCGGTCTCGGCCGAAGGTGACACGCCGAGATCTTCGGCGAGCACCCTCCTGCAGTTGCCGTAGGCGCGCAGGGCGGCGGCGCGATTTCCGGCAGCGAGATGGGCTGCCATGAGCACGCGATGGCTCTCCTCGTCGTAGAGATCGTCCGAGACGGAATCGGCAGCGAGGCGGATCGCCTTGTCGTGATCACCGCAGGCGGTGTTGGCGACGGCCGCGAGCCGGAGCGCGCGTCGGCGCATCGCGGAGAACTGCTCTCTCCAAGCTTCGAGCCACTCGCCGTCGTGGCCCGGGAGCAACCTGTCGGTCAGAACGACTGCGGCACGCTCGGCAACGGTTGCGGCTTCGCCGGCCAGTCCGGCCGCCATGTGGGATGCGGCCTCGGCGACTTGTCGCTCCGCATGCCAGATGTCGATCGTCGCGTGATCGCCGCACACGAGGCGATAGGTGTGCCCGACGTTGTCGAGCCTGGGCGCTGCTGGCCCCAACTCGCTCAGGAAGGCCCGGAGCTTGCTGATCACGCCGCGAATGGCGCCCTCCCAATGGCGGGCGCGGCCCTCCGGCCAGAGCATCTCGGCCAGCTCATCTGCCCTCACCGGTCGGCCGTGGTTCAGGCCGAGCAAGGCCAGGACGAGTCGTGGCTGACTCCCGGCGAGCACCACCTCGGTGGCTCCGCAGTGGCCGCGAACGACACCGAGCAACGAGATGTGGACGGGCCCTGCGGCCGCCATGTCGGCCTGGATGTCGGCCGGGATGTCGGCCTGGATCGCGTACAGGTGCGCAGAGGAGCCGACCACGGTGTCGGTCACCGCTGGCGCGCCCATGTCTCCTCCTGTCTCGCGGTCTTCGCGGAACTGTCGGGGAGGCAACGCTAGATGAGCCTGGCGTGGGCGTCCAGGGGTGCCCGCGTACCTGTTCGCGATTCGTTCGCGCCGTGTGACGAACATGTCGAACGTCGTCGCTCATCGGGAGCCACGAGATCGAGGGGGTCGTTGTCATGCTGCTGTTCTCGCGAACACTGAACCTGCGTGGTCCGCAGGCCGAGACCCTGGCCTGGGCCTCGGAAGTCACTGCCCACGTCAACGCCAAGTCGGGTCTCGACGTGTCGTGCTGGCTGGGCCTCTACGGCGTTCCCCTCGGCAGCGTCGGCTGGAGCGCGATGGTCGAGAGCCACGCCCACTTCGCAGAGGAAGCGGCAGGGCTGATCGCCGACACCGAGTACCAGGCTCTCGTCAATCGAGCGGCCGACTGGGTGACCGGTCCCGGACAGGACTCGATGCGCACCCTGGTGTCGGGCGGCCGCGGCGACGGAGGCCCTCCGGCCGTCGGATCCGTGGCTTACATCACCACAGCAGTCACCGCGCTCGGCAAGGTAGGTGAGGCAATGGCGTGGAGCGTGGAGATGGCGGAGTACGCATCGGGCCTCACCGGCTCCACGGTGTCGTTCTACACAGACCTCTACGGGACGTTCGGGTCGGTCTCGTGGATCAGCGTGCTCGACGACATGACCGCGGTCGACAAGTCGCAGTCGATCTCCAACAACGATCAGGGCTACATGCAACGCGTATCCGCGGCCGGCGATCTGTTCATCCCGGGCAGCGGCAACACTGCGCTGATGACCCGTATCGCCTGAGCCGTCGTCGGCCCTGGCGTCGCTCTTGCGCCGGGGCGGCGCGACGCGCTCGAATGCTTCGGTGCGCGCTCACCTTGGCAGGTCCACGACGGACGGCAGTGGGCCTGCCGGGTGATCGATCTCGCCTGTCCGTCGTGTCGCCGAGCGCTGTGCCCCCATGCGGGGGCTCTGCTCTGCACGGCTTGTGGCGCGGAGTACCGCCAGGTCGACGGCATCCATCGGTTCCTCCCCGCTGAACGTGCCGCGCACTTCCAGGCGTTCCTCGCCGACTACACCGCGATCCGCATCGCCGAGGGCCGCGCCTCGGCCGACCCGGGGTACTTCCGTCGGCTGCCCGAGCCGACTCCCGGCGGTCCGCTCGAGTCGCAGTGGGAGCTCCGTCGGCGCAGCTGGACCACGGTTCGTCGCCGTGCTGTGGGGCCTGCACCGCCGGCGCTCGAGGTGGTGGACATCGGCGCAGGCGTCGGTTGGCTGTCGAACCGCCTGGCAGATCTCGGGCACCACCCGTACGCGGTGGATCTCAGCGTCGACCCTGATGACGGTCTCGGCGCGGCGCGGCACTTCGAACACTCCTTCCCCCGGATGCAGGCCGAGATGGATGCTCTGCCGTTCGGCGACGGGTCGGCCGACGTCGTGGTGTTCAACGCGAGCCTCCACTACTCGTGCGATTACCACCGCACCCTGGTCGAAGCGCTTCGCGTGCTCGCACCGCGTGGGCGGATCATCGTGCTCGACTCACCCATCTACCGGCACACTGCGGCGGGCGAGGCGATGGTGGCCGAGCGCCGGCTCGACTTCGAGCGGCGGTTCGGGACCCGCTCCGATTCGCTGCCGTCGATCGGCTATCTCACACCGGCGATGCTCCACCACTTGGCTGGGTCGGTCGGGCTTCGATGGCGGCGTCACCACACGTGGTACGGCTGGGCGTGGGCCTGGCGACCGTGGCAGGCGCGGCTGCGGTCGCAGCGCGCCCCGAGTCGCTTCACGGTGCTCGTCGGGCGACGGGCATGACGGCGCCTTGCGCCTCGGGGGCGGACGCGATCGAATGCGGCGATGAACCCCGACCTCACCGGACCAACGGTCGAACTCCTCCAGGCCCTCATCAGAAACGAGTGCGTCAATGACGGAACTCCCGAGTCGGGAGGCGAGACGCGGAACGCGCTGCTGCTCGGCGACTACCTGCACGGGAGTGGTGTCGGCATCGAGCAGTTCGAATCGCTCCCCGGACGGGGGTCGGTGGTGGCGCGCATCGAGGGGTCGGATCGGTCAGCTCCCACCCTCTGTCTGATGGGGCACACCGACGTGGTACCGGTGAACCCGGCGGGGTGGAGCCGCGACCCGTTCGGTGCCGAGCTGATCGACGGAGAGGTGTGGGGCCGCGGCGCCATCGACATGCTCAACGTGACCGCTTCGATGGCGGTCGCGTTCCGCGAGTTGACCCGGAGCGGGTGGCGGCCGAAAGGAACGCTCATCTACTTCGGTGTCGCCGACGAGGAGGCGGGAGGCCGTCTTGGCGCCGAGTGGATGTGCGATCAGCATTGGGACGCGGTGAGGAGCGACTACGTGCTCACCGAGCTCGGCGGATGGTCGTCGGTGGCGCCCGACGGCGTGCGTCATGTGGTGGTGAACACAGGCGAGAAGGGCATCGCCTGGCGCCGACTGCGGGTGGCGGGAACGCCCGCTCATGGGTCGATGCCGTTCGGCGCCGACAACGCGCTGGTGAAGGCCGCCGAGGTCATCCGTCGGCTTGCCGCCTACAGGCCGAATGCGCACATCGACGACATCTGGCGTGCCCAAGTGGCGGCGATGCCGGTGCCCGACGAGGTGAAGGCGGGACTCGTCGACCCGGCTCGGATCTGGTCGACGATCGAGGCGTTGCCGCCCGCCGCGGCGCGCACGTGCCATGCCCACACGCACACCACGTTCTCGCCCAACGTCGCCCACGGAGGCCAGAAGACCAACATCATCCCCGATCTGGTCGACATCGAGGTTGACATCCGTACCGTGCCCGGCACGACTCAGGCCGACGTCGATGCCCACCTGCACGAAGCCCTCGGCGAGCTGGTGCACCACGTGGAGATCAGCCACCTGCAGACCAACGACAGCACCAACTCGCCCCGCGGCAACCAGCTGTGGGACGCGATCTCCAGTGCGACACAGGTCGCCTACCCCGGTGCCGAGCTGCTGCCGGGGATCATCGTCGGTGGCACCGACGCCAGGTTCTTCCGCGAGCGTGGGGTGGTGGCGTACGGCACCGGTTTGTTCTCCTCACAGGTGACCCTGGAGTCGTTCGGCACACGGTTCCACGGCAACGACGAGCGGATCGACACCGAGTCGCTCGGACTGGCCGCCGACTTCTGGATCCACATCGCCAAGGAGATCTGCGGCTGAACGGATCCGCCCGGCGGCGACCCAAAGCACTGCCTACCGACCGGTCGGTAGGCAGTGCTAAGGTGCACCTCGATGAGTTCCGACACAGTGCTCCTCCGACCCCGCAACCACTCGCTGAACGACGTTCGAGCCGTCATCCCCGACTCGTGCTACAAGCGATCGACGGCGCGGGCGATGCTGGTGCTGCTGCAGGCTGTGGCGCTGCACGTGGCGCCGCTGGTGGGCCTCGCGCTCACCGACCGGTGGTGGGCGCTGATCATCCTGTGGCCGCTGGCCGGGCTGGCCGTGTCAGGGCTGTTCGTGCTCGGTCACGACGCTTCGCACGGCGCCTTGGTCGATTCGCGGCGCCAGAACCGGTTGATCGCGCAGCTGTGCATGACGCCGAGTGCACACGTGGAGGCCGCCTGGGACCTCGGCCACAATCGCGTCCATCACGGCTTCACCACCCGCCAGGGCTTCGACTTCGTGTGGCACCCGCTCACCCCCGACGACTACCGCTCCCTCGGTCGCCTGGCCCGTCTGCGGCACAGGCTCGAGTGGTCGTGGTTCGGCTCCGGCGCATACTTCCTCCGGGTGGTGTGGTGGGAGAAGATGTGGCGGTTCAAAGCTGCCGGCAAGCACCGTCGGGCAATCGTCCGCGACAAGATCACGCTCGGATCTGCGCTGGCCGTCGTGGTTGGAGGTGCTGCCGTTCTTGGTGCGTTCACCGGCGGTTGGATCGGCGCGATGTGGATGCCGGTCAAGCTCCTGGTCGTGCCGTTCCTGTTGTTCGTGCAGATCATCGGGTGGACGGTCTACGTGCACCACGTGTCGCCCGACATCAGATGGTGGACGCGTCGCGAATGGAGCCAGTACAAGGGGCAGATGGAATCGACCACCATCTTGCGGGTCCCGCGGGTTCTGAACCGGCTGTGGTTCCACAACATCTTCGTCCACGTGCCGCACCACGTCGACGCGCGCATCCCTTTCCACCAGCTCCCGAAGGCAGCAGCGGCGATCGCCGCGGCGTACCCCGAGACGGTGCGCTCGCTGCGGCTCTCGCTGCGCCAGTACCTCCGGGCCACGAAGGCGTGCAAGCTGTACGACTTCGAGGCGGGATGCTGGTTGCCGTACTCGGCCGCAAGGGCCTGACGATCCCGTCGATCAGGAGTACAGGGCGAACAACTCGCCGATCGCCTTCAGCTGGCCGCCCGATGTCGACGACATCACCGCGATCGGCGTGACCCCGATCGCGAACCACGACTCAAGCTGATCGCGCACCTGCGCCGGGCCACCGGAGATCGTGCAGTCGTCGATCCATCGATCGGTCATCAGCGCCGGCAACGCGTCGCGGTCGCCGGCCTCGAGGGCAGCCTCGATCGCTACCATCTCCTGCTCGTAGCCGGCCTGCTTCCAGTAGTTGCGGTAGTTGGGCAACCCCAGGTAGCCGGCGAGCGTGCGACGATGTATCGCCCGGGCTGCGCCGAGATCGTCGTCGATCACGGTTGGAACCATGTTGGCCAGCGAGAACGTGGACCGGCGATCCAGTGGAACCTGTTCGAGCTGCTCTGGCATGTACGACCTCGATGCGTTGGCCCACACCGCGCCTTCGGCCACCTCGAGCGCGAGTGCGAGCATCTTGTCGCGCAACGTCGCGATGATGATCGGCGGCAGCGCGCCGCTGCTGCGCTCGGCGGCGCGAATCGCGCCGACGTAGTTGCGCATGTCGCCGAGCGGGCGTCCGGTGTCGATGCCGAGGCGCTTCATCGCGGGAACGTGGCTCACGCCGAGGCCGAGCCGGAACCGTCCGCCGCTCACCTCGGCGAGATGGCCGGCGGTGATCGCGACCTCCGCCGGATGGCTGTGGTAGATCGGCTGGATGCTGGTCCAGAACGGGATCGTCGCGGTCACATGGGCGAGCGAGCCGCACAGTGCGAGGTTGCCGTGCACCCCAGGGCTCGCCAGGCCGGCGAACCCGAGCCTGTCGGCCTCGGCTGCGACGGCGAGCAACGCTGATCGCTTGGTCGGGGTGCCGATGACGGAGAGGGCGGGCAGGCGGGTCATGCCGTGACGGTAGCGTGCGGTTCGTGAGCGACCCGTCCCCTGGACCGACCGAGGAGTCGCCCCCCGAACGTCGACGGGTGCTGCGGGTCGGCATGGTCTGCCCGTACAGCCTGTCGGTGCCCGGGGGAGTGCAGGCCCAGGTGATGGGCCTCAGCCGCGAGCTGCGCAAGATGGGTGTGGAGGTGCGCGTGCTCGCCCCGTGCGACGGGCCACCACCGGCCACGTTCGTCACCCCTCTCGGCGACAGCCTGCCAACCTCGGCCAACGGCTCGATCGCTCCACTCGCGCCCGATCCGTCGGCCCAGCTGCGAACCATTCGTGCGCTCACCGACGAGGAGTTCGACGTCTTGCACTTGCACGAACCGTTCACCCCCGGCCCCACCCAGACGGCCGTGCTCATGCACACCGCGCCGATCATCGGCACCTTCCATGGCGCCGGCGAGAGCTCCGCCTACAAGTACCTCCGCCGACCGGTTCTTGCGGCGAGCCATCGGCTCGCTCACCGCGTGGCTGTTTCCAAAGACGCGCGCGAGCTGCCATACCGCTACATCGGTGGCGAGTACGAGATCCTGTACAACGGTGTCGAGCTCGACGACTACCGATCCGGGGCGACGCATCCCAGGAGCGGCGCGACCATCTTCTTCCTCGGTCGCCACGAGGAGCGCAAGGGGCTCGGCGTGCTGCTCACGGCAATGCAGCAACTGCCCGACAACGTCACGCTGTGGGTTGCCGGTACCGGTCCCGACACGGCGCGCCTTCGTGCCCAGTTCGGTCACGACCACAGGATCGAATGGCTCGGCCGCCTCTCCGACGCCGACAAGATCGCCAGGATGAAGGGCGCCACGGTGTTCTGTGCCCCGTCGCTGCACGGTGAGTCGTTCGGGGTGGTGCTGATCGAGGCGATGGCTGCCGGCACGGCGATCGTGGCCAGCGGGCTCGACGGGTACCGGAACGTGGCGACCGATGGAGTCGATGCCGTGCTCGTCGAACCGGGTGAGGTGGAACCGCTGGCAATCGCCCTCAAACGGGTCTTGTTCGACGCCGACCTGCGCGCCGGTCTCGTCGCCGCCGGCCAACGGCGGGCCGACGACTTCTCGATGCGTTCGCTGGCCGAGCGCTATCTCGCGCACTACCTCCGCATCGCGGCCGACCGGTCCGAGCGACGGCGTATGCTCGCCGAAGCTCAGGAGCGCCGCCGCCTCTCGCGTATGCTCACCCGAGTCGTCAGTCGTCCACCGACGAGCGGCTGAGTGTTCGCCTCGGGCGAGGAAAGTGAGTCACCATGGGTTGGGTCATCCTCGGCATCGTCGTCCTTTTGGTCGTCGTTGCCATCGTCATCTACAACGGGCTCATCCGCAGCCGCAACCAGGTGGAGAACGCCTGGTCGCAGATCGACGTGCAGCTCAAGCGCAGGATCGACCTGATCCCCAACCTCGTCGAGACGGTGAAGGCCTACGCGGCGCACGAGAAAGAGACGCTCGACGCGGTCATCAAGGCCCGCAATGCGGCCATGGCCGCTCCTTCCGATCCACATGCGCAGGCTGCCGCCGATACCCAGATGACCGGTGCCCTGCGCCAGCTTTTCGCGTTGAGCGAGGCGTATCCCGATCTGAAGGCGAACCAGAACTTCCTGGCCCTCCAAGAAGAGCTGAGTGCCACCGAAGGCCGGGTCGCCTACGCCAGGCAGTTCTACAACGACAGCGTCTTGACCTACAACAACAAGATCCAGGCCTTCCCATCGGTGATCTTCGCGAACATGATGAAGTTCGAGAAGCGGGAGTACTTCGAGGCCGATGAGGCTGCTCGCGAGGTGCCGCGGATCGAGTTCGGGAACGGTCCCACCAACCCGGCGTGAGGCCGGCCCGGGTGCGGGTGCCGGAGGTTCGGCGCCGTCCAGCGTTACCCTGGCGGTCGTCATGTTCGATCTGATCCGTGCAAATCGCCGCCGCAGCGTCGCGCTCGTGGGCGGCTTCGTGCTGTTCCTGGTGGTTGTCGGGGCGGCGGTGGGGTTCCTCACCGGGTTCGGTTGGATGGGCACCGTCGTGGCCCTGGTGATCTCGGCTGTGATCGCGTTCACGTCGTACTGGAAGGCCGACGCCATCGCCCTGCGGGTGAGTCGAGCCGAGCCCGCCGACCCCGTGCAGTACCAACGGCTCCACAACCTGGTCGAGGGTCTGTGCATCGCCAGCGGGCTGCCCAAGCCCGGCGTGTACATCGTGAACGACCCTGCGCCGAATGCGTTCGCCACCGGCCGCGACCCGCGCCACGCGGCCATCGCCGTCACCACCGGGCTGCTCGAGAAGATGAACCGGGTCGAGCTGGAAGGTGTGCTGGCACACGAGTTGTCGCACATCCGCAACTACGACATCCTGGTGTCCACGCTTGCGGTCACCCTGGTGGGCGGCATCGCCATCCTCACCGACACCGCGATCCGGTTGATGTGGTGGAACGGCGGCCGCGTGGCCCGCGACGGCGATCGCGACAACGGCAACAACCCGCTGGCGTACATCGGGTTCGCCCTGCTCATCTTCGCCCCGATCCTGGCCAAGGCGATGCAGGCCACGATCAGCCGCCAGCGCGAAACGCTCGCCGACGTGAGCGCCTGCCAGATGACGCGCTACCCACCTGGCCTGATCTCGGCCCTCGAGAAGCTGCGCGACGACAGCACGGTCACCCATTCGGCGTCCACCGCAACGGCGCACATGTGGATCGAGCAGCCGATGGCCGGCGTCGGCGACGGCGGCCGGCTCGGCCGCACCCACCGCATGTTCGACACCCACCCCCCGCTCGAAGAGCGAATCGCCCTCCTGAGAGAACTCTGATGCTTCACCGATCCCGCACCCTCTCCCGCACCCTCACCTTTGTCGTCGTCGCGGGCTCCCTGGCCGCGTGTGGCGGCTCCGGCGAAGCTGCCCCCACCACGACCCAGGCACCGGTGCCCACCACCACGACCGAGGCGCCGGCACCCACCAGCACGGCAGCTCCGGCGCCGACCACCTCGGTCGCCGAGACCACCACCACGATCGCGCCCGAGCCGGTCATGCCGCTCACCGGCCTCCCGATCGCCGACCAGGCGCTGGCCCTGCGTCCGGCGCTGGTGGTCAAGCTCGACAACCACCCCCAGGCTCGCCCACAGTTCGGGCTCAACGCGGCCGACATCGTGTTCGAGGAGAACGTCGAGCGGCTCACCAGGTTCGCCGCGGTGTTCCAGAGCCAGGACTCCGATCGGGTCGGTCCAATCCGCTCCGGGCGCACCCAGGACGTGGCGTTGCTCGGCTCGCTCAACGCACCGCTGTTCGGCTGGAGCGGTGGCAACGGCAACGTCACCAGGGCGATCAACGACAGCGACCTGATCAGCCTCAGCCCCACCTCCACCGGCGGCAAGGGTGGGTTCTTCCGCGACAAGCGCGGCAACGAAACGTCGGAGCACACGCTGTACTCCAGCACGCCGGCGCTGTACACGTTCACGCCCATCTACGCCCCGGCGCCCCAGCAGCAGTTCGCCTACCGCACCGAAGGTGAGGCGTTCAACGCCGAACCGGCCACGGGTGTCGATGTCGACATGGACGGGGTGAAGGTGAACTGGACCTGGGACGCGGCATCCAGCAGCTACCTCAGGTTCCAAGGCGGCAAGCCCCACAACGACGCCACCCTCGGCCAGGTGAACGCGGCCAACGTGGTGGTGCTCGAAGTCGACTACCGGCCGAGCCCAGCCGACGCGCGCAGCCCGGAGGCGCAGACCGTCGGCACCGGTGTCGTGTACGTCTTCACCGGTGGCGTGCTCATCAGGGGCACGTGGACTCGCGCCGATCGGCTCCTGCTGTTCACGCTCACCGACGCATCCGGCGTCGAGATCGGGCTCACCCCCGGCCGCACCTGGGTGGAACTGGCCCGGGTCGAATCCACCACTCCCACCTGACAGTCACGTCCTGGTGCTCGCAGCACCTAGATCGACAGTGGGTGGCCGATCGAGGGGCGGATACGATGACCGGATGAGCGCGAACTCTGCTGCCAGCACAGGAACCTTCCCCGTCAAGCGGGGTCTCGCCGAGATGATGAAGGGCGGCGTCATCATGGACGTCGTCACCGCCGAGCAGGCCAAGATCGCAGAGGACGCCGGCGCCTGTGCCGTCATGGCGCTCGAGCGCGTTCCCGCCGACATCCGTCGCGACGGTGGGGTTGCCCGGATGAGCGATCCGCAGATGATCGAAGCGATCAAGGCGGCCGTCACCATCCCGGTCATGGCCAAGGCGCGCATCGGCCACTTCGTCGAAGCGCAGATCCTGGAGGCGCTCGGCGTCGACTACATCGACGAGAGCGAAGTGCTCACGCCCGCCGACGAGACGCATCACATCGACAAGTACGCATTCACCGTGCCGTTCGTGTGCGGCGCCACCAACCTCGGTGAGGCGCTGCGACGCATCAGCGAGGGCGCGTGCATGATCCGCAGCAAGGGCGAAGCCGGCACCGGAAACATCGTCGAGGCCGTGCGCCACCTGCGCAACATCATCGGCGACATCCGCAAGATCACCCAGGCCGATTCGGCCGAGCTGTTCCAGTGGGCCAAGCAGCTGCAAGCTCCGTTGCCGTTGGTGCAGGGCATCGCCCAGACCGGGTGGCTGCCGGTGCCGATGTTCTGCGCAGGAGGCATTGCCACACCCGCCGACGCAGCGCTGGCGATGCAGCTCGGCGCCGAGGGCGTGTTCGTCGGCTCCGGCATCTTCAAGAGCGACGACCCGTCACCGCGCGCCAAGGCGATCGTCGAAGCCACCACGCACTTCCGCGATGCGCACATCCTCGCCAAGGTCAGTCGCGGCCTCGGCGCGCCGATGACGGGCATCGCCATGGACGAGATCAACCAGCGCTACGCCGAGCGGGGTTGGTGAGCCGATGATTCGGTCGGCAGGGGAGCGGCCCCCAGGTGGACGGTACTGACAACGTCGTTCCGGTCGTCGGTGTGCTCGCCCTTCAAGGGGCGTTCCGCGTCCACGAATCGATGCTCGTCCAGGCGGGCGCCGTCACCCGCCAGGTGCGCACGCCGCTCGACCTCGAACGCTGCGACGCTTTGGTGATGCCAGGCGGTGAGAGCACCACGATGTCGAGGCTGCTCGACACGGCCGGGCTGTTCGATCCACTCGCCGCGAGGATCGCCGCGGGGATGCCGGCGTTCGGTACGTGTGCGGGAATGATCCTGCTTGCAGTCGATGTGCTCGACGGACGGCCCGACCAACGCAGCTTCGGCGCGATCGACATCGCCGTTCGTCGTAACGGCTACGGCCGCCAGATCGACAGCTTCGAGGGCGACATCCAGCTCGACGAGAGCGTCGGGCACGGTTCTTCGTCGTTTCACGCGGTGTTCATCAGGGCGCCAAAGGTCGAGCGCGTCGGCCATGATGTGGCTGTGCTCGCGTCGTTCGCCGAAGTTCCCGTGCTGGCGCGGCAGGGTCAGGTCGTTGTGGCATCGTTCCATCCTGAGCTCACCGCCGACACCCGGTTGCACCAGTACTTCCTCTCCATCGTCGCTGCGAACCACGCGGCAACTTCCACCCGAACGGTCATCTGAAGACCGTCGAAGGAGCAGTCATGTCCGGCCATTCCAAATGGGCAACGATCAAGCACAAGAAGGGCGCCGCCGACCAGGCGCGGGCCAAGGTCTTCGCCAAGGTCGCTCGTCAACTCGAAGTGGCGGCCCGCGACGGCGGTGGCGATCCGAGCACCAACGCGACGCTGCGCACGATGGTGCTGAAGGCGAAGGCCGCGCAGATGAACAACGACCTGATCGACCGGGCGATCAAGCGCGGTACCGGTGAGGGGGCCGCCGGCGCCTACGAGGCGATCACCTACGAAGGGTATGCGCCGGGCGGTGTCGGGCTGCTCGTCGACGTGCTCACCGACAACCGCAATCGATCGAGCGCCGATGTGCGCAACATCTTCTCGAAGCTGGGCGGATCGCTGGCCGAACCCGGATCGGTGAGCTGGCAGTTCAGCCGCAAGGGCGTCATCATCGCCACCGGCGGCGAGGACGAGGTCATGCTCGCTGCGCTCGAAGCCGGCGCCGACGACGTCGCCGCCGACGGCGACGCCTGGAGGATCACGTGTGATCCCTCGACGCTCTACGACGTTCGCGATGCCGTTCAAGCGGCGGGGGTGGTCGTCGAATCGGCCGAATCGACGATGGTCTCGTCGACGATCATCGAGGTCGCCGATGTCGCCGACGCCAAGAAGGTGCTGCGCATCGTCGACGCGTTGGAGGACAATGACGACGTGCAGGATGTGTACGGCAACTTCGACATCGCCGAGGCGATCATGGAGGCGGTCGGCTGATGAGCCTCGGCATCGGTGATCGTGCTCCCGAGTTCACGCTGCCGGCCACTGGTGGCGGGCAGGTGTCGCTGAGCGAGTACCAGGGTCGCCCCGTGGTGCTCGTGTTCTACCCCGGCGACGACACGCCCGTGTGCACCAAGCAGCTCAACAGCTACAACGACGGTCTCGATCAGTTCGAGGCACTCGACGCGCAGGTGTTGGGCATCTCCGCGCAGAGCATCGACAGTCACGACAAGTTCAGCGGCAAGCACGGCTTCAAGTTCCCGCTGCTCGCCGACACCGACAAGAAGGTCGCTGCGCTCTATGGCACCCTCGGGCCGATCGGCTTCCCTCGGCGCAGCGTGTTCGTGATCGACAGCGGCGGTGTCGTGCGTTACGCCCACCGGGCGATCGCCGGGCTCACGTACCGACCGGTCGACGAGCTGGTCGACGTTCTCCGCGGACTCCGTTGACGGTCGCCGTACCCTGCGCGCTCGCCGCGCTGATGCCGCCGCCATCTCCGACACCCCTGCTATGGTCGTACGCGTGTTCGCCCGTTCCAGATCCTCGGTGAAGGTGAAGTCGTCGTGATCGTCCTCGGCATCGACCCGGGCCTCACCCGCTGCGGGTACGCGGTGCTGAAGTCCGGTAGTGGTCGGTCGGTCAGCGCAATGGCTCTCGGCGTGATCCGCACGCCGCCCAGTTCTCCGCTGCCCCAACGGCTGGCCGAGCTCAAGGCCGAGCTGGCCTCGCTGATCGCCCAGTTCCGCCCGCAAGTGGTTGCCGTCGAGCAGGTGTTCTTCCAGGTCAACGTGCGTACCGCGATGAGCGTCGGCCAGGCCAGCGGGCTAGCCCTCGCCGAGGCTGCGGCCGCCGGGTGCGACGTGATCCAGTACACGCCGAACCAGGTGAAGAGCTCGGTTGCCGGGTGGGGTGGGGCCGACAAGCTGCAGGTGCAGAAGATGGTCCAGGCGCGCCTCGGGTTGGCGGCGGTGCCCGAACCTCCCGACGCGGCCGATGCCGCCGCGCTGGCGCTGTGCCATCTGGCGATGGCGCCGGCCGCTGGCCGCGTCGCGGTGGGGGGCACCAGGTGATCGGGTCACTGCGCGGCACGGTTCTCGAACGGACGACCGACTCGGCTGTGCTCGTCGAGGTGGGCGGCGTCGGCTACGTGGTCACCGTCACGCCGCGCACGCTCGCCGAGCTCGAACCCACCTCGCCGGTGTTCCTGTACATCCACCACCACATCCGCGAAGAAGCGCAGACGCTCTACGGGTTCCACCATCGCGACGAGCGATCCACGTTCGAAGTTCTCATCGCGACCCACGGGATCGGCCCGGCGCTGGCGATCGGCATCCTCGGCACGCATGCGCCGTCGGCCCTGGTCGACATCGTCGCAACCAGCGACATCGGTGCGCTCACGATGGTGCCGGGTGTCGGCAAGAAGACGGCCGAGCGGTTGTTGGTCGAGCTGCGCAACCGTCTCGACCTGCCGATGCTCGACCCGGTCGGAGGCGCAGGTGGCGGCGGTGGAGGCACGGCGATCGGCGACGTGCGCGAAGCCTTGGCCGGTCTCGGCTACGGCCAGGAGGAGGTGCGCGAGGTGTTGCGCGAGCTACCTGCGAACAATGATGCTTCGTCGCTGTTGCGAGATGCACTCAAGCTGCTGGGGGCCAAGCGTGCGTGACGAGTTCCTCGACCCGAGCGCGAACCCCGAGGCCGACCAGGGCGACCAGGTCGACCAGCTCGACGAGGCCGGCCTACGCCCGAAACGGCTGTCGGAGTTCGTCGGCCAGAAGGAGCTGAAGGAGCACCTGGCGATCGTGCTCGAGGCCGCGAAGCGTCGCAATCAACCCGCTGACCACATCCTGCTGGCGGGGCCGCCCGGGCTCGGCAAGACCAGCATGGCCGGCATCGTTGCTGCCGAGATGGGCGTGCAACTGCTGATCACCTCGGGTCCCGCTCTCGAACGGGCGGGCGACCTTGCGGCCATCCTCACCAAGCTGGAAGAGGGCGACGTGCTGTTCATCGACGAGATCCATCGGCTGTCGCGAGCCGTCGAGGAGATCCTCTATCCCGCGATGGAGGACTTCCAACTCGACATCGTGGTGGGCAAGGGCCCGGCTGCGTCCAGCATCCGGCTCACTCTGCCGCCGTTCACGCTCGTCGGTGCAACCACCCGCACCGGCATGATCACTGGCCCGTTGCGCGACCGGTTCGGCCTCGTCGCCAGGCTCGACTACTACTCCGACGACGAGCTCGAGGCAATCGTCGTTCGCACTGCCGGCATCCTCGGTGTCTCCATCGACACCGAGGGCGCGTGGGAGATCGCCCGGCGGTCGCGGGGCACGCCCCGAATCGCCAACCGCTTGTTGCGTCGCGTCCGCGACTACTCCGAGGTGCGCGGCGACGGCACCATCACCGAAGCCACGGCAAAGGCCGGGTTGCGGCTGTTCGGGGTGGATGAACGCGGTCTCGACAAGGTCGACAGGGCGATCTTGAACGCCATCTGTCAGCAGTTCGGAGGCGGACCCGTCGGTCTCAGCACGGTCGCGATCAGCGTGGGAGAGCAGCCCGAAACGGTGGAGGACATGTACGAGCCGTTCCTCATCCAGCAGGGCATGGTCGCCCGCACGCCGCGGGGTCGTGTGGCGATGCCGGCCGCGTGGGCACATCTCGGTCTGCCGCTGCCGGCAGGTCGCGTCGCCGGGCCCGGTCTGTTCGACTGACCGGCTTCGGCAACGCCAGGGGCCCGAGGCTTTCCGCGCACCCCGGCATGCAATCGAACCCTCGGGTGTACCTGAGCGACTCGGGTAGAGGGCAGGGACTCGGGTGTACCTGAGCGACTCGGGTGCGGGGTCGGGTGCGGGGTCTGGGTCGGGGGATCAGGCGTGTTCGGTGAGGAACGACATGGTCTTGGCCCATGCGGCCTTGGCGGCCGATTCGTTCCAGAACATCGCCGCCTCGTGGTTGTCGAACGCGTGACCGGCGTCTTCGACGTTGAGGATGAACCCGTCGCGTCCGGCGATGGCCGCGGCGATGGCATCGACGCCNNGCGGTGCAGTCGCCGACCGCCTGAGGGAAGTCGAGCTGTTGAACCTGCTCGAGCGAGGCGCCGAGGCCGGCGTCGGTGTGCTCACTCTGCCAGTTGGGGGCGAAGCGCCAGAACACGTCGGGTGCGCCGACCAGGTAGCCGGCGGCCGCCAGCCGCTCGGCGACGGCCTTGATGTACGGCCCGACGCCGAAGATCTCTTGGATCAGCAGCACCGACCCCCTCGGTCGGCCCTCCGGCTCCCACACGAACAACGACATCGATCCGGCGTCACCGCACGGCACCTGTTCAGTACGCATCCGCTCATCGTCGCACACCCCCTCCGTGAGCGTCGACCTCCGCCTTGACCGGTCTCGCTCACGAACCATGTCGTCCGTGAGCGTCGACCCCCGTCTTGACCGGTCTCGCTCACGAACCAGCGTTTGAGGGGACGGCGGCGGGGGCGGGGTGACGGGTGACGGGGGCGCGGACGCGCCCGTAGCCTTGACGGGTCATGCGCCTCGACGACTTCGACTACTGCTTGCCCGGCGAACTCATCGCCCAGGTCCCGATCGAACCGCGCGACAGCGCGCGGTTGCTCGTCGACCGCGGCAGCGCGGCGCCCGAGCACCATCATGTGTCCGACCTGGTCGAGTTGCTCGACGACGGCGATCTTCTGGTCGTGAACGACTCCAAGGTGATCCCGGCCAGGTTGCGTCTCCAAAGGATCAGCGGGGGAGCGGCGGAGGTGCTGCTGCTCGATCCCATCGACCACCACCGGCGGCGGTGGGATGCCCTGGTGCGCCCGGCTCGCAAGCTACGCCGGGGCGAGCGGCTCGTCACCGACGCAGGGGTTGAACTGGTCGAGATCCACGA
>CXWL01001754.1_pt1 | contig 17871 bp, 18 predicted proteins | sample 590931 | NCBI WGS metagenome assembly CXWL01 (sample SAMEA3498368, study PRJEB10139) | groundwater metagenome | biome: water well; material: biofilm material | place: Germany | collected 2015-04-27 | reverse complement strand
CACGATGGAGCAAGCCCAAGTCGCGTGGCAAAATTTCCAACGCTTATGCGCCAATGATCTGACACTATTAACGCCTGACGCAGAGATATTTCACCAAGCCGCGTTGTTAACCTTGGATGCCACAACAGGTTTGCGTGCGGGGGATGCGTTGCATCTAACCAGCGCGCTACAAGCGAATGCAAAACGCATGGCAACACTGGATGAGTTGTTTGCACGCAATGCCAAACAACGAAAAATCAAAATCGTGGTGTTTTAACTGTGGCTAAATTATTCGGCTTAGCTGGCGTGTGACGGGATGGGAAACTATTCCGAACCTGCCCCGTTAAGTCTGCTCAGATCAGGGATCTGCCAGTCTATCTCCGCTTCCCCCGCCTTACGCAATGCTGCATTGATCTTCGAGAAAGGACGGCTGCCAAAAAAGCCGCGATGTGCCGACAGCGGCGAAGGGTGGGGCGATTCGATCACGGTATGGCGGCTGGTATCAATCAACGCCAATTTCTTGCGCGCATTCGCACCCCATAACACGAACACCACAGGCTCGGTCTTGGCGTTCACCGCCGCGATCACCGCATCGGTAAACGTCTCCCAACCCTTGCCCTGATGCGAATTGGCCTGATGCGCCTGCACAGTCAGCACCGTATTGAGCAACAGCACGCCCTGTTCCGCCCAGTGCGTGAGATAGCCGTTGTTCGGCATCTTGCAGCCGAGGTCGCTGCGTAATTCCTTAAAGATATTCAGCAGCGAAGGCGGGATGGCGATACCCGAACGCACCGAAAAACACAAGCCATGCGCCTGCCCGTCATCGTGATAAGGGTCTTGCCCCAGTATCAACACCTTCACCTGTTCGATAGGCGTGAGATGCAATGCTGCGAATACCTCTGCATCCGGTGGAAACACCGTGGCCTGTTGCCGTTGCTCTGCGACGAAACGCAGCAAATCTTGGAAGTAAGACTTGCGGGTTTCTTCGAGCAGGATGGGTCGCCAGGTGGTTTGCATGATGAGTCTTTAACTGTGCAGTATTTTTTAGTGATTGCGCTTAAGTGGGGGTGTTCGGTTTTCGATAGTGGAGTACGTCAGAAAATTCCGAGTTTGACCCTGAGGTCTCAATGTCATTGGCACTTTGTAGAGAAAAAAAGTTCTTGAGCGGTAGGGTAAACAGTCCCTTGGCAATTATCAAGGGAAAGGTCACTTTGCTTATTGATTGAAAATTTCTTGACGCGAAATTTATAAAGGTTCACACTGAATCCAAATTAGAGAAGTCGCTGTTTTGCACCTAGCGTCTATTCGAAAGCGTTTAACTTCCAGAAAAATAATTTCACTAACAACAGAGATCACAGGGAGGTCTCGATGTTTAGTCATTCCAATTCCAGCCAAGCCACAGCGCACAGCGCACAGCGCACAGCGCACAGCGCACAGCGCACAGCGCACAGCGCACAGCGCACAGCGCACAGCGCACAGCGGTAGATTTACCTGCTGTAAAAGTTCCCGATTTTCTGAAAATTCCCAGCCGCGCTTTCCGCGAGGCATGGTTATTTCTCACGCTGTTTGTCTTGCGTATCTTCTGATCAAAAAGGAGCTGATATGAAAACGCTCAACGTAATGATGGTTCTGATATTCGTTTCGAGTAGCTTGATGCCATTTTCTGCTGTTGCTGAAAAGTATTACGATCCCAATGCAGGAGACTCGGCATCCAATCCCAAGCCCCGCAAAGTAGAAATTCACAGGGGCAAAAAGTCATCAAAAGGCCAGCAGCTAAAGCAGCTGGGACAAGATGCTGTTCAGTTTGAACAAGGTTTGTTGAGTGGGGATAGTGAAGACAGTAGTAGCACTCAAATTCCAATTATTGTGGATAAACGCCCAAGCTCTAGCGACTCCAAGCAAACACAAAACTCACACGGCAAATCATCCAAAGCCCTGGATGATTTATTCGATCAAGAAGTGGGGGCAAGCGATGATAATTCCATCAAGCCGAGCCACACCGTCGCCAAACGAAAAGCCTCCAACTTGGATGACTTGTTGGAGCAGGAGCAACAAGATGAATCACGTCAACGCCAAGTCGCCGAAGAAAATCGCCGTACAGAAGAAGCACGTCAACGGCAGTTGGCTGAAGAGAAATATCGTCGCGAAGAAAATGACCGTCGGGTAGCGGCGCAACAGCATGAACGCGAACAAGCGCAAGCTCGTGAGGCGGCAGCGCAACGAGGGCAGGAAGATAGTAATTTGGGTGGTGACTGGGTCGCCCGTGGCGCATCTGTGTTTTTTGGAAATTATTTTTCTAATCAAGGTAATCAGGCTGCGGCTAACCTTTTTATTAACCAAGGTGTCACTGGAGAAAAATTTGATGCAACTACTGCTGCCAATGCAATGAGTTCCGATATAACCTCCGCGCGTCAACGTGCGGCAGATGAGCAGCGCAGCCGAGAAGAAGCTCAACGTCGCCAGCAGGAAGAATCGCAACGAATCGCGGATAAAAATACTCGTCGGCTGGAAGATTACAATCATAATCATTATAGTCATGAGCCAGTATGCGGCGTGGATATGAAATGTGCAAAGCTTGCAGATATTAATAATAAGTCAAAGGAACCTGAATACAACACACCGCCTCCCCAAAGAGGGTGTGTGAATAATGGCACGAATGGGTGCGGAACTCGATGATGCACGAATAAAAGCGAGTGGCAAATAATTCGTACAACAAAAAAAGAGGAGAAACCATGCGCGTTGAAAAATCTACACTAATCGCCACACTTGCACTGGCATTGCTAACAGCATCTCTAAACGCATATTCCGCCACACGGGTAGAGCAGGAATCCGAACAAGCCGCGCAAGCTTATCAGGCAAAGAATTTTCAAGAAGCGGCAAGCCACTTCCAGCGTGTGGTGCAGATTGATCCTTCCAATGCCAAGGCGTGGTTGTTCCTCGGTCAATCACTCGCGCAGATCAACGACAACATGGGTGCGAGAAAAGCTTTTGCCAAAGTGTTGGCACTGCAATCTTCTGGTCAAGTTGCGGATCGCGCCCGTGAGCAATTTGGCAAGTTACCTGATCCTGATTTGTTTACCCTGCAACTCGATTCAGGTTTAACGCTGGGCGACTGGATGCCATTGGCAGAAAAACAAATCACTAACGGCAAACGCGAAAACGTGTTGCAAGAAATCGGGCAACACCTCAAGCAATTCGGTCCTGTACCGCAACTGTTGGTGATGCAGGAAAAGTTGCTGAAAGAAACGCAAGCCGAGAGTGAAAAACAATTGCAACAAGCCATTGCAGCAATCAAAGTAAGTGATGCCGAAACCGCTAAGACCGCTCTACCACATATACGCCAGCTCAAGCGACAAATGCCCAGCAGTCTCAAATTGATGCAGATGGAAGCAAAAGCCTGTCATCTCACGCTAGATTTTGCGTGCGCAGAAGCGGCGTATTCGGCATGGCTCAAGACTGCATCAAGAAACGATTCTAAGCGAAAACAAATCGTCGCAGCATTGATGCAAGCCAAGCAACATGAAGCACTGCTAGATTTGACCATGGTTTTAACAAATCCAAGGGTAACTGGGGAAGTTATCCGCGATTGTTCAGATTGTCCCGAAATGGTAGTGATTTCAGATGGCACTGTCCAAGTGGGTGGGGCTGGAGCGAGGCGCACGGTGACTTTTGAGTATTCATTTGCAATTGGTAAAACTGAAGTCACCCAAGGACAATGGAAAGCCATTATGGGTAGCAACCCCAGTCAATTTAGCGACTGCGGCGACGCTTGTCCCGTGGAAAACGTAAGCTGGAATGATGCGCAAGAATTTATCAGAAAACTTAACGCAAAGACAGGTAAGCAGTATCGCTTGCCAAGCGAATCGGAATGGGAAGTTGCGTGTCGAGGTGGTGTGGAGCAAAATTATTGCGGCAGCGACGATGTGGATAGTGTGGCGTGGTATTCAGATAACAGTGATAGTGAAAGCAGTGATAGTTCTGTCGGGAAACCTCAGTTAGCTAGATCGAAAGTGACTATGACTGGCTTACTAGGGGGGGCGTTTGCACAACAACCTATTCCAGCAAAATCGACCCATCCAGCAGGTAAAAAATTTGCAAATGCCTTTGGCTTGTACGATATGAGCGGCAACGTGATGGAATGGGTTCAGGACTGCGCAAACGGATTGCATGCAGAAGATGGCAGCGCAAGAGAAATAAGCAATTGTGATATACGAGTGATTCGCGGTGGTTCATGGGGTCACGACAAAACTGCATTGCGCGCAATTCAAGGCAACAGTAGTGATCCCAAAGAGAAAAGTCGCTTTTTCGGTTTTCGTCTTGCTAGAACAATCTTATAGTTTTGCAGCTTAAGTTTTTGCGGCATTCACGTTTTTTATCAAAGGAGATTGCTATGTTGAACGTATATAAAAAAACGCAATGTGTACTTATGATATTAGCTTTTTGTGTTGGATTGGCAGGATGTGCATCACCTAAAGTTTCAACAAATGGCCTTATGAATTTTCAAAAAGTTGAAGATGGAATCTATCGCGGTGGGCAGCCTACGAGCAAAGATAGTTGGGCGTATCTGAAGTCATTAGGTATTAAAACTGTTATCAAACTTGATCTTGCGGCAGAAGGGTCTGATGAGGAGGCTGGTACGCTGGATATGGCAGTGGTGGATGCTTCCGGCCCGCCATCAAATGCATCAGATTTTCTAAAAGCACCGAAACCAGAAAAAATTAAATTGGCACTGGATAAACTGAAAAATAAAAGCCTTCGACCTGTTTATGTGCATTGCCTGCACGGTGAGGACAGGACGGGCTTGATAGTTGGTCTTTATCGCGTATTAAATAATGGCTACACCAAGGAGCAGGCATTTAAGGAGATGCTTGATAATGGATTTCACACATCACTTCACGGACTTAATGAAGTATGGGAAAAATTTGATGGCAAGACATTACCAGTTGGTGAAACGCAGTAATAAAATTTGTGCGGATGTGTCGATTAACATGTGTGCAGTTGATATTCGACGGTAGTGTTCTTTAGTGTAGCGTTTAACTTAAAGGGAGAACAAAATGATTAAGAAAATTTTGATGGGGGTGATGATTGCAATAATAACCACTTCGACTTATGCAGATGATAAATGCGCTGGTCTACATGTTTCGAGTGAGATTGATGCATCAAAGATTTCATCCAATGAACTCGTAAATTACGAGAAGGCAATCAGCAGTTTAGTTGATTTGAAAGATGCCAAAGAAGCTTTGGTGAATGGTGGAGATTTGAAAGGCAAGCTCAAAAATATTTCCATAAAGACATCTGTTTTGGTGAGTGCGGATACCTGTGAGATCGTCAAGGTGGCAGGTGATTCTGTAAGAGTCGTCAAGTTAACCAATGCGATTCTCAAGAATGTTGATGTGGCAATTTACAGAGCAAGTGATCCTAAGCAGACTAGCATTGATCCAATCCATACTAGTGATGTAACCCTCTCAGGTGTGAGCCTTATAGCTACAGTCATACCAAGTGTTGATCAGAAAAACGACCCACTGCAATTGAATGGAAGCACCAAGGTCGTCCCAAAGACAACTATCAACACGCTCAGTGGAAGCGCAATTCCAGCCTACACGGAATTGCATTATGTCGATGGGGTAAACGGGATTTATACATTTTTTACTGAGGGCGATCCTTGCTCAAAATTTTCCATATTTGGAAAACACCTTGGCCGCTGCAACGAGGCGATATTTCTAGCGCAAGACAAAACTTTTGTTGTTGCCGCAGAACAACTGAAGAACAGAGTGGTTGTTTCTCGCTGGACAACGGGTTTACTGGTAGTTCCATACAAGTATGGGTTGGCTAATCACAGTTTGGCTCAAGGCTCTATATCCATCGGACCATATGCTGGATACACGGTAGATTGGGCTGGAAGTGAATGGACGTTTCCCATTACTGCGGGCATAGCGAAGGTCTCAGTGCCGTCCTTGCAGAATGGTGTGGCAACTACAACAGAAAAGGCTGGACTCTCAATTGCGACAGGTGTGTTGTTTAACCCTGGTGGCTTGATTAAAACAGGCATCCTGCTTGGCGTTGATCAACTCGGCTCTAATTCTGGCTACAACGATAACGGCAAACTATGGTTAGGCGTGTATGTGGGGGCTGGATTTTGATTTGGGTAATTAACACTACGGAGAATTCTAAAGGGTCAGCTTCGCAATATTTTAACTTATCCACATGCGCTATGTAGAAGCATATCAGTCATTACAAAAATACCGCAGGCGAAACATTGAATCGCGATGCCAACGCTTTCACTTGGCGCGTATTGAGTTCGCGCTTGCCGTTGAGGATGGCGGAGACGATGCTTTGCCCGCCCAACTCTTCTGCCAAGTCGGTTTGCTTAAGGTTGTGTTCCGCCATCAGGTAAGCAAGCACCGCAGCTGGCGTGGCATCGGGCATGGCGTGGTTGGTTGCTTCGTAGCTTTCAACTTCTTTGGTAACGAGGTCAAGCAGTGGCATCAGGCGGTGTGATTCGTTTGCGCCGATACGGTCTAGCAATTCATCCATGACACGCACACGGCGTTTGTAATCGCGTTCGCTGGTGATCTGGCCAAGCGGGACGAGTTTGTTGAGTCCCTGCCAAGCAGTTTGAACGGAGGCGAGATCGAGATGACGTTCAGCAACGGTGTTCATTTTCGTTTACTCCTTTTGCGATTCCACTGGTCATATTCGGCGTGGGTGAAAAATTCTTTGATGTACACGCGCTGATACTGATAGTGAATGATGGTTATCAGCCGATAGTTGTTGCCTTTGATATTAAAGACCGTGTATGGATCGGCAAAATCCGCTGTCGGCATCGCGGCACGTACCGCATGAATGTCTGAAAACGCTGACTTCTCAAAGATTTTTCGCCAGCTTAACAGCTGCTCGGCGGCATCTGGGTGGAGCGCGGCATAGCCATCCAACGTTTTCTTTTTGATGACGTTCATTTGAGGGCGAATATAGCAACCTGCTATATGCGTGTCAAGCGAAGGTTAAACCGACTTCTTCAACGCACCAAAATCGCGCCTCATCATCAAAAATGCACCAACTTGTTAGCGTGCAAGCTCTTCCATCGTACCAATACGCCCCGTCCAATTTCATCTGATCCCTTTGTATTAAACCCTTCCGGAGCTATTGTGTTCTTTGGCATAGCTATTGCTGACTAACTTACGCATAGCGGGGTCAACGGAGATTCGGCATACATTTAGTTAGACAAAGGTGTCTTGTTGCGTAATCACGCAGCAGACACCTTTTTTATTTGGGCAAAAGTAATCTTGAATGACATGAGGAAATTTTTTAGATCACTGTTTGGGCTCTCACTCGAAAGCAGGGATGAAATTGAAGTTATGTACTTTGGTCGCACTAGCGATTTCCTGATGATGACTTCTGAACGCATGGAAATTTCAGTTGGGGAATCTACGCTTGAAATAATGTTGAATAGATTGCGCAAACGTGGCGGCAGATGGGCTTATGAGCTGGATAACAGCCATGTGATTTGCTCGGTCAATGGCAGGGCTGCGTTGTTGTCAGACAACCTGAAAGTTGGTGATGAGATAGGGATTTACTCAAAGAAATCCATGTTTGAGATGTGAGTACTTATAGATTCGGCACGGTGTATCGGTGATACAGACACTCCCTCTCCCTAGCCCTCCCCCATCAAGGGGGAGGGAACAGTTATGAGAAGGTTTGGAACTCAAGCTCACGGATAAACCGTGCCGAATTTATAGTTTAAGAAGAAAAAAAGATGGGCAGTAAAAGTTTAACGATAGGGGTACAAGATGGCAAAAAATAAAATGCGATTAGTCGTGATCGGCAACGGTATGGCGGGTATTCGCACACTGGAGGAGTTGCTCAAGATGTCGCATGAGGAATTCGACATCACGGTTTTCGGTGCGGAGCAGCAGCCCAATTACAACCGTATTCTGCTGTCGCCCGTGTTGTCTGGCGAAATGTCGTTTCAAGACACTGTGTTGAATGACTGGAGTTGGTATAAAGAAAACAACATCACGCTACATAGCGGAAAGTTGGTCACAAAAATTGATCGGCAGCGTTGTGTTGTAGAAACCGACGATGGCTTGTCCGTGCCTTATGACCGCTTGTTGATTGCTACAGGTTCCAACCCGATTGTATTGCCTGTGCCCGGTGCAAATTTACCGGGTGTGATTGCCTACCGCAGCATCGACGATGTGGAAAAAATGCTTACCGCAGCCAAAACGGGCAAGCATGCCGTCGTCATCGGTGGCGGATTACTTGGGCTGGAAGCCGCCAATGGCTTGTCTTTGCAAGGCATGGAGGTGGATGTGGTGCATCTGTGTGAATGGCCGATGGAGCGTCAACTTGATAAAGCAGGGGGCGATCTACTCAAAAAAGCGTTGGAAAAACGCGGCTTGCAATTCTATCTGGCGCGTCAAACTGAATCGATACTGGGCGAAGATAAAGTTAGCGGATTGCGTTTCAAGGATGGTGAAGAGATCGCCGCTGATCTGGTAGTGATGGCAGTCGGCATCCGCCCTAACATCGCGTTAGCAAAATCGGCAGGTATTCATTGTGAGCGGGGCATCGTAGTGAATGACACGATGCAAACTTACGATCCAAAAATCTATTCGGTTGGTGAATGTGTGCAGCATCGCGGACAAACTTACGGCTTGGTTGCGCCTTTGTTTGAGCAAGCCAAAGTAGCGGCAAATCATCTGGCTGAATATGGTCGGATGCGTTACGAGGGTTCGTCCGTTTCGACCAAGCTGAAAGTGACTGGCATCGATTTATTTTCAGCGGGAGATTTCAATCCCGGCCCCGAAGATGAAGAGTTGTTACTGCAAGATGCGGCACGCGGCGTGTATAAAAAGCTGGTACTGCGCGACAACAAAATTCGCGGTGCGGTGATGTATGGCGATACCGTGGATGGTCCGTGGTATTTCCAAATGTTGCGCGATGGCACGGATGTGTCGGAAATGCGCGAACACATTTTGTTCGGACAATCACATCTGGGTGATGCGGGTCGCGGCGGTGCGGCCAGTGTGGCAAACATGGCGGACACGGCTGAAATATGCGGCTGCAACGGCGTGTGCAAAGGCGCGATAGTCAAAGCCATTGTGGATAAAAAATTATTCACTTTGGAAGAGGTGCGTGCGCACACCAAAGCATCCAGCTCGTGCGGATCGTGTACGGGATTGGTGGAATCTATTTTGGCGAATACCTTGGGTGGCGATTACTCGACCAAGACCAGCAAAAAATCCATCTGCGCTTGTACCGATGCGACTCATGAAGAAATACGTGTAGCCATTCCTTCGCAAAGCCTGAAAACCTTGCCAGAACTGATGCAAGCGTTGAATTGGAAAACGCCCGATGGTTGTCACAAGTGTCGCCCCGCGCTCAACTTCTATTTGTTATCCGCGTGGCCTGGCGTATATCAGGATGACAATGCTTCGCGCTATATCAATGAACGTGTTCACGCCAACATTCAGAAGGATGGTACGTACTCGGTTATCCCGCGTATCTGGGGCGGCGTGACTTCGCCATCCGAGCTGCGCTCCATCGCCGATATTGCGGACAAATACCAAGTGCCAACCGTGAAGATTACAGGTGGTCAGCGTATAGACCTGCTCGGTGTCACCAAAGAAAATCTACCTAAGATGTGGGGCGATTTAGTCGCGGCAGGCTTTGTGTCGGGACATGCGTACGGCAAATCACTGCGCACGGTGAAGACCTGTGTCGGTTCGGAATGGTGTCGCTTCGGCACGCAAGACTCGACGGGCTTGGGCATCAAAGTCGAAAAGATGACTTGGGGTTCTTGGACACCGCATAAATTCAAAATCGCCGTGTCGGGTTGCCCACGCAATTGCGCTGAAGCGACCATCAAAGATTTCGGCGTGGTGTGCGTAGATTCCGGTTACGAGATTCATGTCGGCGGCAATGGCGGTATCAAAGTGCGCGTCACTGATTTTCTGTGCAAAGTTTCAACAGAGGAAGAGGTGATGGAGTATTGCGGCGCATTCATGCAGGTTTACCGTGAAGAGGCGCATTACCTGGATCGCACTGCGCCGTGGATAGAGCGTGTTGGGCTGGCTTACGTCAAACAGCGCGTGGTTGAAGATGCGGCAGGTCGCGCCGAATTGTATGCACGCTTTTTGGAATCGCAACGTTATTCACAAGATGATCCGTGGAAAGAACGTGCCGAAGGAAAAGATGCGCATGAGTATGAGGCGTTGGCAACGATTGCGTAAAAAATAGGTAGGGCGGGTCACACCCGCCGTAACACCGAATGTTGCAATGGCGGGTGTGACCCGCCCTACGAGAATGAGGTAGAAAATGAACTGGATACAAGTAGGCAAGCTGGACGACATTCCGCGACAAGGTTCGCGCGTGGTGAATACCGCAACGGGCGAGATAGCCTTGTTTCGTAGCGTAGACGATCAGGTGTTCGCACTGAATAACCGTTGCCCGCACAAAGGCGGTCCGTTGTCGCAAGGAATCGTGCATGGCAAACGGGTGACGTGTCCGTTACATAGCTGGCAGATTGATTTGGAAACTGGTGCAGCGGTTGCACCCGATGCGGGGTGCGCTCATCGTCATGAAGTACGGGTTGCACATGGCGTATTGTTTCTCAATGTAGAGGCCGGAGTATGCAAAGCTTAAATGCGCCCAATGCTATTCACAGCACCTGCCCATATTGCGGCGTGGGCTGTGGCGTAGAAGTAAGGGTTGGTGAAACGCTAATTGACTCGGCACAGATAACGCGCGACTCAGACACTCCCTCTCCCCTCGTGGGAGAGGGTTGGGGAGAGGGGGACTCTGAACGTTCCGCCCTCTCCCTAACCCTCCCCCATCAAGGGGGAGGGGATGAGATAGTTGCTGCTTTGCAGCATCAACTATCGAATAAAATTTTCCCAATCAAAAGTTTGATCGGCGACAAGCAACATCCAGCCAATTTTGGACGGCTGTGTTCCAAAGGCGCAGCACTGGCTGACACGCTGGATCACGAGGGTCGCTTGTTGTATCCGATCATTCATGGGCAACGAGCCTCGTGGGATGACGCATTGGATCAAGTGGCGAATGGTTTCAAAAAAATCATCGCGGAGCATGGTGCAGATGCGGTCGCTTTTTATGTTTCAGGCCAGCTATTGACCGAGGATTACTACGTCGCCAACAAGTTGATGAAAGGCTTCATCGGCAGTGCGAACATCGATACCAACTCACGTCTGTGTATGTCCACCGCAGTGGCAGCACATAAACGTGCCTTCGGCGCAGATGCCGTGCCAGTTTGTTATGACGACATCGAAGCGGCTGACCTAGTAGTTATTGTTGGATCAAACTATGCGTGGGCGCACCCAGTGCTTTATCAGCGTTTGGCTGCTGCGAAAAAAGCTCGACCCGAAATGCAGATAGTCGTTGTTGATCCTCGTCGCACCGCAACGTGTGACATGGCTGATTTGCATTTGGCTATCGCGCCCGGAGCGGATGCGTATTTGTTCAACGGTTTGCTGCATTATTTGCGCCGTGAGGATGCGATTAACCTGAGCTATGTGGAAGCACACGTGGAAGGTTTTGCGGGTGCTTTTGAAGCCGCGCGCGCAGTCGGCTCGATTCCCAAAGTTGCGCAAGTTTGCGGTGTACCTGAATCGCAGGTCAGCGAATTTTTTCGTCTGTTTGCGCGCACCGGACGCACTGTGACAATCTTCTCTCAGGGTATCAATCAATCTTCCAGCGGCGTGGATAAAGCCAATGCGATTATCAATGTGCATTTGGCAACAGGACGTATCGGCAAGTTGGGTATGGGGCCGTTTTCGGTGACGGGACAACCCAATGCGATGGGTGGGCGCGAAGTAGGAGGGTTGGCGAATCAACTGGCGGCGCATCTGGATTTTTCTGATTCGGCAAGCATCAACTTGGTGCAGCGATATTGGGATGCACCCAATATCGCGCAAGCACCGGGACTAAAAGCAGTGGATATGTTCCAAGCCATCGCCGACAAAAAAATTAAGGCTGTATGGATCATGGGTACAAACCCTGTGGTCAGTTTGCCGGATGCCGATAAAGTACGCGCTGCGCTGCTGGATTGCGAACTGGTGGTGGTATCCGATTGTGTCGAGCACACCGACACCACAGCCTGTGCTGACATACTTTTACCAGCACAAGGTTGGGGAGAAAAGGACGGCACGGTGACAAATTCAGAGCGGCGCATTTCACGGCAGCGAGGTTTATGTAGGGCGGATGAGCGCAGCGTTATCCGCCGCCAATCAATTGATGAGTTACAAATGGCGGATAACGCCGTTGGCTCATCCGCCCTACAACACTACGAACGGCCTAATGAATTGTCCGTGTTGCGCATTGCCGGAGAAGCTAAACCGGACTGGTGGATTATCACCCAAGTCGCTCAACGCATGGGCTTTAACGAAGCTTTTCCTTATACCAACCCAGCACAGATATTTCGTGAACATGCGCAATTATCTGGCTTTGAAAACAGCGGAACACGCGCCTTCGACATCAGTGCATTGGCCACACTGAACGATGCTGAATACAACGCGTTGCAACCAATCCAATGGCCGATCAACAGCGGCTCACCCAACGGTACGCCCCGCCTGTTCACCGACGGAAAGTTTTACACCCCCAGCGGCAAGGCACGCATGGTGGCGGTTGCACCGCAACTACCTGCCGTTTCTGTCGATGCGGATTTCCCTCTGGTGCTAAACACAGGCCGTATCCGCGATCAATGGCACACCATGACCCGTACCGGAAAAGTGCCGCGTTTGAATGCCCATGTATTTGAGCCTTATGCGCAAGTGCAAGTGTCTGACGCACAGCTCTATCAGTTGCAGGATGGCGGATTGGCAACGCTTACCAGTCGTCACGGCAGCATGTTGGCTCGCGTCCAAGTGAGTGACGATCAGCGTCCCGGTTCGGTGTTTGTGCCGATGCACTGGAATGATGCCTTTGCCAAATCGGCACGGGTCGATGCGCTGGTTGCGCCGATTACTGATCCAATCTCCGGTCAACCGGAATCCAAGCACACGCCCGTGCGAGTTGAACCGTATCGCCCCGCTTGGCAAGGCTTTGCATTGAGCAGGGAAAGACTGGATTTTGCCGATGCCAGCTATTGCGCTTGTTCTCGTGGCGCGGGGTATTGGCGGCATGAGCTTGCGGGTGAGGCGTTGCCAGAAAATTGGCGTGATTGGGTTGAAAAATTCATCGCGGATTCTGAAGGATGGATTGAATATCGTGATGCCGCGATGGGACGTTATCGCGCCGCTTGTTTGCTTGATGGAAAGCTGGAAGCGGTGTTTTTCATCGCCCCCGATCAACGTTTGCCAGATCGAGAATGGCTGAGTAGCTTGTTCAATCAAGCGCAAATCGAGTCTGCGGACTTGGCAGGATTGCTTTCCGCCAGGCCACCCAAAGGCGCAGTCTCTGATACGGGGCGCATCATTTGTGCATGCAACAGTGTGGGCGAAAAAACCATCCTGAATGCAATTGAAGCGCAAGGGCTGGATAGTGTCGAAGCGGTTGGCCTGTGTCTGAAAGCGGGGACAGGGTGCGGATCGTGTGTTCCGGAAATTCGCCGCCTACTGGAACGGCATGTCGCGTGATCTATAACAACACTATTTAACACTCCAAGGAGAATCGCCATGAATACCATAACAGAGGCTCGCCCGCCTCTACCCCCATTCACTCGTGAAACGGCAATTCAAAAAGTGCGCATGGCGGAAGATGGCTGGAATAGCCGTGATCCACAACGTGTATCAATGGTCTATACACCAGATAGCCAATGGCGGAATCGCGCAGAGTTTCCGCGTGGTCGCGCACAAATCGTAGAATTTTTAACCCGTAAATGGGCGCGAGAATTGGACTACAGACTGATTAAAGAGTTGTGGGCATTTGACGGTAATCGCATTGCCGTGCGCTTTGCATACGAATGGCACGATGATTCTGGTCACTGGTATCGTTCGTATGGCAATGAAAATTGGCAGTTCGACGTGAATGGATTGATGGAGCTACGTTATGCCAGTATTAACGACTTACCAATTAAGGAGTCCGAACGAAATTTTTCTGGTCGCCAGGTCGTCGCCCCGATGACCATGCAAATTTAAGCGAGTTGGGTTTGTAACTAATTATTGATCCTGCAAGCATTGAACTCGATTGCCGTTTGTGCGGAACCTGTCGAAGCACAAGAATCTATCCACATTTCGACAAACTCAATGCGAACGCGAACTTCAAACATAATCTGGCCGAATCAATAGATTCACTGTCCATCAACCGATGTGGCAGTGTTGAGGCAGGTTATTGAATTCATCACCCCAAAATACCTTGGGACTAACTCTTAAGGGTTATTTTTACCGTAGCTATCGAGGAGTAGCCTGACGACAAATTTTTGAACGAACCTGTACAACACGAAACATCAGCATAATTTAACGAGGGGTTATTTTGGTGGATTTAGAGCGTCGTAAAGCACTCAAAGTAGCCAGCCACCTTGGGCTGGTGGGGTTGTTCACAACACTTGGTCTGGTCAGTTCACGCGTTGTGTTCGCACAACGAAATGCCCTCGCTTTTGAGGCAAAAAACATCAGTGAACTCCTTGGGGCACTGGGGGTGGTTTCACTGGATAGCAGTGATTCTATTCAGCTTGCTGCTCCCGAAACCGCCGAAAATGGCGCGTTCGTTCCCATCACGATTACCAGTACCCTTGCACGCACCGAACAAATTTCCATTTTGGTAGAAAAAAATCCGAACACGCTTGCGGCCAACTTCGTCTTGCCTGAAGGAACGGAAGGGTTGATTACCGCACGCATAAAAATGGGGCAGACCGATACGGTCATTGCGCTGGTGAAGGCTGATGGTAAGTTCTATCGCGCCTCCAGAGAGGTCAAAGTGACTGTCGGTGGTTGCAGCTAAATAGTGATGGTCACGATATTGTTTTAATGGCGAGGACGGCAAGAACATGGCTAATTCGATGAAAGTACGTCCCACCCTCAAAGAAGGGGTGACCGAAGTCAGGATTCTCATGCCGCACGACATGGAAACCGGGCGGCGCAAGGATGATGCGGGTAGCCTGGTGCCGGCTTGGTATATCACCGAGGTGACAGCATGGCACAAGGAACGCGTTGTCCTTGAAGCTCAGTTCGGCACGGCGGTTTCTAAAAATCCTTATCTGATATTTCGTTTTAAGGGCGGTACTGCGGGTGACAAGGTTTCGGTGAAATGGCTCGACAATCAGGGCGAAAGTCGCCTCGATGAGGCGGAAATCGTGCAGTAATCAAACTCCCTCTCCCGCAAGGAAAAGGAACGGGTTCGATTCGATAAGCATAGAGGTGTCCTAGACTGAGTTGAGATGTAGGTTTTGCTTGCCGCCTAAAATCGGCTGGCGTTTTGTGGGGTAATTGTCTGAGTACAACAGGGAGGAGTTATGAAAACAAACCGATTCAAAACATTTGCCATCGCCTGCACCATCGTGTGTCCGCTGTCCGTCGGGATCGCACACGCGGCGGTCGATGCGCATTCACGCAACCTGACCGCGTCCTGTGCCGCTTGCCACGGTACTAACGGTCACAGTGTGTCGGGGACACCCGTGCTGGCGGGTATGGACAAGACGCTGTTTGTCAAGCAGATGAAGGATTTCAAATCCGGCGCGCGTTCTGGCACGGTGATGCACCATCATGCCAAAGGTTACAGCGACGAGGAATACGAAAAAATGTCCGAATTTTTCGCGGCCCAGAAACGTTAGGCTTGCTGGCGAAACATTTTGAACAATCAAATCAAATCCAAACAACCAAAATCAAAGATCAGAGGGAGTCAATCATGTCATTAGATCGTCGCGATTTTTTGAAGCTTACAGGGGCAGGAATTGTAATCGCCGCATTTCCCGGATGCGCAACTTCTTCCAGTGAGCTGGTTAAGAAAAAAGGGCAGCGCGTAGTCATCGTGGGCGGGGGCTTTGGTGGGGCAACGGCCGCCAAATATATTCGCATGTGGGGAGAAGAAAAAATCGAGGTGGTGCTGATCGAACGCAACACGCGGTTCATTTCCTGCCCGATGAGTAACACGGTGTTGGGTGGAAGTCGGACACTCGACGACCTCACGCGGAATTACGATACGCTGAAAAGCAAGTACGGCATTCAGCTGGTTCAGGGTGAGGTGACGGCCATTGACCCGGAAAAACAGACCGTCATGCTGGCGAACGGGCATATCAGCTATGACCGGCTGATTATTTCTCCGGGTGTCGATTTCATGTTCGAGCAGATTGAGGGACTCACCGCCGAAGTGGCCAATACCACGCTTTTTCATGCTTGGAAGGCCGGACCGCAGACGACCATGCTCAGGAAACAGCTGGAGTCCATGCCGGATGGCGGCGTGTTCGCGCTGTCCATCCCCAAGGCTCCCTATCGTTGCCCGCCCGGCCCGTATGAGCGCGCCTGCCAAGTGGCTTTCTATCTGAAGAACAACAAGCCGAAATCCAAGATACTCATATTGGATGCCAACCCGGACATCACTTCCAAAAAAGGTCTGTTTACCGCCGCTTGGAAAGATCTCTATCCCGGCATGGTGGAATATCGCGCCAACGCTGCGGTAATGAAAGTGGATGTCGCTGGCAAAATCGCTAGAACCGAGTTTGAGGACGTGAAAGCCGATGTGCTGAATATCATTCCGCCGATGAAGGCTGGCGCGGTCGCCGATATGGCGGGTGTCCTGAATGCGGACAAACGCTGGTGCGCGGTGGATTTCACAACTTATGAGTCCAAGGTACACAAGAATATCCATGTTATTGGCGATTCAATCGCGGCAGCCTTGCCCAAATCCGGTCATATGGCCACTTCGCACGCGAAGGTTTGTGCCGCCGCAGTCATCGAACTGATGAACGGACGGCAACCCGATGCGGATCCGGCCATCGCCAACACCTGCTACAGCATGGTCAGCAACAACGAAGCCGTGCATGTGGCGCATGTGTACCGCTTCAATGCGGAAAAGAAGGAGATGGTCGCGGCGGATGGCGGCGGGGTTTCGACCGGGCGTTCGGAAATAGAGGGTACGCTGGCCGGATACTGGTTGCAGAATATCCTGTCTGATGTGCTGCTCTGATTGTTGAAACGAAGCGCAGGAGCGGGCATGACCTGCTCCTGTGGAATGGTTGAGTGAGAGTGATGAGGAAGTTAATTATGCTCAAAATCGTTTTATTGTTCCTGCTTAGTCTTTCTCCAGCACTGGCTGTGCCTCCCGCGCCACTACTGGGTTACACCGAAATGAAGGTGCAGATTGCGCGTGTCCAAATCCAGAATAGTGTCAGTTTTTACGATGCGGTGGAATCGCTCAAGCTGCGTGCCAATCAGCACAACCTCAAGTTTGTCGGTGTCAGCCCGCTATATAAAGAAATCGAAGCACTGACCGGTAAACCTGCCAAGCGCATGGAAATTTTCAGTTTTTGTGATGCTCTTACCGCGCAGCAAATGATCGCCGCCAACCCGAATATGATTGCCTTTATGCCATGCCGCATTGCCATGGTAGAGGACGAGCTAGGCAAACGCTGGCTGATTTCGATGATGATGGACGAGGTTATGATTGCTGCACTGCCGACTTCCATCCGCAACAATGCCCAGCGTGTCTTGGCAGCACTTAAAGACACGATGCTCGCGGCAAGCAACGGTGATCTTTGAAACATGTAGCACCCGCATCTTTGCTTAAAATTTCTCGGACATTAACAATGATCGAGTTTGCCTATGGCTTTTGGCTCATCCATGCTAAAACGTCTTCACGCATTATTCATACCGAAGTAACCTAACAGAAATGACCAAGCTAACGCATTTTTCAGAATCAGGTCGCGCGCGCATGGTGGATGTTTCCGATAAATCCAGCACCCAGCGCGTCGCCATTGCCAGCGGCGTATTGCGTATGCAGCCG
>CXWL01004326.1_pt1 | contig 17872 bp, 15 predicted proteins | sample 590931 | NCBI WGS metagenome assembly CXWL01 (sample SAMEA3498368, study PRJEB10139) | groundwater metagenome | biome: water well; material: biofilm material | place: Germany | collected 2015-04-27 | reverse complement strand
TCGATGCGGCGCATCGCCGACCTGCTCGGCGTGCACAACAACGCCATCTACACCTACGTGGCCGACCGGGCGGCGCTCGAGGCGGCCATCGTCGAACGACTCCTCGTCGATGCCGACCCGGCACTGCTCGCGGGGCCACCTCGTATCTGGCGCCGGCGACTCACTCGCTACGCATCATCGCTGCGCGCCGTCTTGCGGAGTCACCCCGGCGCGATGTCGTTCTTCATGACCGCCCCGATGGTCGGCGACGTCGCGCTCGACGTCGGCGAGGCGACGATGCGTTGCTTCCTCGATGCGGGGCTCGACTCCGAGGATGCATCACGGGCCTCCTACCTCGCGTCGCTCTACGTGCTCGGATTCATGGCATTCGACATCGCCGAGACCGACGCCATTCCTCCACTGCCCACCGACGACGAGCGGATGCTCCGCCGGCGGGCGATGCTCGGTCTCCTCGACCCGAAGCGGTTTCCCCTCACGATCTCCACCGCGACGACCGCCGCCAACTGGGTCAGCGCGTCCACCTTCGAGTGGGGGCTACAGCGAATCCTCGACGGGCTGGTGGGCGGTCGTGGCGTCGAGCACTGAGGAAAACAGCGCGGTGCTCGGGCCAGATGTGCACGAGATGCGCATCCGTTTGTCTCGCGGGGTCCTCGTGGCTCACAGCAGGCGAACGGTGCCTCGCTTGGGATCGACTTCGACCTGGGCGCGGTGGGGGATGCGGGTGGTGGCTCCGTTGGCGCCGATCACCGCGGCGATACCGAACTCGCGCGACACGATCGCGGCGTGGCACAGCGCTCCGCCTTCTTCCACCACGAGGGCGCCGATCACCGGCAGCAACGAGTTCACCGACGGTCCAGTGAAGGGCGCGACCAGCACATCGCCCGGCTCGAGCTGATCGAACGCGAGCATCAGGTCGCGCACCACGCACGCCCGCCCGCGGTAGGCGGTGTCGCCGATGCCGATTCCGCTCACGGTCGATGTTTCGTCGTCTGCGGGCGGTGGCGTGGCATCGGCGTCGAGGTTGGCCATGAGTGCCGCGGTGGCACGGGCCATCGCCTTCGGGAATGCGTCGAGTGGGGGAGGAGCCTCGGGTTCACCGAGCAGTCGAGGTGGGGGTGTGGCTTCGATACGGTCGCGCTCGGCTGCACGCTCGACGAGTTCGTCGGCCGATGGTCCGTCGGCGCCTCGTGGCACACGACCGCGCAGCGCCCGGTCGAGCTCGTCGGGGAACAGTTCGACTACGTGCGCAACGTCGTGCACGGCTCCGACTGCGTGCAGCCGTCGTCCGGCTTCCAGTAGGGCGCGCCGCACCAGTCCGCACGGCCAGTTCCAGCACAGGCCGCGGATGTCTTCGCGCTGGCGATGTCCGTAGCGAGCCTCGGCCAGCAACTCGTCGAAGTGCGCTCGGTGCTCGGCCGGGACGCGGGCGCGAACGGCTGCGTCGTCGGGTTTGGCGATGTCGAGATGTTCGGTGGCACCGAGCAGCGCCGCCAACTGCAGCGCCGGAACCTCGGACAGTGTGGGCCGGTCGACGTCGTCGCTGGTGACCGTGCGCCACATGTGCAGCTCGAGCCAGGCGTCGACGGCCGCTCGGGCTTCGGGGCCGAGTGCCCGGACGTCGTCGACCGAGCCGAGCGACGCCGCGGGCACCCTGCTGTGGTGGATGACGCGGGCCACCGGGCGCAGCATCGCTGCCGTCTCGGTCGTTGCCGGCGAGCTGCCGGTGAGCAGACCGGCGGCCTCGTTGGCACTGATTCCCCACCGCTCGCAGTGAACCAGCAGATCGCCAGCCGGCACCAGATCGCCGCCATGCGTCGCCAGGTTCCTTCGTGCCGACTGTTCGAAGTGCGACAACGCGCTCGTCAGGTGTGCCGCGAGCCCGACATCGTCGAGGGCGGCAGGCCCGACCGCCTGCAGCGCACGGTTCTTCGTCAGCTGCGTTGACCGGTCGTGGTCGAACCACTGGTCGACTTCCTGGCGCCAACGCCGTTGCTCGAATGCCTGTTGGGCAGTCCTCGCGCGCCGGCGTAGCTCGGGGTGGAGGCGGGCGATGAGCTTCATCACGAACGCCGGTGGCGGGGACTTGGGTGTGGAACCGGGCTTCTCGCCAACCGCCAGCGGGCGCATGTACAGGCAGCCGTTGACGAACTTTGCCTGCACGGTGACGAGCGGCAGGCCGTAGCGCTCCAGCGGCTCGACGATGCCCGCTTCGAACGCTCGCTGATAGGTGTCGCGCAGGAAGGGAGACAGCGGCCTGAGCCCGTGGTGGGTGGTCTCGAGTTGCCACTGGCCGGGTGCCGGCGGATCGAACGTCACGGCGGGTGGTGCGGTGTGGGTGATGCGGTCGATCATGGTGCCCCCTTGGCTCGCAACCGACTTAATCATGGCAGAAGACTGTCGTCAATACGCAATGTTGTCATCATGACGTAAATCTGACAAGATGGCCGTGGAGGGACCGATGAGCGAGTCACCGAAGCGATCCACGAGCAAGCCTTACACGTCGACGTTGCGCGACCGTCAGGTGGCCCAGACGCGGGATTTCATTCTCGACGCCCTGACCACCCTGCTCGGCGATCGACGCGCCGACGAGGTGACCACGCGCGACATCGCCGCGGCAGCCGCGGTCTCAGAGCGCACCGTGTATCGCCATTTTCCCGATCGCGACGCCCTGCTCGAGGGGTTGTCACAACGGTTGCTTCACCTCGACGGCGTCAAGTCGTCGTTCGGAGTGGGCGGCCTCGACGACATCGCTCCCACCTGTCGTCGCCTGATGGAGGTGCTCGACGAGAACTACGTGACCGCCCGCGCCGAGGCGGTGTTCAACGCTGATCCGCGCCGCTTCGCCGCCGACACCCAGGCCAACACGCGCGACATGCGCGAGTTGCTGGCGAAGGGCCTTCCCGAGCTCGGCGAGCGCGAGCAGCTTCGCATCGCCGCCGTGATCCGCTGTTTGGTGTCGACGCAGGCGTGGCTGCGGATGCGGGAGGAGTTCGGTGTACCCGGTACCGAGTCGGGCCCGGTTGTGGCGTGGGTGATCGACACCATCCTCCACGAGCTCCGCGCCGGAAACACCCCCACCTCGATGTAACGAACGAGACGGAACGGGAGCACCAGCTGGAGCAGGGAGCCGGGTGGCGACGAGTACCGTCGCGATCGTGGATGTACGTCCGGATCTCACTGCGGCCCACAGCGAGGCTTGGCAGGCGCTCGGGCAACCGGGCACGTGGTGGAGCGGGGCACAACGGCTTGAACTGGCAGCCACCGCGCGCACGGCGATGACCGAGCCCAGCCCGCTCGCGCCATGGACCGCGCCGTCAACCATCGACGGGTGGTTGGCCGATGATCTGGCCGCACCACCGCGCGCCCACGACGCCATCTACCGCGTCGCCCGTCACGCCGGCACGCTCACCGAATCTTGGTACGAGGGGGTCTGCAGCGAGCTCACCGATCTGGCCTACGTCGAGCTCGTTGGCATCGCCTGCACGGTCGCCGCGGTCGTCGCATTTCGTCACGCGGCCGGGCTTGCACCATCGGAGCTGCCGTTACCGGTCGGGGGCGAGCCTTCCCGAGCGACCCCCTCGAACCTGGTGCCCGCCGCACTCAACTGGGTCCGGGTCACCTCGCCCGCCGATGAACGGGCAGCCGTGGTGCAAGCGTTCACCTCGGTCCCCGCCGAGCACCAGCGCCTCTGGAACCTCGCCGACGCCCAGTACATCCCCGACCTCGAGATGGTCGACCCGCACTGGACGCGCGGCACGCTGTCACGACCGCAGATGGAGCTGGTCGCGGCGCGAGTGTCGCGGCTGCGTGAGTGCTTCTATTGAACGACGGCGCACGCCGGCATGCTCAGTTGGAGCGGCCACGAGAACGACACGGAGATCGACCTCGCCGCGGTCGCCGAAGGTGGCGGTGCGGTCGGGTTGCCGCTCGGCGACGAACTGCTTCGGTTCGCCAGCGCGGCGGCCGATCTCGCCGCCGACGGCACCGAGATCCGCGCCGCCCGCCACGCGCTGGTCGACGTCGGGGGCCGGGCACTGATGATCGATGCCGCCGCAGTCGCAGCCAACTTCCACATGATGACCCGGCTGTCCGATGGAACCGGCGCGCGCTATCCGGCCCCGAGCGTCGATGCGGCGGCGTCGACCATCGCGCGGATGGGTGCAGCCGGGATGGTCTCGCGCCGCTGAGAGATTTGGCTGCGCGTTTCGGCGTTCGTCACGAGCGACGGTCGTCGACAGGCGCCGGCCGGGCCTGATGGGTGGCGATCAGGTCGGCGACCACGCGGTCGAGGTCGCCGGCCGGCGCACCGGGCAGCGCCTCGACGAGGCCCCGGCGAATGCGGCCGGAGAGGCTGTTCTGCTCGTAACCGAGAGCCGTCTGGGCGACTTGCCAGCCGCCGTCGATCGCACCGACCACGTCGTCGGCGCCGACCACGGCAGAGTTCAGGGTCACGACCTGTCGGGTCGGGTCGTCGTCAAGGCCCCCTCCGATCTCGACGCCTGGTTGGTTCATGTCGAGGATCAAGCACGTGAGACCGCGCCGGGCGGGCACCGCGGCATCGGTGACCGCGAGGAGCAAGGCTCGGTCGGCCATCTCGACGTCGGTCGTGTACGCCTTGTGACCGTCTACCACCCAGCTCGACGCCTGGCGGAGGGCGCGCGCGGTGACGTTGGGCAGGTCGCCGCCCGGCTCGCGGAACAGCAGGCACCAAGCCTGCTCGCCGCGTACCACCGGGCGGAGCAACCGGCTGGTCTGCGCCGGTGAGGCGTGCTGGCGAAGCGTCGGTCCGACGATCCGCACACCTGCGCTCCCGATCGGTGGGGCGACCGCACCGATGGCGACGAGCTCATCCTCGACGATCAGCTGGAGGTCGGACGTGGCCGACAGGCCTCCCAACTGCTTCGACCACGTGGGCACCGTGAGCCCGGAATCTGCAAGGCGTCCCCACCACTGGCGGACCGTGAGGGTCGGGTCCCACGACTCGCGCAACCAACCGCGCACCGCGCCCCGGAACGCGTCTCGATCGGTCAGAGGCCACGAGTCCGGTGTCATCGGCAATGAACCTACCCGGTCGATGCTCCGGCGGAGTGCGGGGCGAACACCTGTCGGTTGACACCCCGCACTACCGGGCGCGCCCTTTGATTGGTTCACCGGCCCCAACGTTCGGCGCCGGATCGGCGGTAGGGTTGCCGATGGGTGTGCCGAACCGGGCGCACCCTCGTGATGAGACGAGTCGTCGTGGCCACAGGTACCGCGAAGTCCATTCAGGGCTTCTCAATCGTCGGCTCGTGAGCAGCTCGCGGAGCGCCAAGCGCCAGCTCGAGAAGGCTCGTCAAGAGCGTCAGGCGATGAAACGCGATCGCAAGCGCGAGCGCGGTTTGGCCGGCGAAGGTGCCGAGGGCGACGGAACCGGCGAACCTGCCGACGCGTCACCGACGAGCCAGGAGGCGACGCTCGCCGCGTTGGCGGCGTTGCACGACTCGTTCGAAGGCGGATCGCTGGAGTTCGAGGACTTCGAGGCTGCCAAGGCTGAGCTGATCGGTCGGCTCCGTGTCGAGTGACGAGCGGCTCGACGTGATCTTGCGCGCCATCCAGGCCAGCGACGACGGCGACGCTCCGGCCGACAACGCGATCCTCGCCGCCGAGCTCGGGTGGAGCCTGGTCGACGTGGCGCTGTGCCTCGACGAGGCCAAGGAACGCGCCCTCATCTGGGGACACCGTGGCGGTACCAAGCCAGGCCCGTGGTTCAGCGAGCTCGAAGTCACCGTGCAAGGCCGCCGGTTCCTGTCAGCTCGCCCGTAAGCCCTCTGGATCTACCCGGTACGGTCTCGCCGTGGACGTGAGCGGGTACCTGGCGGCGGGCGGAGCGGCGTTTGCCGGCGGCGTGCTGAACTCGATCGTCGGCGGTGGCACGCTCGTCACCTTCCCCACGCTGTTGGCCCTCGGCGTGCCTGCCGTTGCCGCGAACGTCACCAACACCGTGGCGCTGTGCCCCGGCTACGTCAGTGGCGCCCACGCACAACGCGCCGCGCTCGTCGGTCAAGGCGCCCGTTCGCGCCGGCTCGTGCTGTTCGCCGCCACCGGCGGCATCGCCGGTGGGGGGCTGCTGCTGGTCACGAGCGATGCCGCGCTGCGGCTGATGGTGCCGGTGCTACTGGCGACTGCCACGGTGCTGCTTGCTGTCGCGCCGCGGCTGAAGGCCGCGTTCGGCAACACCGGTAGCGACGACGGCTCGGCTCCGACCGACGCCCGATGGCTCTCGTTCGCTGTTGGCGTGGTCGCGGTGTACGGCGGGTTCTTCGGCGCCGGGATCGGCGTGATGCTGCTGGCGGTGTTGAGCATCGGTGTCCATCAGTCGCTCGATCGCTCGAACGCGCTGAAGCAGGTGCTCTCGCTCGTCATCAACGTCACGGCCGCGGCGTTGTTCTTGTTCTCGGGGAAGGTGTGGTGGACGCTCGCCGCTGTGATGTCCGTCGGCAGCGTGGTGGGCGGTCACCTCGGCGGACGATTGGTGGGCCGGCTCGACCACGAACGGTTTCGTGTGCTCGTGGTGTGCGTCGGCGCCGTGCTCACGGTGGTGTACGCGCTCACCGCCTGGGTCTGATCAGCGCACTGGCTGGATCATCGTCACGCCGTCTCCCATCGGGATGATCACGCAGCGCACCCTGGGGTCGGCGGCGACGAGCCGGTTGAACTCGCGCAGCGCCACGGTGTCGCGATCATCGCTCGTATCATCGAGCACCCGACGCGACCACAACGTGTTGTCCACCAAGATCACCGACGTCGGGTTCATCCGTGGGAGCAGCGCTTCGTAGTAGTTCGAGTAGTTCGTCTTGTCCGCATCGATGAACGCCAGATCGAAGCGCAGGTCCGGAGGGAGCGAGTCGATGGTGTGCAGTGCCGGCGCGATCCGCAGATCGATTCGGTCGGCCACACCGCCGAGCTCCCAGTGTTGGCGAGCGATCGCCGTCCACTCCTCGCTGACATCGCAGCAGATCAGCCGCGTCCCCGGGCCCATCCCGCGGGCGATCGCCAACGACGAGTAGCCCGTGAAGGTGCCGATCTCGATCGCCGATCGCGCACCCATGGCGCGGGCCAGCATCTCGAACAACGTTCCTTGATCGCCACCGATCTGCATGCGCGAGTGGCCGCCGGTGCGTTCCTCGGTGACGGTCATTAGATGGCGTTGCACCTCGTCGGGGCTCGACGAGTGCGCGGCGATGTACGCGGCCAGTTCGGGGTCGACGACATCGGCTCGTGAATCAGGCATGGCGGCACCGTATCGTCTACACCTGCGCCGCTCAGGCGGTGTCGACCAACCAGTTCGTCGGGCCGATCGCGAACACGGCGTCGCTCGTCATCGTCACCAACACCGCGACGAGGTCGGCCTGCGACAGCGAGACGCAGCCGGAGGTCGGTTTCGTCGTCCCACTCGACCCGGCCGCGTAGACGTGGCGGTGCAGAAAGATCGCCGCCGCGTAGGGCGCCTCGCCAACGGCATCGCCGGATACTTCTGGCTCCATGTTCGCCCCGATCAGGGCGGCGTTCGAGTAGGCGGTCGTGAAGGCGGGCAGGTACTCGTCGTCGGGCCCGGGGCACGACCTGTCGAATCGCAGGTGCCCGTACCCCGGGGTGTTCGGCGTCGCCCCGAAGCAGTCGCCGCTGCGCACCCGCCGGTAGGTGCCGGCGCTGACGCCAGGATCGGCGGCATTTCCGAAGAACGAGAACCGCTGCCCGTCTGGTGCGGTCATCGTGGCCAGGGGGAACACCCCGGCCGGTGTGGTGCCATCGCCACTACGCCGCTGGAGCAGGGCACGCACGCCGTTGCGGCCGACCCGTGCCTCCATCGGGCTGTCGCAGATCCACCCGGCTTCGGTGAGGCGCGCCACCTCCAGTACGGCTGTGGTGTCGGTCCAGTTCTCGGTGCGAACGAGGACCTGCAGGAGCGGGCCAGGGTGGCGGGCGGCGATCGCGCCAGCAGTCCGCTGGCATGGCGTCGGCTCAGGCGGTGTGAGACGCGCCGCCGACCGCGACGCGGAGGCAGGAGCGGCGATCTGGGCGGTGCCCGAAGGCTCTAGGACCGTCGGCGTTCGAACGAGTGCGCCACATGCACCGGCGAACATGGCGCCGGCCAGAACGAAACCGGCCAGAACGAAACCGGAGGCCCGGGCTATTGCTCGCTGTCCTCGTCGCACGGAATGATCACGAGCGGGCATCTTACGTGAGTGAGCGAGGAGACGGGGGTCGAGCCGAACACGGCTCGGGTGAGCCAATGGTGGTGATGGCTGCCGAGCACCACCATGATCGCCCCTTCGCTGCGACCGGCGATCGTATGAGCAGCGCCGCCCTCAGCGACGACGGTTTCGACCTCCAGGTCCGGATACCACCCCGAGATCGCCTCGCGGGCCTCCGTGACCGTTTCCAGCGCGGCATCGCGGCACGCCTCTACTTCTGGCCAGACCGCAGCCCCGTAGATCGATCCCACCGGGATCAACCAGGTGTGCACCACCTGCAGCACGGCGCCCCGCCGGCTCGCCTCGTCGGCCGCCCAGCGCAGTGCCGGTTCTGACGACGCCAAGGTGTCGAGGCCGACGACCACTCGCGGCCTGACGTCGACCTGCTGCTGCGGCGCCTCTGCTTCAGCGGGATGCTCGGCCGGCTGGGGTGGGTGGAGCAGCAGCACCGGTGTAGCCGCATGGCGCAGCACGCGCATGGCGACGCTCGGCACCGATATGCGCGCCCCACCGGGTACGCCGCGCGTCGCCATGGCCAGCATCGCGACGTCATCGTTGCGCGAAACGTAGCCAGCCAGCTCGGTGGCGCTGTCGCCGTGGAGCGTGTCGTAGTCGACCGGGTCGCGCCGGTCGAGCGAGTCGGCGACACGATGGAGGAAGGCGGACTCGACGGCGTCGGGTGGAACCTCCGCATGACCGACCTGCAGCAGGCGGATGGTCAGGCCGAGCTGATCGGCAAGGGCGAGGGCGCCGGGAAGGATCGTCTCGCTCACGTCGGAACCGTCGAGCGCGATCGCAAGCACGGTTGCGTCTGGCCTCGCCGACGCCTGTGGACCGGTGACGACGATGGGCACCCCCGCATCACGAACCAGATCGGCACTGACCGAACCGAACAGCAGTTCACCGATCGCGGTGCGTCCATGGGAGCCGATGCACCACAGCGCGGTGTCGTCGGCCAACACCTCTTCGGCAAGCACGCCCTCCACGTCGTGGCGTTCCGACGAGATCACCCGGATCGACGACGGGCGGCCGTCGTCGACGAGCTGCCTGAGGGCAGCAGCGGTGACGTTGGCGTACCTGGGTGTGGTGACAGAGACCACCTCGGTGTCCACACCCAGGCGTCGGGCAAGGTCCTGGCCGCACTCCATGGCGGCGAACGACACGTTGGAGACGTCGAGCGGGATGATCACATGTCTGATCGGCATGTGCCCAGGATGCTCCCCCGGCCGAGAGGGTGAACAGGGACCTCTGTCACCTTCTGGCAGTCGATCGGCCCAGCCACTTCCGGCGGATCCTCCTACGGATGTCAGCCGACGATCGCCTGGCGCACGAGCTGTTTGAGCTGACTACGGATCGGATGGGTGCTCGATGGGAGCAGCTGCGTCATGAACGTGCAGGTGAGATCCTCGACCGGGTCGACCCAGAAGCTGGTGCTTGCCGCTCCACCCCACCCGAAGTCGCCCGGCGAACCAGGCACCTTGGCGGCGACCGGGTCGACGGTGACCGAACCGATCAGGCCGAAACCCACCCCGTCGAAGGTGGTCTCGGCGAACAGCGGCCTCCCGAAGGCGGTGAGGTCGACGCCACCCGGGAGGTGGTTGGATGCGGCGTACCGCACCGTTCGTGGCGACAGCAGGCGAACTCCGTCGAGCTCGCCTTCGTTGCGGAGCATCTCCGCGAAGCGGTGGTAGTCGCGAGCTGTACCGACGAGCCCTCCTCCGCCGAGGGCGGCCTGCGGTCGGTGCTTGGCCACTTCCGCAGCGGTTTCGAGACGCATCGCCAGTGCCGTGGTGGGGTGCGCACCGTAGAGCATCGCCAGCCGATCGTGATCGGATTCGGGCACGAAGAACGCGGTGTCGATCATGCCTAGCGGCTCGAACACCGACACGCCGAGCAGCTCGTCGAGCGGCTGCCCGCTGATCACCTCCAGGACACGTCCGAGCACGTCGGTCGACATCGAGTAGTTCCACTCGGTTCCTGGCTGGAACAGCAGTGGCAGTGTCGCGAGCCGCTCGCACAGCCCGGCGAGGCTGACATCGTTGGGCACACCCCATTCGAAACCGGCGCGCCGGTACAGCTCGTCGAGCGGGTGTGCGTACATGAAGCCGTAGGTGAGGCCAGAGGTGTGCGTGAGCAGATGCCACATCTGCATCTGTTCGGTCGCCGGCTCGAGGATCGGTCGGGTGACCGACCCCGCCCGCCAGACCATCGGCTCGGAGAACTCGGGCAGGAAGTTGCTGACCGGGTCGTGCAGCTCGAACGCGCCCCTCTCCCACAGCATCAGTGCGGCGACCGATGTGATCGGCTTGGTCATCGAGTACAGCCGCCAGATCGTGTCGGAGGAGACCGCCAGCCCTGCCTCCCGGTCGCGGTGCCCGCACATCGACACGTGGGCGACGCGACCCTCGCGGGCGATCGTGAGCATCCACCCGGCCAGGCGGCCGTCATCGACGTAGCGCTCGAAGTGCCGATCGATGCGGGCCAAGCGGGAAGCGTCGAGACCCACCTCGGCGGGTGTGACGTCTGGGACGAGCTCGTGGTTCGTCATCGGGTTGCTCCTAGTCGGCCGGTTAGTCGTCGGGCGGGTCAGTTCCGCGGGACCTTGTTCCACGGCTGATCCTTGTCGACCCTCGGCTCGCCCGGCAGGCCGAGCACCTGCTCGCCGAGGATGTTGCGCATGATCTCGCTGGTTCCGCCTTCGATCGAGTTTGCCCGGGCACGGAGGAACGCGTGCCGGATCCCATGCTCGAGCCCATCGACCGACAGGGCCTCGGGGCGGCGGAAGGTGTAGTCGTAGCCGACCTGGCCGTCGGCGCCGAGCAGATCGATTCCGAGCTCGGAGATCCGCTTGTTCAGATCGGCGAGCGCGAGCTTCGAGATCGAGCCCTCGGGCCCCGGGTTGCCGGCCCTGGCAGTGGCCGCCGCCCTCGCGTTGGTGAGGAGCATCGCCTCCGACGAGCACCACAGCCGCATGAGCTGGTCGCGACGTGCCGCCGTGCGTCCATCGGCAGGGAGCGACGACCAGATCGAGAGGACTTCGTCGATCGGACCGCGGCGCCGCGATCCCGAACCGGCGCCGATCGCGGTCCTTTCGTTCATCAACGTGGTGAGCGCGACGCGCCACCCTTCGCCGGTGTCGCCGATGCGGTCGCTGTCGGGAACGTGGGCGTCGGTCAGGTAGACCTCGTTGAACTCCGCTTCACCCGTGATCTGGCGAAGCGGGCGCACCTCGACACCTGGCGTGCGCATGTCGAGGGCGAAGTACGTCATGCCCTTGTGCTTGGGTTGCTCGGGGTCGGTGCGGGTGACGAGCATGCCCCGGTCAGCCACGTGGGCGACGGTGTTCCACACCTTCTGGCCGTTCACGATCCACTCGTCACCGTCGCGTGCCGCGCTGGTGCCGAGACCGGCGAAGTCGCTTCCGGCGCCAGGTTCGCTGAACAGCTGGCACCACCGCTCCTCGCCGGTGAACATCGGTCGGAGGAAACGCCGGCGCTGCTCGTCGGTGCCGTGCGTGGCGATGGTGGGCCCGGCCAGCGCGATGAAGAACGTGGATGGGTCCTGGGCCTTGGCCCCTGCTCGGCGCACAGCTTCTTCGACTCGGCGATTGAGGTCGGGCCGCGCCCCGAGCCCTCCGAATCCAACGGGGAAGTGCACCCACGCCAACCCTGCGTCGTAGCGGGCGCCGCGGAAGGTGCGGTCGTCGACGGTCGTGGGATCGCAGCTCGCGAGCAGATCGGCGACCGCTGCCTGCACGGCGGCGAGCTCGCGACCTGCGGCATCGGTGGTGGCGGTGGTCATCCCGGCAGTCTCGCGAGCCGGCCCCGTCCGGTCCAACGCCGAGCGGGTCAGGCGATCTCGCGCCACGCGGCGAGCCGGTCGGCGCTGTCGTCGCCGGGCACGGGAAGCTGGCAGACAACGCGCAACGTCGGCCACTCACTCGGCGTGAGCTGCTGGTACTCGAACACCAGGGTGCCCGCCCGGGGGTGCTCGTACCGCCTGAGCCGGGTCCGGAAGCTGGCGACGTCGGCTTCTCGCCACCAGTTCGAGAACTCCTCGCTGGTCGCGGCGAGCCCGTCGATCAGTTCGACCACGTGTGGATCGGATCGAAGCCGGGCCGTGCCGGCTCGGAACTCGGCGAGGATCCGTTGGGCCTGATCGGGCCAGTCGGCGATCAACGCTCGCGTGGCCGGATCGGCGAACACGGCCCACAGCAGGTTGCACTCCGCCCCGGCCAGCCGTTCGATCCCTGGATAGAGCAGCGCCTGGTTGCGGTTCCAGGCCAGGAACTCCCATCGCGGGCCGAGCACGTAGGCCGGAGCCGGTTCCATCGCCCGGATCAACCGGACCAGCGCATCGGGAGCGTGGTCGATCGGCTGCGACGGTGCCGGTTCGCGGGCGGCGAGAGCGAGCAGGTGGTCGCGCCCGGCTTCGTCGAGACGCAGGGCGCGGGCGAGTGCCTCGAGCACGTCCGTCGACGCGTTGATCGGCCGGCCCTGTTCGAGCCAGGTGTACCAGGTGACCGAGACGCCGGCGAGCATGGCGATCTCTTCGCGCCGCAGCCCGGGGGTCCTCCGTGCCCGCCCGACCGGCAGCCCGACGTCGGTGGGTCGGAGCGCATCACGCCGCGCTCTCAGAAACGCGGCGAGGTCGTCGCGATCGTGCATGGCCCCATTGGAGCACGGCCGGGCCTGTCGAGGAGGTGCCGATATCGACGACCGCCCCGTCACGGCTCGTCGCGGTTCCCGATGCGCTAAGCATTGGCCATGCCGCGCATGATCGAGCTCGACGAGATGTTGGTGGATCTGGCCGCGCTGGTCGAGGTCGAGTCGCCGTCCGGCGATGTCTCGGCGCTCACCACTTGTGCGCAGGTGCTGGCCGGCATCATCGAACGACGGCTCGGTTCGGCGCCGACCCTCGTCGCCAGCGACGCCGGCCCGCACGTGCACTGGCGTGGCAGCGACACCACCACGGTGCTTTTGCTCGGCCACCACGACACGGTCTTCCCGATCGGGGCGTTGGCGAAGCGGCCGTTCCGGGTGGCCGGCGGCAAGGCGACGGGCCCAGGCGTCTTCGACATGAAGGCCGGCATCGTGCAAGCCATCCACGCGGTGGCCTCGTTGGCCGATCCTTCGTCCGTCGAGCTGCTGTTAACCGCCGACGAGGAGGTCGGTTCACGGGCGTCGCGCCCGTTGCTCGAACAGCGCGCCCTGGCCTGCGGCCGGGTGCTGGTACTGGAGCCGAGTGCCGATGGCGGAGCGTTGAAGACCGCCCGCAAGGGCACCGGCACGTTCGAGGTGATCGTCAGTGGACGAGCATCGCACGCCGGTCTCGAGCCGGAGAAGGGCGTCAACAGCCTGATCGCCGCCGCCGAACTGATCACCGCGATCTCACGCTTCGGAAACCCGGAACGAGCCACCACGGTCACGCCCACGGTGATCGCCGGTGGGACCGCCGAGAACGTGGTGCCCGCGGAGACGCGGGTGAAGATCGACGTGCGGATCGTCGAGCCGAGCGAGAAAGCGCGGGTGGAGGAGCTGATGGCATCGCTCTCCACGTCGGTGCCGGAAGCCACGATCGAGGTGCGCGGTGGCATCGACCGCCCGCCGATGCATCCGTCGGCGTCGGCCGGTCTGTTCCCGGTGGCCCAGCAAGCAGCGTCCGACATCGGCCTGCCGGCCGTGGTGGGCGTCGCCGTCGGCGGGGGGAGCGACGGCAACTTCACGGCGGCGATCGGCGTGCCCACGCTCGATGGTCTCGGCGCCGTGGGCGGCGGTGCGCACGCCGATCACGAGTACGTGGAAGTGGCCACGATGCCCGACCGGGCGCGACTGCTGGCGGCTTTGATCGGGCGTTTGCCGCGCTGAGGCTTCGGGCGCGCCGTCAGCTCCCGAGGTCGATCTGTTCGGTGCTCACCAAGAACGCCATCGCGTCGGCCGTGTCGAGCGGCTGGGAGAAGTAGTAGCCCTGTGCGTGGTGGCATCCGAGGCGGCGCAACTCGGCCAGTTGGTCGATCGTCTCGACACCTTCGGCGATGGCCGCGAAGCCGAGCTCGCGGGTGAGCGACAAGATGAGGCCGACCAACTCGGCCTCACCGTGGATCAGGCTGCGGTCGATCTTCACGTAGTCGGCAGGGAACTGCTTCAGCATCGCCAGGTTCGAGTACCCGGTGCCGAAATCGTCGATCGCGAACCGCACCCCGAGTTGGCGAAGCGCGTCGAGTCGTGGCCGCGCCTTCGACAGCTCCTCCATCACGATCTCCTCGGTGATCTCGATGCTCAGTGCCGACGCCGGCAGCTGTGCCTGAGCGAGTGCGTCGGCGACCAGGTCGACGAGGCGACTATCGGCGAGCTGGCTCGACGAGAGGTTGATCGACATCGTGAGCTGCGGTGCGACGAGGCGCATCATCGCTGCTGTCGCCGCCGCCTCGCGGACCACGAACTCACCCAGCGCCGTGGCGAAACCAGCGCTGTCGACCACGTGCATGAACTCCTTCGGGCGGAGCATTCCACGCATCGGATGGTTCCACCGCGCCAGCGCCTCGAACCCCAGGACCTCCCCTGACGAGGTGTTGACGATCGGCTGATAGCGCAGCTCGATCTGCCCTAGCCGCAAGGCGACGCGCAGCTCGGCTTCGAGCTCCATCCGATGGTCGGCGCGTACGCGCATCTCCTGATCGAAGACGGCGACGTGCCGGCGACCGGCACGCTTCGCGGTGTACATCGCCAGGTCGGCCTGCTGCACCAGCTCCGACGCCGAGTCGGTGCCGGATCGGGCGCTGATGGCGATGCCGATGCTCATCGACACCACGTGCTCGCGCCCGTCGATCTCGATCGGTTGGCGGACGACCTCGATGAAGCGTTCGGCGATGGCGGTGGCCTCGTCAGCGGTGAGGGCCTCGCGGCACACCACCACGAACTCGTCGCCACCGAGGCGGCCGACGAGGTCGCCGGCGCGGGCGCCTTCGAAGAGGCGCTCGGCGACCGAGCAGAGCAGCCTGTCGCCGACGGCGTGACCGAGGCTGTCGTTCACCACCTTGAATCCGTCGAGGTCGCCGAACAGCACGGCCACGGGCTCGTCCTCGCGCAGCGTTGCTGCCAGCGTGTGGAACAACTGCTGGCGGTTGGGGAGACCGGTGAGCAGGTCGTGACCGGCCTCGAAGGCGAGCTGCGACTCGAGCTGCTTGCGTTCCTCGATGTCGCGGAAGATCACGGCGAAGGCGTCGAGCACGCCGGCATCGTCGTACAGGCCCATCACCACCGCCGACGTGGGGCGGCGGTTGCCGTCGCGGTCGTAGATCTCGATCTCACCGCTCCAGCTCTCGCCTCCGGCGATGATGTCGATGACGTCGCCGAACAACAGTGGGTGGTAGTCGCGGGGGATGTGCGAGCCGACTTGCTCGAGCGAGATGCGCTCGATCCCGAAGAACTCCTGGCCGGCGGGGTTCAGGTAGTCCACTCCCGGTCGGGTCGAGGCAACACCGATGATGTCCGAGGTGGAGTCGGCGATCTTGCGGAACTGCTCGAGCTTGCGGCGGTTGTCGAGGTCGTCGTGGATGTCTTGGATCGTGACGGCCGCGCCGGTGAGGCTTCCATCGGCGTCGGTCATGCGCGCCGAGGTGATTCGCGCGTAGCGCATGCCGAGGGTGGGGTGCACGACGCGACACAGCCGCTGGATCGGATGGCCGGCGGAGATGGCGCGGAGGATCTCTTCGAGGATCGGTGCGTCGCCGTGGTGGACGTACTGGAGGAAGTCGTCGATGTGGCCCGGAGGTGCGTCGACTTCGAGGAACTCGAGGATCAGCCGATTGACGAGCGTGGCAGTGCCGTCGAGCTCGGAGGTCATGATGCCGATCGGGGCCGTGTCGATGACCGTCTGCAACCGTCGCTCGTGGGCAACGGCGCGCCGCCATGCCTCGGTCGACTCGATCAGCGCGTCGGTGATCAGCGCGGTCACGATGCCGCCCACGAGTGGAGGGACCACGCGCATCGGCACGTTCCAACCGTCGGAGGCGGCGAACATCGCGAGGATCGTCGGCGGGACCAGCCCGAAGATGACCGGGTAGCCGGCGCGCAGCCCGAACGCCAAGCCGTACGAGACCAGCAGCACGGGGTACCACGGGGCGAACACTTCGAGGCGCTGGTCGAGATCGAGCGACACCGCGACGAGCAGCGCGATCGCGAACCAGGCGCGGGCGAGCGCGACTGGGCGACTCATCGGCCACACCAAACCGATCGCGCCGACGATCTGCGCGGTCACTGCCGCGGCCACGAGCACCAGCGGCGCGTCGTTGACGATGGTGTCGATCGAGGCATGAACGCCGAGGGCCGTGAGGATGAGGGGTTCGCCCCGCCGCAGCAGGCCGACCACCCGCTCCGAGCGGTCGCGGGGCGCGCGCGGCCGGTCGACAACGACAGCGCCGTCCGCCTCAGGCATCTTCGAGAACCTAGATCGTGGGGGCCTCAGACGCAATCGGGGGCTTCTGTTCGTCGAGCGCTAGCAGCCCACCCGCGCCGAGCGTGCCGGCACTGCGGTACACGTCGAGCTTGGCGCGGCTGTCGTCGATGTCGAGGTTGCGCATGGTGAGCTGGCCGATGCGGTCGAGCGGCCCGAACGCGGCGTCCTCGACGCGCTCCATGCTGAGCCGCTCGGGCGCGTATGTGAGATGCGGCCCGGTGGTGTCGAGGATGCTGTAGTCGTCGCCGCGGCGGAGGAGGAGAGTGACTTCGCCGGTGATCGCCGAGCCGACCCAGTGCAGCAGCGGCTCACGCAGCATCAGGCTCTGCGGATCGAACCAACGCCCCTCGTACAGCAGCCGGCCGAGGCGACGGCCCATCGTGCGGTAGTTCTCGATCGTGTTCTCGTTGTGGATCGCGGTGACGAGCCGCTCGTAGGCGATGTGCAACAGCGCCAGACCGGGGCCTTCGTAGATGCCCCGACTCTTGGCTTCGATGATCCGGTTCTCGATCTGGTCGCTCATGCCGAGACCGTGGCGACCACCTATCGCGTTCGCCTCCGTCACCAGGTCGACCTGCGCCGGGAACTCGCGGCCGTTGATGGCCACCGGCCAGCCCTCGTGGAAGCGCACCGACACCGTCTCGGCCGTGATCGCGACGTCGTCGCGGTAGTGCGCCACACCCATGATCGGCTCGACGATGTGCATCGATGTGCCGAGCTCCTCGAGCAGCTTGGCCTCGTGGGTGGCGCCCCAGATGTTGGCGTCGGTGCTGTAGGCCTTCTCCTTGCTGGCCCGGTACGGCAGGTTTCGTTCGGTGAGGTACTCGCTCATCTCGGCGCGGCCGCCGAGCTCCGTCACGAAGGTTTCGTCGAGCCACGGCTTGTAGATGCGCAGGTTGGGGTTCACCAGCAGCCCGTAGCGGTAGAAGCGCTCGATGTCGTTGCCCTTGTACGTGCTGCCATCGCCCCAGATGTCGACGCTGTCGTCCTTCATCGCCTGCACCAGCAGCGTGCCGGTGACGGCGCGGCCGAGGGGTGTGGTGTTGAAGTACGTTCTTCCTGCGGTGGTGATGTGAAATGCGCCGCATTGCAATGCCATCAGCCCTTGCAGCACCAGTTCGGAGCGACAGTCGACGACGCGGGCCTGCTCGGCGCCGTACTGCTTGGCCCGGGCGGGCACG
>CXWL01021910.1_pt1 | contig 17878 bp, 14 predicted proteins | sample 590931 | NCBI WGS metagenome assembly CXWL01 (sample SAMEA3498368, study PRJEB10139) | groundwater metagenome | biome: water well; material: biofilm material | place: Germany | collected 2015-04-27 | reverse complement strand
CGGATCCTTGTCTTCCAGCGCCATCAGAGCCGAGCCCCTGATGATCGGGATCTTGTCGCCCGGAAAGTCGTACTTCGAGAGCAACTCGCGGACTTCCAGTTCAACCAGGTCCAAAAGCTCAGGGTCGTCGACCATGTCGACCTTGTTCATGAATACGACAAGAGCCGGCACGCCGACCTGGCGGGCGAGCAAAATGTGCTCACGCGTCTGGGGCATCGGGCCGNNNNACGTGCCCGATCGTCCCGATGTTGCAGTGCGGCTTGTTCCGCTCGAACTTTGCTTTGCCCATTGCCTGATCTCCGTCCCAAATCTTCTCTTAAGAGGCGAATTTCGCGATCACTTCTTCAGCGATCGCACGAGGTACGTCTTCGTAGTGGTCGAATTGCATGGAGTAGCTGGCGCGACCCTGGCTCATCGACCGGAGGTTATTCACGTAGCCGAACATGTTCGCGAGCGGCACCATGGCGGTGATCACTTGCGCATTGCCGCGCTGGTCGGTGCCTTGAACCTGACCACGGCGGGCGTTGAGGTCGCCGATCACGCCGCCCATGAACTCGTCGGGCGTCACGACTTCGACCTTCATCATCGGCTCAAGCAACTTGACGGCCTTACGTTCCTTCAATTCGCGGAACGCGGCGCGCGAGGCAATTTCAAAGGTCAGAACGTTCGAGTCGACTTCGTGGTAAGCGCCGTCAATGAGCGTCGCCTTAAAGTCGATCAGCGGGAAGCCGGCAAGCACACCGTTGTCGCGCGACGCGTTCAAACCCTTTTCGACGCCCGGGATGAATTCCTTCGGCACCGAACCACCGACGACCTCATTTTCGAATTCAAAGCCGCTGCCCGCCACTAGCGGCTCAAACACGATGCGCACGCGCGCGAACTGGCCTGAGCCGCCGGTTTGCTTTTTGTGCGTGTAGTCGATGTCGACCTTCTTGGTCAGCGTTTCGCGATACGCCACTTGCGGCGCGCCGATGTTGGCATCGACCTTGTACGTGCGGCGAAGGATGTCGACTTTGATGTCGAGGTGAAGTTCGCCCATGCCCTTCAGGATCGTCTGACCGGACTCTTGGTCGACGCTGACGCGGAAGGAGGGATCCTCCTGCGCGAGGCGGGCCAAGGCCACGCCCATCTTTTCTTGGTCGGCCTTCGTTTTCGGCTCGATGGCGACTTCGATGACGGGCTCCGGAAATTCCATCTTTTCAAGGATGACTTGTTGCTGCGGATCGCACAGCGTGTCGCCGGTGCGCGTTTCCTTCAGCGCCGCCAGAGCGACGATGTCGCCCGTGTAGGCTTCCTTGACGTCTTCGCGGCTGTTGGCATGCATCAGCAACATGCGGCCGACGCGTTCCTTGCGGTCGCGGGTCGAGTTGATCAGCGTCGAGCCCGATTCGAGCTTGCCCGAATAAATGCGACAGAACGTGATCGATCCGACGAACGGGTCGTCCATGATCTTGAAAGCGAGCAGCGAAAGCGGCGCGGCGTCGTTTGCTTCGCGCTCGACAACTTCTTCGACTTTGCCGGGCTTGATGCCCTTGATCGGCGGGACATCGAGCGGTGAGGGCAAAAAGTCGACGACGGCGTCGAGCAGCGTCTGCACGCCCTTGTTCTTGAAGGCAGCGCCGCAGGTCACCGGCACAAAAGCGAAGCTGATCGTGCCTTTGCGGATCAGGCGCTTCAGCGTTGCCGCGTCAGGTTCTTTGCCGTCGAGATAGGCCTGCATCACGTCGTCGTCCATTTCGACGACGAGTTCGAGCAACTTGTGGCGCCAGTCGGCGGCCTTGGCCTTGTAGTCGGCTGGAATCTCTTCGACTTCGAATTTCGCGCCGAGGCTTTCGTCACGCCAGACAACAGCCTTCATCTCAATGAGGTCGATGATGCCCTTGTGATCGGCTTCCACGCCGTAGGGCAGCTGGATCACGCAGGGTTTGGTGCCCAGGCGGTCGATCATCATCTGAACGCAGCGATAGAAGTCTGCGCCAGTGCGATCCATCTTGTTGACGAAACAGATACGCGGCACATGATACTTGTCGGCCTGGCGCCACACGGTCTCGGATTGCGGCTCAACGCCGGCGACAGAGTCGAACACCGCGACCGCGCCGTCGAGCACGCGCATCGAGCGTTCAACTTCGATCGTGAAGTCGACGTGCCCGGGCGTATCGATGATGTTGACGCGGTAGTCTTTCCAGTAAGCGGTCGTCGCGGCGGAGGTGATAGTGATGCCGCGCTCTTGTTCCTGCTCCATGAAGTCCATGGTCGCGGCGCCGTCGTGGACTTCGCCGATCTTATGGGACTTGCCCGTATAATAGAGAATGCGCTCGGTCGTCGTCGTCTTGCCGGCGTCGATGTGCGCGGCAATGCCGATGTTGCGGTACTTCTCGAGGGGGGTGGTACGGGGCATGATACGTCTGACTCTTCGTTACCAGCGGTAGTGCGAGAACGCGCGATTGGCTTCCGCCATCTTGTGCGTGTCTTCGCGCTTCTTTACGGCGGTGCCGCGGTTGTTGGCGGCGTCGAGCAACTCTGCCGACAAGCGCTGCTGCATCGTTTGTTCGTTGCGCGCGCGGGCAGCGTTGATGATCCAGCGGATCGCAAGCGCCTGACGGCGGTCGGGCCGGACTTCGACGGGGACCTGATACGTTGCACCGCCGACGCGGCGGGAGCGGACTTCAATCGCCGGCGCCACATTGTCGAGAGCCGCGTGGAACAGCTTCACGGGATCGCTCTTCGAGCGCTGCTCGATCGTGGTGAGCGCGCCATAGACGATTTGTTCGCCGGCCGATTTCTTGCCGTCATACATCAAGCAGTTCATGAATTTCGCGAGGATGAGATCACCGTACTTCGCGTCCGGAATGATCTCGCGTTTTTGTGGGCGACGGCGGCGTGACATGAGAGGATCTCCTTACTTGGGCCGCTTGGCGCCGTAGAGCGAGCGCGCTTGTTTGCGGTCCTTCACGCCTTGCGTGTCGAGCACGCCGCGCAGGATGTGGTAGCGGACGCCCGGCAAGTCCTTCACGCGGCCGCCGCGGATCAGCACCACCGAGTGTTCTTGCAGATTGTGGCCTTCACCCGGGATGTAGCTGATCACTTCCTGCTGGTTCGTCAGACGAACGCGCGCGACCTTGCGAAGCGCGGAGTTCGGCTTCTTCGGCGTCGTCGTATAGACGCGCGTGCAGACGCCGCGTTTCTGCGGCGAGCTTTGCAATGCGGGCGCCTTCGTGCGCCGGACTTTCGGGCGGCGCGGTTTGCGGATCAGCTGGTTGATCGTCGGCATTCGCTTTTGGCTTCGCTTCCTTCGGGTGCACGACCGTGAAAACGCAGAAAGCGCTCATGGAGGGTGTGCACAAACCCCATGGCGCTTGGTTCAATGTGCAGAGGACCGTCCGGGGACCGGAGGGACGTGCTTTCAAACCTGACTCACTGGACTCAAGCGGAGCGTTTAGGGTGTTCCCTACGGCCAGCCGTCAAATGAGGCGCGGGTTGTACGCGCGCAATCTTCTTTCGTCAACAAAGATTGCCGCCGATTTTGGCCGCCGACGGTGTGACTTGGCGCGCGACATAAAATGAAAAGGCCGGGCAGCTGGGCCCGGCCTTTTCTTTCGTTTTGGCGCCCTACTCCGCCGCGTTGCTTGTCGGCGGGTTTGCCGGCGGCAGCGCCGCTTGGCGGGCATCCAGGATGGCCTTGTCGCGTTCGGCGGCGATGTGCTTCAAGCGCGTCATCATGCCGCCCGTACCGGCCGGGATCAGGCGACCGACGATCACGTTCTCCTTGAGGCCTTCAAGCGTGTCTACCTTGCCGGAAACCGCCGCCTCGGTGAGGACGCGGGTGGTTTCCTGGAACGAGGCCGCGGAGATGAACGAACGGGTCTGCAACGACGCCTTCGTGATTCCGAGGAGTACCGGCTTGCCGACGGCCTGCTTGATGCCTTCGGCCTTCGCTTTCGCGTTGATTTCCTCGTACTCGATGAAGTCGAGCTGTTCGCCCTGGACCAGCGTCGTGTCGCCGCCGTCCTCGATCTCCACCTTTTGGAGCATCTGACGAACGATGACCTCGATGTGCTTGTCGTTAATCTTCACGCCCTGGAGCCGGTAGACTTCCTGAATTTCTTGCACCAGGTAGGCCGCCAACGCCTCGACACCCCGGATTCGCAGGATGTCATGCGGCGCCGGATTGCCGTCCAGGATGAAGTCGCCTTTTTCGACAAAGTCGCCTTCGGCTACGGCGATGTGTTTGCCCTTCGGGATCAAGTACTCGATCGGGTCGTTCTTGTCGTTCTTCGGCTTCAGGATCACGCGGCGCTTGTTCTTGTAGTCCTTGCCGAATTCGATCCAGCCGTCGGCCTCCGCGATGATCGCGTGGTCCTTGGGCTTGCGGGCTTCGAAGAGTTCGGCAACACGCGGCAGACCGCCGGTGATGTCGCGCGTCTTCGCACCTTCGGTCGAGATACGGGCAAGAATGTCGCCTTCGCGCACATCCGCACCGTCTTCGACCGACAAGATCGCCTCGACCGGGAGCAGGTAGCGCGCCTCGGACTTGTTCGAGAGCTTGATGACTTCGCCCTTCTTGTCGCGTACCGAGATCGCCGGCCGCAGGTCGCTGCCGCGCGAGTTCGAGCGCCAGTCCAGGATCTTCTTGCTCGAGATGCCGGTAGATTCATCCGTCACCTCTTGCAACGAGATGCCTTCGACCAGGCCTTCGTATTTAACGACACCCGCCTTTTCCGTGAGGATCGGGATCGTGTACGGGTCCCATTCGACGAGGCGCTGCCCGCGCTTGACGATGTCGCCTTCATCGAACTTCAGGTGCGCGCCGAACTGAACTTTGTAGCTCGCACGCTCCTGACCGTTTTCGTCGACAATAACAACCTGGCTGTTACGGCCCATGACGCGGAACATACCGGTCGAGTCTTTGACCAGGTTCTTGTTGACGATCTTGACCTTGCCGTCGTGGCTTGCGTCCGTGAACGACTGCTCCGCAACCTGCGCGGCGCCGCCGATGTGGAACGTACGCATCGTGAGCTGGGTGCCGGGTTCGCCGATCGACTGAGCGGCGATAACGCCGACGGCCTCGCCCGAGTTCACAGGCGTGCCGCGCGCCAGATCGCGCCCGTAGCACTTTGCGCAAACGCCGACCTTCAAGTCGCACGTCAGCACCGAGCGGATTTTTACCTTCGGCACATGCGCGTTTTCGATGAGGTCCACCTTGTCCTCGGTGATTTCCTCGTTGCGCTTGACCAGCACCTTGTTCGAGGCCGGATCGCGGATGTCTTCAGCCGCAGTGCGGCCAAGCGTGCGCTCGCCGAGCGTGGCCACGACGTTACCGCCGTCGAGGACCGCGCTGACCGTGATGCCGAGCTTGGTGCCGCAATCGTCGGCGACGATGATGCAGTCCTGCGCCACGTCGACGAGACGGCGGGTCAGGTAGCCCGAGTTCGCCGTCTTAAGCGCCGTGTCGGCCAGGCCCTTACGCGCACCGTGCGTCGAGTTGAAGTACTCGAGAACGGTGAGGCCTTCTTTGAAGTTCGAGATGATCGGCGTCTCGATGATTTCGCCCGAGGGCTTCGTCATCAGGCCGCGCATCCCGGCGAGCTGCTTCATCTGGGTCGGCGAACCGCGCGCGCCCGAATGGGACATCATGTAGATCGAGTTGATCTCCGTGACGCGTTTCGTAACCGGATCGCGCTTTTGCGAGGAAATCTCGCGCATCATTTCTTCGGCAACGCGGTCGGTGCACTTCGACCAGGCGTCGACGACCTTGTTGTACTTTTCGCCCTCGGTGATGAAGCCGTCCTGGTACTGCTTCTCGTAGTCCTTGATCTGCTTGCGCGTCTCTTCGACCAGGCGCTCCTTCGTGTGTGGAACGACCATGTCGTCCTTACCGAACGAGATGCCGGCCTTGTAGGCTTCCTTGAAGCCCAGCGCCATGATCGCGTCAGCGAACAGAACAGTCTCTTTCTGGCCGCAGTGGCGATAGACGATATCGATCAGCGCCGAAATTTCGGCCTTACGCAGAACGCGGTTCACCATCGTGAAGGGCACGTTCGGATGGCGCGGCAAGTGCTCCGCGATCATCAAACGGCCCGGCGTGGTGTTGACGCGCACGATCGTCGGTTTGTTCTGTGCGTCCACGGTCTTGTAGCGAACGTTGATCTTCGAGTGCAGCGTGACAACGTTCTGCGCCAGCGCGTGCTCGACTTCGCCCATGTCGACGAAGCTTTTTCCTTCGCCGGGTTCGCCGTCGCGGTCGAGCGAGCAGTAGTAGATGCCGAGCACGATGTCCTGGCTTGGCACGATGATCGGCTTGCCGTTCGCGGGGCTCAAGATGTTGTTCGTCGACATCATGAGAACGCGCGCTTCCAACTGCGCTTCGAGCGACAGCGGAACGTGCACGGCCATTTGGTCACCGTCGAAGTCGGCGTTGAAAGCCGTGCAGACCAGCGGGTGAAGTTGGATTGCCTTGCCTTCGATCAACACCGGTTCAAACGCCTGGATGCCCAGGCGGTGGAGCGTCGGCGCGCGGTTCAGAAGAACCGGATGCTCGCGGATGACTTCGGCCAGGATGTCCCACACTTCGGGACGTTCCTTTTCGACCATCTTCTTCGACTGCTTGACGGTCGCCGAGAGGCCCTTCGCTTCAAGACGGTTGTAGATGAACGGTTTGAACAGCTCGAGCGCCATCTTCTTCGGCAGGCCGCACTGATGCAGCTTCAACTCAGGACCGACGACGATCACCGAACGGCCGGAGTAGTCGACGCGCTTGCCGAGCAGGTTTTGGCGGAAGCGGCCTTGCTTACCCTTCAGCATGTCGGCGAGCGACTTCAGCGGACGCTTGTTCGCACCCGTGATAACGCGGCCACGGCGGCCGTTGTCGAACAACGCGTCCACCGACTCTTGCAACATGCGCTTTTCGTTGCGGATGATGATGTCCGGCGCGCGGAGCTCGATCAGTCGCTTCAAGCGGTTGTTGCGGTTGATGACGCGGCGGTAGAGATCGTTCAGATCCGACGTCGCGAAGCGGCCACCGTCGAGCGGCACCAGCGGGCGCAATTCCGGCGGGATCACCGGCACAACCTGCAAAATCATCCACTCCGGGCGATTGCCGGACTCGAGGAACGACTCGACCAGCTTCAAGCGCTTGACGAGCTTCTTCGGCTTCAATTCCGACGTCGTCGTCGCGATCTCTTCGCGGAGCGACACCTTCAGCGACTTCAGGTCGAGGCGCATAAGCAGTTCGCGGATCGCCTCGGCGCCGATCATGGCCGTGAAGCTGTCGTCGCCGTACTCTTCCTGCGCCTTCAAGAACTCGTCTTCGGAGAGGAGCGTGCGCTCCTTCAACGGTGTGAGGCCCGGCTCGATGACGATGTAGCCTTCGAAGTACAAGATGCGCTCAAGGTCCTTGAGCGTCATGTCGAGCAGCATGCCGATGCGCGAGGGCAGCGACTTCATGAACCAAATGTGGGCGACGGGCGAGGCGAGCTCGATGTGGCCCATGCGCTCGCGCCGAACCTTCGAGAGCGTGACTTCCACGCCGCACTTTTCGCAGACGATGCCGCGATACTTCATGCGCTTGTACTTGCCGCACAAGCACTCGTAGTCCTTGATCGGACCGAAAATGCGCGCGCAGAACAGGCCGTCGCGTTCCGGCTTGAACGTACGATAGTTGATCGTCTCCGGCTTCTTGATTTCGCCGTACGACCAGGATTGGATCTTCTCCGGGCTCGCGAGCGCGATGCGGATGCGATCGAACGTCGGGACGGCGGCAACCGGCCCGAAGACGTTTTGGACTTCCTGATTCATGGAGTGTTTTTCTCCTTAATTCTCAAATTCGGTTCGCGCTGGGCTTTACGAGCTCGGCGTTTCGACCTCGGTGACGAGATCGACGTTCAGACCCAGCGAGCGCATTTCTTTCACGAGAACGTTGAAGCTTTCCGGGATACCCGCTTCGAAATTCTCGTCACCGCGAACGATCGCCTCGTAGACCTTCGTACGGCCCGCGACGTCGTCCGATTTGACGGTTAGAATTTCCTGCAGCGTATACGCCGCGCCATAAGCTTCGAGCGCCCAGACTTCCATTTCGCCGAAACGCTGGCCGCCGAATTGGGCTTTGCCACCCAAGGGCTGCTGCGTGACGAGGCTGTAAGGCCCGATCGAACGTGCGTGGATCTTGTCGTCGACCAAGTGGTGCAGCTTCAGCATGTAGATGTAGCCCACGGTCACTTGCCGCTTGAACGGCTCGCCCGTACGGCCGTCATACAGCATGACTTGGCCCGAGACCGTGAGGCCCGCGAGTTCCAACATCTTGTTGATGTCGGCCTCGTGCGCGCCATCGAACACGGGGCTCGCGATATGGATGCCGTGGCCCATGCTCTCGGCCATGTCGACCATTTGCTCGTCGTTCATCTCGCCGAGGTGACCGTCTTGACCGAACACCGTTTTCAAGTGCCGGCGCAGCGGGTCTGCTTTGCCGTCGCGGCGGAACTTCGAGACCATTTCGCCGATCTGGCGGCCGATGCCGTTGCACGCCCAACCCAAGTGGGTTTCCAGAATCTGACCGACGTTCATGCGGCTCGGCACGCCGAGCGGATTCAGCACGATGTCGACCTGCGTTCCGTCTTCGAGGTGCGGCATGTCTTCGATCGGAACGATCTTCGAAATGACGCCCTTGTTGCCGTGACGGCCGGCCATTTTGTCGCCGGGTTGAAGCTTGCGCTTCACGGCTACGAAGACCTTGACCATCTTCATCACGCGCGGCGGCAGTTCGTCACCGCGGCGAAGCTTGTCGACCTTGTCGGCAAAGCGCGCTTCGAGACGGTTCTTGGCGTCGTCATACTGCTTGCGCAGCGATTCGACCTCGCCTTGCGCCTTTTCGTTGCGCAGAGCCAGTTGCCACCATTGCGCCTTCGTCAGCGTTTCAAGCATCGCCGGCGTAACTTTGGAGTCCGGCGCAATGCCCTTCGGGCCGTGCGCGATCTGCTTGTGGAGCAGCAATTCTTCGAGGCGCGAGTAGATGTTGCGCTCCAGGATCGCGAGTTCGTCGTCGCGGTCCTTTGCAAAACGCTCGATCTCTTCGCGTTCGATCGCCAGCGCGCGCTGATCCTTCTCGATGCCGTGGCGATTGAAGACGCGCACTTCAACGATCGTGCCCGACGCACCCGGCGGCAGGCGCAAGCTCGTGTCGCGGACGTCCGAGGCCTTTTCGCCGAAGATCGCGCGCAGCAACTTTTCTTCCGGCGTCATCGGGCTTTCGCCCTTAGGCGTAATCTTGCCGACCAAAATGTCGCCCGGGTTCACTTCGGCGCCGATGTAAACGATGCCGGCTTCGTCAAGATTCTTCAGGGCCTCTTCGCCGACGTTCGGGATATCGCGCGTGATTTCCTCAGGACCCAGCTTCGTGTCGCGGGCGCTGGTCTCGAATTCCTCGATGTGGATCGAGGTGAAGACGTCGTCGCGAACGATGCGTTCGGAGATCAGGATCGAGTCTTCGAAGTTGTAGCCGTTCCACGGCATGAACGCGACGAGCACGTTGCGGCCGAGCGCGAGCTCGCCCATATCGGTCGACGGACCGTCGGCGACGATATCGCCCACCACCACGCGGTCGCCCACCTTCACCAACGGTCGTTGCGTGATGCAGGTCGACTGGTTCGAGCGCTGGAACTTCTGCAGACGGTAGATGTCGACGCCGGGTTTCGTGGCGTCCGATTCTTCTGTCGCGCGTACGACGATACGCGTCGCATCGACTTGGTCGACGATGCCCGAACGACGAGCCGCGATCGCAGCGCCGGAGTCACGCGCGACAACGCCTTCAAGGCCCGTGCCGACAAACGGCGCTTCGGACTGAAGGAGCGGCACGGCTTGGCGCTGCATGTTGGAGCCCATCAACGCGCGGTTCGCGTCGTCGTTCTCCAAGAACGGGATGAGCGCAGCCGCTACCGATACCAACTGCTTCGGCGACACGTCCATGAACTCGATGCGGTCGGGACCCAGCAGAACGAAATCCCCGCCTTTGCGGCAGGAAATGATGTCGTCTACGAACCGGCCGCGCGGATCCAGCGGCGCGTTCGCCTGGGCGATCGCGTATTTCGATTCTTCCATCGCCGAGAGGTAGACGACTTCCGTCGTGACCTTGCCGTCCTTCACGCGGCGGTACGGGCTTTCGATGAAGCCGTACTTGTTCACGCGCGCGTAGGTCGCGAGCGAGTTGATCAGACCGATGTTTGGACCTTCCGGCGTTTCGATCGGGCAGATGCGGCCATAGTGGGTCGGGTGAACGTCGCGAACTTCGAAGCCCGCCCGTTCGCGCGTCAAACCGCCCGGTCCAAGCGCCGAGAGGCGGCGCTTGTGCGTGATTTCGGAGAGCGGGTTCGTCTGGTCCATGAACTGCGACAGCTGCGATGAGCCGAAGAATTCGCGAACAGCGGCCGCCGCGGGCTTCGCGTTGATCAAGTCGTGCGGCATGACGGTGTCGATTTCGACCGACGACATGCGTTCCTTGATCGCGCGTTCCATACGCAGGAGACCGACCCGATACTGGTTCTCCATCAATTCGCCGACAGACCGCACGCGGCGGTTCGCCAGGTTGTCGATGTCGTCGATCTCGCCTTTGCCATCGCGCAAGTCGTGCAGCACCTTCACGACGGTCAGAAGGTCTTCCTTACGGAGCGTGCGCTGGGTATCCGGGGCGTCAAGGCTGAGGCGCGAGTTCATCTTCACGCGGCCAACGGCCGAGAGGTCGTAGCGTTCCGAGTCGAAGAACAAGCCGTTGAACAGAGTCTCGGCGGTATCCAGCGTCGGCGGTTCACCCGGACGCATGACACGGTAGATGTCGATCAGCGCCTGCTCGCGCGACTGGTTTTTATCGACGGCGAGCGTGTTGCGGATGAAGCTGCCCGTGTTGATGTGGTCGATGTCGAGCAACGCGATCTCATCGAAACCCGCGTCGTCGAGTTCTTCGAGCAGTTGTTCGGATACTTCGTCGCCGGCTTCGGCATAGATTTCGCCGGTTTCGCCGTTGACCATGTCGAGCGCGAGATAGCGACCGTAAAGTTCTTCGCTCGGGACGAGCAATTGCTTCAGGCCCTCTTCGGCCAGCTTGCGGGCACCGCGCGGCGTCATTTTGCGACCCGCCTCGATCACCACTTCGCCGGTCTTGGCGTTCTTCAAGTCATGAACCGGCTTCAGGCTGCGCATGCGCTCGGCGTCGAACGGCGTGGTCCAGCCGTCTTTTGCCTGCTTGAACATGACGATGCGATAGAACTGGGCGAGGATTTCTTCGCCCGTGAGACCGAGCGCGAACAGCAATGTCGTCGCCGGCAACTTGCGGCGACGATCGATGCGGACGTGGACGATGTCCTTCGCGTCGAACTCGAAGTCGAGCCACGAACCACGATAAGGAATCACGCGCGCGCCGAAGAGCAGCTTGCCCGACGAGTGGGTCTTGCCTTTGTCGTGGTCGAAGAAGACGCCCGGCGAGCGGTGCATCTGGCTGACGATAACGCGCTCGGTCCCGTTCACGATGAACGTGCCGAGTTCGGTCATGAGCGGCATGTCGCCCATGTAGACGTCTTGTTCTTTGATGTCCTTGACGGACTTGGCCTGCGTTTCCTGATCGACCTCGAACACGATGAGGCGCAGCTTAACCTTCAACGGTGCCGCATACGTCATGCCGCGCTGGCGGCACTCGTCGACGTCGTATTTCGGTTCCTCGAATTCGTAGTGCACGTATTCGAGGCGCGAAACTTCCGCAAAGTCGGTGATCGGAAACACCGAGCGGAACACTGCCTCTAAGCCCGAATTGTCACGCGCATCGGGTTTTCCGTACATCTGCAGGAACTGCGCGTATGATTCGCGCTGCACCTCAATGAGGTTCGGCAACTGTGCGACTTCGGCAATACGTCCGAAAGTTTTGCGCACCCGCTTGCGGTCCGTGAACGACAACACCATGATCGATCCCTAAATCCCGTCTCGTCTTCGTCGCTCTCTTGTCTCATCTCGCGTACCGCGCCGAGAGCTTGGCGGGGCGATAAAACGGCCTCACCGCCCGCGGGAGAGTTCCCGCGGACGGTGCAACTTCACAGTGTTTTCGCGGGTCGAAGCAGCGTCATGCCGCCTTCCCCACGCGACTATTTCAACGCGACCTTCGCACCTTCGGCTTCGAGCTTCTTCTTCCACTCTTCCGCCTGCGTCTTCGGCACGTCGCCCTTTACTTCTTTCGGCGCGCCTTCGACGAGGTCCTTGGCTTCCTTTAGCCCTAAGCCCGTGAGTTCGCGCACGACTTTGATGACGTTGATCTTCTTGTCGCCCGCAGCTTCGAGGACGACGGAGAATTCCGTCTTCGCCTCGGCCGCCGGCGCCGCCGGACCGGCCGCTGCCGCCGCAACGGCAACAGGCGCCGCGGCCGAAACGCCCCACTTCTCTTCGAGAAGCTTGGACAGTTCGGCCGCTTCCATAACGGTCAGGGTCGAGAGTTCATCAACGATTTTTTCGAGTTTGGACATGTATGCGTTCCTTTGATGCTTTCAATCTTGAGACATTGGTCAGTGTTTAAGCGGCGTCGCTTTTCCTGGCGTGAGCGCCGATGACCCGGGCAAGCTGCCCGGCCGGTGCTTGCAGAATGCTGGCAACTTTCGTCGCCGGCTGTTTCAGCATGCCTGCGAGCCGCGCCCTGAGTTCGTTGAGCGACGGCAGCGAAGCCAAAGCCTCGACACCTTTCGCATCCAAGAACTGGTTGCCGACGACGCCGCCAAGGATGACGAACTTGGCGTTCGTCTTGGCGTATTCGTAAGCAGCCTTCGGGGCAGCAATCGGATCGGCGGAGACGGCGATCCCAGTCGGACCCTTCAAAAGGTCCTGCATGGGTTTTGCCATCGTGCCTTCCGCAGCACGCTTGGCGAGACGGTTCTTGGAGATTTTGAAATCTGCTCCAACCGCCCGCATCTGCGCCCGTAGCTTCGACATGTCAGCCACGGTCATGCCTTGATAGCGCGCAACCACGACGACAGCAGCTTTGCCGAACTTTTCGTTCAGCTCGCTGATGACTTCGGCTTTCTGCGTTCTATCCATTTTGGCTCCTGTTTGGGTTGTCTAAGGCCGGGATTGTCGCCCCGCCCTTCCCTTCGTCAAAAATTCCTGTCCCAAGAGTTCTAAGCACTTTCGCACTCAACTCCTGTCTATGCGGGCTTTCACGTTTGAGCCCTTTCGGGCGCCTGCAGTCTCGGACAGGCGGAAGCGACACTCGCTTCCGTCCACCGGCGGTGCCGCCGGATTCCTAAATCTCCTATGCCCCCATCACTGTGGAGGTCTCGATCGTGACGCCCGGACCTTGCGTCGAAGAGATCGCCATCTTCTTCAGATAGTTGCCCTTCGCCGCCGCCGGCTTTGCCTTCATCACCGAGTCGAACAACGCGCGGATGTTTTCGATCAGCGCGGTTTCCGTGAAGCTCGCCTTGCCGACCCCGGCATGAATGATCCCCGCCTTCTCAGCGCGGAATTCCACGGCGCCGCCCTTGGCGTCTTTCACGGCCTTCGTGACGTCCATCGTTACGGTGCCGACTTTCGGGTTTGGCATCAGGCCGCGCGGGCCCAGCACCTTACCGAGACGACCGACAAGGCCCATCATGTCGGGCGTCGCGATCAGCCGGTCAAAGTCAATCTTCCCGCCGTTCACGACGTCGAACAGGTCTTGTTCGCCGACGATGTCGGCGCCCGCGTTCTTTGCTTCCGTCGCCTTCGCGCCCTTCGCGAACACAGCAACGCGCAGGTTCTTGCCCGTGCCGTTCGGCAGGTTCACGACGCCGCGCACCATCTGGTCTGCGTGGCGCGGGTCGACGCCGAGGTTCAGCGCGACTTCGATCGTCTCGTCGAACTTCGCTTTCGCGCGTTCCTTGACCATCTTGACCGCGTCGGCGAGCGGGTACTGCTTGCGCGGGTCGACGCCATTGCGGGCGGCCGCCAAACGCTTGCCTTCCTTCGGGGCCCTTTTCTTTTTCGCATCAGCCATGGCGCTTACCCCTTAACCTCAAGACCCATCGAACGCGCAGAGCCGGCGATGATCTTCATCGCGGCGTCGATGTCGTTCGCGTTCAGGTCCTTCATCTTCACTTCGGCGATCTTGCGTAGATCGGCTTGCGTGACGGAGCCCTTCAGTTCGAGGCCGGGCTTCTTCGAACCGCCGTCGATCTTCGCGGCCTTCTTCAAGAGGAACGACGCCGGCGGCGTCTTCATCTCGAGCGAAAAGGACTTGTCCTGGTAATACGTGATGATTACCGGGATCGGCATGCCCTTCTCGAGTTCCTGCGTACGCGCGTTGAACGTTTTGCAGAACTCCATGATGTTGAGACCGCGCTGACCGAGCGCGGGCCCGATCGGCGGCGACGGGTTTGCAGCCCCCGCCGGGACTTGGAGCTTGATCTGCCCCATCACTTTCTTCGCCACGAATATTCTCCTCTTCTATGGCTTAGCGGTCCAAACGGTTTGGGCTTGCACCCTCGCCTCCCGCGACAAACTCGATCAGAGCTTTTCGACCTGACCGAAATCCAGTTCCACGGGCGTTGCACGGCCGAAAATCGACACAGCGACTTTCAGCCGCGAGCGGTCTTCGTCGATCTCTTCGATCACGCCGTTGAAGGACGCGAACGGACCGTCCGCCACGCGCACTTGCTCGCCCACTTCGAAGGTGACGGCGGGCTTCGGATGTTCGACGCCTTCCTTCACCTGATTCAAAATACGATCGACCTCGGCCTGGCTGACCGCGATCGGCTTGTTGCCGGTGCCCAAGAAGCCCGTCACCTTCGGTGTGTTCTTCACCAGGTGGTAGACCTCATCCGTGAGGCGCGCCTTCACGAGCACGTAGCCCGGAAAGAACTTGCGCTCGGCGTTGACCTTCTGCCCGCGACGCACTTCGACGACCTCTTCGGTCGGCACCAGAATTTCCTCGAACAGATCGGCGAGGCCGTGCTGCTGCGCCTGCTTCTTCAGCTCTTCCGCGACCTTCTTTTCGAAGTTCGAGTAGGCCTGCACGATGTACCAGCGAAGCGGCGTCTCTGTTTGCGTCGTTGCCATGGGCCACTACACCGCGTTCAAGACGAGGCGCACGATCGTGCTCAACGCCCAGTCGACGCCCGCGAAGAATACGACCGCCATCATAATCATGATGAAGACGGCAATCGTGGTCACGCGCGTTTCCGCCCACGTCGGCCACGTCACCTTGTTCGCCTCTTGACGAACCTCAGCGAAGAACGCCGGCGCGTTCGCGATCCAGGAGAAAATCCCCTGGCGCGGGCGGGCAGGCTCCACAGCCTTGCCATCGTTCTTTGTGTTATCCGACATCGTCGCCTTCATTCGCATCTTCTTTCAATTCGGCACTTTCGAATTTGGCAGGGGCGGAGGGACTCGAACCCACGACCCTCGGTTTTGGAGACCGATGCTCTACCAGCTGAGCTACACCCCTATTCAAATCCTCACTTCACGATCTTCGCGACGACGCCCGAGCCGACGGTGCGGCCGCCTTCACGGATGGCGAAGCGGAGCTTCTCTTCCATCGCGATCGGAACGATCAGTTCGACCTCGATCGACACGTTGTCGCCCGGCATCACCATCTCGGTGCCTTCAGGCAACTTCACGATCCCGGTCACGTCCGTCGTGCGGAAGTAAAACTGCGGGCGGTAGTTCGTGAAGAACGGCGTGTGACGGCCGCCCTCTTCCTTCGTCAAAATGTAGGCCTCGGCCTGGAAGTTCGTGTGCGGCGTCACGGAACCCGGCTTGGCCAGAACCTGACCGCGCTCCACGCCTTCGCGCTCAACACCGCGCAAGAGGCAACCAACGTTATCGCCAGCCTCACCCGAGTCGAGCAGCTTGCGGAACATCTCAACGCCCGTCACCGTCGTCTTCGTGGTCGGACGGATGCCGATGATTTCGATCTCCTCGCCAACCTTCACGACGCCGCGTTCGATACGGCCCGTCACGACCGTGCCGCGGCCCGAGATCGAGAACACGTCTTCGACCGGCATCAAAAACGGCTGATCCTTCGGACGATGCGGCTGCGGGATGTGCTCGTCCACCGCCTTCATCAGTTCCAGAATCGCCTGCTCGCCGAGCTTCGGATCCTTGTCTTCCAGCGCCATCAGAGCCGAGCCCCTGATGATCGGGATCTTGTCGCCCGGNNAGAGCCGGCACGCCGACCTGGCGGGCGAGCAAAATGTGCTCACGCGTCTGGGGCATCGGGCCGTCCGCCGCCGACACAACCAGGATCGCGCCGTCCATTTGGGCCGCGCCCGTGATCATGTTCTTCACGTAGTCCGCATGGCCAGGGCAGTCGACGTGGGCGTAGTGGCGCTTCGCCGTTTCGTACTCAACGTGAGCCGTCGAAATCGTGATCCCGCGCGCCTTCTCTTCCGGCGCCTTGTCAATCTGATCGTACGCCGTGTAGTTCGCACCACCCGTCTTCGCCAGAATCTTCGTGATCGCCGCCGTCAACGACGTCTTCCCGTGGTCAACGTGCCCGATCGTCCCGATGTTGCAGTGCGGCTTGTTCCGCTCGAACTTTGCTTTGCCCATTTCTTAGTTCCTTGAACTCTTGTCCTTGTCAGTCACGGTCGTTTTGTGGTCATGGAGCGGGTGAAGGGAATCGAACCCTCGTCGTAAGCTTGGAAGGCTTCTGCTCTACCATTGAGCTACACCCGCATCTCACGGCTTGAGCCGCTATGAATTCTTCTTCGCTCCTTCATGTCGCCCTGCTTCGCCAAAGCATCGCGGGGCACCCGTCGCCGATCGATCGCTATGGCCTGCCACCCGAAGCCGCGGAGCGGCGAAGGGTGGTGGGGGAGGTAGGACTCGAACCTACGAAGGCGTCAGCCAGCGGATTTACAGTCCGCCCCCTTTGCCACTCGGGACACTCCCCCAAAATGGACATGCGTCGGCTCGTGCCGCGTGCGTGTTTGCTCCAGCCGGTTATGAATCTCGTCCTATCTTTTGGGATGGCGCCCGCACGCGCCCACAACCGTCTGGGCACGGGAGGGGGGCTTATCCCGAATTTGGCCCTGATTTGTCAACTGGTTAATGGCTTTCTTCCCCCTTCCGGTGTAGCGGCACAATGACCAGGCGCAACCGAGGAAGCGGAGCCGAACAACGCACCGACGGCGGTGGGATCTGGCTTTGGGGCGTCCATGCGGTCCGCGCGGCACTTTCCAACCCGGCTCGGAAGAGCCGGAAACTGCTGATTTCCGCCTCTGCGGAACAGGAAATTAGAGCGATCGCCGCTAAATCCAAGGTGCAGGTCGAAACGGCCGATCACAACGCCATCGACCGGGCGCTCCCGCGGGACGCGGTTCATCAGGGGGTCGCCTTGCTGACCACCCCCCTCGCGGAAGCCGATATCCATGACGCAACCGAGGGGATTGCCGAACCCAGGCGCCTTGTTCTGCTCGATCAGGTGACGGACCCGCACAACTTGGGGGCAATCCTGCGCTCCGCAGCAGCGTTCGGCGTTTGCGGCGTTGTTGTTCAAGATCGGAACTCACCGCCTGAGGGCGGCGTTCTCGCGAAGGCCGCAAGTGGAGCACTCGAACTCGTCCCGATCGTGCGCGTGGTCAACATCGCGCGTGCACTCGATGAACTTGGCGAGCTTGGATTTTTGCGGGTCGCGTTGGCAGATGAAGCAGCGGAGCCGATCGAGGATGTCGACCTCAGCCGCGATGTGGTGCTGGTGCTGGGCGCCGAGGGCGAAGGCCTGCGGCGCCTCACGCGCGAAAAATGCGATGTCGCGGTGCGGCTGCCGACGCGGCCTGAGATGCCGAGCTTAAACGTATCGAACGCTGCTGCCGTGGCGCTCTACGCGTGCAGCGTTCGGCGCGGTCAGTAGAGGGCAGCCACCGTATCGACGGACGGC
>CXWL01102829.1_pt1 | contig 17879 bp, 17 predicted proteins | sample 590931 | NCBI WGS metagenome assembly CXWL01 (sample SAMEA3498368, study PRJEB10139) | groundwater metagenome | biome: water well; material: biofilm material | place: Germany | collected 2015-04-27 | reverse complement strand
CACCTTCATCAAACGCCCACACTTATCGACTGTTAATTGTTAAAGAACTTGTTCGGTACTGCTTGCCCTGCGTTTCGATGAAGCGTTGTGTTCATCAGCAGAGAGGCGAGATTATGAAGCATTTCGCCGATCCTGTCACGCTCTTTTTTTTCGTGCGCCGCTTCGGTCCGAGACCTCTGCAACACCCTGAAAAGCGCCCTGCGTTTGCGGGGAGGCGAACTATAGCAAACGCCCCGGAGGCATGCAAGGATTTTTTTCTAGAGCAGCCATTCGATCGGCAGCCAGGACAGCAGGCGCACGCCCAGCCGCTGCCAGAATCCGGTGCCCGGCTCGACATCATGGCGGATGGTGCCGCCCTGCCCGCGCTCGATCCAGTACACGGCGCCATCCGGCGCCAACCGCACTTCATAGGCGCGCTCCTCGATCCCGCCTTGCAAGGTTTCCGCCAGCCGCTGCGCGAGCGCCGGGCTGTCGATCACGAATCCCATCTCGGTATTGAGGCGGGCCGAACGCGGGTCGAAATTGAACGATCCTATGAACACCCGGGCGCGGTCGACCGAAAACGTCTTCGCGTGCAGGCTGGAGGCCGAGCTTCCCAGCGGCCCGGCGCGCGCGCGCTCGCCATTTTCGGTCCAGGTCCGGCGCAATTCGTACAGCGAGACGCCGGCCTCGAGCAAGGGCTTGCGCCATCTGGCGTAGCCGGCATGCACTGCGGCGACATCGGTAGCCTCCAGCGAATTGGTCAGGACCCTCACCTTGACGCCGCGCCTGACCATCGCGGCGAAGGCGTCCGAGCCGGCCTGGCCCGGCACGAAATATGGCGACACCAGCTCGAGTTCGCTCGCCGGCTCGCCGATCAGCTGCCTAAGCTGCGGCCCGATCCGGCTGTCCGGGGCCGCCAGGCCGAGCGCCTTGGCCGGATCGTCGCTGACCAGCCGCGTCGCGGCCCACTCCAGCGGCAGGCGGCGCGCCACCAGTTGCGCGACGAAGGTCGATTCGCGCATCGCCAGCTGGTAGGCCTTGGCGGCCGGCCCCTGGCCGATCTTCGCCGCGTCGCGCGCCAGTCCGGCCGCGCTGTCGGCGGACGCCGCCGGCACCAGCAGGTGCAGCGGATAGGCCGACGGGCTGTTCCAGTAGCGGTCGAAGTCGTTCGATACCGCGTCGACCACGGGACCGATCGCCAGCACGTCGAGGTCGGCGAACAGCACCTCGCCGGCGGCGTCGAAGTATTCGTCGCCGATATTGCGCCCGCCCACGATGGTGGCCTGGCCGTCCGCCGTGAACGACTTGTTGTGCATGCGCCGGTTCAGGCGCGAAAAATCGGTCAGGAAGCCGAGCAGGCGCGGCCGGCGCAGCACGAAGGGATTGAACAGGCGAACTTCGATGTTGGGATGGGCGTCGAGCAGCCCCAAGGTGGCGTCGAGGCCCGAGGTGTTGTTATCGTCGAGCAACAGCCGCACTCGCACCCCGCGCGCGGCCGCCGCCCGCAGGGCGTTGAACAGCAGCACGCCAGTGATGTCGTTGCGCCAGATGTAATACTGGACATCGAGGCTGCGCTCGGCGGCATCGGCCATCATCGTCCGCGCCGAGAACGCATCGCGCCCATCGGCCAGCGCGTACACGCCCGAGACCCCGGGATGGGCCGCCACCAGCGGCGCCACCGCCCGTCCCAGCCGGGTCGATCCGGTGCCGGTCAGCGCGGTCGACGGCGTGCGATCCGCGAGGGACGGCAGACCGGCGCAGCCGGCCAGCAAGCCGACCAGCAAGCCGGCGACCACCACGGCCAGCAGGCGCTGGGCGCGCATCGCGGCCGCCGGTTCCGTCACCGGCCCTCGAAGTTGGGCGGACGCTTTTCGAGGAAGGCCGACATGCCTTCTTTCTGGGCCGGCGTACCGAATGCCGCGTGGAAGTAGCGGCGCTCGTAGCGCACGCCTTCGGTCAGGGTGGTTTCGAAGGCGCGGTTGACGCTGTCCTTGATCGCCATCGCCACCGTCACCGACATCGACGCGACAATGGTCGCCGCGGCCAGCGCTTCTTCCATCAGCTTGTCCGCCGCGACCACGCGCGACACCAGTCCGGTGCGCTCGGCTTCGGCCGCGTCGATCATGCGCGCGGTCAGCAGCAGGTCCATCGCCTTCGATTTGCCGATGGTGCGCGGCAGGCGCTGGGTGCCGCCCGCGCCCGGCGTGACGCCGACCTTGATTTCAGGCTGCCCGAAACGGGCGCTGTCGGCGGCGATCAGGAAGTCGCACATCATCGCCAGTTCGCAGCCGCCGCCGAGGCAGAATCCCGCCACCGCGCCGATCACCGGCTTGCGCACGTTCAGGATGTGTTCCCAGTTGCGGCCGATGTAATTGTCGGGATAGGTATTGGCGTACGTGTAGTTGGCCATCGCCGCGATGTCGGCGCCGGCCGCAAACGCCTTCTCGCTGCCGGTCAGGATGATGCAGCCGATATTGCTGTCGGCGTCGAACTTATGGAGCGCGTCGCCGAGCTCGTTCATCATGTTGTCGTTCAGGGCATTCAGCGCCTTGGGACGATTCAGGCGGATCACGGCGACCCGGCCGTGGGTTTCGATCAGCAAGTCTGCGTATTGCATGGGTTACCCCTATTCTGGTTATGGAAACGTCGATACCGGATTGTAGCCCTTCCCGGGCCGGCGCTCAGCGCAGGGCGGGCTTGGGCAACAGCACCCAGACCTGGCCGCGCTGCTTCATGCGGCCGGCGCTGTCGGCCGCGGCGCCGCCGAAGCCGTAGAAGAAGTCGGCCCGCACCGCGCCGCGGATCGCGCCGCCGGTATCCTGGCCCATCATCAGGCGCTGCAGCGGCACTTCGCTGGCGGCCTGGGTGGTCGCCAGCCAGAGCGGCGCGCCGAGCGGCAGGAACTGCGGATCGATCGCCACCGAGCGCGCCGGCGTCAGCGGCACCCCAAGCGCGCCCTTCGGGCCCACTGAAGGATCGGGCAAGCGCTCCTCGCGGAAGAAGATATAGCTCGGATTGGCGTTGAACAGCTCCTGGCGGCGCGCCGGGTTGGCCACGATCCAGCCCTTGATGCCTTGCGCCGAAGCCTGCGCCGCGGTCAGCTCGCCCTTCTCGACCAGCCAGCGGCCGATCGCCTTGTAGGGATGGCCGTTCTGCTCGGCGTACGCCAGGCGCACGGTTTCGCCCGAATCGGCCATCTGCACCCGCCCCGAGCCCTGCACTTCCAGGAAGAACGCTTCGACCGGATCGTCGACCCACAGCAGCTCCTTGCCGCCGATCTCCGCGCGTTCGATTTCGGCGCGCGTATTGTAAGGAACGACTTTCTTGCCGACCAGGCGGCCACGCAGGCGCATGTTCTTCAGTTCCGGATACACGCTGCCCAGCTCGACGGTGAGCAGGTCGTCCGGCACCCGGTACAGCGGGGTCTGGAACGCGCCGCCGCGCTTGCGGGCGCCGCGCAGCAGCGGCTCGTAGTAGCCGGTGATCAGGCCGCTGTCGGCGCCATCGGCGGCGCGCACCTGGTTGGGCACGAAAAAGGATTCGAAAAACAGGCGGATGGCGGCGCCGTCGGCCGGGCTGACCGTTGCGGCGACGCTGCACGGCTCCTTCCAGTCGTTCTTGCGAACCAGCACCTTGCATGACGTCATGAAGGCCGGCCACGCTTCGCGCAGGTCGTCCTGTTGCCAGCCGGGCAGCGCGCCGAAAGTGGTCGGCGTCATCAGCGGCGCCGGCTCGGGCTTGGGCGGCGGCGCGACCGGCTCGGGCAGCGGAACGGCGACCGGCCCGACCGGCGGCGGCATCACGATCGGCGGCTTCGGCTCTGGCTTGGGCGGCGGCGTGGTGCTGCAGGCGGACAGCGCCAGCGCGACGGCGCCCAGCGAAACGGGTAAACTGCGGCATGTAAATGACATGGGGATCGGTATGTGGCTATTAATGGTTGAAGCAGGCGTGGCGCTGTTCCTGCTGGTATTTATCGTGTGGTGGACCATGTATTCGGGACCGAAGCCGACCCACGAGGAACCGGCCGAGCCGAAAGCGCCGGAACAATCCGACAGCCCGGACGACGCCGGCCGCTGATCAGTGCAGGGTGCGCGGCAGCGACAGCACGAACTCGGGGATCTTCGCTTCGAACCGGTGTCCATCTTCGGCCACGCAGAAATATTCGCCAACCATCGAGCCCTGCGGCGTCGCCAACTGGGTGCCGCTGGTGTATTCGAACTGTTCGCCCGGCTGCAGCAGCGGCTGGTGGCCGACCACGCCCAGGCCGCGCACTTCTTCGACATGGTTGCTGGCGTCGGTGATGACCCAGTGGCGCGCGATCAGCTGGGCGCCCACCGTCCCGGTGTTCTTGATCGTGATCGAATAGGTGAACACATAATTGGTGCGTGCCGGGTCGGACTGCTCCGGCAGGTATTGGGTCCTGACGGTGACAGTAAATTCGTAAGCGGCCATCGGGTATCCTCAAGTGAAGCAATGAATGTTGACGCAGTGAACCTGGCAAGCGGCGCCGCGCCGTGCCCTGGGTATCCATCATACATTGCACAGCAAAACTGCGAGCCACGCAAGGGCTTGGCAGGCAACAGCGTAAAATAGCGCATCCTTAATTCCCGCGCGCCCCTGCCATGACCAATTTCCGTATCGCTCCCAGCATCCTGTCCGCCGACTTCGCCCGCCTTGGCGAAGAAGTGCGCAACGTCGTCGCCGCCGGCGCCGACATCATCCACTTTGACGTGATGGACAACCATTATGTTCCGAACCTGACCATCGGACCGCTGGTATGCCAGGCCATCCGCCCGCACGTGCAGGTGCCGATCGACGTGCACCTGATGGTCAAGCCGGTCGATCGCATCATCCCGGACTTCGCCAAGGCCGGCGCCAACATCATCACCTTTCACCCGGAAGCGTCCGAGCACATCGACCGCACGCTGCAGCTGATTCGCGACAACGGCTGCAAGGCCGGCCTGGTGTTCAATCCGGGCACGCCGATGCACTACCTGAACCACGTGATGGACAAGATCGACATGATCCTGATCATGTCGGTCAATCCCGGCTTCGGCGGCCAGTCGTTCATCGCCGAGGCGCTGAAGAAGATCACCATCGCGCGCCGCATGATCGACGAATCGGGGCGCGACATCATGCTGGAAGTCGACGGCGGCATCAAGATCGACAATATCGCCGCCGCGGCAGCTGCCGGCGCCGATACGTTCGTGGCCGGATCGGCGATTTTCGGCCAGCCCGACTACAAGGGCGTGATCGACGCGATGCGCGCCGAACTGGCCAAGGCCGGCAAGTAATGCGGGCCGGCGCAGGCGCGATCCGCGCCGTCATCGTCGACCTTGACGGCACCATGCTCGACACGGTGCCGGACTTCCACGTCGCGATCAACCGCATGCGGGCCGAATTCGGCCTGGATGGCATCGGCCGGGAACGCATCGAAAAGATGATCGGCAAGGGCTCGGAAAACCTGATCCGCGCCGTGCTGGCGCTTGATTTCGACCAGCCAGGCGTGGACCGGCACTTCCCCGCCGCGATCGAGGCCTATCAGCGCCACTACCTGGCCATCAACGGCGACCACAGCGCCTTGTATGAAGGCGTGCTGGCCGGGCTGGATGCGATGCGGGCAATCGGCCTGCGCATGGCCTGCGTGACCAACAAGCCGATCGCATTCGCCGCGCCGCTGCTGGCGAAGAAGGGGCTGGCGCAGTACTTCGAGCTGGTCTACGGCGGCGAATGCCTGGCGCGGAGGAAACCGGACCCGATGCCGCTGCTGCAGGTGTGCGCCGATTTCGCGCTGGCGCCGGGCCAGGTGGTGGCGATCGGCGACTCGTCGAACGACGCCGATGCGGCGCGCGCGGCCGGCTGTTTCGTGCTCGCCGTCCCCTACGGTTACAACCATGGACAGGCTATACACGAAATCGATTCCGATGGTATAGTTAGTTCGCTGCTAGAAGCGGCAACACTGATAATTTCGCACAACCACACCGCTAACTGAAGCAAAACGCATGTTTTTCACCAAAAAACACAATGTCACCCAACCCGGCTCGATTGAGGCCTGGCTTTGGCGACGCTGGCAATCCTGGGCTAAGTAAGCCGTATTGATTGCTGTCGGCCGCACCCGTGCGCCGCCAGGTTTTTTGAAACCCAACGCTGCCAATCCCCCCGGCGGCCTGGAGAAAAAGCATGACCGAACTCGAATTCAAATCGTTGGCCAACGAAGGCTATAACCGCATTCCGCTGATCGCGGAAGCGTTCGCCGACCTCGAAACCCCGCTCACGCTGTACCTCAAGCTGGCCCAGACCCAGAACGGCGGGAAGAATACCTTCCTGCTCGAATCGGTGGTGGGCGGCGAGCGCTTCGGCCGCTATTCTTTCATCGGGCTGCCGGCCAACACGCTGCTGCGCACCTTCGGCACGCGCACCGAGATCGTCCGCAACGGCAGCGTGACCGAGACCCATGAGGGCAATCCGCTCGACTTCATCGAGGCCTTCCAGGCGCGCTTCAAGGTGGCGCTGCGTCCCGGCCTGCCGCGCTTCTGCGGTGGCCTGGCCGGCTACTTCGGCTACGACACCGTGCGCCACATCGAGCGCAAGCTGGCCGCGACCACGCCGAAGGACGACCTGGGCCTGCCCGACATCCAGCTGATGGTGACCGAGGAACTGGCGGTGATCGACAACCTGTCGGGCAAGCTGTACCTGATCGTGTATGCCGACACCACCCAGCCGGAAGCGTTTTCGAAAGCGCGCCAGCGCCTGAAGGACCTGCGCATGATGCTGCGGCGCGGCGTCGATGCGCCCGTGACTTCGGCCTCGGTGCGCACCGAAGAGATCCGCGACTTCAGCAAGGAAGACTACCTGAAGGCGGTGGCCCGCGCGCACGAATACGTGATGGCCGGCGACCTGATGCAGGTGCAGATCGGCCAGCGCATCCGCAAGCCGTATGTCGATTCGCCGCTGACCTTGTACCGCGCGCTGCGCTCGCTCAATCCGTCGCCGTATATGTATTACTACAATTTCGGCGACATGCAGATCGTCGGCGCCTCGCCCGAGATTTTGGTGCGCAACGAGACCGCGCCGGACGGCAGCAAGAAGGTGACCCTGCGCCCGATCGCCGGCACCCGCCCGCGCGGCGCCACCCCGGAACGCGACGCCGAGCTGTCGAGGGAACTGCTGGCCGACCCGAAGGAAATCGCCGAACACGTGATGCTGATCGACCTGGCGCGCAACGACATCGGCCGCATCGCCGAAACCGGCAGCGTCAGCGTGACCGAGCGGCTGGTGGTGGAAAAGTACTCGCACGTGCAGCACATCGTATCGAACGTCGAGGGCAAGCTGAAACAAGGCATGTCGAACCTGGACGTGCTGCGCGCCACCTTCCCCGCCGGGACCCTGACCGGGGCGCCGAAAGTGCGGGCGATGGAAGTGATCGACGAACTCGAGCCGACCAAGCGCGGCATCTATGGCGGCGCCTGCGGCTACCTGTCGTTTGGCGGCGAGATGGATGTGGCGATCGCGATCCGCACCGGGGTGATCAAGGACGGCATGCTGTACGTGCAGGCGGCAGCCGGCATCGTGGCCGATTCGATCCCCGAGATGGAATGGCAGGAAACCGAAAACAAGGCGCGCGCCGTGCTGCGCGCGGCCGAACAAGTGCAAGACGGCCTGGATGGGGAGCTCTGACATGCTGCTGATGATCGATAACTACGACTCGTTCACCTACAACCTGGTGCAGTATTTCGGGGAGCTGGGCGAGGAAGTGAAAACCATACGCAACGACCAAATCACGCTGGAAGAAATCCGCGCCATGAAGCCGGACCGGATCTGCATCTCGCCGGGGCCGAAGACGCCGGCGCAGGCCGGCATTTCGGTCGATATCCTGCGCGAGTTCAAGGGCAAGCTGCCGATCCTCGGCGTGTGCCTCGGCCACCAGGCGATCGGCGCGGCGTTCGGCGGCAACGTGATCCGCGCCAAGCAGGTCATGCACGGCAAGACTTCGCTGATCGCGCACACCGGCGTGGGCGTGTTCAAGGATCTTCCCAGCCCGTTCACCGTGATCCGCTATCACTCGCTGGCGATCGAGCGCTCCTCGCTGCCGGCCTGCCTCGAAGTGACCGCATGGACCGACGACGGCGAAATCATGGGCGTGCGGCACAAGGAGTTCGACATCGAGGGCGTGCAGTTCCATCCCGAGTCGATCCTGTCCGAGCATGGCCACAAGCTGCTGAAGAACTTCCTCGAGCGCTGATCCGCACCCGTCCAGAACTCCCCTATTCCCAGGAACCGCCATGCCGATCACCCCACAAGAAGCCCTGCTGCGCTGCATCGAGCACCGCGAAATCTTCCACGACGAGATGCTGCACCTGTTCCGCCAGATCATGTCCGGCGAGATGTCGCCGACCATGATCGCGGCGCTCACCATCGGCCTGCGCGTGAAGAAGGAAACCATCGGCGAGATCGCCGCCGCCGCCCAGGTCATGCGCGAATTTTCGACCAAGGTGCCGATGGCCGACACCACCAACCTGCTCGACATCGTCGGCACCGGCGGCGACGGCGCGCACACCTTCAACATCTCGACCGCGTCGATGTTCGTCGCCGCCGCCGCCGGCGCGCGCGTGGCCAAGCACGGCGGACGCAGCGTGTCCTCGTCGTCCGGCAGCGCCGACGTGCTCGAGTCGCTGGGCGCGAACATCAACCTCAAGCCGGAGCAGATCGCGCAGTCGATCGCGCAGACCGGGATCGGCTTCATGTTCGCTCCCAACCACCATGCGGCGATGAAGCATGCGGCGCCGGTGCGGCGCGAACTCGGCGTGCGCACGATTTTCAACATCCTCGGGCCGCTGACCAATCCGGCCGGCGCGCCAAACATCCTGATGGGCGTGTTCCACGCCGACCTGGTCGGCATCCAGGTGCGCGTGCTGCAGCGTCTCGGCGCCCAGCATGCGGTGGTGGTCTACGGCCGCGACAACATGGATGAAGTCTCGCTCGGCGCGGCCACCATGGTCGGCGAGCTGGTCGACGGCGAGATCCGCGAGTACGAAATCCATCCGGAAGACTACGGCCTGCAGATGATCGCCAGCCGCAACCTGAAGGTGGCCGATGCGGCCGAATCGAAAACCATGATGATGGAAGCGCTGACCGGGCGGCCGGGCGCCGCCTTCGACATCGTGGCGCTGAACGCCGGCACCGCGCTGTATGCCGCCGGCGTCGCGAGCTCGATCGAAGATGGACTGGCAAAAGCGCGCGCGGCGATCGTATCCGGCGCGGCGCAGGCCAAGCTGGACCAGTTCGTGCAGGTCACTCAGCAGCTCGGNNGTCAAGGCCGACGAAGTTTCCGCCGCCAAGAAGTACCGCGGCCTTTCCAGCCTGCGCGGCGAAGTCGAAGCCGATGCCGGCCTGCGCCGCGGCCTGCGCGGCTTCGAAGCGAGCCTGCGCAGGAACATCGCGGCCGGCCGCGCCGGCGTGATTGCCGAAGTGAAGAAGGCGTCGCCGTCGAAAGGCGTGCTGCGCGAGGACTTCCGCCCCGCCAACATTGCCGAAAGCTATGCGCGTAACGGCGCAGCCTGCCTGTCGGTGCTCACCGACAGGCACTTCTTCCAAGGGTCGATCGAGTACCTGCAGCAGGCGCGCGCCGCCTGCGAGATCCCGGTCCTGCGCAAGGACTTCATGATCGACCTGTACCAGGTGTACGAGGCGCGCGCGATGGGCGCCGACGCGATCCTGCTGATCGTCTCCGCGCTCGACCATGGCCTGATGGCCGAACTGGAAGCGTGTGCGATGGAACTTGGAATGGATGTGCTGGTCGAAGTACATGATGGCGAAGAGCTGGATGCGGCGCTGAAGCTGCGCACCCCGCTGCTCGGCATCAATAACCGAAACCTGCGCACGTTCGAAACCTCGCTGCAAACCACGATCGGGCTGTTGCCGCGCATTCCGCCCAACAGGCTGGTGGTGACCGAGTCGGGCATCATGGCGCCGGATGACGTCAAGCGCATGCGCGACGCGAACGTGCATGCATTCCTGGTCGGCGAGGCCTTCATGCGCGCGCCTGACCCCGGTGTGGAACTTGCAAGGCTATTCGACTGATCATGAACACCAGATGCAGTACCTGGGCCGCCTGCGCGGTCGTGCCGGCGTTGCTCGCCGCTTGCGGGCAGACGCCGAAAGTGGCGCCCTCTCCTGCCGCTCACTCCACTTTGCGCGCACCAGCGATCGCGCGCCAGGCGCCGCTCTCCGGCCAGCGCACCGCGTTCGACAGCGTGGACGCCTACAAGAACGAGGCCGCCGCGCACATCGTGCGCCACAACGGCGCGCACACCTTCAGCGGCCGGCTGCCGCCGATGCTGCCGGCCATCGTCGTGCTCAGCATCACGGTCGACAGCCAGGGAAGAATGACCAGGGTGGCGGTGGAGCGTTCGCGCGATGCCGAGGCCTCGAAAGTAGCGCTGGCGTCGATGCAGCGCACCGGCACGTTGCCGATGCCGTTCAATCTTGCGACCGGCCCGGGCCGGTCCCTGACGTTCTCGGAGACCTTCCTGTTCAACGCCGACTACCGCTTCCAGCTGCGCACGCTCGCGCCGGTGCAGTACGCCGACTAGACGCTCGGACGCTTGAACTTCTTGTCGCTGCCGGTGACTTCCAGCGCGATTTCGGGCGCCCGGTCGCCTTGCAGCTTCACATTGAACGTCATCAGCTCGTCGCGCCGGAATGCGTGGAGTTCGACCGTGTCGCCCACCCGGTAGCGCCCCAGCAGCGCTTCGAGGTTGACCGGATTGGCGGATACGCGCAAACCGTCGACTGCCACCAGCACGTCGCCGGCCGACAGGCCCGCGCGGTGCGCCGCCCCGCCTTCGTGCACCTGGGTGAGCTTGCAATCGCCGCCATCGCGCCCGGCGCTGGCGTCGAGCGACGGCTTGGCGCTCTTGCGTTCGTCAACCTGCTTGACGCCGAACGGCGCGTACAGCCTGGCCAGCGGCAGGTCGTCGGTGCCGCGCACATAGCGTTTGAACAGCGGCTTGAGTTTCAGGCCGCTGACTTCGTCGAACAGCGCCTCGACTTCCGCTTCGGTCACGCCGCGCGCCGCGGATGCATAGAAATCGCGACCATAACGCTGCCATAGCGCGCGCATCACGTCGTCGAGCGACTTCTTGCCCTCGGTCTTGGCGCGGATGGTGAGGTCGAACATCAGCGCCACCAGCGAACCCTTGGCGTAGTAGCTGACGATTGCGTTCGGTGCGTTCTCGTCCTGGCGGTAATACTTGCCCCAGGCGTCGAAGCTCGAATCGGCCACGCTTTGCTTGGTACGGCCGCTGCCGCGCAATACGCTGCCGATGGTCTTGGCCTGCAGCTTGAGGTAGGCCGCCTCGTCGAGCAGGCCGCAACGCACCAACATCAGGTCGTCGTAGTAACTGGTGAAGCCTTCGAACAGCCAAAGCAGCGGCGTGTAGGTTTCGGCCTGCAGGTCGTAGGGTGCAAACGCGGCCGGCTTGATGCGCTTCACGTTCCAGGTATGGAAGTACTCGTGGCTGCACAGGCCGAGGAACTTGAGGTAGCCGTCGGTGGCCTCGAGACGCTTCGGCGTGGAAGATTGCGGCAGGTCGGCGCGCGCGCAAATCAGCGCGGTCGAGGCGCGGTGTTCGAGGCCGCCGTAGCCGTCGCCCACGGCGAGCGTGAGAAAGACATAGCGCTCCATCGGCGCGCGCCTGGTTTTCGGCTCGAAGAATGCGATCTGCGTTTCGCACATCGTCTTCAGGTCGGCCTGCAGGCGCGCCATGTCGAGCCTGGGTACGCGCCCGGTGATGACGATGTCGTGCTGGATCCCGTGCGCCTTGAAGGTGCCCAGCGCGAAGTCGCCCATCTCGACCGGATGGTCGATCAGCTCATCGTAATCGGATGCGATATAGGTGCCGAAACCGTAGCGCTTCGCGCCCAGTTCGGGCAGCGAAGTCGCCACCCGCCAGGTTTTGGCTGCGGCATCGAGTGGGCGCTGGATTTCCACCTGGAGCGCAATTTCTTCCTGGCCCACCACGCGCAGGAATACGCTGGTGCCGTTGAAGAAGCCGTGGGTCTGGTCGAGGTGGGCGGCGCGCACCGACAGGTCCCATGCGTAGACTTCGTACTGCACGGTGAGCGCGCCGGAGACCGGCGCCGCGCGCCACGAGTGCTTGTCGAGCTTTTCCAGCGCGACCGCTGCGCCGTTCGCCTCGGCGCGGATCTGGACGATGTTGCGCGAAAATTCGCGGATCATGTAGCTGCCCGGGATCCACGCGGGCAGCGCGAACACCTGGCCGTCGGGCGCGGGCGCCGCGATTGTCAAAGTCACTTCGAACAGGTGCCCGGCCAGGTCCTTCGGCATGATCGTGTACTGGATGGCGGGCTGCTTCTTCTGGATGGATTTTTTCATGTTGGCGATGTCTGGGGAAGTTTGAAATGTAGCCGGATTATTTGCCCTGCAGGTCGGCCGGCTGGTCGATGTCCTGGAAAATCCCTGGGTCGTCCACCGCCACTTCGGTCACCGGGCGGAGCTTCAGGATACGGCGCGCGCCCTCGTCGCCCCCCAGCGCCAGCAAGTCGGCAAGGCAGGCTGCGCCAAACGCCACCGGGTTGCCGCGCCTGCCGCCGCTCACCGGCGCGGCAATCGCGGCGCCGCCGGCGAGCGCATCGACCAGCGCACTGATGGTCGATGCGCGCACGCGCGGCATGTCGCCGAGGGCGATCAGCCAGGATTGCGCTGCGGGCTGCGAGTGGCGCACCGCGTGCGCCAGCGATGCACCCATGCCTTCATGGGCATCGGGGCAAACCGTGACGTCGCAGCCGAGCGCGCGCAGGGCCTGCGCCACGCCGTCGTCGCCCGGCGCCACCACCGCGATCACGTGCGGCAGGACCGCCATCAGCGTGCGCGCGCTGGCGACGACCACCGGCTCGCCGCCAGCCAGCGGCTGCAGCAGCTTGTTGCGGACACCGGATGGATCGAATCGACGGCCCCTGCCGGCGGCCAGCAAAATACCGACAGGGGTCATGGCGCGGCTGGCGATTACGCCGTAGCCAGGTCGAACGGCAGCTTGCGCAGGCGCTTGCCGGTCAGCTTGAACAGCGCGTTGGCGAACGCCGGCGCCAGCGGCGGCACGCCCGGTTCGCCCATGCCGGTCGGTGCATCGCCCGATGGCACGATGAACACGTCGACGTGCGGCATGTCGGGCATGCGCGCAACCGTGTAGTCGCTGAAGTTCTGCTGCTCGACGACGCCGTCCTTCAAGGTGATCGCGGCGCCCGGCAAGGTTGTGCCCAGCGCCATCAGCACGGCGCCCTGCACCTGCGCTTCGATCGTCATCGGATTGACGGCCAGGTTGCAATGCACGCCCGCGGTGACCTTGTGCAGTTTCGGCACGCCTTTGACGACCGACGCCTCGACCACGTACGCGACCACCGAATTGAACGACTCGTGCATGGCGACGCCGTAGGCACGGCCCTTGGGCAGCTTCTTCTTGCCGTAGCCGGACCTGGCGACCGCCAGGTCGAGCGCGGCCAGGTGGCGCTTGTGCTTCGCATCGATCAGCGTCTTGCGGTACGCGACCGGATCCATGCCGGCGACGTGCGCCGCTTCGTCGATCAGCGTCTCCATCACGAACGCGGTGTGGGTCGAGCCGACCGAACGCCACCACAAGACCGGCACGTTGGCCTTGGCGGTGTGGGCCGTCAGGTTCATAGGCAGGTCGTACGGCGCGCCCATGCCTTCGACCATGGTGCCGTCGACGCCGTTCTTGACCATGAACGGCTCGAACGGCGTGCCAGCCATGATCGACTGGCCGACGATGGCGTGGTCCCAGGCCAGGATCTTGCCCTTCGCATCGAGGCCGATATCGGCGCGGTGCACGTGCGACGGCCGGTAGTAGCCGCCCTTGATGTCGTCCTCGCGGCTCCAGATCACCTTCAGCGGACCGCTCTTGCCGGCCGCGCGGTAGGCTTTGGCCACATTGACCGCCTCGACGATGTAGTCCGAGGTCGGCACCGCGCGCCGGCCGAAGCCGCCGCCCGCCATCATCGTGTTGACCGTCACCTGGTCGGGCTTGAGTCCGGAGGTGGCGGCGACGGCCGCGTGGTCGGCGGTCTGGAACTGGGTGCCGGCCCACACCGTGCAGCTGTCCGCCTTGAGGTCGATCACGCAGTTGAGCGGCTCCATCGGCGCATGCGCCAGGTACGGGAACTCGTACACCGCCGAGATTTTCCTGGGCGCGCCGGCCAGCTTCGAGATATCTGCTTTAGTGGCGACCGCGCCCGGCGTTTTCGCCAGCGCGACAAAGTCGGCCATCTGCTTTGCGCTGCTGACCTTTTCCAGGCTGCCGGCATCCCAGTCGATGACGAGCGCATCGCGTCCCTGCCTGGCCGGCCAGTAGCCGTCGGCGATCACCGCCACGCCGCGCCCGCCGCGATCGGTCTGCACTTCCAGCACATCGATCACGCCCTTGATGGCTTTCGCCTTGCTGGCGTCGAATTTGGCGACCTTGGCGCCGAACACGGGCGGGCGGGCGACCAGCGCCACCTTGGTATTGGGCGGCGTGAAGTCGATGCCGAATTCCTGCTTTCCGTTCGATTTGGCGCGCGCATCGATCCGCCTGGTCGGCTTGCCGATGATGCGGAAATCCTTGGCGTCCTTGAGCTCCACGGTGGCAGGCATCGGCTGCTTCATGGCGGCGTCGGCGAGTGAGCCGTAGCTGGCCTTCTGGCCGGCAGGTCCCATCACGAAGCCCTTGGAAGTCTTGCACTGTTCCGGCTTGACCTTCCACTGCTCCGCCGCGGCGGCGACCAGCATCGCGCGCGCCTTGGCGCCGATCTCGCGGTACTGCAGATAGGAATGGGCGATGCTGCCCGAGCCGCCGGTCATTTGCATGCCGAAGGACGGGTCCTTGTAGACGTCGCCGGCGGGAGCCAGCTCGCCGCGCATCTGCGACCAGTCGGCGTCGAGGTCTTCGGCGATCAGCATCGGCAGCGAGGTGTGCACGCCCTGGCCGAATTCGAGCCGGTTGACCATCACCGTGACCGTGTTGTCCGGCGCGATGCGCAGGAACGCGTTCGGCGCGTAAGTCGGCTTGGGGGCGTCGGCCGCGCGGGCGAACTTGTTCGCACCCGGCATGAAGAAGCCGAGCACCAGGCCCCCGGTGACTACCGCGCCGGCCTTGATGAAACTGCGGCGCGACAGGCCGCCTTCGGCTGGACGCACGAGCGCCTCAGGATTGATCCATTCGATACGCATGATTAATCCCTTCAGGCCAAAGTTTTCGCCGCGTCCTTGATGGCCGCGCGGATCCGTTGATAGGTGCCGCAGCGGCAGATATTCCCGCTCATCGCGCCATCGATATCGGCGTCGCTCGGCGCCTTGTTGGTGCGCAGCAGCGCGGCCGCGCTCATCACCTGGCCGCTCTGGCAGTAGCCGCACTGGGGAACGTCGTGCTTCACCCATGCGTCCTGCACTGCCTTGCCGACCTTGTCGGCCTCCATCGCCTCGATGGTGGTGACCTTTTTGCCGGCCGCCGCCGAAATCGGCGTGATGCAGGAGCGGATCGCGGCGCCATCCAGGTGCACCGTGCAGGCGCCGCACAAGGCCGCGCCGCATCCGAATTTGGTGCCCGTCATGTTGAGGTTATCGCGCAGCGCCCACAGGATCGGGGTCGACGGATCGGCCTCGACCTGCATGTCGCGGCCATTGATATTGAGTGTGACCATTCCCTGCTCCTTGGTTTTGGCGCTGCGTTGACTTTGTATTTTATTTGATGCTGGCGAGCTTCGCTTCGAGCGTCTTGATGTCGACCGCGCCCGGGATGCGGGTGCCGTCTGCGAAGAAGATGGCCGGGGTGCCCTGGATGCGCAGCTTCTGGCCGAGCGCGACGACCTTCTCGTTCGGAGTGGCGCAGTTTGCAGCCGCGGCCGGCGCCGCTTTTCCGGACACCATCCAGTCGTCCCATGCCTTGTTGCGGTCGGCCGCGCACCAGATGTTCTTCGACTTGGTGAAGGAATCTTCGGACAGGATGTTGTACATGAAGGTGTAGACGGTGACGTTGTCGAGTTCCTTCAGGGTGGTCTGGCGGAAGCGCTTGCAGTAGCCGCAGTTCGGATCTTCGAACACCGCGATCACGCGCTTGCCGTCGCCCTTGACCAGTTTGAGTGCGGACTCCAGCGGCAGGTCGGAAAACTTGATCTTGTTGATCTCGTCGATCCGTTCCTTGGTCAGGTCTTGCGCGGTCTTGGCGTTGTAGACGTGGCCGATGATCAGGTACTCGCCCTTCTTGTCGGTGTACAGGATGTCGCCGGCGGCGCGCACTTCGTACAGGCCGGCGTACGGGGTCTCCTTGACCGAATCGATCTTCACGCCAGGGCCGAGGCGCGGTTCGATGACCTTCTTGATGTTCGCTTCAAGCTGCGCAGGCGACTGCGCGCCGACGCAGCCTGCCGCCAGCGCGGCGGCCAGCATCAGCGCGATTTTTGAATTACCCATTGTTTCTCCGTATCCGTTACAAAATTGATTACTTGCCCATTGCGTGGGCCATCAGCCGACGCTTGAGCATGGGCAACTTATTCAGCAAGTTTAGCCCCAAATTGCGGACCACGCGCACCGGCTCGAGATCGGCGCCGAACAGGCGCGCCAGTCCATCGGTGGCCAGTTGCATCAGCAGCACGTCTTCCTTGCGCGCGCGAGCGTAGCGCGCCAGCACCCGCTCGTCGCCGATGTTGCGGTGCGCTTCGCGCGCGGCAATGGAATCGAGCAGCTGGGCGACGTCGGCGAAGCCCAGGTTCATGCCGTGGCCGGCCAGCGGATGCACCACGTGCGCGGCATCGCCCACCAGCGCCACGCGCGGGGCGACGATCGCATGCGGGCGGATCAGCGCCAGCGGCACATCCTTGACCGATTCGGGCTGCAGCGGGCGCAGCGGGCCGAGCTTATCTTCGCAGAGCAGCGCCAGGCGCACCGCCATTTCGCCGAGCGACTCGCGCATCAGCGTCTCGGCCAGGGCGTCGGGCGCCGACCACACCAGCGACACCCGGTTGCCCGGCAGCGGCAGCAGCGCGACGATCCCTTCGTGGCCGGTGAACCACTGGTAGGCGACGCCGTGGTGCGGCTTCTCGCAGCTGAAATTGGCGACCACCGCGCGCTGATGGTAGGAGCGGTAATCGAGTCCGATGTCGCACTGGCCGCGCACCCACGACTGGCCGCCGTCGGCGCCCACCACCAGCGCGCTGGCGATGACGGCGCCGTCGTCGAGCGTGACGGTGGCGCCGGCGCTGCCGCTGGCAAGGCTGGCGGCGCGGCCGCTGACGATGTGCACCTTGGGTGCGAACTTGAGGGCGGCGTCGAGCGCCTGGTTCAGGTTGCGATCCTCGACGATCCACGCCAGCGAACCGACGTGCGCGCCGAACGCGTCGAACGCGAGGTCGCCGGGCTGCTTGCCGTCGCCGTGAATGACCATCGATTCGACCGGTTCCACACGGGCGGCATCCAATGCGCCCCACACCTTCAGTGAGGACAGCAGCGTGTGGGCGGTGTGATTGAGGGCGTAGACCCGCACGTCCCACGGCTGTTCGGCGCCTTGCGGCGGGACCGGCGCGTGGGGCGCCGGCGCCGGCACCAGCAAGGTGACGCTGTGGCCGGCCTGGGCGAACCCCAGCGCGGTGGTTTTGGCGATCGCGCCATTGCCGACGATGCAGACATCGCTGTCGTGCCGTGCGGCGGAGGGAGGTTGGCTGTTCATCTGAAGCATTATAGCGGCTTGAAAGGCGACAGTTTTGTCGCGGCATGCCAGCAATGTTTTTGCAAAGTTGTCAGCCGGACTTGCAAAGCCGCGTTCGGATGTCTATAATCATGCCTCTTGGCCTGGTAGCTCAGTCGGTAGAGCAGAGGATTGAAAATCCTT
>CXWL01011482.1_pt1 | contig 17881 bp, 15 predicted proteins | sample 590931 | NCBI WGS metagenome assembly CXWL01 (sample SAMEA3498368, study PRJEB10139) | groundwater metagenome | biome: water well; material: biofilm material | place: Germany | collected 2015-04-27 | reverse complement strand
ACGCAGGCCCAGTGCGGTCGACATGAATCTGGTGGCGAGGGTCCCCCTGTTCCGCAGTCTTGGCGCGCCGCGCATCGCGGCAGTGGCCGGCGTGCTGCGAGCGCGGCACGCCGAGCGCGGCGAGCGCCTGATCCGCAAGGGCGACCAGGCGGACTCCATGTACTTCATCGTGTCAGGCGAGGTCGAAGTGGATCCGGAAAGCGGCGCGCCCAGGGGAAAATTGATCGAGGGCGATTTTTTCGGCGAGATCGCGCTGATCGCCGATCGCACGCGTACCGCAACCATCACGGCGCTCACGCCGTGCAAGCTACTGCTCTTGCACAAGAACGACTTTAATAATTTCATGGACGCGCACCCGGAACTCAAGGACGTGGTGCGCCTCGCGGCGAAGCGGCGCCTGGAGGAACTCGGCGCCTAGGAATTTCAGGGCCGTGAAGTTGCTCAGGGCTGTTTGCGCCGCTCGAGGATCGAGTCGAGCGTCTTCTGGGTTTCAGGCAGCAGCGCCCCGCCCAGGGAAACGGCGGTGCGCGCCGCCGTCTCCGCGTCCGCGAGCCTGCCGAGTGCCGCCAGCACGTGGGCGCGATTGTTGAATGCAATCGCCGATCGCGGATGCGCCTCGCTCGCGCGCAAGAAAGCCCGCTCCGCGGCCGGCAGGTCTTTCAGCGCGTATTCGACGTTGCCCAGGCCGACGAGGCCGACCAGGCTTTGCGGCCAGCGCGCGAGCAGCGCGCGATACGACGCGCGCGCCTCGGCCAGGCGCCCGACCTGCTCCAGCGCGGCGATGGAAGCCGCGGCTTCGGGCTCATTGGCGGTCACCGGCAGGCGGCCCGGCGGCAGCGCGAGCATCGACCAGTGGCCGCTGTCCTGCCAGAAAAACTCGAGGAACCCGAAACTCCACTCGTCGCGCGCTTTCTTCGCCGAGCGCACGGTGACCTCGCGCTTGTCCAGGTCGTAGCCCACGACCACCGCGTAATGCCAGACGGGCACTAATTTGATGGAGAGATTGAGCAGCACCACCACCGGCGTGCCGGCGGCAAGTTCGCGCAGCATGTCTTCGAGCCGCGGGGCCAGGGTATAGGCGACCAGTCCGCTGCGGCGAGTCGCACCCAGCATCTCCGCCTGCAGGCTGCCCTGCCGGCCGGGAAGGTAGACCATGGGCGTCAGCGATTCGACGCTGGCGGAGGGTATTCCCGCCGCGTTGAATACCATCGCCAGCGAGGCCGGCCCGCACAGGAAATCGTCCTGCCTGTGGAACGGCACCTGCGTCAGTTCCACGCGCTGCGGCAGGCCGGCCGGAGGCTTGCCGCGCAGCGCTTCGCTCTGCGGCAGCGAGATGCAGCCGGCCAGGCAGCCCAGCGCCGCCAACGCCGCATAAAAAAGGCCCGCGCGTACGCGGGCCCGTCCAGCACTGCGGCGCGTTGTCGGCGCCGCTGCCGGACTTACTTCTTGACCAGCCACCAGATCAGCACGCCGAGCAGGATCAGCAGGATCACGCCACCGCTGCCGGCGCCAGCCGGCAGGCTCTGGATCTGGTCCGCGAGCTTGGCGACTTCAACGTCGGTGAGGGCGGCGACGCGCTCCACGGCGGCCTGCGGCGACAGGCCGAGCGACTGCAGCTGGCCGGGCACGTCGGCGCGGGTGACCTGGCTGAGGACCAGCGCGCGCGAGGCCTGCGCCTGGGCGGCGGAGATGGCCTGGTCGGTGCCGATCATTCCGGCATTCACCTGGAACGGCAACGCGATCATGCAGACAACCAGAAAACGGCTGATAAGGCGGACGAATGACATGCTCATCGGGAACCTTTCGTGTTGATTGATGGGGGCTGCGCGTCGCCCTGCGCCCTCTGTCCAAGCCTGGCGCGCCGGCTTGGTTTCAATCTAGCCCCGCGCGGCAGGCTGGTCAAGCCTCTGCGGATAGCAGCAGGCTGGCGGGGTCCTCGATCGGCAGCACGTCCAGCTGGCCGGCCCGGCCGCGCACTTCGACGCGTTGCACCCCGGAGTCGGGCGGCGCGATGCCGGCCAGGCGCAGGGTGTCGAGCGACACCAGCAAGGTGCAGCCGTACTGCTTGGTGAGGCTTTCCAGGCGAGCGGCGCTGTTGATGGTGTCGCCGATGGCAGACACGATGGGGGCGGCGGGCGGCCCCATGCTGCCGACGATCGCCACGCCCGCATGTATGCCGATCCCGATGCGCAGCGGCGCGGCCAGCTCGTGCGCCAGCCGGTCGTTCAGCAATCCCATCCGGCGGTGCATGTCGGCGGCGCCCGACAGCGCGTCGCGGCAGGCCGGCCCGATTTCCGTCTCCAGCCCGTAGAGCGCGAGCAGGCCATCGCCGGCGAACTGGGCATAGTGGCCGCCCGTGGCGCGCAAGGCTTCGGACATTTCAGCGAAGAACTGGTTGAGGATGAATACGACGTCGTAGGGCAGCCGGGTTTCCCCCAGCTGCGTGGAGCCGCGCAGGTCGACGAACATGGCGACCACCTGGCGCTCGCGCCCTTGCACGCCGCCGGGCCTGCGCGCGAGTTCCGGGTCCGCATTCGCGGGAACCAGCGGCGTGATCCAGATATCGGCGGCCGGCCGCACCTGGCAGGCCAGGCGCACGTTGGGCGCCGCACTGATTCGCCGCAGCGCTTCCGCTTCCAGCTCCGAGGGCGGCTCAAGCCCCTCAAGCCCGCCTGCGATGCGCACACGGCAGGTCGTGCAGCGCGCGCGGCCGCCGCATACCGAGGCGTGCGCGACGCCGGCATCACGCACCGCTTCGAGCAGGCTGCTGCCCGCATGCGCCGCGATTGCCTGGCCGGAGGAGTGGTGGATGCGGTAGGCGCCGCGGCGCAGTTTGCGCGCCGCGCGCCACAGCAGCGTGCCGCCCAGCAGCAGCCCGAAGGACCAGTAGATCGCGTCGCGCGTGTTCAGCAGCAGCGCGAGGTCCTCCCTGGTGATCGGCTGCGGCGGCGGCAGCATGACGTTGATGCCGGCGCTCACGAAGCCCGCGATGGCGAGCGCGGGCACCAGCACCGCGGCCGCGAACAGCTGCTGCTGGAGGCGCGGATACCAGCTCTTCAGCCGCAGCCAGAAGTGGATCCCGAAGCACAGGTGCAGCCACACCACGCTGATCAGCAGCACCTGCTTGGCGATCTGCCACGGGTCGGACCAGATGGCGGCAACGACGCGCGGATAGCTGACCTCGCGATCGAGCAGCTGCCAGGCGAAGCGGGTGCCGACGACGTGATAGGCGAGCAGCGGAAGGACGGCCAGCCCGAGCGCGAGCTGCGCCGCCTCCCAGGCGGGCATCCTGAGCGTGCGGCGCCGCGACAGGGACACCAGCGCGAGCGCGAAGTGCGTCAGCAACGAACCGTACAGCAGCACGGTCCCAGGCAGGCTGCGCCACCACGCCGATAGCGGCCGGCGCAGCGCGTCCATGGCTTCGACCGAGACGATGCCCAGGGCGTGATTGAGAAAATGTCCCGCGACGTAGGCCGCGATCACCAGCCCCGTCACCAATCGCAGGTAGCGTTCGAATTTCGGCATGCCGGTATAGAATGCCCGCTTTCCGGTGAATCGGCCAAACGGAGAAGAGCCGCGGGCCGGGGAATTCAGGGGGCGACATGAATATCAAGCGCGCCGATCGGCGCATTTTGATCTACAGCCACGACACGATGGGGCTCGGCCACCTGCGCCGCTGCCGCACCATTGCCCACTCGCTGGTGAAGAACTTCAAGCAGGTTTCGGTCCTGATCCTGTCGGGCTCGCCGATCATCGGCTCGTTCGATTTCCGCGCGCGGGTCGATTTCGTGCGCGTTCCCGGCGTCATCAAGCTGCGCAGCGGCGAGTACACCTCGCTCAACCTGCACCTGGACGTCGAGCAGACCCTGAAGCTGCGCGGCTCGATCATCAAGCACACCGCGGAGATGTTCGAGCCGGATCTGTTCATCGTCGACAAGGAGCCGATGGGCCTGCGCGGCGAGGTGCTCGACACGCTGGAAATGCTCAAGCCGCGCGGCACGCGCCTGGTGCTCGGCCTGCGCGACGTGCTGGACGAGCCGCGCCTGCTCGAGCCCGAGTGGCAACGCAAGAACGTGCTGCCCGCGCTGCGCGACCTGTACGACGAAATCTGGGTCTACGGCCTGCCGCAGATCTGCGACCCGCTGGAAGGCGTGTCGCTGCCGATCAGCGTGCGCCAGAAGATGGTCTACACCGGCTACCTGCACCGCGAAGTGCCGACGCACGGCGCGCCGCCGCGCATGCCCGAGATCACCAACCGGCCCTACCTGCTGGTGACCACCGGCGGCGGCGGCGACGGCGAGGCGCTGATCGAATGGGTGCTGCGCGCCTACGAGCACGACCCGCTGCTGCCCTATCCGGCGCTGCTGGTGCTCGGGCCCTTCATGCAGCCCGAGCGCCAGGCGGAATTCATGGACCGCGCCGCGCGCCTGAAGCGCGTCGACGTGATCACCTTCCACAGCCACCTCGAGGCGCTGGTGGCGCGCGCCGCGGGCGTGGTGGCGATGGGCGGCTACAACACCTTCTGCGAAGTCCTGTCGATGGACAAGCGCGCGCTGATCGTGCCGCGCACCGAGCCGCGGCTGGAGCAGTACATCCGCATCTCGCGCGCCGCGAAGCTCGGGCTGATCTCGATGCTGGCCGACGACGGCCGCTATGACCCAGCGGTGATGGCGGCCGCGCTGCGCCGCCTGCCGAGCCAGAATCGCCCCTCCGACATCGTCGTTCCCGGCCTGCTTGAAGGGCTTGAGAACGTAAACCGGCTCGTGGCGCCCTGGCTCGAGTCGGCGGAGGAAATCACGGCGCCCCAGTCGCTGCCGCGCAGCGCCTAGCGCAAGCCAGCGATGACCGGGCCGGCGCCTGGCCGCGTCGCTTTCATCCTGAAGGGCTATCCGAGGCTCTCGGAAACCTTCATCGCCCAGGAAATCGCGGCGCTGGAGCGCCGCGGACTCGACATCCTGATCGTCTCGCTGCGCCATCCGACCGACGCGCGGCGCCATGCGGTGCACGACGAGATCAGGGCCCCGATCCTGTATTTGCCTGAGTATCTCTTTCTTGAGCCCTTCAGAACAATCCGCGCATGGCTCGATGCAAGGCGAAAACCGGCCTACAAGGAAGTTCGAAACCTCTGGTTGCGCGATCTCGTGCGCGACCCGACGCCTAACCGCATCCGCCGGTTCGGGCAGGCGCTGGTGCTGGCGCATGAGCTGCCGCGGGATGTGCAACGCCTGCACGCGCATTTCCTGCATACGCCGGCCTCGGTCACGCGCTACGCGGCGCTGCTGCGCGGCATCCCGTGGACCGGCTCGGCGCATGCGAAGGACATCTGGACCACGCCGGAGTGGGACAAGCGCGAGAAGCTGGCGTCCTGCGAATGGCTCGTCACCTGCACGGCCGTGAATCACGCGCATCTCGCGGCCCTCGCGCCGCCGGGGAGGGTGGAACTCGTGTATCACGGGCTGGATCTTTCCCGTTTCCCTTCGATCGACAGAAGCGCTGCGGCCAGGAGTCCGACAGTCATCCTTTCGGTAGGCCGCTTGGTCGAAAAAAAAGGCACCGACGTCCTGCTTGACGCGCTGGCGCGGTTGCCGACGGATCTGCAATGGCGCCTGGTGCACGCGGGCGGCGGCCCGCTCAAGGATTCGCTCGAACGCCGCGCACGCGGGCTCGGCATCGCGGACCGTGTCGAATGGCGCGGCGCGCGCACGCAGGCCGAGCTGCTCGCCGAGTACCGCGCCGCGGACCTGTTCGCGCTCGCTTCGCGGGTGGCGCGTGACGGCGACCGCGACGGCCTGCCCAACGTGCTAGCCGAGGCGCAGAGCCAGGGGCTCGCCTGCGTGGCGACCCGCGTCTCGGGAATTCCGGAACTGATCGAACACGGCACGACGGGCCTGCTGGTCGCGCCCGAGAATCCGGGGGAACTGGCGCGCGCGCTGGAGACCCTGGTTCGCGATCCCGCCCGGCGCCGCGCGCTTGGTGAAGCCGGGCGGCAAAGAGTGACCGGGAAGTTCGGGCTGGAAGCGAACATCGGGCGCCTCGCACGCAAGTTCGGCCTGCTCCAGGCGGAATAGAATTCCGCATGCGTATCGCGTTCTACGCGCCGCTGAAATCGCCGACGCACGGCACGCCCTCGGGCGATCGCCGCATTGCGCGCCTGCTGATGGGTGCCCTCGAACGCGCGGGGCATCGCGTCGAACTGGCGTCGTCATTCCGCAGTTTCGAGCCGGCCGGCGATGCGCCGCGCCAGGCGTCGCTGCGCGACGAAGGCATCGCGCTTGGCCGCCAGCTGGCCGGACAGTGGCGCGCAGGCGCCGCCGGCGCGCGGCCCGAGCTGTGGTTCACCTACCATTCGTACTACAAGGCCCCGGACTGGCTCGGACCCGAAGCGAGCTCCGCTCTGGGTATCCCGTACGTGATTGCCGAGGCATCGCATGCGGGCAAGCGCGCCGGCGGCGCGTGGGACATTGGCCACCGCGGCGCCATGGCGTCGATTCATCGTGCCGACCTGCTCCTTTGCCCGACGCGCGACGACCTGCCTGGACTGCGCGCGGCAGCGGCATCTCCGGAGCGGGTCGCGTCGCTGCCGCCATTCCTCGATGCGGCGCCTTTTCGCGCGGCGGCGCGCGGCCGGGACGCGCGCCGCCGCGGGATTGCGAGTGCGCGGGGGCTCGATCCGTCGGTGCCCTGGCTCGTCGTGGCGGCGATGATGCGCCCTGGCGACAAGCTCGCTTCCTTCCGGGCGCTTGCCGCCGCGCTCGCCCACCTGGGCGATCTGCCGTGGCGACTGCTGGTCGCGGGAGATGGCCCCGCGCGCTCCGAGGTCGAGTCGGCATTCGCGGCGGCGATACCCGGCCGCGCGATATTTCTGGGCGCCCTGTCCCTGGAGGACGTCGCGGGGACCTATGCGGCGGCGGATGTTTGTGTCTGGCCCGCGGTGAACGAGGCCTACGGCATGGCGCTGCTGGAGGCGCAGGCCGCGGGCGTGCCGGTCGTTTCCTGCGCCGTGCGCGGCGTCCCCGACGTGGTCGAGCATGGCAGGACCGGCCTGCTCGCTCCGGGTGGTAATGCGCGCGCGCTCGCCGATTTGGTGCGGGAGCTGATCCTCGATCGGGAAAAGCGTTCCCGGATGAGCGCCGCGGCGGTGGCGTTCGCCACGGGTGAACGCGGCATCGAATCGGCCGCCGCCCGTCTCGAGAACCTGCTCGCCAGATTTACCGCGGCGCCCGCTTGAACAAGAAGCGCGCATTCTTCTACGTCCAGCACCTGCTCGGGATCGGCCACCTGAAGCGGGCGATGACGATCGCTCGGGCGATGGCCGGCACGGGGCTGGATGTCACGCTGGCGAGCGGTGGCCTGCCGGTGCCGGAACTCGCGCGGGTGGCGAAGGCTTCCGGCCTGCGCTTCGTGCAGCTGCCTCCGGCGAGTGCGGCGGATCTCACGTTCAAGTCGCTGGTGGACACCAATGGCAAGCCGGTCGACGATGCATGGAAGCGCAAGCGCTCAGAGGCGTTGCTTGCCGCCTTTGCAGAAGCTGATCCGGACGTGCTGCTGCTGGAACTGTTTCCGTTCGGGCGCCGGCAGATGCGTTTCGAGCTGTTGCCCCTGCTCGAAGCGGCCTCCGGCGCCGGGCGCCGGCCTGCTATGCGTCGCACTCCCATCGCCTGCTCGGTGCGCGATGTGCTCGGAGTGCAGAAGAGCGTGCAGCGGCAGGAAGAGGCGCTGGCTCTCTTGGAGCGCTATTTCGATCGCATCCTGGTGCACGGCGACCCGCTCGCCATTCCCTTCGAGCGCACCTTCCCTCTGGCGGGCCGCATCGCCGCACGCATCGAATACACCGGATACGTCGTGGACGGTGCCCGGCCGGCGGATAGCGATGCCGGCAAGGGTGAAGTCATCGTTTCCGCGGGCGGCGGCGCCGTCGGCGCGGGGCTGCTCGCCGCGGCAATGCGCGCCAAGCCGCTCACAACGCTGCAAGATCGAAAATGGCGCGTGCTCGCCGGCGGCAATCTCCCGGATACGGATTATCAGGCGCTGGCGCGACTGGCCGCCGGCGCGGCTGGAGTCGAGCTCGAGCGTTCGAGGCCGGATTTCACGACCTTGCTCGCGAACTGCGCGCTTTCCGTCAGCCAGGCGGGGTACAACACGCTGATGGAGATCGTCAGCGCCGGCGCGCGCGCCGTGGTGGTGCCTTTCGCGCGCGGCCAGGAGACCGAGCAGACGCTGCGCGCCCGATGCTTCGCCGAGCGCGGACTGGTGGAGGTGGTGGAGGAAAGCGCGCTCGCTCCCGCGACGCTGGCTGCGGCGGTCGACCGGGCAGCGCAAAAACCGCGCGTTGCGCCGGGTTCGATCGACCTCGATGGCGCGCGGCGCAGCGCGCTCCTGATCGAGCACCTCGCTTGGGGGAAGTCCAGGTGAACGCTGCGTGGAATGGATTCCATGAAGAGATTGCGCGCTGGGCGGATTCCGGGCGCGCAGTCGAATTCTGGTGGCGCGACGACGATGCCGCGCGCGTCGACCCGGTACTTTCGCGGCTGGTCGGTTTGGCGCAAGGGCTGTCGATACCGCTGGCGCTCGCCGCGATTCCGGCACATTCCGAGCGGCAGGCCTTCCAGGACATGGGGCCGCTCGTCTCGGTGCTGCAACACGGCACCGACCACGCCAATCGCGCCGCCGCGGGCGGGAAGAAAACGGAGTTCGACGCAGCCGAGCCCGTGGCCGCGGCGCTCATTCGGCTCGACGCTGGCCGCAAGCGGCTCGAAACGACCGCCGGCGAGCGATTCCTGCCCGTGCTGGCGCCGCCCTGGAACCGGGTGCCCGATGGTCTTGCTTCGCGGCTTGCGGACGCGGGACTGCGCGGCCTCAGCCAGTATGGCCCGCGTTCGCGCGCCGAATGCGCTCCCGGCTTGCGGCAGGTGAACACGCACGTGGACATCATCGCCTGGCACAGCGGCCGCGCGTTTGTCGGAGTGGAGCAGGCATTGGCCGCGGCGACCACGCACCTGGCAGCGAAGCGCATGCAAACCGCGGACGCGGGCGAGGCGACGGGCTGGCTCAGCCATCACGCGGTGCATGACGAGGCCGCGTGGGCGTTCCTCGAACGCCTGTTTGAATCGACCCGGAAATTTCCAGCCGTGGCGTGGCGGCGGCCAGAGGAATTATTTAACGTTTCGTGACGGCCCGGCTTCGCTACTCGCGGCGATCCTTGGTCCTCGGCTATGCCGGCGGCGGCATCGGAATTGCACTCACGCTGGGCCCGCTCGCGCTGGTGCATCCTGCAGCGCCGGTTGCATGGGTTCTGGCTGCAGCCGCCGCGCTATTCCTCGTATACTTTGGCCGTACGGTCTGCCGGCAATTGACCCAAATCGAGCTGGAAGAGACTGGAATCCGCGTCAGGGGTCCCGCAGTTGGACTGCTCAGTGCCGCGATCCGGTGGGAGGATTTGCGTTCGCTGCGGCTCGATTACTTTTCGACCCGCAGGGACGGCGAAGGGGGATGGATGCAACTCAGGCTACGCGACGCGAAGCGCACGATCCGCATTGACTCGGAGCTGGAAGGCTTCGCCGGTGTGGTGCGCGTTGCGGTAGGCGAAGCCGTGCGGCGCGGCGCCGGGCTCGACTACACGACGCGCGCCAACCTGGGTGTCCTTGGCATCGCACTGCCTGGAACGGAGGCGGGTTGAGCGACGTCATCCAGATCAAGGACCTGAAGGTCTACCTGGAAGTCGATGCCGGAACGGTGAAGGCCGTGGACGGCGTGTCGTTCCGCATTCCCGAGGGCCGCACTGTCGCGCTGGTGGGCGAATCGGGTTCCGGCAAGACCATGGTCGCCCAGGCGATCATGAGCATCCTGCCCCGCGTCGCGCGCATAGAGTCGGGCCAGATCCTGTTCCTTGATCCGAAGAAGCCCGGCAGCGCGGTCGACATCGCGCGCCTTGATCCCGAGGGCGAGGATGTGCGCGAAATCCGCGGCGGGCGCATCTCGATCATTTTCCAGGAACCGATGACGGCGTTGTCGCCGCTGCACACGGTCGGCAACCAGATCGGCGAGTCCCTGATGCTGCATCGCTCGAGCCTCGGCAAGGCCGGGCGCCGCGACGCAGTGCTGGAGATGCTGAAGCTGGTGGGGTTCGCCGACCCTGTGAAGGCGGAGCACACCTATCCGTTCGAACTTTCCGGCGGCCTGCGCCAGCGCGCCATGATCGCGATGGCGCTGGTATGCAGGCCGGCGCTGCTGGTAGCGGACGAGCCGACCACCGCGCTGGATGTCACGATCCAGGCGCAGATCCTGCAGCTGGTGCAGTCGCTGCAGGCCGAGTTGAAGATGGCGATGCTGCTGATCACGCACGACCTGGGCATCGTCGCCAACATGGCCGACGAGGTCGTGGTGATGTACCACGGCAAGGTCGTCGAGTCCGGGCTGCTGGAGGACATCTTCCGCGACCCACGCCACCCCTACCTGAAGGCGCTGATGCGTGCGGTGCCGCGCTTCAACATGGCGCCGGGCGAACGGCTGACGCCGATCCGCGAAGTGCAATCGTCCACCGATCACCTGATTTCCGGACGCGGCCGGCCGCATGGCGCGGACCTGGGCAAGAGCCGCGGCGACGAACCTCTCCTGACGGTGCGCAACCTCAACAAGCGCTTCGAGACGCGCAAGACCTCGTGGTTCGGCCGCAAGATGGCCGGAGAAGTGCGAGCGGTGGACGACGTGAGCTTCAGCGTCGCCTCGGGCGAATGCCTCGGGCTGGTGGGCGAGTCGGGCTGCGGCAAGACCACCACCGCGAAGATGATCCTGCGCTCCGCGCTGCCCGACAGCGGCGAGATCATCTACAACGATCGCGGCACGCCGCGCGACGTGCTAAAGCTCGACGGGCCCGGGCTGTTCGCCTACCGGCGCAAGGTGCAGTTCGTGTTCCAGGACCCCTTCAGCTCGCTCAACCCGCGCATGACGGTGCAGGACATCGTCGCCGAGCCGCTCGTGATCCATGGCATCGGCGACGCGGAGGAGCGCTTCGCGCGCGTCAAGGAACTGATGACGCTGGTGGGCCTGGACGTGCGCTACCTGCGCCGCTACCCGCACAGCTTCTCCGGCGGCCAGCGCCAGCGCATCGGCATCGCGCGGGCTCTGGCCCTTGGACCGGAACTCCTCATCTGCGACGAGCCGGTCTCGGCGCTGGATGTTTCGGTGCAGGCGCAGGTGCTGAACCTGTTGCTGGACCTGAAGAGCGTGCTCAACCTCACGTACATCTTCATCTCGCACAACCTGGCCGTGGTGCACTACCTCGCGGACCGGATCGCGGTGATGTGCGCCGGGCGCCTGGTGGAACTCGCGGCCCACGACGAGCTGTTCCGCAATCCGGTGCATCCCTACACCAAGGCACTGCTCGCCGCGGTGCCGGACCCGGACCTGGACCGCAAGCTCGATTTCGCCGCGCTGATGGAAGGCAAGGCCTCCGATCCGCGCGCCTGGCCGATGCCGTTCCGGCTCGACGGCTCGGCGAATGCGAGCCTGCTGGATATCGGGCAAAAACATTTTGTGCGCGCGCACGAAGGCGCGGACGTTTCGGAGTTGAGGACATGAATTCATTGAAAGTACTTATTCTCGTTTGCGCCGCGCTCGCGATGTTGCCCGCGGCGGCGCAGGACAAATTCATCGAGCCGCCGATGTTCGCCGAGGAGATCAAGGCCGGCAAGCTGCCGCCCGTCGCCAAGCGGCTGCCGGGAAAGCCGATGGTGGCGAAGCTCGGCGCAGGGCAGGAAGCGGGGCAGTACGGCGGCAGCCTGAGCATGCTGATCGGCCGCAGCCGCGATGTGCGCATGATGGTCGTCTATGGCTACGCGCGCCTGGTGGGCTACGACACGAGCTTCAATATCGTCCCGGACATCCTGGAGAGCATCGAGGCCAAGGGCGAGCGCGTGTTCACGATGAAGCTGCGCGCGGGGCACCGCTGGTCCGACGGGCAGCCGTTCACCACGGACGATTTCCGCTACTTCTGGGACGACGTCGCCAACAACAAGGAGCTCAGCCCCACGGGGCCGCCCAGCGACCTGCTGGTGAATGGCGAGGCGCCGAAAGTCGAGTTCATCGACAAGCAGACCGTGCGCTACAGCTGGTCGAAGCCCAATCCGGATTTCCTGCCGCGCATGGCAGGGGCCTCGCCGCTGTTCATTTTCCGCCCGGCGCACTACCTGAAGAAATTCCATCGCAAGTACAACCCCAAGGCGGGCGAGGACAAGGCCGGCGGCGCCGTGAAGCGCAGCTGGGCCGCGACGCACAACCGCGAAGACAACATGTATCAGTTCGACAATCCGGCCTTGCCGACGCTGCAGCCCTGGATGAACGTCACCAAGCCGCCGGCGGACCGCTTCGTCACGGTGCGCAATCCCTATTTCCATCGCGTCGATTCGAACGGGCGCCAGCTGCCCTACATCGACCGCGTCGTGCTGTCCGTGGCCGAAGGCAAGCTGATTCCCGCCAAGACCGGCGCAGGGGAATCGGACCTTCAGGCGCGCGACATCCAGTTCAACAACTACACCTTCCTGAAGAAAGGCGAGAAAACCAACAACTACCGCACGCTCCTCTGGAAAACAGCGCGCGGCGCGCACTTCGCGCTGTTCCCCAACCTTAACGCGAATGACGCGACCTGGCGCGCGGTGCTGCGCGACGTGCGCGTGCGGCGGGCGCTGTCGATGGCCATCGACCGCTCGCAGGTCAACCAGGTGCTGTACTTCGGCCTGGCGTCGGAGGGCAACAACACAGTGGTGGCGGAGAGCCCGCTCTACAAGAAGGAGTACCAGACGCGCTGGGCGCTTTACGACAAGAAGGCGGCGGAGAAGCTGCTGGACGACTGCGGATTGAAGCGCGGCGCCGACGGCCTGCGCAAGCTGCCCGACGGCCGGCCGATGGAGATCGTCGTCGAGACGGCGGGCGAGAGCACGGAGCAGACCGACGTGCTGGAGATGATCCGCGAGAACTGGAAGGAGATCGGCGTCAAGCTGTTTCCCAAGCCTACCCAGCGCGAGGTGCTGCGCAACCGCGTCTTCTCGGGCGACGCGCTGATGTCGGTCTGGAGCGGCATCGAGAACGGGCTGGTCAACGCCGATTCCAGCCCGGACGAGCTGGCGCCCACCAACCAGCAGCAGCTGCAGTGGCCCAAGTTCGGCCAGCATTTCGAGACCGGCGGCAAGGCGGGCGAGGCACCCGATATCGCTGAAACCGTCGAATTGATGAAGCTCAATGTCCAGTGGCGCGACGCGCCGACGCGCGAGGAGCGTTCGAAGATCTGGCATCGCATGCTGCAGGTCCACGCCGAGCAGCAGTTCGTGATCGGCGTGGTGAGCGCCGTGGCGCAGCCGATCGTGGTGCGCAACACCCTGCGCAACGTGCCGGAAAAAGGCATCTACAACTGGGATCCGGGCGCATTCATCGGCATCTACCGGCCCGATACCTTCTGGTTCAGCGAACCGAGAAAGTAGTCCTCGCGAATGTTTGCCTACACCGTCCGGCGGCTGCTGATCATGATCCCGACGCTGCTCGTGATCAGCCTGGTCACGTTCAGCATCATCAAGCTGCCGCCCGGCGATTTCCTCTCCAACCAGATTGCCGAGCTGCGCAGCCAGGGCGACAAGGCGGCGCTCGAGCGCGCCGAGTTCATGCGCGCCCAGTTCGGCCTGGACAAGCCCTTCATCGAGCAGTACGCGGTCTGGGTCGGCATCTGGCCCACGGAACGCGGTACTTCCGGCGAGAAGGGCTTCTCCGGGCTGCTGCAGGGCGACTGGGGCTGGTCGTTCGAGCACGACCTGCCGGTGGGGGATGTCGTCGGCGACCGCATGCTGCTGTCCTTCATACTGAATTTCACCGTCGTGCTGTTCACCTGGGCGGTAGCCTTCCCGATCGGCGCCTATGCCGCCACCCACCAGTACAGCTGGGGGGACTATGGCCTGACGCTGCTCGGCTACGTCGGCCTGGCGACGCCGAACTTCCTCTTCGCGCTGGCGCTGATGTATTTCGCCAACGTGCATTTCGGCCTCGCCATCGGCGGCATCATGGATCCCGAGTACCTCGACAAGCCCTGGAGCATGGCCAAGTTCGGCTCGGTGCTGAGCCACCTCTGGATCCCGGTGATCGTGATCGGTACCTCGGGCACCGCCGGCATGATCCGGCGCCTGCGCGCCAACCTGCTCGATGAGCTGCAGAAGCAGTACGTGGTCACCGCACGCGCCAAGGGCATGCCGCCGTTCCGGCTGTTGGTGAAGTACCCGCTACGCATGTCGCTCAACCCGTTCATCTCCGATATCGGCAACCTGCTGCCTTCGGTCATCTCCGGCTCGGCGATCGTCGCGGTGGTGCTCTCGCTGCAGACCTCCGGCCCGATGCTGCTCGAGGCGCTGCGCAGCCAGGATCAGTACCTCGCGGGCTCGTTCCTGATGTTCCTCGCGCTGCTCACCGTGATCGGCATGTTCATTTCCGACCTGCTGCTCGCCGCGCTCGACCCGCGCATTCGCCTCACCGGGGGCATCGCCAAGTGACGGCGCCGACATGAGCGCCGCGCCGGAACCCCGCCTCGAGCATTACGTCGCCACCGAGCCGTTCGAGCCGCTCGCGACTGAGGCGCTGACGCCCGAGCAGGAGCGCTTCTATCGCGCCTCGCAGTGGAAGATCATGTGGTGGAAGTTCCGGCGCCACAAGGTGGCGCTGATTTCGGCGTGGGTGCTGGCCTTCTTCTACGCCTCGATTCTGGTAAGCGAGGTGCTGTCGCCCTACAACCTGCATAGCCGCGATACGCGCCACATTTACGCGCCGCCGCAGGAGCTGAAGCTGTTCCACGAAGGCAAGTTCGTCGGGCCGTTCGTCTACGGCTACAGCATGGAACTCAACATGCAGACCATGCGGCGCGAGTTCAGCCCGGACGAGTCCAAGGTGCAGGCGCTGCGCTTCTTCTGCCGCGGCGACGGCTACGAGTTCATGGACCTGTTCGAGGCCAACGTGCACCTCGTCTGCCCCGCGGAAGGCGGCACCTTCTTCCTCTTCGGCACTGACCGGCTGGGCCGCGACGTTCTTTCGCGCATGATCCACGGCACGCGCATCTCGCTCACGGTGGGCCTGCTCGGAATCGCGGTCAGCTTCATCATCGGCATCACGCTGGGCGGCATCTCGGGTTTCTACGGCGGCTGGATCGACAACGTGATCCAGCGCTTCATCGAAATGGTGCGCTCGTTCCCGGAGTTGCCGCTGTGGATGGCGCTGTCGGCGGCGCTGCCGGTGAATTGGAGCCCGGTGCTGGTCTACTTCGGCATCACCATCATCCTCGGTCTGCTCGACTGGCCGGGACTCGCGCGCGCGGTGCGCTCGAAACTGCTCGCCTTGCGCGAGGAGGAATTCGCCACCGCGGCGGTGCTGATGGGCGCCACGCCCCAGCGCGTGATCGCGCGCCACCTGCTGCCCAGCTTCGCCAGCCACCTGATCGCGTCGCTGACGCTTTCAGTACCCAGCATGATTCTTGGCGAGACCGCGCTCTCCTTCCTCGGCCTGGGCCTGCGGCCGCCGGTTACAAGCTGGGGCGTTCTATTGAACGAGGCGCAGAACATCAACGTGGTCGCGCTCTACCCCTGGCTGATGCTGCCGGTAGTGCCGGTGTTCATCGTGGTGCTGGCGTTCAATTTCTTCGGCGACGGGCTGCGCGACGCCGCTGACCCGTACAAATGACGGGCTCGCTTCGCCTGGGGAATCTCGGGTGACCGTACTTTCGGTTCGACGAAGAGACGCAACTTCCGGTCGTCCCGAAACGTGCAACGGAGCAAGGCGCAGATTCCTGATGGGCGCGACTGCGGCGCCGCTTTCGCTGTTTTCCGGACGGATATATCCCGCAGAAATGCGGCCATCCGAGAAAGAACGCGTGGCGATGAGAAAAATTGCCGAGGCGTTTCGAGAGCAATTCCACGTTCCCGGGCTATCGGTCGCATTCGCACGGCACGGCCAGATGGTCTATCAGGAAGCCTTCGGCCATGCGGATATCGAATCCAACGTTCCGGCCACGTCCGCCCATCTTTTCCGAATCGCGAGTGTGACGAAGCCAATCACATCCGCGGCGATCTTCGCGCTGTTGGAGGAAGGGAAACTTGGACTGAATGATCGCGTTTTCGGCCCGGAAGGATGGCTCCGGTCGGATGATCCGCCGGACCTCACGGAGCATGCGAAGCAGATCACGATTCACCACTTGCTGACGCACACGAGCGGCGCGTGGCCGAGTGACTGCACTGACCCGATGTTCCGCGATCCATCCATTAGTCAGCGCGACGTGATTCTCTGGACGTTGACGAATCGAGCTGTCACTGAACCTGCCGGGACTTCATACGCCTACTCGAACTTCGGATATTGCCTGCTGGGACGCATCATTGAGCGCGCCACGCGTATGGACTATGCGGACTATGTGCGAAATCGAATTTTGTGGCGTAGCCATATCTCATCGATGCGAATTGCTGACAGCCGGCGAGCCGGGCGGGCGCGCAATGAAGTCGTCTACTACGCAGAAGGGCCTGCCGGGTCTTGCGCGCCGCTCCCCTACAACATGAACGTCGCTCGAATGGACTCGCACGGAGGCTGGATCGCCACTGCCGCCGATCTCGTGCGTTTCGCGAACGCGGTGTCCGGATTCAAATCCACGGAAAGCATCCTCAGCAGTGAGTCGCTGCGAGTCATGAACCGTCCGGTGCCTGCTTCAACTGCCAGCGGCTATGCCTGCGGCTGGTCCGTGAACACGGTGCCAAACTGGTGGCATATAGGAAGTTTGCCTGGAACCACGTCCATTGTCGTCCGAACCGCGAGCGGCATGTGCTGGGCGGCGCTCGCAAACCGGCGCGCCAACGGAATAAACTTGGGAATTGACAATCTGATGTGGGAAATGGCGCGAGCGGTCCCGTCCTGGAAGGCTTGAGCACTCCGCCCGCTAAGGTCTAAGCACCAGACCCTCGCGCGCCATGATGGCGCCGGGCATCGCCGCTTCAACTTCGCGGCCGATAGCATCCAGCTTGTCGTCGTCATGGTCGGGATCGTGGTGAAAGACCGCCAGTTTCCTCACGCCGGCGGCCTTGCACAGACGCACGCCCTCCTGCCAGGTCGAGTGCCCCCAGCCGATGTACGACTTCTGGTGCTCTTCGTCTGTGTACATGCAGTCGTAGATCACGATGTCGGCGCCGGAGATCAACGCAAGCACGTTCTGGTCGGGCTTCCCCGGAATATGTTCAGTGTCGGTGACGTAGCAGATTGACTTGCCCCCGTACTCGATACGGTAGCCGGTCGCGCCGTCCGGGTGGTTCAACACCGCGGTGCGCACGACTATGCCTGACGCTAGCGTCAGTGTCTCGCCGCCCTTGAAGTCGCGGTATTCCATCTTCGCCCTGAAAACGTCCGGCGGTACCGGGAACAGCGGCGCCATCATGAATTCGCGCAGCACGCGGTGCATGGTCATGCCATCGGCGAGGTGCCCGGCCCAGAGCCGGAATTCGTTCTGCGGCTGGAAGAACGGCTTGAAGAAGGGCAGTCCGCAGACGTGGTCGAAATGCGTATGGGTGAAGAAAAGGTCGGTGCTGAACGGGGCCTCGGCGACGAGCTTGTTGCCGAGATAGCGAAATCCCGTTCCCGCGTCCAGCAGGATCAGTCGAGCGCCGCAGCGCACTTCGATCGACGAGGTGTTGCCGCCGTAGCGCGCGGTCGCGGGCCCGGGCGCGGCAATGCTGCCGCGCACGCCCCAGAACCGGACCAGGAAGTCGTCTCCCGCAGTTTTTCGCGCGCTCACGGGCCCTACTGTGGCACGAACCCGGGCGCCTTGCACTATGATGCCCCTCAATGGAACGGTCCCTGTTCGGGTTCATCCTGCGCTACAGCA
>CXWL01008245.1_pt1 | contig 17882 bp, 15 predicted proteins | sample 590931 | NCBI WGS metagenome assembly CXWL01 (sample SAMEA3498368, study PRJEB10139) | groundwater metagenome | biome: water well; material: biofilm material | place: Germany | collected 2015-04-27 | reverse complement strand
CCCTGGTGGCGATAGGCGAAGGCCGCCGGTCTCGGCTGGTCTGACAGTTTTGCGCGGATCAGGTCGGCCACATAGCGGCCCGCCTGCTTGGCGGCGGGTGCAAGGCCCGGCACGGGCTTTCCTTTCCAGCCCATGCTGGCGGCGACATCTCCGACTACAAAAATCTCCGGATAGCCGGGCAGGCTGAGGTCATCGCCAACGTTCACGCGCCCCGCCGCTCCGGGTGCGACGTTGAGCCATTGTGCCGCTGGTGAGGCCGTCACACCGGCAGCCCAGATTACGGTCTCTGTCGCAATCCGTTCCTCCCCCATCACCACGGCTTGATCCTCAATCCCCGTGACGCGCGCGTTGAGCCGGACTTCGACGCCAAGCCGTTCGAGCGCCTTTTGCGCCTCCACCGACATTTCGGGCGCAAAGGGTGGCAACAACCGGTCCCCGGCATGAACGAGAATAACCCGCGCCGAGGCCGGATTGATTGCCCTGAAATCATCCTTCAGGCCGTTCAAAGCCATTTCGGCAATCGCGCCCGCCATCTCGACCCCGGTCGGTCCCCCTCCAATCACGACGAAATTGAGCAATCTTTCCCGCTCTTCTTCGGTCACTGCGGCTTCGGCCCGCTCAAAGGCGCGCAGCACGCGGCTGCGGATCTGCACACCATCGTCAACGCGTTTCAGGCCGGGTGCAAAGGGCGCCCAGTCATCGCGGCCGAAATAGCTGTGCCGCGCGCCGGTTGCGACCACAAGCCAGTGGTAGGGAATTGACCGCGATCCCAGCCGGACCAGCCGCTGATCCTTGTCGATCGCAGTCACTTCCCCCAACAGGACGTTCACATTGTGATCGGCGCGGAACAGCCCGCGGATGGGAATGGCAATATCAGCGGGCGAAAGGCTCGCGGTTGCAACCTGGTAAAGCAGGGGCTGGAAGAGGTGATAGTTTTGCCGGTCGATAACGGTCAGGCGCACGGGCAATCGCGCCAGCCGCGCCGCGCAGGCGAGCCCGGCAAAGCCTGCCCCCACGACAACGACGCGCGGCCAATCATCGGGGATGTGATCGTCGCGTCGTTCGAACAGGATGTTGGCCTGGAGCCATTCCGAGACGAAGCCGTCAACCGACAGCCGCCCGCCGCCGAAAAAGGCAGCCAGTGCACACACGAACAGCGCCAGCGGATCGACCCCGGTCATTTCCAGCCCGGCCATCATGTCCATCGCTTGCTGGCCCACAATGCCAAGGGCCAGCAAACCAAGCTGAACCGGCATCGCCAAACCGAAAATTGCAAGCGGAAAGCCGATGACCGCGAAGGATGGCGGTGCGTTCGAAAACGTGTTGACCGGGAGAAACGCTGCCGCCTGCTGGGAGATTTCGGGCAGAAAGGCGAGATAATACCAGGTCGCGGCGAACCAAAGCCTGAGCAGCGTGAGAAAGACCGGCTGGCCATATTTCTGGAGCAGTTCCGCCGCCCGTATCAGGCCCGGTACAATCGGCAGTGCACCGCGGGTCAGGCCCGCTGCCAGCAAGGCATCGGCCGAAAACGCACCCGCGCCGTGAACGATGAACCAGCCAAGAAAGACAATCTGGAATAGCTGCAGGTCAACAGGTTCCCGGCCAAATTGGGCAAGGAGCATGGGGATCAGCAGGAGAACGGCCGCCCCGCGCGTCATCAACCCGATCAAGAGCAACAGCGCCGCCACCGTCTGGATCAGCAAAAGCGTGTCGAACCCGCCCATCGCCTGCGCCAGCACGGCCTGCAATATCCAGAACCGCGCACCGAGATCGACCAGCGGCCGCACCGTCGTCATCAATGAGGCATAGAGCTTCAGCCATATCCGCAGCGTGATCGTCAGCGACGCGTTCAGGTGAAACATGATGCCTTTGCCTTCCGCGCAAACACCGGAAGGACGAAGCTATGTCCGGCAGATACTATACGCGCCGGACGCCCAAACGGATACATCGCTGCGAAAATTTGAAGCCCGCCCTCCCCTCTGTTAGAGGCCGCCGCATCCTGCCCTCCAGTGACACAAGGAAAATCGATGGTTCCCCGCTATTCCCGCCCGGACATGGTCAAGCTCTGGGAGCCCGAAACCCGTTTCCGCATCTGGTTCGAGATCGAGGCCTATGCGACCGACGCGCTCGCGGAACTGGGCGTGGTCCCGGCCTCGGCAGCGCAGAGCCTGTGGGACTGGTGGGCGTCCAATCCGGTGATCGACGTGCCGGCGATCGATGCGATCGAGGCGGTGACCAAGCATGACGTGATCGCGTTTCTGACCTGGGTTGCCGACAATGTCGGGGACGATGCCCGCTTCATGCATCAGGGGATGACCAGTTCGGACGTGCTCGACACTTGCCTTGCCGTCCAGCTCGCCCGCGCGACCGATATATTGCTCGAAGACATCGACGCGCTGCTTGCGGTGATCAAGCGGCGCGCGCTCGAACACAGGATGACGCCGTGCATCGGTCGCAGTCATGGCATCCATGCCGAGCCGGTCACCTTCGGGCTCAAAATGGCCGAAGCCTATGCCGAGTTTGCGCGCGGACGTGAACGGCTGGTTGCGGCGCGCAAGGACATTGCCACCTGCGCGATTTCGGGCGCGGTCGGCACCTTTGCCAATATCGACCCGAAGGTCGAAGCCTTTGTGGCGGGCAGGCTGGGCCTTTCGGTCGAGCCGGTTTCCACCCAGATCATCCCGCGTGACCGCCATGCCATGTATTTCGCCACACTCGGCGTCATTGCCTCGTCGATCGAGCGGCTGGCGACCGAGATCCGCCACCTCCAGCGGACCGAAGTGCTCGAAGCCGAAGAATATTTCTCGCCCGGCCAGAAGGGCTCATCGGCGATGCCGCACAAGCGCAACCCGGTGCTCAGCGAGAATCTGACCGGCCTCGCGCGCATGGTCCGCTCCTATGCAATGCCGGCGATGGAAAATGTCGCGCTCTGGCACGAACGCGACATCAGCCATTCCTCGGTCGAGCGCTATATCGGGCCCGATGCGACGATCACGCTCGATTTCGCCCTGGCGCGGCTGACCGGTGTGATCGACAAGCTACTGGTCTATCCCGAACGGATGCAGAAGAATTTGGACAAGATGGGCGGCCTCGTCCATTCGCAGCGCGTCCTGCTCGCGCTGACCCAGGCGGGCGTGAGCCGCGAAGATGCCTACGGCCTCGTCCAGCGCAATGCCATGAAGGTCTGGGAATCGGACGGCGCCCTGTCGCTTCTCGAACTGCTCAAGGCCGATGCGGACGTTACGGCAGCGCTGTCTCCGGGTGAGATCGAGGCAAAGTTCGACCTTGCGTATCACTTGAAACATGTTGACACTATCTTTGCGCGGGTATTCGCCAGCGATTGATGTCCTGATCCGCGCCGCAAGTGCGTGTGAGCCATTTTTGGCGGGGGGAGGTGGATGAAGCGCGCATTGAAATGGCTTTTGGTGCTGGTCGGAACGGGGCTTCTGCTCCTGCTTGCGATCGGGTGGCAGCGAGATCTGGCCCCGGCGGACCTGCAGGCAAAATATGCAAATGGCGCGTCGCAATTCCTCGATGTTGGCGGTGGCCTGCTTGTCCACGCCCGCGACGAGGGGAGGGGGGACGCCCCGGTCCTCGTCCTTCTCCACGGCTCGAACGCTTCGCTGCAGACATGGGAGCCATGGGTCAAGCGGTTGGGAACCAAATACAGGGTGATCAGCCTTGACCAGATCGGCCATGGCCTGACCGGCCCCAACCCGTCCGACGACTATAGCCCCGCAGCCTTTGTCGAAACGCTCGACCGGACACTTGCAAAGCTGGGCGTTGACCATTTTGCCCTGGCCGGGAACTCGATGGGTGGCGCGATTGCGTGGCGCTATGCGCTTGCTCATCCGGAAAAGGTCGATGCCCTGATCCTCGTCGATGCGAGCGGGGCGCCGCGCAACGCCTCGGCATCGATGCCGGTCGGATTCCGGATTGCGCGGACGCCGCTGGTGCGACGCCTTGCCCAGGTCATTACGCCACGAAGGCTTGTCGAAAAATCGCTGCATCAATCGCTGGGCAACCAGGCGGTCATCGATGATCGCATGATCGATCGCTATTGGGAGCTGCTCCTCTATCCCGGGAACCGCCGGGCGACGGGCTTGCGCTTTGCGTTGCGCCAGACGCCTGCCGATCCGGCCGCTTTGGCCCGGCTTCACATGCCGGTTCTCATCCTGTGGGGAAAGGAAGACAGGCTGATCCCGGTCGCGGCGGCGCGCTGGTTCGTCAAGGCGATGCCGCAGGCCCAGCAGATCGTCTATCCTGGCATCGGCCATGCCCCGATGGAAGAAGCGGCCGACCGGTCCGCAAACGACGTCGATACCTTCCTCTCGAGGCTTGCGCACCCGTCACAAAAGTGAAACGCTGATGTCTCATTGACCGGAAAGGGCAAACGGGGCGTGGCGAAACAGCGGATGGCGGTCATTGCAGTCTATTCGCTGAAAGGCGGCGTTGGAAAGACGACGCTGGCTGTCAACCTCGCCTGGTCATCGGCCATCCAGTCCTCAAGGCGCACCCTGCTCTGGGATCTCGATCCGCAGGCAGGGGCCTCATTCCTGCTGGGGCATGAGGGCCGGGCCAGGGGCGCCGCGCATGCCGTGTTCGCAAAGGATGTCGCGCCCCAAAAGCTCGTGGTGCCGACCGGCATAGACCGCCTGAGCCTGCTTGCCGCCGATACCTCGCTGCGCAACCTCGACCGGCTGCTCTTTACCCTCGGCAAGAAGAAGCGCCTGTCCAGGCTGATTGCGGGGCTGGAAAAGGAGTATGACCGCGTCATCCTCGATTGCCCACCCGGCCTGACCGAGACGAGCGAGCAAGTGATGCGCGCGGCGGACGCGATCATCGTGCCGCTGATCCCGTCGCCGCTCTCGCGCCGCGCCTTCGAGGAAGTGGTCAGGCACCTCGACCAGGAGCACAAGGGCCATGGCCCGATCCTGCCGGTCTTCTCGATGGTCGACCGTCGGCGATCGCTGCACCGCGCGGCGCTTGAAGCCGAACCCGACTGGCCTGTCATCCCGATGGCCAGCGCGGTCGAACAGATGGCCGTGCACCGCGCGCCCGTCGGGGTCTTCGCGGCGCAGTCGCCCGCTGGGCATGCCTTCACGGCGCTGTGGCGCGGGGTTGAGAAGCGGTTGAGCAAGCGCAGTTGATCCTGGCGCCTCGCCACTTTAATCCGGTTCTGGCGTTCCGTTCGCTGTGGAATTCATGGCAGCCTGCTGTCCGAACACGAATGTTTTTGCGCCTTTTGCAGTTTCCATGGTCTGCAGCATTCGCAGCTGAGCCAGTTGCGGGTTGGACTGCATTGCGCGCGCGGCGTTGGCAAGCGCTCGCAACGATGCCTGCTCGCCCCTCGCGCGTTCGAGGGTGGCAAGTGACTCGCGGCGCGCGCGCTCCACTTCAGTGAACATTTTGCGGACTTCTGGAGGCATAATGATCGATGTAACAAGCAGATCGACCAGTTCGGCTCCGGGTACGGATCCGCCAAGCTTCTCCCTGATTGTCTCGACCCCACCGACCGGGTCGGAAATAAACTCCTCAAGCGTGAACCGCGCCACTTGATCCAACGTGGCTGCGGCAAGCGCGGGCGCGAGAAGCGCAAAATTCAACCCGCTTGGCGCTGCCCACCCCAAGGCGATCATCCTGGCGTCCGTGACGGGAGGCTGCGATTCGTAATACTTTTGGGCGTCGGTAATTTTGCACACCGGCGTCAACGTCAGTCGGAACGAGAACTGATCCTTTGTCAGCACCGACAATTCATGCCCATGCAAAGGCACGTCCACGGTCGGAACCACAACAGTTGTTGTGTGCCTAACGGTGCCGAGCCAGCGATGATACCCCGGCTCAAGCTGTCGCTCGAACCTTCCCTTTCGATAAAGCAGGACAACCGAACCCGGGTTCACCGTTATCGTTCGCAGCGCCAGAAAGGCAACTGCTATGCCAGCGACGAGTACCGCAATAATCACCCAACCCATGCTGCACTCCCGCTCCACCGGTGCCACGGCAACGTAGCGGGGGTCCGAAACCCACAGGGCCACGTTGCGGTTGCCGCCAAAGCGGCTGGCACCGGCAGAGACAATTTGGAGTGATTCACAGTCACTTGCTACCGGAGCCTAAGGGCAGGTTGCTTTGTGCGAACATGAGTCATGGTCTGCATAGTGCCCCCAAAAGTGGGAGGATTCGAACCTCCATCTGCGAGCATCAATGAGCCGCGCTGATGAGTCAAGCGAACCGGTCGCAAGAGTGATTTAATTACGGCGTAACTACGGTGCGTAATTAGGGTCCGGACCCTAAATGCAATAAATAGGCCTGACAGCCAAGCAGGAGGATGGCTACATCAATTACGCAACGTCACCGTAATTCCTGTCACCGTAATTCCGTTGCCCCCTAATCGGCCCTTTCGCCAAGCCAGGCCAAGGCACAGGCCGCTGCCCGCCAGCGAGACGATCAGCGCCGCAATGGACGCTTCGGGGCCAAATCCACCGCCGCTCAAAAGGGTTGCGATGCCCTCTGCCGGGTGCGTTTGCAAAGGCCCGCCAGCAAAACTGTCAAGGCCAGAGACGGCGCTGCCAAACAGCCAGCCCAGCGCAAAATTCCATCCGGCATGCATGCCGATCGACATCCAGATGCGACCCGTCAGCAGGTAAAGCCCGGCACCGATCCCTTCGCCGGCAACAAGGCAAAGTGCGCCGAACAGGCTGGCATCGGGGTTTGACAAGTGAAGTCCGCCGAACAGAAGCGCGGTAGCGATAAACGCTGGCCAGACACCAAATGCGCGCCACAGCATGCGGAAAATGACGATCCGCAGCAACACTTCCTCGATGACTGCCGACTGGATTGTCTGCTTCAGCGATTCCGATACGGCTGTGATTGGGCTGGCGGCGATGACCACCCAGCCGCCACTCCATAATATACCGATGATGATCGCCAAAATGGTACCGCCAATGACGATCCCTAGTGCCAACTCGCCCGGCGCGTGCCGCAGGTTCAGCTCGCTCGCCGCTCGCCGCTCGCATAGTTGCACCGCCAGGGCATAGGCGCCCAACATCGCCAGCGAGCCCACCGTTACCGCCGCCAGTCGCGCGCCATGCGCCGCCGCCGCGCGCGTTGTGAATGGCTCGCCTGTCAACGTGGCGGCGAGCCGCAGCATTGCGTCGGCGGCAAGGTTGAATGTCAAGATGCACAGCACCGCCAGCAAAGCCATGAAGGCCAGCGCCCTCAACCAACGGAAACGACCCGGCTTTAGCCAACCATCCTCTCCCAACTCCACGACTACTGTCATTTATGGCTCCCTTTGGGCATGCGGCATAGCCTTAGTGTATTATTATAGCAATACACTAAGCGAGAAAGCTAATCGACCAATGGCTGATGCGCTTTTCGGTTCGTCGGGCGCTCGCCGGGTGAGGCTTGAGCCGCCAATGCAGCCAGGCCGTGATTACGGTGTGATTACGGTGCCTGATTACGGTGCCACTTTACCAAATGCACTAAATAGGCCTGACAGCCAAGCAACGGGGACACCCTGTAGGGTGTCCCCGTTGCTTCACTGTTTGAGGCGGGCAAATTGGGGATCAAGTAAACCGACACCGGAATTGATGGAATGTTGGATCACGCCCTCCAAGGCTCGCGCTAGTTTATTGTCGTTCTCTTCCGTGAAATGGCTATCGGCCAAATACCCCCTTGGATCTGTGGGTGAGACGACGGTGTGCGAGCTGAGATAGGGAATTTTATCCTTTTCCAAAGTTCCTGTCAGGGCACGGAAAAGAGTGTCGGAATAACCCTGATTGTTGACAATAAAGACCACAGGAATCATGCCTCCCTGCCTGGCCTTGATGGCGAAATCGCGCACGATCGCATTTGCCAATTTGATTTGCTCGCTGTCGGGATTGAATCCCTTACCCCCCAGCACGTTCGCCCTTGCCATTCTTTCCGCGCGCTGCCCATAGGCCCGCCGGACCAATCGAAATGCGGAGGAGCGATCCAGAGCGGATTTCCTCACGAGAAACTCATCATACATCGCATCGTTCGCAGCGATCTCCTTGAGCGCCGCATCCCATTTAGCGGGACTCCGGAAAATTTTGATATACTGGCTGAACGATTCATAGGGAGGTCGGACAACCGCAAGTGTACCGTTCTTAACATAAAAGCGATCGGCGGTGTAGGGCATTGGAAATGAAACATTCCACGTCAGTGGTGACACCGTGTTGATCATGGGCAGGTTGGCGGACATGAGTGAGAGAACGACCGCCCGACTTTTTCCGCCGCCGCGATCGCGCAGAAACGCGCCGTACGCCCAATTGGTCGTTGCTCCGGGTGCTCCTACGCTGCGGGCAGCGAAATGATTTGAAGTGCGATTGAGAGCATCCGCCAAGCGAACCGAATGTGACATTCCGTAGAAAGTGATGATTGGGGCGTTGGGCTTGATTGGATTATCCTGAACCTCAATTGGGCTATACCAGCCTGCCAAAGTAATTGGCGCCGAATTGGTGCGGCTGGTTCCCGTCATCCTCTGGAGTTTCCCTTCGGATGACCGGCCGTACTCGAAATACATCTGGAATCGCCCCGGTTCGGTCACTTTGGGGTCCTGCGGATATTGGAAGGCGAGGTTGATCGCCAAGTCGATTGCAGCGAAGCTCGCAACGATCCAGGCGAGGGTTTGGAGGGCCCTCATGACCTTCAAACGGGGCTCAGAACTGGAAGTAGATAAACTGGGCAGGTTCATTGCTGATCCCCATAGAAGTTATGTAAATCATGGTCGCAATCAGTCCGCCAAGAAGCGGCAATGGTAGCCTTTGATAATAGTGCGCGTCTTTGCGCCGATATTGCGCGATCTCCATCGCCCCCAGCAAAACAATGCCAATTATCGCCGATGGACGGGGCATGGATCCGCCATAATCGAGGTTGCCGAAATCCGTGAACAGGATCGTCGTAAAGCTCGCAACTTGATCGAAGGAATGTGCTCTAAACAGGAGCCAGCCATAGCAGGTCAGTGCGAAAAAGACTGCGATCAGGAGGAATTCTTTGAGCGGGTTTGAAGGGCTGCCTTCACGATCACCTCTCACGAAAGTCCATGTTCTGTGGACGCACAACAGCGATCCTTGGTAAAACCCCCAAAGTACATAATTCCACGCCGCGCCATGCCATAGCCCGCCCAGGAGCATTGTTATCATCAGGTTTCTGCACGTAAACGCCAATGTGCCGCGGCTGCCTCCCAACGGCTTGTAGAGATAGTCGCCAAGCCAAGTAGAGAGGCTGATATGCCATCTTTGCCAGAATTCCCTGGGGCTTTTGGAAAAATAGGGTTGATTGAAATTGACCATGAGATCGACGCCAAAAAGCTTGGCCACGCCGCGTGCCACGTCCGAATAGCCTGAAAAGTCGGCGTAAATCTGGACCGCAAACAGCAATGTCCCCACAATGACGTCGGCCCAGGAGATGGTGCCGGTGCTTCCAAAAATCAAATCAACCACTGGTGCAACGCCGTCCGCGATCGCGATCTTTTTGAAAAGTCCAAGGACGATCAGGTAGAGACCGCGGGTGGAATCTTCCAGCGACAGGGTCCTCGGCATCGAAAGTTGAGGGAGTAGGTGCCGTGCGCGATTGATGGGCCCGGCAACCAGTTGGGGAAAGAATGCTACGAAGAGTGCAAAGTCGAAAAACTTGCGGGTCGGTTTGAGCTCACGACGATAAATGTCGATAGCGTAGCTCATTGATTGGAAAGTATAGAATGACAGCCCTACGGGCAGGATGATATCGAGATGCAGCGTGGTGGTCGCTACACCCATATCCTGAATAACGGTTGTAAGACTCTCGATAAAAAAGTTAAAATATTTGAATACTGCTAGAATTGTAATTTGTGTAGATATGCTTATTATCAGGCACGTACGACGCCTCTTTTCCTCGTCAAAACCGATCAGGATTCGATAGATTCCATAGGCGACTGCGCAAAATAGGAGGGATCCCGATATCGCCCAGCTTAGTGACTGTGGTTCTATTATCGACGGCCCTCCGCTCCCCTGAATTGATGAAACAAGCCCTTTCGGGTTCATGCCCAGGAACAATATCGCCGACAACATCAGGAATCCGGCGGAGACCAAACGCTCCCGCAGGGACAGTTGTCCGCGATCCATCGTCAGGCCGACCCAAAAATCTACCGCGGTGGACAGCGCCATCAAGAATACAAACCGCCAGTCCCACCACCCGTAAAAAAAGTAGCTGGCTGCCAACAGCATGTAGTTCTGGAATTGAAAAGGAAGAACCCGATATGCCGCATATACTATTAGGAGAAAGACTACGAATTCAGGAGAGTTAAACAGCATAACCGAACCGGCTCCAGGAAGACGTGAATGGATGGTTTTATACAAAGATCGCTCTACGGAACAACGCCTAAATCCCTAAGAGCCCGATCCGGAATTAAGTCGAGTGTTGTCAGCGGCTTAGCTTGACGCCCGAACTATTGTGCCAGTTTGCCAAACGCACTGTATTGGCGCTGAAATCACGGCCCGGCGAAGGCCGGAATAGTGGTGGCGCCGCCGAGCGGTGTCCTTGGCAAATAGGAGATCGCATTTCACGCAGGAACTGGCTCATTCTCAAGGCCCAACGCGGGGTGGAAATGATGCCCCCCCCGGTTGGGCTGGGAACGCGCGGCTGGATGGCCTAGGACGCAATCGTGACCATCTTCCTCTCCGCCCTTGCCATGACCCTGATCGTCGGCATCCGCTACCTGATCGCGAGCGGCGCGTTTGCATGGGTCACCCGCCTCAGGCATCCCGGCCTTTATACTCACCTCACCCCCCAGATCCGGCGAGAGATCGGCTGGTCGCTGGCGAGTGCCGCGATCTATGGCGTTCCGGCAGGCATCGTCGCATGGGGTTGGGACAATCGCGGCTGGACGCTGGTCTATCGCGACATCGACCGATACCCGCTCTGGTATCTGCCGGTCTCGGTTTTCCTCTGTCTCGCAGCCCATGACACATGGTTTTACTGGACGCACCGGCTGATGCACCGGCCCTGGTGGTTCGCCCGCGCGCACGCCGTCCATCATGAAAGCCGTCCGCCGACTGCCTGGGCGGCGATGAGCTTCCATCCGTGGGAGGCGCTGACCGGCGCGGTCGTCATCCCGGCGCTGGTCTTCATCGTCCCGATCCATGTCGGGGCACTCGCGGTTGTGCTTTCGGTCATGACGATTATGGGTGTCACCAATCATATGGGGTGGGAATTGTTTCCGCGCGCGATTGTCAGGGGCGTCATGGGAAACTGGCTGATCACGGCAACGCATCACCAGCGGCACCATGACGAGTATCGGGGGAATTATGGGCTCTATTTCCGCGTCTGGGACAAGCTCTGCGGCACGGATCGCGGGCTTGGCGCTTTTGGGGACGATGGTCGTCGCGGCAGCCGAGCCGCCCAGCCTTGATGTTACCGTCACCAACCTGCGCAACGCAAAGGGCAATGTGCTGATCTGCCTGACTGCCAATGCCAAGGCTTTCCCGAACTGTGCGAAGGATGCGCAGGCACGCAAGATGATCGTGGCGGCTGCACAGGCCGGTTCGGTCCATTTCGCCGATCTCGCCCCCGGCCTCTATGCCATCTCGTTGATCCATGACGAGAACGCCAACGGCAAGCTCGACACGGCAATGATGATCCCGCGCGAGGGCTTCGGCTTTTCGCGCAATCCGGCCATCGCCTTCGGCCCGCCCAAATTCGCCTCCGCCCGTTTCGGGATCGGGCCGGGTGAAACAGCGCAATCGGTGAAGATGAAATACATGTTCTAGCGGCTCCAGCCCTGACCGGCGGCGCGGCTGGACATGGCATCGAGAAAGGCGCGCGTCGCGGGCGATTTGCCCCGGCTTGCCTCGAACAGCAAGTGGACGGGAATGCGCACGGGCGTATCGGGGCGGAGGATCTCGACAAGCCGCCCCGCCGCCAGCCCGTCATCGGCCTGGTAACTCAACAAATTGGCAATCCCGGCACCCGCCTCTGCCGCGGCGATCGTCGAATCGACCGTGTTGAGAAGCAGGCGCGGTTTCACGGTCACGCGCGTCCCGCCGCGTTCGCCAAAGCGCCATTGATCGGCCGCGCGCGGTCCGGTGGTGGCGATGATGTTATGGCCCGCCAGCGCTTCGGGGCGGTCGGGCGCACCGTGGCGGGCAAGATAGGCCGGGCTTGCCACAATGGCCTGCCGCACCGCGCCGATCCGGATGGCCTTCAATGAGGAATCGGTCAGCTCTCCGATCCGGACCGCGACGTCGATCCCTTCCTCGACGATCCGCACATTGCGGTCGATCAGCATCATCCGGATATCGAGCCCCGGGTGACGGTCGAGCAATTCTGTGACCACCGGCAGGACGTGGAGCCGCCCGAACGCCACCGGGGCCGTCACGAAAAGCTGCCCCGACGGCTCCGCCCGCGCGCCGCGCGCCTGCCGCTCGGCATCGGCCAGTTCGGCGAGGAGCGGGCGCACCCGCTCGAGCAGCCTCACCCCTTCGGCGGTCAGCGAGACGGCACGTGTGGAACGGTGGAACAGCATTATACCCAGATGGCTTTCAAGCGCCGCAATCCCGCGTGTGACCGCAGGCGGAGAGACACTGAGCGCGCGGGCCGCGGCCGCGAACCCGCCGTGATCGGCAACGCCGACGAACATCCCGAACGCTTCAAGCCGGCCCATGATTATTCCTGAAAATGAAATACTAATTCACATCTATAGGATATTATCGAAATCCCTGCAATTTTCTATCTGGCCGCCATGGCACAGAATTTCCTCCACACCCTGTTCAGCGATACGGCGCGGGGCATGCAGGAAAAGGCCGGGTCGCGGAGCGCCTATGCCCGGATGGAAGCAGGCGCCGACGGGCCGGACGAGATGGGCGCGAAAGAGGCGGAATTCATCGCGCAGCGCGATTCCTTCTACATGGCAAGCATCGCCGAAACGGGCTGGCCCTATGTGCAGCACCGCGGCGGGCCTGCGGGTTTCCTCAAAGTCATGCCGGGCAACCGGCTCGCCTTTGCCGATTATCAGGGCAACAAACAGTATATGAGCGCGGCGAATCTGATTGCGGAGCCTCGCGTCGCGCTGTTCCTGATGGATTACCCCAACCGGCGCCGACTGAAGATCATCGGAACCGCGCGCTCGGTCGAGATCGGCGACGACGCCGCGTTCGTCACGTCGCTGATGATGCCGGGATACGGGGCTGTGCCCGAACGGGCCTTTATGATCGGCGTTGCCGGGTTCGACTGGAATTGCCCGCAACACATCACACCGCGCTTTACCGAAGCCGAAATCGCGCAGGCGATCCGGCCACTCACGGACGAAATCAACCAGCTTCGCGCCGAGATCGAACGGCTTCGCGCGCAGTCAACACTCACCAGCAACGGAGAACAGCAATGACAAATCCCCTCACACGCGGCGCCCATCATATCGGCCTGTCAGTCCCCGACCTCGATACTGCGACCGCCTTCTTCTGCGACGCGCTGGGCTTCAGCATTGCCGGTGAGCGGCCCGACTATCCGGCGCGCTTCGTTTCGGACGGGAAGGTGCTGCTGACGCTCTGGCAGGTCGCCGACCCGAAGACAGCGACGCGGTTCGACCGCCGCGCCAATATCGGGCTGCATCACCTCGCGCTCGGTGTGGATGACGATACGTCGCTCGAACTAGTTCATGCCCGTGTCTCGGGTCATCCCGGCGTGACGATCGAATTCGATCCCCAGTCGATCCGTGAGGGCGCCAAGACGCGTCACTTTGTCTGCTTTATGCCCGGCGGCGTTCGCATCGAATTCGCGACGCCCTTTGCCTGATCGGGACCAGTGATGACCGAAGCAAGGCCGGAATGCCCGGACGATCGTTCCAGACTCTCGAACCTCGGCGGCCGATAGTTGCACATTGGCGAAAGACGGCGTTAAGACTCACCTCAGTATCTCCTGTCGCGAAGGAGGCGTGATGTGCGGATCCTGCTGCTGATCATGACAGGCGTTTTATTGCCCTCTCCGGCTCTGGCTGCGGAGGAGGATCGCCAGCGCGACTATCTGACGGTCGGACTGGGTGTTGGCACTGTGCCCAGCTATTCGGGTTCGGATGAAAACATCCTGATCCCGGCGGTCGTGCTGCGCGGGCGGGTGAATGGCTTCGCCTTTGTTTCACGCGGTGTGAACCTCTCGGTCGATCTGGCCCGCGAACATGCTGGCGATGATCTGGATTTCAAGTTCGGCCCCGCCCTCAGCCTTCGCACCGAGCGCAGCGCGCGGATCAACGACGCGCAGGTCGAGGCGCTTGGAAAGCGTCCGCGCACGCTTGAAGTTGGTGCCGTTGCAGGAATCTCCAAACGGGGTGTGCTGACCAGCAAGCACGACCAACTCGGCTTTCGCGTTTCTTATGTTCATGATGTGCTGGGCAAGCATGGCAGCTATGTCGTGCTCCCCTCGATCGAATATGGAACGCCGCTTTCGCGCACCACCTATATCGGGACACAGTTCTCGGTCAGCTACGTCGGCAAGGGGTATGGCCGCCAATATTATGATATTGATGCAGCGGGCAGTGCTGCCAGCGGGCTTGCAATCTATAGCGATGCGGGGCGGAAAGCGGGCCTCACCAAGATGAGCTTTACCCTGGCTGCGGCGAAATCGCTTTCGGGTGATCTGCGCATCGGCTGGACGGTGGTCGTTGCCGCCCAATATGGCCGGATGCTTGGCCGCTATGCCCGCTCACCGGTCGTCGCGGATGCCGGGGACGTCGACCAGTGGCTCGGCGGGCTCGGGCTGGCCTATACTTTCTGAACGGCTGCGCCTAAAACCGTTTCATCCCCGGGGAGTCGCATGACTGAGAGGTGGGCGTCGCGCCCCACGACCCGCTGAACCTGATCCCGTTTGCACGGGCGGAGGGAGGGAGCGGCATATGATCACCGCACTCTCCTTGCCGGACAATGGAGAGCAAGACGATGGCCGACCTGCACGCCCCCACCGAACTCAAAGTGACCACCGGGCCGATCCGTGGAAGCAGGAAAATTCATGTGGGGCCATTGAAAGTCGCGATGCGCGAAATCCATCTCGAACCCGGCTGCGGCGAGGCACCTTTGCGCGTCTATGACACGTCCGGCCCCTATACCGATCCCGACCAGCGGATCGACATCATGGCGGGCCTCCCGCAACTCCGCCGCGACTGGATTGTCGGCCGCGGCGATGTCGAAAGCTACGACGCCCGCGAACTCCAACCCGAGGATAACGGCCAGCTTGGGCCGGACCGCTCGGGCGGCGTCGCGCGCTTCCCCAAGGTCGTTTCGCGCCCGCTTCGTGCCAGAATGGGACAGAATGTCAGCCAGATGCACTATGCCAGGCGGGGCATCATCACTCCCGAAATGGAATATGTGGCGGAGCGCGAGAATATGGGCCGCGCCCGCCTTTCCGATTATGTCCGCGACGGGCAGGATTTCGGCGCGGCGATCCCCGATTACGTCACTCCCGAATTCGTCCGCGATGAAGTGGCGCGGGGCAGGGCGATCATCCCGAACAACATCAACCACCCCGAAAGCGAGCCGATGGCGATCGGCCGCAACTTCCTCGTCAAGATCAACGCCAATATCGGCAATAGCGCGGTCGCCTCGGACGTCGCGGCGGAAGTGGACAAGATGGTCTGGTCGATCCGCTGGGGCGCGGACACGGTGATGGACCTCTCGACCGGCCGCAACATCCACGATACGCGCGAATGGATCATCCGCAACAGCCCCGTCCCCATCGGCACCGTCCCGATCTATCAGGCCTTGGAAAAGGTCGGCGGCATCGCCGAAGACCTGACCTGGGAAATCTTCCGCGATACGCTCATCGAACAGGCCGAACAGGGCGTGGATTATTTCACGATCCACGCCGGCGTCCGCCTGCCCTATATCCCGATGACGGCGAAGCGCGTGACGGGCATTGTTTCGCGCGGCGGCTCGATCATGGCGAAATGGTGCCTGACGCACCACAAGGAGAGCTTCCTCTACGAGCATTTCGATGAGATCAGCGAGATCATGAAGGCCTATGACATCGCCTATTCGCTTGGCGACGGCCTCCGCCCCGGCTCGATCGCCGATGCCAATGACGAAGCGCAGTTCAGCGAACTCTATACGCTCGGCGAACTCACCAAGCGCGCCTGGGCGCAGGACGTTCAGGTGATGATCGAAGGCCCCGGCCATGTGCCGATGCACAAGATCAAGGAGAATATGGAAAAGCAGCTCGAAGTCTGCGGCGAAGCGCCCTTCTACACGCTCGGGCCGCTCACGACCGACATCGCGCCGGGATACGATCACATCACCAGCGGCATCGGTGCGGCGATGATCGGCTGGTTCGGCACGGCGATGCTTTGTTACGTCACGCCCAAGGAGCATCTGGGGCTCCCGGATCGCGACGATGTGAAGGTTGGCGTCGTCACCTACAAGCTCGCCGCCCACGCCGCCGATCTGGCGAAGGGGCATCCTGCAGCCAAGGTGCGCGACGACGCTCTCTCCCGCGCAAGGTTCGAGTTCCGCTGGCGCGACCAGTTCAACCTCTCGCTCGATCCCGATACGGCCGAACAGTATCACGACCAGACCTTGCCTGCGGAAGGTGCGAAGACCGCGCATTTCTGCAGCATGTGCGGACCGAAATTCTGCTCGATGAAGATCACGCAGGAAGTGCGCGACTTTGCCGCGAAGCAGAACCAGCCTGCAACCACCTTCATCGCCGCCGAGAATGTCGAAGCCGGCATGAAGCAGATGAGCGAGAAGTTCCACGAAAAGGGTGGGGAGATTTACCTGCCTGCAGAGTGAAGACGTTCGCAAATTGAATGGTGTAGCTGTTCATTCGGGCGTTAAGGCGAGTTAATCTACGCCAATGCGGTAGTGAAATGGAGGATTGGGTGGTCTGGCTTGCAATTATTCTTGGATTGGCAGCATCGGCGCCATCCTTGCCGCCTGTGCCTGAGCGATCGCGGCCCGGTCCAAACGAGGCGTGGGCGGGCGATCTCCACGTAGCGCAGCTCTGGTCGGATAGTCAGGAGCGCTTTCTCAAGGAGTGGGCACAACCCACACCGCCCAGCCTCACCACGACAAGTACAATCGAGCGAAACGAGCCGATTTTCCTTTTCGTCATTTTTGACAGTTGCAAGGCGGATGTGAACGGCAAATGCAATCTTGTCGGAAGCATCGACATTATCGGCCCCGATGGAGCGACTTACGACAGGCATGACGGGGTCAAATTCTGGGACAACCAATCCGCGCCGAAGCCAGGAATCCTGGCGCTCTCGCCTGGCGGGATGGGCTTGGCCATCGAGAATGGCGAGAAGCTTGGCCGATATACGGTGCGTGTTGCCGTAACGGACACGGTTGCGAATGTGACGGCGCGCACCGAAGGTGCAATCACGGTTGTCGAAGCTGGCCCGAGATGAGCGAGAAGTTCCACGAAAAGGGCGGGGAGATTTACCTGCCTGCGGAATGAAACGGACGCGTATCAAGGTTCCGACAGCGCACGCTTTCCCGGCGCATTCTCCAAACATCCCACGGTGTTGACGCCGTCCCCATGACCGCGCATGGGGCGGGCATGCGCTTTTTTTCGGACAATGCGGCTTCGGTTCATCCCAAGGTTCTGGAGGCGTTGGCCCGCGCCAATCGTGTCGATGCCGCCTATGACGGCGACGCGCTCAGCCTTTCGATTGACCGCGCCTTTTCGGACGTGTTCGAACGTGAAGTGACAGCGCTCTGGGTCTCGACCGGAACGGCCGCCAATGCCCTGGCGCTCGCCAGCCTGTGTCCGCCGCATGGCGCCGTGATCTGCCACAGGGAAGCGCACATCCAGATCGACGAATGCGGCGCGCCGGAATTCTACACGCACGGCGCGAAGCTGCTGCTGGGCGAAGGGGAGGGGGCGAAGCTCTCACCCGAAAC